>Ga0335083_10008907_pt1 | contig 12218 bp, 11 predicted proteins | sample Lox_Sample_42_FD_206716 | JGI IMG/M metagenome (GOLD analysis project Ga0335083, IMG submission 206716) | Soil microbial communities from Loxahatchee National Wildlife Refuge, Florida, United States - Lox_Sample_4.2 | ecosystem: Environmental > Terrestrial > Soil > Wetlands | place: USA... | reverse complement strand
CTTGAAGGCATACCGGGCAGGGAGTGGGTCGATCACCCTGTTCCGGCCGGACGCCAACGCGGCCAGGTTCAACAGCACCGCGCGCCGGATGGCGATGCCCGAACTGCCCCCGGAGACCTTCATCCGGGCCCTCGAACTGCTGGTCGCGCAGGACCGCGAGTGGGTGCCGGGCGGCGCCGGGAACAGCCTCTACCTGCGGCCGTTCATGATCGCCACCCAGCGCGGGCTCGGCGTCAACCACCCGAGCAGCGAGTACCTGTTCTGCGTCATCGCCTCGCCCGCCGCGTCGTACTTCGCCAGCGGGGTCAAGCCGGTCACGGTGTGGCTGTCGCAGGAGTACACCAGGGCCGCCCCCGGCGGCACCGGCGGCGTCAAGACCGGCGGCAACTACGCGGCCGCGTTCGTGGCCCAGCAGCAGGCCGTGGACCGCGGCTGTGACCAGGTCGTCTGGCTCGACGCGGCCGAGCACCGCTGGGTCGAGGAGATGGGCGGCATGAACCTGTTCTTCGTCCGCGGCTCGGACACCGACCAGCCCTGGATCGCCACGCCCCCGCTGACCGGCACGCTGCTCCCCGGCATCACCCGCGACTCCCTGCACAAGCTGGCGCCGCAGCTGGGCATCAAGGCGGTCGAGGAGCCGATCACCATCGACCAGTGGCAGGCGGAGTGCGCGGCGGGCGAGCTCACCGAGGTCTTCGCCTGCGGCACCGCCGCCGTCATCACCCCCGTCGGCGCGGTCAAGAGCGAATCGACCAACTGGACCATCGCCGACGGCACCCCCGGCCCCGTCACCACCCGCCTGCGCGAAGAACTCATCGCCATCCAGTACGGCCACCGCGAAGACCCCTTCAACTGGATCCACAAGGTCTGCTGAGCCGGACTCCTTCATGATCGTGAACAGTTCGGGACAAATAGTGTCCAAAACTGTTCACGATCATGAAGATGGGCAGTTGCTGTCTCGGATGGTGAGACAAAGTCAAGAGCAGGGGGACAAACGGGCGTGGGAGCAGCCCTGGTATGGCAGACTGACAGCGTGACGTTCGGCCGCATTATTATCGGCTGGCGCGTCGGCACCTAGGGCACCAGCCCTAGTGCCGGGTGAACAAGGCCCGGCCCGCCGTCGCGCAGACCTCTCGCGTATCCGCGAGGGGTCTTTTGTTTTGCCGCGATAGGCGACAGCCCCGGACACAGTGTTAGCCAACACAGGCGAATCCCAGGAGAAGAATCCCGATGCTCGACGACAGTTTCCACGTCTACGACACGACCTTGCGAGACGGCGCGCAGCAGGAAGGCCTCAACCTCACGGTGGCCGACAAGCTCGTCATCGCACGGCAGCTGGACGAGCTCGGCGTCGGGTTCATCGAGGGCGGCTGGCCGGGCGCGATCCCGAAGGACACCGAGTTCTTCCGCCGCGCCGCCGCCGAACTGGACCTCAAGCACGCGCAGCTCGCCGCGTTCGGCGCGACCCGCCGGCCCGGCGTGAAGGCGGCCGACGACCCCCTGGTCGCCGCCCTGCGCGAATCGGGCGCGCCGGTCGTGACTCTGGTCGCCAAGAGTCACGACCGGCACGTCCTCCTCGCCCTGCGCACCACTCTCGAGGAAAACCTCGCGATGATCGCGGACACCGTCACTCACCTCAGAGAGAACGGCCAGCGCGTCTTCCTCGACGCCGAGCACTTCTTCGACGGCTACAAATCCAACCCGGACTACGCCCTCGAAGTCGTCAGGACCGCCATGCAGGCCGGGGCCAGCCTCGTCGCCCTGTGCGACACCAACGGCGGCATGATGCCTAACGAGCTGGGCGACGTCGTCAACGCCGTCACCGGAGCCACCCAAGCAAGGCTCGGCATCCACTGCCACGACGACACCGCCTGCGGCGTCGCCAACACCCTGGTCGCGGTGGACGCCGGCGTCACCCACGTGCAGGGCACCGCCAACGGCTACGGCGAGCGGGCCGGCAACGCCAACCTGTTCAGCGTGGTGGCTGGCCTCCAGCTCAAGAAGGGCCGCCAGGTCGTGCCGGCCCAGGGCCTGACCGAGATGGCCCGCATCGCCCACCAGATCAGCGAGGTCACCAACGTGGCCCCGGATACCCACCAGCCCTACGTGGGCCTGTCCGCCTTCGCGCATAAGGCGGGCCTGCACGCCAGCGCGATCAAGGTCGACCCGATGCTCTACCAGCACATCGACCCCGCCCTGGTCGGCAACGACATGCGCATGCTGGTATCCGACATGGCCGGGCGGGCGAGTGTCGAGCTCAAGGGCCGCGAGCTCGGCTACGACCTGTCGGGCGACAAGGAAACGATCGGCAAGGTCACCGACAAGGTCAAGGACCTCGAGGCCAAGGGCTACACCTTCGAGGCCGCCGACGCCAGCTTCGAGCTCCTCCTCCGCGACGAACTCGGCCAGCGGCACGCCTACTTCACCGTCGAGTCCTGGCGGGTCATCGTGGAGCGCCACCCCGACGGCCGGATGACCAGCGAGGCCACGGTGCGGCTGGAAGCCAAGGGGGAGCGGCACGTCGCGGTGGGCGAGGGCAACGGCCCGGTGAACGCCCTGGACAAGGCGCTCCGCTCCGCCCTGGAGCAGCTCTACCCCGAGCTCGCCAGCCTCGAGCTCACCGACTACAAGGTGCGCATCCTGGCCGGCACCCACGGCACCGGCGCCATCACCCGCGTCCTCATCCAGACCGACGACGGCACCGGCGACACCTGGAGCACGGTCGGCGTGGACGAGAACATCATCGCCGCCTCCTGGCACGCCCTGGAGGAAGCCGTCACCTACGGCCTCCTCCGGGCGGGCCGCCAGCCCAGCTAGCAGAGCCCAGCTAGCAGAGCCTAGCTAGGCACCTTGTCCAGGAACCCGTAGACGCTGCCGATCTGGCCGGCGCCGTCGAGCACCGCGACGTCGAATCCGACGACCGGGGCCTCGGCGGCGCCCGCCGGACCCAGCTGCCAGGTAAACCGCGCCTGGTCGTGGTGGGCGTCCACGGTCCCCCCGAGCGTGAACACGAACCCGGGGAACTGCTGCTGCACCGCCCCGATCAGCCCGTCGATCTCGGCCCGCCCCCGGACGTCGGCCAGCGGGTCGGTGTAGCTGCCGTCTTCGGCCCACACCTCGTCCACCAGCGCGCGCCGCTTGGCCGGGTCGGTCTCGTTCCACGCGGCCAGGTACTTCTCGACGATCTCCTGCATGGCGCTTTCTCCCTCGTAGTAGGTACAGCACCGATCCTGCCCACGAGAGGGAAGCGCAGCAATTACCTCTGAGGTAATGCAAACGCTGATACCCTGACGAGGGTGCACGCCGGGGACCTGATCCGTGAGTGGCGCCAGCGCCGCCGCCTCAGCCAGCTCGACCTGGCCATCGCGGCCGGCGTGTCGTCCCGGCACCTGAGCTTCGTGGAAACCGGCCGGTCCAAGCCGACCAGCGAGATGATCCTGCACCTGGCCGAGCACCTGGACGTGCCGCTGCGCGACCGCAACGCGCTGCTGCTGGCCGGCGGCTACGCGCCCGCCTACTCCGAGCGCGGCCTGGACGAGCCCGCGCTCAAGGCGGTCAGCCACGCCCTCGGCCGCGTCCTGGTCGGCCACGAGCCCTACCCCGCGGTGGTGGTGAACCGCTGGTGGGAGCTGGTCGACGCGAACAGCGGCATCGCGCAGTTCACCCGGCACGTCAGCCCGGCCCTGCTCGAGCCGCCGGTCAACGTGCTCCGGCTCAGCCTGCACCCGGACGGCATGGCGCCGCGGATCACCAACCTGCCCGAGTGGCGCGCCCACCTGCTGGCCCGGCTGCACCGCCAGGCCGAGGCCACCGGCGACGACCGCCTGCACGCGCTGCACGACGAGCTCAGCGGCTACCCCGGCGGCGAGGAGGGCCGCCCGGACCTGACCGACGTGGTGGTCCCGCTGCGCTACCGCGCCGACCACGCCGAGCTGTGCTTCCTCAGCATCACCGCCGTGATCGGCACCCCGATGGACGTCACGGTCGAGGAGCTGGCCATCGAGTCGTTCTACCCGGCCGACGACCGCACCGCCGCCGCCCTCGCCGCCCATGCCCGCTGACCAGCCCCGTGACTAAAGACCGGCTGAGCCCGCGTGCGCTGAACCGCGCCACCCTCGCCCGCCAGCTGCTCCTCGACCGGTCTGCCCTGACCCCCGCGCAGGCCATCACGCACCTGGCCGGCCTGCAAGCCCAGGCCCCGCTGGCTCCGTACGTCGGGCTGTGGACCAGGCTCGCCGCTTTCCGTCCGCAGCAGCTCGAAAATCTTATGAACGAACGGGCTGTCCTCCGCGCCCACCTCATGCGCCATACCGTCCACTTGGTGGACGCCCGGGATTTCCTCCGCTTCCGCCCCCTGTTCCAGCCATTGCTGAGCCAGGCCCTGCGCGGCAACCTGGCCCGCCGCCTCGACGGCGTCGACCTGGCGGAGCTGCGCGCGGAAGCGGCCAGCCTGCTCGCCCAGGCCCCGCTGACCCGGACGGCACTGGCCCGGGCGCTGGCCCCGCGCTGGCCGGACCACGATCCAGGCCTGCTCGCCAACGCCGCCGCCCAGTCGCTGGTCCTGGTCCAGATCCCGCCCCGCGGCCTATGGAGCCAGACCGGCCCGGCCGTCTGGGCCCTGGCCAGCGCCTGGCTGGAGAGCCACCCCACCGCCGCCTCACCGGAGAGCCACCCCACCGCCGCCTCACCGGAGAGCCACCCCGTCGCCTCACCATCCCTGCCAGTCACAAAAATCCCACTAGCCACAACAACCCCACCCACCCCAGCTGGTCTCGCGGGCGCCGCCGACGAACTCGTCCTGCGCTACCTGTCCGCCTATGGGCCCGCCACCGTGGCCGACGTCCAGGCCTGGTCCGGCTTGACCCGCCTGCGCGAGGTCACCGAGCGCCTCGGCACCCGGCTGCGCCCGCGGACCGGCCCCGGCGGCGCCCCGCTGCTCGACCTGGCCGACGCGCCGCCAGACCCTGATCCCGGTATCCCGGCTCCGCCCCGCTTCCTGCCCGAGTACGACAACCTGCTGCTCTCCTATGCCGAACGTTCCCGGGTCATCCCGCACCGCCGCCCCGTCCCGCTCCCGCCGGGCAACGGCGCCTCCGTCGGCACCCTGCTCGTCGACGGCTGCTGGCAGGCCGACTGGCGGCTCGGCCAGGAACCGGGCGTCCTCGAGGTCCGCCCGTACATCCCGCTGAGCGTGGCCGACCGGGACGCGATCGCGGCCGAGGGGGAGCGGCTGCTCGGATTCGTCCGGCCCGCGGATACCCGGGATGTGCGCTTCGTCCGGGATGGGGAATAGCTGGAGTAGGGCATGAGCGGCGCCCCGTTTGGCGAATTAACAGACCCATGGCCGCAGCAGGACGGTCAGGGACTTACGGTAGGGGCATGGAGGACAAGGAGATCATGGCTCACATCACCGAGCTGATCGAGACCGAGCACACGCTCCGTCAGCAGCTCGCGGCCGGTGAGCTGAGCGGCGCGCAGGAGCGGGAGCAGCTGCGGTCGGCCGAGGAGTCGCTGGATCAGTGCTGGGACCTGCTGCGGCAGCGGCGTGCCCGCCGGGAGTTCGGGGAGAACCCCGACGCGGCGGCGGCGCGGCCGGTCCGTGAGGTCGAGGGCTACCAGCAGTAGCGCTCACCAGCAGGCACAGTTCAATACACGAGGAGTGGCGTGCGTATCGCGAGATTCGCCAAGGGCGACGGGGTCGCGTACGGCGTAGTCGAGGGCGAGCCAGAAAGCGGAGGCCGGCCGCCGCGGCCCGGACTGACGATCGCGGAACTGTACGGGCACCCGTTCGGGGTGGATCCCGGCGGGGTCCGGCTGACCGGGCACCGGTACCCGCTGGCCGAGGTCAGGCTGCTCGCGCCGGTGCTGCCGAGCAAGGTGGTGGCCGCGGGCCGGAACTACGCGTCGCACGTGCGGGAGATGAACGGCGACATCCCGGCCAAGGGCTCCGACCCGGTCATCTTCCTCAAGCCGTCCACCTCGGTGACCGGACCTGGGGACGCGATCAAGTACCCGGTCAAGATCACCGACCGGGTGGACTACGAGGGCGAGCTCGCGGTCATCATCGGCCGGCTCTGCCGCCAGGTGCCACGGGAGCGGGCCGAGGAGGTCGTGTTCGGCTACACCTGCGCCAACGACGTCACCGCGCGGGACCTCCAGGCCAGGGACGGGCAGTGGACCCGGGCCAAGGGCTTCGACACGTTCTGCCCGCTCGGGCCGTGGATCGAGACCGGGACCAACCCGACCGACCTCGAGCTCACCACCACCCTCAACGGGGAGGTCAGGCAGCGCGCCCGCACCTCCGAGCTGCTGGTGGACGTGCCCGCCCTGATCGCGTACGTGAGCCAGGTGATGACGCTGCTGCCCGGTGACGTCCTGCTGACCGGGACGCCGGGCGGGGTGGGCCCGCTGACCGACGGGGACGAGGTGTCGGTGACGATCGAGAGCATTGGCACCCTGACCAACCGGGTGGTAATCGGCGACTGACATAACGGTCATCTACGGTGATGGTGCGCAATAGCGATCTCTAGTGCAAGCCGGCGCGGCTAGTTTAGGATTGGCGTCCTGAGCAGGCGCGAGCGCGCGATCAACCGGGGAAACTCAAGGGCGGCCATTATGGGTGGGGGCTACATTCCTAATTCCGGTCCGCCGCCTGGCGGGAAATCCCCAGAGTATTCCTTCTCCTCGCTCGTGCCGGTGCGGCACTGGCTGCACGACCCGGCCCTGCGCAGCTGGCCGGTGCTGCTGCTGGTAGCGCTGGTCTGCGTGCCGCCCATCGGCCTGGTCCTGCTCAACAACGCCACCGAGGCCAGGATCCACGAGATCGCGTGGATCTTCGCGGCCTACTTCGCGGTGGCCTGGCTGCTCCTGCTCGGCGTCATCGTCCGTCCCCAGCACGTGAGCCGGGCCATGCTGGGCGCGGTCGCGGTGGTGGGCATCGTCACCCAGGCGCCGATCGCGATCTGGCTCGAGACCGAACTGCACGCCGGGACGAGCAGCCTGCTCGACATCATCACCATCGGCCTCCCCGAGGAACTGGCCAAGGCCATCCCGATCGTGGTGGTGGCCTGGTTCTGGCGGCGCTACTGGCATACCCAGACGCCCAGGGACTACCTGTTCCTCGGCGCGGTGAGCGGCCTGGTCTTCGGCGCGGCCGAGGTGGTGCACTACTTCACCGACGTCCTCGGCCACCTGTCGGGCAACGCCACCGGACCCGACCTCCAGGCCCTCACGCTCGAGTACGTCTGGCGGTTCCTCACCGACCCGATCGACCACGCCTGCTGGGCCGGGATCACCGGCTACTTCATCGGGCTGGCCATCACCGGCCCCCGGCGCACGTACGCGGTCGCCCCGGTCGGGATCGGCATCGCGTCCGTGCTGCACGGCCTCAACGACTGGAACCCGGTCAACGCCCACATCGGCTGGGTCCTGGTCACGCTGATCAGCGTGCTGCTGTTCCTGGCCTACGCCCGGGCCGGCGCCTGGCTGCCGCAGCAGGCCGTGGCGGGCGTCCCGGACTCGCCGCACGGCTACACCGCCCCCTGGCCGGTCGGCCACGTGTCCCGGCCGCCCCAGGCGCCCGCGGCCCCGGCCGGTTACGGTGCGCCCGCGCAGCCGGAGGGGCCTGAGGGTTGGTGGCAGCCCGCGCCCGGTGCCCAGCCGCCGGTGCCTCAATCGCACGGGCCTCAATCGCACGGGCCTCAATCGCCGGTGCCTCAATCGCCCGGGCCCCCATCACACCGGCCTCAGCCCGTACCCCAGGCGTACGGCTCCCGGCCGCCCGTGCCCCAGTCCCCCGCGCCTCAGCCGGCCGCGCCCCAGCCGGCCGCGCCGCGGCGCGCGCCCGCCATGCAGAACAGCGCTACGCTGCCCACCACGCGCCTTGAACCGAGGCCCCGCCCCAAACCGTGGTGGGAGCAGTAGGTCCGTGACAGGGTAGTAGCGCCCGAGCCGGGAGAGGAGGGATTCCTCCAGTGGTCATGCTCGACCCCAGGAAGCTCGCCGTGCCGCTGTTCGCGCAGGCCGGCGCGTTCGTCGCGGTCCTGGTCATCGGCAGCTTCACCAGCCACGCCGCGTCGAAGCCGCCGCCGGGATCCCAGGGAACGCCGGGCACCGTGGTGTCCGCCAGTCCCAGCAGTACCGGTAGCCCGGCCCCTGCCAAGGGGCCCGCGCTGAAGCTCAGCGTCAAGGTGACGGAGGACGGCACCAACGGGCTGAGCCAGGCCGGCGATACCGTGGCCGGCCACAAGGTTCGCGTGCTGGAGACCGAGTCGCTGGCCAGCGCCGCGTCGGGCATTCTGAGCGCCTCGGGCACTCAGAGTACGGCGCAGGAGTTCGCCGCGAACGTGCCCGCCGGGCTGTACCAGGTGTGCATCGACCCGCCGATCGGCTGGGGCAGCGCGGTCCACAGCACGCAGGTGCTGGCCGGCTGGATCTGCTCGACGGCCGATCTGAGGAAGGGATCCCAGGTCGTGACGTTCCGCCTGATCCCGCAGATTCCCGTGGCGGGCCAGTGAGCGCCCACGGCCGGCGCCGGACGCAGCCGGGCCGCGCGGTCCAGCCGGGGGCGCAGGATCGCCCCGCTCAGGCTGGCCCGGCTCAAATCGGCCCGGCTCAAATCGGCTGGGCCCTGGTCGTCATCGCCGCCGCGCTGATCGGCGGGCTGGCCGCGGACCGGATCGGGCACGCGTCGATCGTCATCGCCGTGATCGTGTCACTGGTGGTGGGCGCCCTCGGCGTCCTGTGGCTGTTCCGGTCGCCTGGCCGGCCGTCCGAGCTGGCCGCCGGCTACCCCGAGGACGACAAGACCCGCGACTTCCGCGTCCCGCCGAACCGCCACGTCCCCACCATGCCGCGCCCTCAGCCGGCGCCGCGGGCGGCCGCGCCCGCCACCGTTCCTCCGGCCGCGGGGGAGCCGGCCGCGCCCGGCGGATCCGAGACGGTCGTGCAGCTCTTGCCGCTGTCCGGCCAGGCCGGGGCGGCGGACGCGCCCTGGTGGGATTCGGCCCAGGGAGCCCCCGCGCCGAGCGCGGGCGCCAAGCGGGTCCCCGCCCCCGACCTGTCCACCTACCTGGCGTCTACCTTCATCGCGCAGTGCCCGCGCTGCGGCGCGTTCCGGCTCGATCACCGGCGAGCCAGGGACGGCTGGGATTTCCGGTGCGAAGCCTGCGATCATGTCTGGACGTGGCAGCCCGGCACGCCGTGGCCGCCGGTTCGGGTCATGCCGGGAGGCGCCCGCCCGCCTGCCCAGTGAACCGTCCAGACTCGTGTTCCGTGTTATCGCCGGTAAGCAACGGAGGTCATGTCATGTACGAGAGGGATATCAGCCGGAGGGATCCCGGCTGCGTGGTTTTCCTGCTCGACCGCTCCGATTCGATGAAGTCCACCTGGGTGAACAGTCGCGAAACGCTGGCCGAGGGCGCCGCCCGGGTGCTCAATGAGATCTTGCTTGAGCTGCTTTTCACGTCGCAGGGGGAGCCGGGCAAGGCCAGGCACTATTTCGACGTCGGCATCTTCGGCTACGGCATGCGCCCGGTGGCCGGCGGCGAGGGCGTGGAGCCCGCCTTCGGCGGCAAGCTGGCCGGCCAGCCGCTGGTCGCGCTGCCCGACCTGCGGGACAACCCGATCGCGGTGCGGGAGACGCCGTCGGTGGACGCGGGCGCGCCGCCGAGCCGGGTACCGGTCTGGGTCGAGCCGGTGCACGGCTACCGCACCCCGATGTGCCAGGCGGTCGCGGTGGCCGGCGCCCACGTGTACGAGTGGGCGAACGCGCACCCCGACTCGTTCCCGCCGATCATCATCAACATCACCGACGGCATGGTGACGGACAGCCCGTACGAGGGCGCCTCGCTGGACGAGTGGGCCCAGCGTCTTGTCAACATCCAGACCAGTGACGGGCCCGCCCTGTTCTTCAACATCTTCCTGTCCCCGGCCGCGTCCAACGGCGTGCTGTTCCCGGCGTCGGACTACGGGCTGCCCGAGCCGGGCCCGCAGCTGTTCCGGATCAGCAGCCCGCTGCCGCCGCCGATGATCGCGAACGCGCAGAGCACCGGCACGGTGATCGAGCCGGGCGCCCGCGGGTTCGGCTTCAACGCCGACGCCACCATGCTGGTCAGGTTCCTCGAGGTCGGCACCAAAGTCGACGTCAGGGACTGAGCCGAGGACCGCCCCATGCAGATCCAGATGGTCACGTTCAGCGCAGCCAAGGACGGCAACGCGCCCGGCGAGTGGCAGGACGGCGCCTGCGGCGGGGTCATTCCCGACGGCACCGGGGCGCCGCACCGGGCCCGGTTCGTCGTGCTCGACGGCGCCACCACGGCCTACGACCCGGTGCGCTGGGTGGATCAGCTGGTGCGGTCGTTCGCGCCGCAGGCGAACGGAGCCCAGGGCCCCCGGCTGGAGCCCGCCGCGATGCGGGCCTGGTTCGCCGAGATGCAGGACCGGTGGGCCAAGGACGTCAGGGACTTCGACAGCATCATCGAGGAGCGCAAGTTCGCCGAGGTCGGTTCGTTCGCGACCCTGCTCGGCTTCGAGATCTACGGGCTTGACGGCCCGGAGCCCTACTGGCGGGCGGTCGCGCTCGGCGACACGGTGCTCTTCCACGTCCGGGCGGGGCGCCTGATCGCCACCTTCCCGCCGCTGGGGCCCGAGGACTTCGGCACCCTGCCCGACGGCGTGCACACCTCGCCCGCCAGCCTCGACAAGATGACCGAGCGCCTGCTCATCGGCGGCGGCGTGCTTGAAGCCGGCGATTTCCTGTTCGCGGCCACCGACGCGATGGCGCAGTGGATCCTGCGCACCATCCAGCGCGGCGAGGCCAAGGTCTGGGACACCCTCACCACGCTGGCCCACCCCGACGTGTTCGCCCAGCTGGTCGCGGATCAACGCAGAGAGCAGGACGGCTCGAGGAGATTGAAGAACGACGACGTGACCCTCATGCGGCTGCGGATGCTGGACAGCCAGCCCGCCTACCTGCTGGCGTGCCGATGACCGCCTATCCGGCCGCGGGTGACTACTACAAGGCGGTGCAGTTCCCGTCCCGGTCGTTCACCGTGCCGCGGCTCCAGGCGGCCGAGTTCGTCTGGGACAGCCTCGGGCCGACCCTGGCCCGGGGCAGCAGCGCGGTGGTGTTCCAGGCCGCGGTGGACGGCAAGACCCAGGCGCTGCGCTGCTACATCAGGAACGACGCCTCGAGCCGGGACCGCTACAGCGCGCTGAACGTCTACCTGGCCAGCCACGATCTCAGCCCGTTCGTGTCCGGCGCCACCTGGCTGGACGAGGCCATCACGGTCAACCGGTCGAGCTGGCCGGTGCTGACCATGGAGTGGATCGACGGCCGGACCCTGAACGAGTACGTGGACTTCCTGGTGTCGGCGTCCAACGCGGCCGCCCTGACCACGCTGGCCGTCAACTGGCGCGAGCTGATCGCGCGGCTGCAGCGCAGCGAGTTCGGTCACGGCGACCTGCAGCACGGCAACGTCATGGTGGACCAGGACGGGGTGTTCCGCCTGGTCGACTTCGACGGGGTCTGGATCCCGCAGCTGGCCGGCCAGGCCCCGCCCACCGAGTTCGGCCACCCGAACTACCAGCACCCCGGGCTGCGCATCTGGGATCGCTGGGTCGACACGTTCTCCGCCCTGGTCATCTACCTGTCGCTGACCGCGCTGGGCCGGGATCCCGCGCTCTGGCTGGCCCTGTACAACTCCAAGAACCTGCTGTTCGCCAAGAACGATTTCTTCCCCCCGTTCGAGACCGAGGTGTGGAAGCAGCTGGCCGCGCTGCGCGACCCGCACATCGACGCGCTCGCCCGTCGGCTCAAGGACTGCTGCAGCCCGGACTGGGTGGCCGCCGGCAGCCTGGAGATGCTGCTCGACCAGCCGGCCCGGCCCCCGGCCGCCCCGTCCGTACCGGCCGGGCAGCGCTGGTGGGAGCAGCCGACCACGGGCGCCACGGCGGCGCCCTCCCGCCCCCGGCCGCAGCCGCCCGCCGGTGCCCAGGGCCCGCCGGGCCCGTCCTCCCGGGCGGTTCCCGGGCCGGCCGGGTCTCCCAGTGGCCCGGCGGTCCCGGTGTCTCCGGCCGCCGCGGCCGGCTACGCGGCGGCTTCCGGCGGCCCCGCTGGCAGTCTGTCCGGTGGCCTGTCCGGTGGCCTGTCCGGTGGCCTGTCCGGCGGCCTGTCCGGTGGCCCGTCCGGCGGCCTGTCCGGTGGCCCCTCCGGTGGC
>Ga0335083_10008906_pt1 | contig 12219 bp, 9 predicted proteins | sample Lox_Sample_42_FD_206716 | JGI IMG/M metagenome (GOLD analysis project Ga0335083, IMG submission 206716) | Soil microbial communities from Loxahatchee National Wildlife Refuge, Florida, United States - Lox_Sample_4.2 | ecosystem: Environmental > Terrestrial > Soil > Wetlands | place: USA: Florida... | reverse complement strand
ACCATGGGTCGAAGAGGCTTTGGCGAAGCCGGGCCTTTCTGTTGCGCACCTGACTCCGGAGATCGCGATCGAAAGCGTCCATCTGCCTGGCGACCTGCATGGCGATCCAGCCGACCGAATGATTGTATCTACCGCGCGAGTTCTAGGCGCAACCCTGGTTACGAAGGATCGCCGGCTGATCGAATATTCACTGTTGCGCCACGTTCGAGTGGTACCAGCCTAGTTTCCTCGCACCGAACTCCCAAGTCGAATCTATCGCGCCCGCTAAGAAACCGACCGAGAGTGAGTCCTAGGTCAGGCGGTCGCGGTGCGCGTCAACCAAGCATGTCGAACAAAGATCCGGAAGCGCCAGTTGGCCCCAGGCCGAGTAACGTTTGCGTCTCCGATTGCTGCAGGGATGCTTGATAACTGGCGGCTTGTTCCGCGGGCGACCCAGTTGAGGCCGCAGCTGGGATCGTCGTGTTCGTCGCAGCCGGCGTACTGGTTGGAGGCGCCTCCAGGGTCGCCAGAAGACTGTTCAGAGCGCTAGTGGAACTGGACGACGGGTTTGGGACGCCAAACATCGCGTCCACATTCTCCAACTGTAAAGCTGCAGTGCTAAGTTGGACGATATCGGACGGCGAGGCTTTTTGCAGTGCAGACAGTACTGACGGCGATGACAGTACCGGGGAATTGACGTTAGACAAAGTTTGAAGCAGGTTTGATAATCCGGGGTTGGCGGAAGAAATAGAACCCATTTATTTAAGACCTTCCAAGGTCATATCGGCCGCGCGTTCAGGATCTTGAAGTCTTGCTCCGCAGGAAGCTTTGACTTTCGTCCGCGGCCCGGTTGTATCCACCCGCCTTATGCAAAGTGGTCCCGATGCGTGAAGCTGCGGCTGCGTAACGGGTGTCCGAGAGGATCTTCCATACTGCCGCGGACCGCTCCTGGCTCGACGCTGCAACGTCCGGGACTATCGAGCGTTTGCCCCAGCACCGCGCAGGTCATATCGAGAAGGGCCTCCTACGTCGGGGACACTTGCTCGAACGCGCCCGGCCACCGAAACTCCGCAGCAGGGCCCATGCTTAGAGTTCGGGCGGGTCCTGCTCAGCCCAGGAGATTGAACAACGAGTTCGAAGCGCCCGTTGGCTCTGAGCCCAACAATGTCGCGAGGTGATCGCTAGCGGCTTGATCCGTCGATTGCGCCGTGGGAGTCTCCAGGCTGGCGAAGAGGTTGGTCAAATCGGTCGTGTCGGAACTGTCTGATGGCCCGGTAGCCTGCCCGAACATCAGACCTACGTTCTCTAACTGGTTGGCTGCTGCGCTCAGTTGGACGACGTCAGCCGGCGACGCCTTCTGCAACGCGCCCTGCAACGCCGCGGCGACGGACGGCGATGAAACCAGCGATGTATCGATGCTGGACAAGGTTTGAAGCAGGCTTGTAAGGCTGGGGTTGGCGGAAGAAATCGAACCCATTATTAAAAAGACCCTCAGACAGCATATCGGCCGACATTCCGTTAACAATAGAAATATTCCGGCGAGAATGCTAAGGACTATCACTCGGATTGCCGTGGTAGAGCCAGTTCAGATCTCCAGGCTCTGCTACAATGAACGTAGATGTTTGCTTGTCCTCCGCGCCCGCGGATGAGGATCTTCGGCTGCTGCGGCCGTCTCCTGCCAGGAACTTCAGTTTGCTCTGCCGTTCCTTCATGCGTTTAAACCATCTACATTGGGAATGAAAGTCAGCGTCCAGATTACTCGCGGCATCGAGTCCCTTTTCGGAACCCGCGATGAGAACATTCGTGTGCTGGAGAACGGGCTGCACGTCACCACCAGCCTGAGGAACGATTCGCTTGAAATCGAGGGCGACGAGCCTAATGTCATCCGGGCCGCCAGCATTCTCGAAGATTATGTCGCTTTGGTCAAAGAGGGCCAGGCCTTTGCGAACGGCGACTTGAACAGCTATCTGCGCGTGGTCACCGAAGACGAGGAAGTGACGCTGCGGAGCCTGGTGCACAGCGGCCGGCAGCGCAATTTCGGCAAGAAAACGCTGGCGCCCAAGACCGTGAATCAGCGGCGCTACGTGGAAGCGATCGAACGTCATGATCTGGTGTTCGGCATCGGTCCGGCGGGCACCGGCAAGACCTATCTCGCGGTGGCGATGGCGGTCTCGGCGTTGTTGAGCAAACGCGTCAGCCGCATCGTGCTTACGCGGCCGGCGGTTGAAGCCGGCGAGCGCCTGGGATTTCTACCCGGCAATCTGCAGGAGAAAGTCGACCCCTACCTGCGCCCACTGTACGACGCGCTTTACGACATGCTGGAAGCCGACAAGGTGGAGAAACTGCTGGAGCGTGCCGTGATTGAAGTGGCGCCCATCGCGTTCATGCGCGGACGCACTCTGAACGACAGCTTCATTATTCTGGACGAGGCGCAAAACAGCACCGCCGAGCAAATGAAAATGGTGCTGACGCGCCAGGGCTTCAATTCCAAAATGGTGGTCACCGGCGACCTGACCCAGATCGATTTGCCGGGCGGCAAGCGCAGCGGCCTGACCAACGCGGTGGACGTTTTGCGCGGCGTCGAAGGAATCAGCTTCACCTATTTCGACGACCGCGATGTGGTGCGCCACAGCCTGGTGCAGCGAATCGTGAAAGCCTACGAGCGCTATCAACAATTAACCGGCGATGGGCAGCAGTTGGCGCTAAAACTGAGCGAGCCGGCCGCCGAAGTTTCAGCTTCGGAGCCGATCCCAGCCGATCCGCTGGCGTCTTCGACCGCCGGCCCTGAGATTCCGCTGGCCTGAGGCCCGGCATGTCTTCCGAACAGACCACTGTGCTTTTCCGAGTTCCGGCGTCCGGCGTGTCGCGACGTTCCGCGCGCCGTTTTGCCGCGCGGCTCGAGAGTGAAGTCGCCCGCGGCGGCGCTTTCGGCTGTTTGATTACCAGCGATGCTGAACTCCGCCGGCTCAATCGCCGGTTTCGCAAGCAGGATCACCCGACCGACGTTCTGTCCTTCCCGGCTGCGAAGGCCAACGGCTTTCTGGGGGACATCGCGATTTCTTATCCCAGGGCCAAAGAGCAGGCGGCCGAGTACGGCTTGGCGGTTCAGCAGGAAATCGAAATCCTGATGCTGCACGGCCTGCTCCACCTGCTGGGCATGGATCACGAAAAAGACCGCGGTCAAATGGCTCGCGCCGAAAAGAAATGGCGTGCGGCGCTGGGGCTGCCATCCAGCCTGATCGAAAGAGGGCGCGCATGACCTGGTTTGCATTAGCGGCGATCATCCTCTGCGCCATGCTGCTCTGTTTGATTACCGTGGTACAAATTCTATACATGGATTCGTTGCGCTTGCGCTCCCGCGATCTGCCGGCCTTGCAATTCTTCAAGGAAACGCTGGAGGAACGCATCGGCCTGGAGACTGAAACGGGCGCATTGGCCTTCTCGGTGATCAAACACACACTGCTGCTGCTGCTAGGGCTGTGCTTTATGGCGGTGCAGTTCGGCAATACCAGCGCGCCCTGGGAAAGCTTCTTCGAAGCGGCTCTGTTCGCCTGGCTCACGATGCTGGTGACAACCTATATGCTGGCCCAGGTGTTGTACCGAAAAACGCGTGGGCGCTGGCTGGTTCCGCTGGCCCCGTTGCTGCGGCTGTGCGCGCTGATCGTCCGTCCATTGACGGCGATTCTCGGGTTCTTCCAGTCGCTGGTGGAGCTTTCGGCTCCGGAAACAACCCGCGAGGAAGCCGGCTCGAACGGCGACATCGAGGCTCTGATCTCAGCCGGCGAGGAGGAAGGCCTCATCGAGGAAGACGACCGCAAGCTGATCGAGTCGGTGGTGGCGTTTGGCGATAAAACCGTGCGCGAGGTGATGACGCCTCGCCCCAAGATTGTCGCCATCGATGCCAGCGCTTCGCTCGAGGACCTGCGAGAGTTGGTTATCCACGAGCAGTATTCGCGCATTCCGGTGTACGAGGACACCATCGATCACATCATCGGATTCGTGCACGTCCGCGACATGTTTGAACTGGACGAAGCCGACCGGGCGGGACGGCAAGTGCGCGAACTGGTGCGTCCCATCAGCTTCGTCCCGGAAACCAAGCCGGTGAACGACCTGCTGCGCGAAATGCAAGAGGCCGGCGCGCACATGGCCATCGTGATCGACGAGTACGGAAACGTCGCGGGCCTGGCCACGATGGAAGACCTGGTGGAAGAGATTCTGGGCGAGATACACGACGAGCATGAACCCGAGCGCGACGTGAAGCAGGAATCCGAGGGCCAGTTTATCGTGGCCGGCAGCCTGGATCTGGACCGGCTGGACGATTTGCTGGGGTTTCGTCCGGCGGATGGCACTGAGTCCACCACCATCGGCGGTTTGGTAACGGAATGGCTAGGGCACGTTCCCCAGGTTGGCGAGACCGTGGAACGCGACGGCATACGCATCGAGATTCTGGCCGGCGACGAGCTCAAGGTGGAACAGGTTCGCGTCTCCAAAGCCAAACAGGAAACCGTGTCCCACAGCCGCTCATGAGCGCCGCGGTCCGCTCGTCATCGCAGGCCGGCTTCCGTGCCGGCTACGTCTCGATCCTGGGCAGGCCCAACGCCGGCAAATCCACATTGCTGAATGCGCTGGTGGGCTCCAAAGTTGCGATCGTTTCCGAGAAGCCGCAGACCACGCGCGCGCCTATCCAAGGCGTCGTCAACACAGCCGGCGCACAGATCATATTCCTGGACACGCCCGGAATTCATGAATCCGACACGTTGTTTAACCGGCGCATGATGGAAACTGTTCGCGAAGCTTTAACGGATCGCGACGTGCTCCTGTACGTGGCCGACGCCACTGCCGGCTTTAGCGAGAAAGACGCCCAGGCGCTGGACGTTCTCCGCAAAGTGACTACGCCGGTGCTGCTGGTGCTTACCAAAATCGACCGGATTCAAGACAAGCGCTTGCTGTTGCCGCTGATCGAGCAGTACAAAGCCGCGCGGGAATTCGGCGAATACATCCCAGTGTCTTCCACCACGCGCGAGGGTCTGGACCGTGTACGCGACGAAATCGTCAAGCGGCTGCCGGAAGGTCCCGCGTATTTTCCGCCCGATTATCTCACCGACCAGCCGGAGCGCTATCTCGCGGCCGAGCTGATCCGCGAACAAGCTTTGCGCGAAACGCGCCAGGAAGTGCCGCACGCCCTTGCGGTGCTGGTGGATCAGTGGACCGAGACGCCCAAGCTCACTCGCATCGCCGCTACGATCTATGTCGAACGGCCCGGGCAAAAAGCGATCGTGATCGGAGCCAAGGGTGCGACACTGAAAAAAATCGGCACCTTCGCCCGGCACGAAATCGAGCGAATCTTCTCGCGCAAGATTTTCCTGGAGCTGTTTGTCAAGGTTCAGAAAGACTGGCGCGGAAATCCCGAGTTTCTGAAGGCCATTGACTGGCGCTCCATGACGGGTGCAGAATTGGACTCGGAGCCTGCCTCAGAAAAATGATGCGATTCCTTTCCGTAGCGCTCGCCCTGAGCGTGTTGCTGGCGCCGCTCGAGGCGCAAAAAACCGCGCAAAAGCACGTGCCCGACGGCGAAGTCATCGATCAGGTTCGCGTCCGGCTGGCTAACGATCCGGACGTGGGCGGCATCAAGTTTGACGTCGATGCGCACGATGGCGCCGTCACGCTCACCGGCAAGGTGAAGACCGAAAAGCAGCGCGCCAAAGCCGAAAAGATCGCCAAGAAGGTGAAGGGCGTCAGCAGTGTCAACAACCAGTTGGTTGTCAGCCCTGACTAGCGCTTTTCCAAATCAGCGCCGAGCGCGCATAATCCGTTTACGTTTCTTGACATCTGGAGGGTAACCCATGCATGTAGGTCGTCGCCAAGTTAGCAGGATGAAATGGTTGGGGATTCTAGTGTTTTTGGCCGTGGCTTCGGCTCCGGCTCAGACGCCCGCGCCGGCCAAATTAGTAGCGGGCGAAGTCACCTCGATCGACGCCTCCGCCAAGCGGTTCACAGTGAAGGGGGACGACGGCGTCAACTACAACGTCGCGCTCCAGGACAACGCCATTTACCTTCGCATGCCGCTGGGCGAGACCGATCAGAAGAAAGCCGTGCGCATCACGTTTTCAGACGTGCATACGGGCGATCGCCTGCTCGCTCGCGGCCCGTTCGCCGAAGACACTAAGACCGTTTCGGTCCGCACCGTAATCACCATGGCGAAGGGCGACGTGGCGCAGAAGCAGGCGCGAGATCAAGCCGACTGGCAGAAGCGCGGGATCACAGGAATCGCCACCGCCGTGAATGCTGGGAGCAAAGAGATCATCGTTACTACGCGCGGACGCGACAGCAAGACCCTGACCATCGATGCCTCCAGCGCCGCGTTCCACCGTTATGCGCCGGATTCGATCCGCTTCGCCGATGCAAAACCCAGCTCGCTTGCCGAGGTGCAGCCTGGCGACACGATCCGCGTGCTGGGCGACAAGACCGAGGAGGGCACGCACGTAAAGGCTGAGGAGATTGTTTCGGGAGCCTTCGAAACCATCGCCGGCACCGTCATCTCCGCGGACGCTGCCACGGGAGAAGTGCGGATCACCAATTTGCAGACGAAGAAGCCCGTAACCGTGAAGACAACTTCGAGCACCATGCTGCGCCGCATCGATGAACAAACCGCAACCATGCTTGCGCGGCGTATGCGTCCCGCGGCGGGTGGCGATGCTCAGTCTCCAGCCGGACCTCCGCCGGGCGGCCGCTTCGGTGGTCCTGAGGGCGGGCCAGGTGGCCGGGGATTTGGCGGGGGACGAGGGCCCGGTGGCTCCGGCGATCTCCAGCAAGTCTTGGATCGCTCCCCGCAGTTGGCGCTGGCCGAACTCAAGAAGGGCGATGCGGTGATTATCTCCGGCGCCAAAGCGCCCGACGGCGCTCCGGTTACGGCGTTTTCTTTCGTGGCTGGCGTGGAGCCGTTCCTGGCGGCTGCACCGCGCACCGCCGGCGAGGTGAACCTGGGGTCGTGGAATCTGGAAGTATCCGGAGGCGCCGCCGAGCAATAACCGGATGTAGCCCGGATTGCGAATTCCCGCATGGATACCCAATGTTGAAATTCAATCTGGGCCTGTCGCTGGCGTTGCTTTTTGCTCTGGCGCTCAATGGCCAGCCGGCCGGGGTCGTGCACGGGGTAATCACGGACGAATCCGGCGCGCTGGTTCCCGGAGCAAAGATCACCGTGTCGAACACGGCCGGGCCCGTCAAGACCGGGACCTCTGGAAACGACGGCTCCTACTCGATCGCCGGCCTCGCTCCCGGAACTTATACGGTGCAGGTCAGCTCTCCTGGGCTGGCACAAATCGCACCAGCCACGGTGGACTTCAGCGGCGGGGTTCGCTCAGTCAACTTGGATATTCAGTTGCGCGTGGCGCTTGAAAAGCAAGAAGTGACCGTGCAAGAGAACACCGGACCGCAGGTCAGCACAGATCCATCGCAAAATGCCGGCGCGCTGGTGCTCAAAGCGGCAGATCTGGATGCGCTCTCCGATGACCCCGACGATCTACAGGCCGATCTGCTGGCCTTAGCCGGCCCAGCCGCGGGACCCAACGGCGGCCAGTTCTTCATCGACGGGTTCTCGAGCGGCCAGCTTCCACCCAAGGACTCGATTCGCGAGGTTCGCATCAACTCCAATCCGTTTTCGGCCGAGTATGACACCTCCGGGCGCGGACGCATCGAGATTTTCACCAAGCCGGGGTCGGAAAAATTTCACGGCGCGGTCAACCTGATCTATAGCGACCACATCTGGGACGCGCGCAACCCGTTCGCGGCCACGCCGGGATTCGCGCTGCCCGCGTCCGACACCAAGAATCTGCAAGCCAACCTCAGCGGCCCGATTATCAAGAACAAGATGTCGTTCTTCATCGATTTTTCGCGCCGCCAGCAGCGCGAGGACCAGCTGGTCACGGCGGAGCTGCTGGATCCCTCCTGCGCGACTCTCTCGTTCGGCACACCATGCACGCCTTTGGCGCAATCCTATGGCGTGCTCCAGCCCAATACGTTTGACAACGTCAGCCCGCGCATCACCTACCAGTTAACACCCAACATTTCGCTTGATCTGCGCTACCGCTGGCAGGGTAGCGAGCTGGAGAACGGCGGCGTCAGCGGATTCAATCTGCCCAACAGCGCCTACACCCAGCACGGCACCAATCAGACCGTGCAGTTAGTGGAAACGCAGGTGGTCAGCACGTCAGTCATCAACGAATCGCGCTTCCAGTTTTTTTCGACGGACACGAATCAAACCGGTCTGAATCCGGTGCTGAACATTTCCGTGGCCGACGCCTTCACTTCCGGCAGCACCTTCCCTGCCGATTACTCGCACCAGAGGAATTACGAATACCAGAACTACACCTCCATCACGCATGGCACCCAGTTCATCAAGTTCGGGGGGCGCATCCGGGGCGAGCAATTGGCCAATTACAACACCAACAACTTTAGTGGACAATTCAATTTCCCATCGCTAGCCTCCTACGCGCTGATGCAGCAAGGAATCGCTCAAGGGCTGACGCTTTCGCAGATTGTCGCCGCCGGTGGAGGAGCCTACCAATATGTATTCGCGGCCGGCCAGCCATTGATCAATGCCAGCGAGGTGGACGCCGGACTGTTTTTTCAGGATGATTGGCGCGTAAAGCCGAACCTGACGCTCAGCCTCGGCCTGCGATACGAAGTGCAGAACAATATTCCGGATCACGGCGACTGGGCGCCGCGCGTTGGCTTTGCCTGGGGCATCGGTCATCCACGGGGACGCTTAACCAGTCCCAAGACGGTGTTGCGCGGCGGCTACGGCTTTTTCTACGACCGTTTCAGTGTGGCGAATGTGCTCAATACCATTCGCTTCAACGGGACCAACGATGTTTCTTACACCATCCCCAATCCCGCGTTTTATCCGGCGGCCGGTGTGCCGATTCCGCCGCTCAGCACGCTGCAGTCGCCGCAATACGCCGAATCGGCCGCCACGTATCATATCGATGGGACATACCGATCCCCGCGAATGCAGCAAGCCGCCATCGGGATCGACCGCCAGTTGCCGAAAAACGTGACGCTTTCGGTGAACTACATCAACTCCATCGGCGAGCACGTGCTGCGCACAGTGGACATAAATTCGCCGCTGCCGGGAACTTGGAATCCGTTGAATCCGGCGCTTTCCGCCTATCCGCTCGGCTACAACGCGGGCCTGTACAACCTCTATGAGTCGAGCGGCCTGTACGCGCAGCACCAATTGATTGTCAACGGGAATGCGCGCATCAACTCCCGGATTTCGCTGTTCGGCTTTTACGTCAATGGGCATGTCAACACCAACGTTGCCAGTCCGCTGGCCTCCCCGTCCAATCCTTACAACTTCAACCAGGACTGGGGTCGCGCGCTTTACGACATTCGGAATCGAGTGGTCGTCAATGGAAGCATTCTGCTGCCGTTTGGAGTGCGAATGTCGCCGAATATCCTTTACAACTCGGCACCGCCTTTGAACATTGTGGAAGGCATCGACGCGGTTGGGGATGGCTTGACCAACAACGCGCGGCCGGCGCTTGCTCCCGCCGGATTTTCGGCGCCGGCCTGTACACAGCAACTGGCGCGCAACCTGGCGACCTGCCTGATTTCCGGGACGCCGTACGGAAGTTTCGTGATCAATCCTCCCGCCGGACTGCCCATCATCCCCATCAATGCCTTCAGCGCATTCGGCCAGTTTAACTTCAATCTGCGTCTGAGCCGGACCTGGGGGTTCGGCGAAACCACCGCGCCGCAGAACAATGCACGTCGTCGCGGCCCCGGCGGTCCCGGCCCCGGATTCGGGCGCGGGCCCGGCGGAGGTGGGGGCGGCCGTGGCGGCGGAGGCGGATTCGGAGGTTTTGGCGGCTTCGGTGACTCCAGCGGAAAGCGCTACACGCTGACGGCCGGCGTGATGTTCCACAACATCTTCAATACCGTGAATCCCGGCCAGATCGAGAACGACCTGTTATCGCCACGCCTCGGCGATCCTCTGGCGCAGGCCACGATCGGCGGCTTCGGCGGAAATGCCAATGCCCAGGCGTTCAATCGCCGTATCGACTTCAATCTGCGATTCAGTTTCTAGTCAGCCGAGTTTGATGCAGATCGTGTTTTCCCGACAGGAGTTTGGCGATTACCGAATAACTCAGGCCGATTTTAAAGCGCCGTCCCGGTGTGGTTCGACGAATAGCATAGGGTCGACGCCGTGGCCGGGCGCAACGAAAACCAACACACTCCGCGCGAGCCTCAACTACTCGATCCCTGTTACACTTGGATTCTAACCATGGCGATTAGCAAGGACTTGCTGGAGATCCTGGTCTGCCCGATTTGCAAAGCCAGCCTCGAGCTGAAGCCCGATCAGAGCGGGCTGAAATGTGTACAGTGTAAACGCGTCTACCCGATTCGGGACGACATTCCCGTCATGCTGATCGGCGAAGCAAAGATCGAAGAATAACTGCCCGTTCTTCGTTAACATGAGAACCATAACAGACCGGGTGTCGCCCGGAGCAGCTGCCGTTTCACAATGAACCGTCTGCTCCGCTTCGTCCGGCCGTATTCGGCTCCGCTGCTCCTCTCGGTGATCCTGATGGCCGCGGTGGGCGCCGCGCAAGGCTTGATGGCGGTGCTGATCGGTCCCATCTTCGATCGCGTGCTGAAGCCTGACTCGCCCGACGCGCCGGTGCTGCTGTTCAAGATCCCGATTTTCAACCATCCCGTCAATCTTCAGGACCTTCTTCCCTCCGGCATTCACAACATCTGGACCATGGTGTTTATCGCCATCCTGGGCGCTTTCAGCGTGAAGGGGGTGTGCGATTATTTCGGCAACTATTTCGTCAATTACGTCGGATTTTCCGCGGTCACCGACCTGCGGCAAAAGGTGTTCGACCGGGTGCTGCGGCAGGATGCCCACTTTTTCGAGTCCAATTCCACCGGCCGCGTGATGTCGTCCATCATGAACGACCTGGAAAAAATCCAGGTGGCCACTTCGCATATGCTGGCCGACTGGCTGCGCCAGTCCTTCTCGGTAATCTTCCTGCTGTTCGTCGTGATCCAAAAAGATTGGCGTTTGGCTCTCGTAAGCCTTACCCTGCTCCCGTTCGTGCTGATCCCGACGCTGCGCATGGGCCGCCGCATTCGAAGAACGACGCGCCGGGCCCAGGACGAAGCCGCTGAATTGAATCAGATTCTGCAGGAAACCATCAGCGGGCACCAGGTGGTGAAGTCGTTCGGCGCCGAAGACGTGGAGTCGAATCGCTTCCGATTGGCGGCCGACCGGCTCAAGTCCAGCAATCTGCGATATGTTTTGCAGCAGGCGCTGGCGTCGCCTCTGATCGAATTCTTCGGAGCGATAACGATCGTCGGGCTGTTGACGTACGCGCGCACCGAGATCAAGGCCGGAACGCTGACGGCGGGCGAATTTACCAGCTTCGTCATCGCGCTGCTGATGTTGTACGAACCGGTGAAGCGGCTCACCGGCATTCACAACATTTTCCAGCAGGCTGCCGGAGCCTCGCAAAAAGTCTTCGAGTATCTGGACCGGGATCAACAAATCTCCGAACGGCCGGGCGCGGTCAAGCTCTCCAAGTTTCATGAGTCGATCGTGCTCGACAACGTTGGCTTCCGGTATTCGAGCGCACCCAACGGGTTTTCGCTCGACGGCGTCCGTCTGGAAGTGCGGGCCGGAGAAGTGGTGGCTCTGGTGGGGCCGAGCGGGGCGGGCAAAACCACGCTGGCAAATCTGGTGCCCCGCTTCTACGACGTGACCAGCGGGGCGGTCCGGATCGACGGCAAGGACGTGCGCGATCTGCAACTGGCCTCGCTGCGCGCGCGGGTCGGCATGGTGGCGCAGGAAACATTTCTGTTCAACGATACCGTGGCCAACAACATTCGCTACGGCAAGCCCAAAGCCAAGCCCGAAGAAATTCGCGAGGCGGCGCGCAACGCATTGGCCGACGAATTTATCGAGCGCATGCCGCACGGCTACGACACCGTAATCGGCGAGCGCGGCGTGATGCTGAGCGGAGGCCAGCGGCAGCGGTTGGCCATCGCCCGCGCTCTGCTCAAGAACGCGCCCATTCTCATCCTGGATGAGGCCACTTCGCATCTGGATACCGAATCCGAAATTCTGGTACAGCGCGCCCTGCAAACCTTGATGAGCAATCGCACCGTGATCGTGATCGCACACCGGCTGTCCACCATCCGCCGCGCCGACAAGATTGTGGTGCTGGATAATGG
>Ga0335083_10008905_pt1 | contig 12219 bp, 9 predicted proteins | sample Lox_Sample_42_FD_206716 | JGI IMG/M metagenome (GOLD analysis project Ga0335083, IMG submission 206716) | Soil microbial communities from Loxahatchee National Wildlife Refuge, Florida, United States - Lox_Sample_4.2 | ecosystem: Environmental > Terrestrial > Soil > Wetlands | place: USA: Florida... | reverse complement strand
ATAGTGCCAACCTTGTCGTTTCGCGCACAGAGCGCCGCTAGCGCGGCGTTTTCAACTGGCTCGCTCGAAAGGCGCTCTCCGCCAGCCAGTATCGTTTCGAGCGCAAGCACATGGTCGCGCGTTTTGCCGTAGGTGCAACTGCCCTGCCCGCTCGCGTCCGTGCTGATCATGCCGCCGATGGTCGCGCGATTCGACGTGGAAAGCTCCGGCGCGAAAAAGAGCCCATGTCGTTTCAGCTCCGCATTGAGCTGGTCTTTGACGACGCCCGCCTCCACCGTGGCCGTGCGCGCGACCGGATCGATTTCGAGGATGCGGTTCATATGCCTCGACATATCGACCACGATACCTTCGGTCAGCGACTGTCCGTTCGTACCCGTCCCGCCGCCGCGCGCGGTCACGACCACGCCGCGAAACGGCTCGCGGCCAAGCAGGCTCGCGACGCGCTGCACGTCCTTCGCGTGGCGCGGAAATACGACGGCGCGCGGATAGCGCTGGTAGATCGAATTGTCCGTGGCCAGCACCGTGCGCGTGGCGTGGCTCGTGTCCACCTCCCCCTCGAAACCCGACGCCTGCAATTCATGCAAAAATTGACGGATCGATGGTTCGCCGGAATCGGCGACGGCAAGCCTGGCAATGGTCATGGTGCTCTCGAATCTCTCGTCTTTTGCTTCATTTTCCTATCCAATGATGCATTCTGGCGCCGAGGCCGGCCACCGACAAACGTAAGTTCGTTGGGTTGATCATGAGGTTTATGAATGAATTTTCGCAAGCTCACGCCTTCAATGTCGCTGCTGCTCGCGTTCGAAGCGTCCGCGCGCCACGAAAGCTTCACACGTGCTGCGCAGGAACTCTCGCTCACGCAGAGCGCCGTGAGCCGCCAGGTTCAGGCGCTCGAAGCGATGCTCGACCTGGCACTCTTCACGCGCGAAGGCAAACGCATCGTGCCGACGGACGTCGGTCGCGCCTATATGGCGGATATCTCCCACGCACTCACGCTGATTCGCAGCGCAACGCTGCAGGCCCTCACGTCCAACGCCACGAAAACACAGCTGCGTGTCGCGACCTTGCCCACGTTCGGCGCCAAGTGGCTGCTGCCGCGCTTGCACCGTTTCTACCAGGCGCATCCCGACCTGCAGATCGACCTGGATTCGCGCATCGAGGCCGCCGACTTTTCGACCCAGGATCTCGACGCCGCCATCGTGGTGGGCGACGGCCGCTGGCCGGGCGTGACCGCGCACCGGCTGTATGCGGAGGAACTGGTGCTGGTCGGCAATGCCGCTACATTGCCCCCCGCGCGAAAATCGCGGCGCGCGGCCGTTGCGTCCAGCGCATCGAGACGAGCCTCCGCGCCAACGATCAAGGCCCTCGAAGGCCTCACGCTGCTGCGCGTGCGCAGCTTTCCCGACGCCTGGCGCGAATGGTGCGCACATTTCGGTTTGCCTCACGATGCGCTGCGGCCCGGCCCGAGTTTCGAGCTGACGTCGCATCTGATCCAGGCGGTGGTGGCCGGAATCGGCGTGGGTCTGGTGCCGCGCATGCTCGTGGAAGACGAGCTGAAGGAGAACCGTCTTCTCAGCCCCTACGAAGCAGTGTCGAGTTCGCGCTCGTACTATCTGGTCTATCCTGAGCGTGCGCAGCGCCACCCGGTGCTGGTCGCGTTTCGCGATTGGCTGCTGGAGGAGCTTGCCGTGCCGCATTGATCTCACTGTGGCGCCGAAACCCGGCACCGCTTGCCAATGCGCAATGCGTGCCGCACGGGGAACCCGCGTCCTGCGGCCCACGTCGAGCCTCCAACGGTTCAGCCAAACGAAACCCGATTTTGAAATTGCGGCGTTCGCTTCTTCATCAACGTCATCGACAGGGTTCCATCATGGATCAGCAAACCCAGCGACCGGTCACACGCATTGCGATCGTCGGTTTCGGCGAAGTCGGACCCATTTTTGCGCGCGCGTTTACCGGAGCCGACCTGCACGTTTCGACCTTCGACATCAAGCTTCTGGACGACGCCACGCGCGCCACCATTCTCGAGCGCGCGAGCAAGAGCGGCGCGCAGGTGGCCGAGGATCTCGCCTGCGCGCTGGAAGGCGCGCAGCTCGTGTTTTCCGCCGTCACGGCGAGCCAGGCCGATGCGGCGGCGAGCGCGTGCGCCGCGTATCTGGTTGCCGGCCAGACCTTTATCGACCTCAACTCCGTGTCGCCCGCCGTCAAGCAGCGCAACAGCCAGGCCGTAGAGCGCAGCGGGGCCGACTACGTGGAAGCCGCTGTGATGGCCCCGGTGCCGCCGCAAGGCATACGCGTGCCGATATTGCTGGGCGGCCGCATTGCAGAGCACACGGCCGGATTGCTCAACGGGCTCGGCATGCGGGCGCAGGCCGTAGCATCGGAGGTAGGGCTCGCATCCGCCATCAAGCTGTGCCGCAGCATCATGATCAAGGGCATGGAGGCGATGTGCGTGCAATCAATGCTCGCCGCACGCGCTTTCGGCGTGGACGATCGCGTGCTCGCTTCGCTTGCCGCGAGTTTCCCCGGCGTGGGCTGGGACACCGGCTATGAGTCGTATCTGATTGGCCGCGTGGTCGAGCACGGCCAGCGGCGCTCCGAAGAAATGCGCGAAGCGGCGGCGATGCTCGAGGGTCTGGGCATGTCGAGCGAACTCGCCAACGCCGTCGCCGATGTGCAGCAAGCGCTGGCGGAACGCGCCGCGCCGCTTGTCGAGGCATTGGATGCGGAGGGCAGGCTGCCTGAGTGGCGCACGCTGCTCAAGCCTGCGTGAGACGTGCGGCGAATGCTGCTTTGAAGCCGCTTCGAATGCCGCTTCCAATGCCACTTCGAATGCGGCTTGAGCCCCCCGCATCGCATGCGCGAATGCGGGGCATCGCGTCTTACCGCGCGGCCTTGGCCGCCGGCACCCCGGCAACCAGCGCCGCGCCGCTCACCACCAGCAACGCCGCGAGCACATACAGCGCATTGTCCATGCTGCCTGTATGCGTCTTGATGAGCCCGATCGCCCACGGGCTCACAATGCCGCTCGTAATGCCGATACTGCTGATGAGCGCGATCCCCGCGGCGGCGGCCTTGCCAGAGAGATACGCCGAAGGCACCGCCCAGAAGATCGGCAACGCGGCAAAGATCAGCACTGCCGCAATCGACAGTATCGCCATCATCGCGGCGAAGCTCGCCAGGTGCAGCGTAAGCAGCGCCAATGCGATACCGCCGCCGATCGTGCATGCCGCGAAGTGCCAGCGCCGTTCGCTGCGCCGGTCCGAGCGGCGCGCGATCCACATGAGGCCCACCGCGCCCACCGCGTTCGGGATCACCGTGTAGAGGCTGATCCACAGCACGTCGTGCACGCCGAAGTCGCGAATCATGAGCGGCATCCAGAAGTTCAGCGTGAGCGAAGCGCAGGTCAGCGAAAAGTAGATGAACGAGAACAGATAGACGCGCGGGTTGCGCAGTGCCGCGCCGAACGAGCGCGTGGAATGCGCGTGCGAGTGTTCGCCTTCGCCGTCGCGTTGCGCGACGAGGTGAGCCTTTTCGGCACCGCTGAGCCACGTGGCTTTCTCGGGGCTGTCTACGAGGCAGAACGCCGCCATCACTCCGAGCAGCACGGCCGGCACCCCTTCGATCGCGAACATCCAGCGCCAGCCTGCGAGTCCCAGCACGCCGACCATGTCGCGCATGATCCAGCCCGAGATGAGACCGCCCAGCACGCCCGCCACCGCAACGCCCGCGAAGAAGATCGAGAACACCGCGGCGCGGCGGCGCGCCGGAAACCAGTACGTGAGATAGAGCACGATACCCGGAAAGAAGCCCGCCTCGAACACGCCCAGCAGGAAGCGCAGCACATAGAACTGCGTGGGGCTCGACACGAACATCATGCACGTGGAGGCAACGCCCCACAAAAGCATGATGCGCATGAACGTGCGGCGCGCGCCGAAACGGGCGAGCAGCATGTTGCTCGGCACTTCGCACAGCACGTAGCCCACGTAGAAGACGGCGGCGCCGAGGCCGTACATCGCGTCGCTGAAGCCGAGATCGTGCTTCATCTGCAACTGCGCGAAACCGATGTTGATGCGGTCGAGAAACGACACGACGTAGCAAATGAACAGGAACGGAATCACGCGCACCGAGACCTTGCGATAGAGCGCGTCGTCCTGCGCGTTCGAGGGGGTGAGCGTGTGAGTGGGCGCGGGGTGCGCGCGCGCAGCTTCGGACCCGCGGTCCGGGGCGATCGATTGGGGCATCTGCCTGTCTCCAAACATGACTCCGGCCTGCCCAGGCAGACCGTTGATACGCGGCGTCTTGCGCGCCTCGCGCGGCTCGCCGGGACGCTTGCGGCACGCGCGTCTCCAGGCAGTGAACCGATCATAGGTGGGCTCGGATTAATTTGTCAATAGCTAATAGATTCGCCCTACGTTAATTCTGGTTTATCTACGGCCGGGCGGCGGATGGCGTGGGAGTCGGCGTATTCGTCACATGAAATCCGGTTTGCGAACTTCATTTGCCGATTACTTCGAATACCTTATTTTTTTGAGCGCTCGTGGACACATTCGCCAAAAAAAATGCGGCGCACCGCGAGGCACGCCGCATCTTCGTACACGAAACGAAGCGATACGAAGCGGCGCGAAGCCGCTCCCTCGCCGCCGGTGCTTCAGTGCTGCAGGAAATCGATCACCATGCGATTGAACGCCTCGGCGTGCTCCCATTGCGCCCAGTGGCCGCAGCGGTTGAACACGTGCAGTTGCGCGTTCTGCATGCCGGCAATGAGGCGCAGGCCGATATCCATCGGCACGAAGCGGTCGTCGCGGCCCCAGATCACGAGCGTGGGCGCGGCGATTTCGCCAAGGCGCGGGCCATAGTCGGTGAACTGTTTCGGGTTCGTCGCGAGGCTCTTCACGAAATTCTCGAGGTGGTCGCGGCGCGTGAGCATGTTGTCGAGGCGCGCCTGCATCAGGTCTTCAGTGATCGCGCTCGCATCGTAGACGAACACGTTCATCATGCGCTTGAGGTTCTCGATGGTCGGCTCGCGATAGAGGCCTTGCAGCAGCTTGATGCCTTCAGTGGGCATCGGTGCAAAATTGCTCGGGCCGCCGGTGCCGCCGCCCATCAACACGAGCTTGCCCACGCGCTGCGGGTTGGCGAGCGCGAAGGCCACGGCGCTGTGGCCGCCCATCGAGTTGCCGAGAATATGCACGCGATCGATGCCGAGCACGTCGAGCAGGCCCTTGAGCACGCGGCCGTTCAACTCCGAGCGCGAACTCGTGCAAACGACCGGGTCGCTCTTGCTCCAGCCCGGGCAGTCCATCAGGATCACGCGGTAGCCGGCCGCAACGAGCGGCTCGACGTTGCGGTTGAAGTTCGCCCAGCCGCTCGCACCCGGACCTGAGCCGTGCAACATCACGACGGTTTCGGCGCCCTCGCCCGCGTCGTTGTAGTGAATCTGGAACTCGACCTCGCCGTCCTTCACGCGCGCGAACTTGCTCGTCGAGGCTTCCGTGATTGCTTGTGCGGTACCCGTCATGATGACCATCCTCTAAAACGTATTAACCCATGCCGGAGAAGGCATACGCCTTCTCCCCTTCAATATCAGACGCCCTGCGCACCGAGCGCGCCGCGCTGCGTGAATGCGCCCACCACGGTGAGTGCGGCGAGTGCTGCGATCACAGCGAGCGGAATGCTGGCGCCCACCAGCATCGATGGACTCTGACCGAGCGCGAAGAGCTGTCCCGCCACGAGCGGCCCGAGAATCGAGCCGAGGCGCCCCACCGCCACCGCTGCGCCCACGCCCGTGCCGCGCACTTCAGTGGGATAGGCGTGGCCCGCGAGCGCGTAGAGCACCGACTGGCCACCCACGATGAAGAAGCCGCACAGCAGGCCGCCCACAGCAGTGGAGCTTGCGCCGCCCGCGTTCGCGAGCACGGCGAGTGCCGCGACGATACCCACGTACATGCCGATCACCGTGCCGCGACGGCCGAAGCGATCCATGATCGTCGCGATCGCCACCGCGCCGACGCCGCCGCCGATGTTGAACATCATCAGCACGAGGTTGGACTGCACGCGCGTGAGGCCGCGCGCAAGCACCATCGAGGGCAGCCAGTTCATCAGGAAGTACAGCACGATCAGCGTGCCGAGGTAGCTGATCCACAACGCGATCGTGGTGCGCGCGCGGCCGTAGCGCCAGAGCGCTTCCGCCACGCCCGGCACGCCTTCCTTCGCCGCAGTCGATGCCTTCGCCGCCACGAACTGCTGAGACTCGCGCAGGAACAGCCCGAGCAGTGGCACCATCACGATCGGACCAAGGCCGCCAACGTAGAACACGTCGCGCCAGCTCGCCTCGCTGGTGCCGAGCATGCCGATCACGGCCGCGATCGCCGCGCCGAACGGCATGCCGCAGTACATCGCGCCCACGGCCGTGCTGCGCTGCTGCGGGCCCGCGGCCTCCGAGCACAGCGCGATCAGGTTCGGCATGGCAGCGCCCAGGCCAAGGCCCGTGAGCAGACGCGCGACGAGCAGGCTCTCGAAGTTCCAAACCATCGTCGTGGCGAGCGAAAAGAGCCCGAACAGCGTCACCGACCACATGAGCACACGCTTGCGTCCAAAGCGGTCGGCGAGACGACCGCCCAGCGCCGCGCCCGGCAGCAGGCCGATCGCGCCCGCGCTGAACGCCCAACCCATCTGCGCGACAGCGAGATGAAACTCCTTCGCCATGCGCGGCCCGGCCACACCCGCCGATTGCAGGTCCAATCCTTCGAGCAGAGCAATCGCCAGACACAGAGCGATCGTTGCCTTGCTGCTCGTCTCGCTTCCTCCAGCACTACTGTTTCGCGACGTCATGAAAGTCTCCAGATATTGATGTAAGCCGCTCTTTCCGGCGGCTCTATAAGCCGCAACGCCGCGCACCGCCCGAAGGCGATGCGCGGCGTGCTTGATCAGGACTGCAATGCTTCCTGGCGCTTTTTCAGGTCGAGCGCCACGTCGACGATCATGTCTTCCTGGCCACCCACCATCCGGCGCTTGCCCAGTTCGACGAGAATGTCCACCGTCTTCAGGCCGTACTTCTTCGCCGCCACTTCCGAGTGGCGCAGGAAGCTCGAATACACGCCCGCGTAACCGAGCGCGAGCGTCTCGCGGTCCACGCGCACCGGGCGATCCTGCAGCGGGCGCACGATGTCGTCGGCGGCGTCCATCAGCGTGTAGAGGTCGGTGCCGTGGTTCCAGCCCATGCGCTCAGCCGCGCCGATGAATACTTCGAGCGGGGCGTTGCCCGCGCCCGCACCCATGCCCGCGAGCGAGGCATCGATGCGGTCGCAACCTTCTTCCACGGCCACGATCGAGTTCGCCACACCAAGCGACAGGTTGTGGTGCGCGTGCATGCCCGTTTGCGTTTCGGGCTTGAGCACGGCCTTCACCGCGCGGAACCGGTCGCGCACGTCGTTCATCGTGAGCGCGCCACCCGAGTCGACCACGTAGATACAGGTCGCGCCGTAGCTTTCCATCTTCTTCGCTTCGACCGCGAGATTTTCCGGCGTGGTCATGTGGCTCATCATCAGGAAGCCCACCGTGTCCATGCCCAGTTCGCGCGCGTATTCGATGTGCTGCTTCGAGATGTCGGCTTCCGTGCAGTGTGTGGCCACACGCACCACGCGCGCGCCAGCGTTATACGCGGCCTTCAGGTCGTGAATCGTGCCGATGCCGGGGAGCAGCAGCGTCGCGATCTGTGCGTGCGTGACCACGTCGGCCACGGCCTCGATCCATTCGAGGTCGCTGTGTGCGCCGAAGCCGTAGTTGAAGCTCGATCCCTGCAGGCCGTCGCCGTGGGCGACTTCGATGCTGTCGACCTTCGCGCGGTCCAGCGCGCGGGCGATGTCCTGCACGTTCTGGATCGAGTACTGGTGGCGGATCGCGTGGCTGCCGTCGCGCAGCGTCACGTCGGAGATATAGAGTTTCTTGCTCATCGCTTTACGCTCCTTGTACGCTGAGCAGCGTCTGCGCCATGCGTTCGGCGGTGGCGAGCGCGGCGGAAGTCATGATGTCGAGATTGCCTGCGTACGCGGGCAGATAGTGCGCGGCGCCTTCCACTTCGAGGAACACCGAGGTCTTCAGGCCGCTGAACTTGCCGAGGCCCGGAATGTTGAGCGGCGCGCTCGCGGGAATCTCGTCGAACTGCACCTTCTGCTTCAGGCGATAGCCCGGCACGTAGGCATGCACCTTCGCGACGGTCTCTTCGATCGACTGCTCGATCTTCTCGCGGTCCGCCAGTTCGGAGAGCGTGTAGACCGTGTCGCGCATCATCACCGGCGGCTCGGCCGGATTCAACACGATGATCGCCTTGCCCTTCGCGGCGCCGCCCACCACTTCGATGGCCTTCGAAGTCGTTTCGGTAAACTCGTCAATGTTCGCGCGCGTGCCGGGGCCCGCCGACTTGCTGCTGATCGAAGCGACGATTTCCGCGTAGTGCACCTTCGCCACGCGCGACACGGCGGCCACGACAGGAATCGTGGCCTGGCCACCGCAGGTGACCATGTTGACGTTGGGCGCTTCGATGTGCGCGTCGATGTTCACGACCGGCACGCAGTACGGGCCGATAGCCGCGGGCGTGAGGTCGATCACGCGGATCGAGGGCTTGAGCTTGCGCAGCAGCGCGTCGTTCTTCACGTGCGCGCCGGCCGAAGTGGCGTCGAACACGAAGTCGATGTCGTTGAACACCGGCAGACGCGTGAGACCTTCCACGCCTTCGTGCGTGGTGGCCACGCCGAGGCGCGCGGCGCGCGCGAGGCCGTCGGAGTTCGGGTCGATGCCGACCATCGCCGCCATCTCAAGATGCTGGCTGTTGCGCATGATCTTGATCATCAGATCCGTGCCGATATTGCCGGAGCCGATGATCGCGGCCTTGAGTTTTTCGGAAGCCATATGAATTCCTTTGTCAGGCGGAGAAAATCGCGCGAACGCTGCCGAGGCCTTCGATCTGCGCGGTATACGTGCCGGGTTCCTTCACGGCGACCATGGGCCCGAGCGCTCCCGTGAGCACCACGTCGCCCGCACGCAGCGGCGTGCCGAGCTGGACCATGCGGTCGGCGAGCCACACGGCCGCGTTCAGCGGATTGCCGAGGCAGGCCGAACCGTTGCCGCGCGAGAGCACCTCGCCGTCGCGCAAAAGCTCCATGGCGCAGGCCGTGAGGTCGATCTGCGAGAGCAGCACGGGACGGCTACCCACCACGAAGCGTGCGCTCGACGCGTTGTCGGCCACGGTGTCGACGAAGCGGATGTCCCAGTTCTGGATGCGGCTGTCCACCACTTCGATGGCCGCGAGTGCATAGGCACTGGCGCGCAGAATGTCGACGAACGTGTGCTTTTCGAACGTGAGGTCGCGCTCCAGCACGAGCGCGATTTCCGCTTCGACCTTCGGCTGGATCAGTTGCGAAAGCGGGATGGCTTCCGCATCGCCGTAGGCCATCGAAGCGAACAGCGCGCCGAAGTCGGGCTGATCGACGCCCAGCTGCTTTTGCACTGCGAGCGACGTGAGGCCGATCTTGCGGCCCACGATGCGCTCGCCGTTCGCCACGCGCAGATCGACGTTGGCTTGCTGCACCCCATACGCGGTGGCGATATCGTCCATTGCGATCTCGCCGCGCACCGGCTCGATCACATTGCGCGACGCTTCGGCTTCGCGCAGGCGCGCGGCCACGGCCGCGACGAGTTTGGAATCTGACATGCGAATTCTCCGGAGTCCTGTCGATCAGGCCGCGTCGGCGAGCGCCAATTGCGACTCGTCGGGCGTGGCGTGCATGGTGGCGAAGCCCGCGATCCACTCGGGAATCTCGCGGTAGTAGTCGAGCGACGCGCGGTACGGCCCATACGCGGCCAGCGCGCCGAACGCGGCAACCCACGTGCGGATCTCGTGGGCCGACTTGCCGCCGTCGCGCGTGATGGCCGCGTTGGTCATGCCGTCCACGGCGGTCAGTTCACCCGAGGCGAGGCGCGCGAGAAACGCGCGGTCCCACTCGGCGTTGAGCGGGTGCAGAGGGCTGTCGCCGACCGTGAAAGACTTCGCGGCAGCCACGGTGCGCGCCTGGCGCGCGGCGCGCGAGTCGGGAGTCGGGTTGCGGCCTGCGATCAGGCGTTCCGCCACTTCCGCGGTCGCGCCGAGCAGTTCCGGCACCGGCGGCTCGTGCGAAATACCGCCCGACCCCACCACGAGCACGCGCTTGTTGCTGCGCGAAAAAAAGCGGCCGATCGCGTCGCCGAGCAGACGCGCGCGTCGCAGCGTCGCCATGGGCGGCGCAACCGAATTGATGAACACCGGAATCACCGGGTAGCAGTCGAGACCGCCCGTAAGCACTTCAAGCGCCTGCGCGCAACCGTGGTCGACCTGCATGCGGTACGACAGCGCCACGTCGATATCGGCGGCGAGCACGTTCTCGGCGAGCGTATGCGCGAGCGCTTCCGGCACCGGCAGCGTGCCGGCCATGCTCTTGAAGTCGCCGATCGCTTCCGCCCGCGCGCCGATGCAGAACGGCGGCATCACGTCATAGAAGAAGCCGTTGAAGTGATCGGGTGCGAACGCAACGATCAGGTCGGGATTGAAAGCTTCCACACGCTCGCGCGCGGCACGGCCCATGCGCTCGACTTCAGCGACCACTTCGGGCGCGGGGTCGAAATAGCCGTGCAACGGCGTGTGCGACAGACATTCGAGGTGAATCGGCATGCTCATGCTCCTGCTGCGCGCGCGACGGCCATGCCGCGCGCGGGACGGTTTTGCGGGGCCGCGGCGCTCTCCTCGCGCTGCGCGAGATCGGCGATATCGGTGATGCCGAGCTTGCCCGCGAGTTCGACGATCGAGTCGGAAACCTGCTGCGGCGAGCAGACACCCGCAACGAAGCGGTCCGGACGTAGCAGCACGACCGATTCGGGCAGCCGGCTAAACCAGTCTTTCAGGCGGCCCTGCACGTCGCCGAGCGCGAGCACGCCTTCGGGCACGTCTTCGGCGTATTCGAGCTGCACGTCCGGCTTCGCGAACACGAAGCGCGCGCCGAGGCGCTCCCACAACGCGCGCGCCTGCGGCGTGAGGCCGAAGGTCGGGTCCGCGCCCCAGGCGAGCACAGCGAAGCCATTGCCGATCGCGTCGTCGAGGCGCACCACGCGGCCATCGGCAAGGCGCACGCGCGGCTGGATGAACATGCGGCCCACGGGCGAGGCGGCGAGCGGATCGCGGCCATAAGCGAGGCGACCGATCAGCGAGTCGCGCTTCTGGCTCATCAATCCGAGCAAGCGGCCCGGCGCGGAGTTGCCCGAGCGCTCCAGCATGCGGGCGAGCCAGCCACCCGTCTTCTGCGGCGGCGGCAGCAGCACCACGCCCGCTTCATAGCGCGGCATCGGCTTGAAACGCATTTCGACGAAGTAACGCTTGACCGAAGGAAACACGTTCATCGAACGCACGAAGGCGTCGCGAAAGCGCGCGCCAAAGCGCGTGGTGGGCGCGAAAATATCGCCCGCGACTTCCGAGAGGTGAATCATCGAGCGTGCGTGCGCGCGGCGCTCGACGGTATAGGTGTCGAGCAGGCGGGCGTCGGCCTGGCCCTTCGCCACCATCGCGAGCTTCCAGCCCAGGTTGTTCGCGTCGCGAATGCCGCTGTTGTAGCCCTGGCCCTGCCACACGGGCATGATGTGCGCCGCGTCGCCGGCCAGCAGAATGCGGTCCACGCGGAACGTCTCGGCAAGGCGCGCGTTGTGCGTGTAGACGCGCTTGCGTATGTAGTCGACCTTGTCGGGATCGGCCACCACCTTGCGGATCAGCGCGGCCATATTCTCGGGCTTCGAGAGTTCTTCCTCGGTTTCGCCGGGCATCACCATGAACTCGAAGCGGCGAATGCCGTGCGGCAGCGCAGCCGAAACGTACGGGCGCGTGTGATCGCAATGCATGTAGATGTGCGGCGAGCCGATCGGGTCGTTGCGCACGTCCACCACGATCCATTGATTCGGCTTCGTGCGGCCTTCGAAGGGCACGTTCAGCGCGCGGCGCACGAGGCTGTTGCCACCGTCGGCGCCCACCACATACGCTGCGCGAATCGTGCGGCGCTCGCCGTTCGCATCGCTCACTTCGATCGACACGCCCTGCGCATCCTGCTCGAAAGCGTTGACGCTGTGGCCGAGCAGCACTTCCACCTGCTCGAAGCGCTCGAGCCCTTCGTAGAGCACGCGGTCGGCGAGCGGCTGAATGAA
>Ga0335083_10008904_pt1 | contig 12219 bp, 9 predicted proteins | sample Lox_Sample_42_FD_206716 | JGI IMG/M metagenome (GOLD analysis project Ga0335083, IMG submission 206716) | Soil microbial communities from Loxahatchee National Wildlife Refuge, Florida, United States - Lox_Sample_4.2 | ecosystem: Environmental > Terrestrial > Soil > Wetlands | place: USA: Florida... | reverse complement strand
GGCCGCTAGGTTCTGATAGGAGGGCAGGAGTTCGCCCCACCGCGCCTCGGTGGCGCGCTCACGCCCAGCGATGTGGGCGGCGAGATCTTCGACGTGGACCTCAATGTGCGCCGCGTGCCATTTATTTACGGTCCGTTTCAACGCCACGTCAGCACCATTGCAGGCATGCTTCCTACGGTCGGGTGCTGGTCCAAGCCGTTTACGTAACCACGAAGGAACCAGCATGCGACATCGACTCATCCCCGGGGCGCTGGCCGCCGGAGCCTCACTCGCCCTGCTCGCCGGCCCGGCCATGGCGGCGACGCCGGCCTGGACGGTGGTGCCCAGCGTCAACCCGTCTGCCACGACCCTTAACGCCGTCTCCGCGCGTACCGCCACCGACGCCTGGGCGGTCGGCCAGTTCCCGGGGGTCGGCGACGACGCGGGCGCGCAGATCTTCGCCGAGCGCTGGAACGGCACGCAATGGCAGCAGGCCCCGACGACGAACATCGTCCGCCAGGACGAGCGCCTGCTCGGCGTCTCCGCGAGCGGCCCGAACGACGCCTGGGCCGTCGGCAACACGAACAGCATCAGCGCCGCAAGCCACGACACCCTCGCCGCGCACTGGGACGGCACGGCGTGGACTATCGTGCCGACCCCGGCCGCGGCCAGCGGCGGCAGGCTGGCCTCTCTGTATGACGTCGCCGACCTCAGCCCGGCCAACGTCTGGGCCGTCGGCCAGGGCAAGGACGCCCGGCCGCTGGCCGAGCACTGGGACGGCACGGCCTGGTCAGTGGTTCCGGTGCCGGTACCGGCCGTGCCCTCCGGGACCGGCTTCGCGAACGCGGCGCTGACCAAGATATCGGCGGTCTCCGCGACCGACATCTGGGCGGTGGGCACCACGACCGCGATCCAGGATGTCAATAAGGCGGTCACGCGCTTCACCCTGGCCATGCACTACAACGGCACCGCATGGTCGATCGTCAAGACGGCGAACACCGCCGAGCCGACCGGGCTCAACGGCGTGACGGCGATCTCGGCTAACAACGCCTGGGCGGTCGGCAACGGCTTCAACAACGTGCACGACACCAGCGCGAGCGTTGCTAACAAGCCCGTCATCGAGCACTGGAATGGCACGGCCTGGTCGATCGTCGCCAGCCCGGCCGGGCTGATCTCGGTGGACAGGATCAGCGCGGCCAGCGCCACCGACATCTGGGCCAGCGGACAGGCCCCTCAGCAGACCATCGCAGGCGTCCCGGTGCCCGTGGCGCGGACTCTGCACTGGAACGGCACCGCCTGGTCCCTGATGCCGGGCCCCACCGCATCGGACCCCAGTACGGCAGTGACCGGGCTATCGGCGCTGCCGTCGGGTGAGGCCTGGGCGGTCGGCGCCACCTTCTCCGCCACCACCGCCACCGCGTTCATTTCGCACCACACGCCCTGACTCCCGCGGAGAGCGATGTGCCGGAAAGTTAGGCCGGGAGTATCCGCGGCGGGTCGCGCAGCACCTGCGCGGCCCGCCGCCGGGCGTCTCGCAGGTTCTTGCCGCTGAGCGTCAGCTCGGCTAGCACCGTCGCAACGTGTGGTCAGGACCGGTAACTGCCTGCCCGGTCCCGGCGAGGATGTCCAGCTCGACTCCCAGGTCGGCCCCCGGAGCGACTTGCGTGAACGGCAGGTCAGCCAGTCGGCCGGTTGCTGGGGCGTACACGATGGCGTTCGAGGGCGGCGAGCCGCTCGTAGCAGCGGCGCTTGCCCTCGTAACCGGCGCCGACAACGACCACGGTGGCCCCGTCGGCGGTCATGCTTCTGTCCAGCGCGGGTCGTCCACCACCGCGGTCTCGCCCGGCGGGACCTTTACTCCGGGTGCGGTGCTGCTGAGATCCAGCGCGGGCCGCAGGCCTGGCGCCGCCTCCAGAGCGTCGAGGAGCGTGCGGCCTTCCACCCGGAGCAGCGTCGTGTCCATCTCCGTGGTGACGGTGGCGTTCCGGGGGGCCTGATCGAGCAGGCCGCGCTCACCGAAGCTGTCACCAGGACCCAGGTGCACGACGGCCTTGCCGTCCCGGTGCACGACGACGCGGCCTTCCGCGACGGCGTAGAAGGCGTGCGCCGGGGCCCCCTGAACAACCACGTCGACCCCCGGTGGCAGCGGGCAGAACTGCGCGGCCGCGGCGAGCTGCTCTAGCACGATCCGCGGCACTCCCGCAGTGACAGGAAGACCTTGGAGGACCGTCACCCTGGAGGCGAGCGCGTCGGCCTGCCGCGCGCTGAGTGCATCGAGTCCGCGCAGGCCAAGGCCGCCCAGCAGGGTGATCAGCACGGCGGCGGCGCCGAGGATCAGCAGGCTGGCACGCAACGATGTCACTGCCACCAGAACCGGCGCCAGGACCGCGCCAGCGACCATCGCGGCCACCGACACAGCGTCGAAGATCCCGATGACGCGCCCGAGCTCCTCGCGCGGGGCAATCCGCGCCAGAGCCGTCTCGCCGACCACCTCGCATGAGACAAGAGCGGCATTGCCGATCACGGTTACCACCAGCGCAATCGTCAGCACCTGCACGCTGGCGTACGCCAGCTGGGTGGCGCACGCCAGCAATCCGGTGACGATGACGATCACCGATACCCGTCTGCTCGTGGACAAACGGCCGTTGGCGAGCGCGCTCAGCACTCCGCCAGCGCCCGCGGCCGTGAGCAGGACACCGTAGCCGCCGCTGCCGAGCCCGAGCGAGTGCGTGGCGTACACGACGAGCTGTACGGTCTGGGCTCCGTAGGTGAATTCGACCATCGCCACGATCACGATCAGCCAGAGCGCAAACGCGGTGGTGCGCACCGTCCGCAGCCCGCCAGCCAGCTGGCCAACCCCGGACGCGCGCCCGCCGGCTGGAGCCGGATCGGGACGCATGATCGAGATCAGCAGCCCGGAAACGGCAAACGTCGCCCCGTTGGCCGCGAACGCGATCCAGGCCGGAGCCACTCCGAGCAAGATCGCCCCGATCGCCGGGCCGATGAGGACTCCGAGGTCTTGCACCGTATGCAGCAACGCGTTGGCCGGGCCGAGCCGGGTCTCACCGACCAGGCGCGGCAGGAGCGCCATCGCCGCTGGCCTCTGCGCGCACCCGGCGGCCGACGTCAGGACGGTGAACGCGATAACCAGCGCCACCGGGCCAGCGCTTGCGACCGTCGCAGCCAGGGCCGCCATGAGCAGCATCCGCAGGGCGTCACCGGCCAGCAGTACGGTGCGCCGCCGGTAGCGGTCGGCGACGGCACCCCCGAACGGGCCGAGCAGCACGTACGGCAGAAGCCGGCAGACGGTAGCGGCCCCCACCCAGCCCGCCGAACGGGTCGCGCTGTACACGTATCCGAGCAGCGCTGCGTTATACAGCCAATTACCGATTTCCGAGGCGGCGCTGGCCCCGATCAGCGCCCGGGCGTCCCGGATAGCCAGGACGTCCCGATACAGCCGCACTATCGACTCACCGCCGCCAGTCCTCCTAGGCCACGTCACCATCAGATCCTGTACCCGGCCGGGCCCATCCGGTCACCCCGCAGGTGCCTGGCCGGGACCCCGGGCCTGAGGGTACTGTCGGCTGCGCCGACCAGGCAGAGGCCGATCTGGCCGAGGAATCCCGGGCTTGACCCTGCGCCACCTGGTGGAGGAGTCGGCGCTGTCGCCGCTACGCAACTGCGTGCTGGGCACGATGGCATTCTCGGCCGGCCAGCTGGCCGAGGCGCAGCTGCGGTTCAGCGAAGCGGGAAGGGATTGTCCAACCCCGAGATCGCGGCCGAGCTGTTCATCAGCCGTAAAGCCGTGGAGTACCATCTGGGCAACGTCTACGCGAAGTGCGGCTTGCAAGGACGTGGGCAACTGCGGCGCCTCGTCGAGGAATGGCACCAGCCGAGCACGGCCTGACCCGGGGATGGCCGAGACTTAACAGATGCGGGAATTCGTAACTGATGTGGAGGATCCCCGGCTGGCGGACTACGCGCGGCTGACGGACATGGAGTTGCGCACCAGCCTGGAGTCCGCGCAGGGGCTGTTCATCGCGGAAGGGACGAAGGTGATCAGCCGGGCTGTGGCGGCTGGCTACCCCGTGCGCTCGGTGCTACTCGCGGAACGCAGGCTCGGCGACCTCGTGGCGCTGCCCGCGACCGGCAGCCCGGTATATGTCGTTCCAGACGCGACCGCCGAGCGGCTGACCGGGTACCGCGTCCACCGAGGCGCGCTGGCCTCGCTTCACCGCAAGCCGCTCCCGCAGACCGCGGCGCTGGCCGCTGCCGCTCGCCGGGTGATCGTGCTCGAGGACCTCGTCGACCACGCCAACGTCGGGGCCATCTTCCGGTGCGCTGCCGCGCTCGGCATGGACGCTGTATTCCTGTCACCGCGGTGCGCCGACCCGCTCTACCGGCGGGCGGTGAAGGTGTCCATGGGCGCGGTGTTTGCCATCCCCTACGCTCGCATGACCGGCGCGTGCGACGGCCTGACCGGCCTACGGGCCGCCGGGTTCCGGCTCCTCGCGCTGACGCCGGACCGGGCGGCCGTGCCGATCGGCGCGGCTGTTGCGGGCCAGCGGACTGCGCTTCTGCTCGGCACCGAAGGCGATGGCCTGTCGTCCCGCTGGCTGCACCTGGCCGATCAGGCCGTCCGCATTCCGATGCATCCAGGCGCCCTGGCCTCCGGGGTCGACTCGCTCAATGTGGTCGCCGCCGCCGCGATCGCATGCCACGTGCTGGTCAGCTCGCCGGAAGGGCAACTCCGCTAGCTGACGGTCGCGCGGGCGGCGGCGGCGATGAGCTCAATGACCGTATCCAGCGGTATCGCGGTGGAGTCGATCACCAGATGGTACAGGGCCGGGTCGGCCGGATCGCACCGGTACAGTCGGCGGACGTAGGCGGTGCGGGCCTTGTCGGCCGCGCCCAGCCGTCGCTCGGCTTCCTCCTGGCTGATGCCCTCGACCGTGGCGCCCTGGGCGACGCGGCGGCCGGCCGGGCCGTCCAGCCGGACGTGGAAGCCGCGGTCCTTGCCGAGCACGACCGCCGCCGCCCGGCCCAGGATCACGCCGCCGCCGTCGTCGGCCAGCAGGCGGTGGATCCCGGCCTCTCCGTGGCCGCGCAGGTGCTCGTCCTGGTGGTGGGTGGACGGCGGCGACTGGGTGGGCCCGGCCGGCATCGCCTGGGTGAAATGAGCCAGCAGCCGGTGCACCGGGGTGGTCTTGACCTCATCCGCCGTCAGCTGCTCGTCGCACGGCCCGGGCTCCGCGACATGGCCCTCCGAGGTGGTCACCCGCTGCAGGAACGGCAGGCCGAGTCGCTCGGCCAGGCCCGGGGCGACGACGCTACCGCCGGCGCCGTAGGACGCCGACACGGTGATCAGCCGCACGCCCAGATCGGCCGGAATGGAGGTGGGGACAGGCTCAGCGGTCACCGGCGATCATCTCCTCCCTGGTCTGCTCCTCGGTCACGGTGACAGGCGGGCCGGGAGAGGGCTGGGCCTGGCCGGCAGCTGGCGCAAGGGTGCCAGAGGGCAGCACGAGTGCGCATACGACCGCGGAGCCGGCCAGGATCGCAGCCGAGACCCAGAACCCGACCACGTAGCTGTGCACTGCCGCTTGCGCCAGGACCAGCGGGCCGCGGCCGTGGGCGAGGACGTAGCTGGTCAGGGCGCTGGCGGCGAGGGTGTTCAGCAGGGCGGTGCCAATCGAGCCGCCGACCTGCTGGTTGGTGTTGACCAGGGCCGCGGCGACGCCCGCGTCTGCGGCGCCGGCGCCGTAGGTCGCGGTGTTCAGGGCACAGCCGAACACCACGCCCAGGCCGGCCCCGACCAGGAGCAAGGCAGGCAGGATCCAGCTCAGGTAGCTGGTGCGCAGTCCCAGCTGCACGGCCAGGATGACTAGGCCGCCGGCCGCGATGAGCAGGCCGGCCGGGATCAGCGGCCGGGGTCCGAACCGCGGCATCAGCACCCCGCTGGACGTGGTGGAGGCCGCGACGATCGCCGCGATCATCGGCAGGAAGGCCAGCCCGGACTTGACCGGAGAGTAGGCCAGGGTCAGCTGCAGGTAGTAGGTCAGGAACAAGAAGATCCCGAATACGCCGATGGCGGACAGCCCGATAGCCAGGTACGCGCCGCCGCGGAACCGGTTCAGGATGATCCGCAGCGGCAGCAGCGGATGCGCGACCCGCTGCTCGACCAGCACGAACGCGGCCAGCAGGACCACGCCGGCCACCAGCAGCACGATGGTCTCCGGCGCGCTCCAGCTCTTGGTCGCGGCCTCGGACAGCCCGTAGACCACCGCGACTAGGCCGACCGCCACCAGGATCGTTCCCGGCCAGTCGATGCGTACGTGCGGATCGCGGGGCTGCGGGGTCATCAGCCGGATCGCTCCCGCGACCGCGAGGATCGCCAGGACGACGTTGACGTACAGGCACCACCGCCAGGACAGGTACTCGGTCAGCAACCCGCCCAGCAGCAGCCCGACCGCCCCGCCCGCCCCGGCGATCGCGCCGTAGACGCCGAACGCCCGGCCGCGTTCGGCCGGGTTGGTGAACGTCACGGTCAGCGTGGACAGCGCGGCCGGGGCCAGCAGCGCGCCGAACGCCCCCTGCGCGCCGCGGCCGATCACCAGCATCGCGAAGCTGGTCGCCGCGCCGCCCAGCGCGGAGGCCGCGGCGAAGCCGACCAGGCCGATGATCAGCATCCGCCGCCGGCCGACCAGGTCCGAGAGCCGGCCGCCGAGCAGCAGCAGCCCGCCGAAGGCCAGCGCGTACGCGGTCACCACCCACTGCCGGTCGGCGTTGGAGAACCCCAGGTCACGCTGGGCCGAGGGCAGCGCGATGTTCACGATCGTGGCATCCAGCACCACCATCAGCTGGGCCAGCCCGACCACGCCGAGGATCCACCAGCGCCGGGCCGGCCCCGCGGCCGCCCCGGACGGCCCGGCTCGCTCCGGTACGACGACCGTCGGCTCGCTCATTCCAGGAGCCTACGTCCGCCGAAGAAGGTTGAGAAAGGCCGCGGGATGTCGATCAGGGGTGGCCGTCTCCTGGCTCGAGCAGTCTGCCGTTCTTGGACAGGTCCGGGTCGGTGCATGCGGAGAGGTTGAAACAGCAGGGCCGTCTCTTCCCGCTCTTCATCTTCGAGATGCTCACGTCGACCCGTCGTCCGCGCGTGCCGGGGTTCTTCGTAGCGCTGACCCCGCAGCACAGTCGATGCGTCGATCGTGAACAGCGTGGCGTCGAAGCGAATGGCTGCTCTCTCTGTGCGCTGGCTCAACGCCGTCGCTCATCTCTCCGTTCCGGACACGGCACGACGGCGGCATCGTCATCGAGTTCCCGCGCGCGCGGCCGAGAGTTCCTCATGATAGCCCGGCTGCCTGGCGTCGAGCGCCGCGATCCCCGAGCCCAGCACGGTGATCGCCAGCACCCACCGCCCGTCGGTGGCTAGGTCGTTACGGTCGCCGGCATGCCAGTTGCGGTGCACATCGGCCCGGCACTCGATCACCCGCTGATCCACGCAGACCGGGTCATGAACCGCCAGGCCGCCGCCGAGCGATGGCACGGGGTTGTGCGGGTCAGCGACGAACTCGTCGCTCCCGGCGCCGCGGGCGGCCGGCACGAGAGCACCATCGCCCCACAGCGTGGTGGCGGACGTGTCACTGGCCAGGAACAGTGTCCGCGTCTGGGTCTCGGGCAGCGGCCAGGACTCGCCGGTCAGCCAGGTACCCGCGCCCATCAGGAAGACGTGCACCTTCGGCATCGGCTGCCAGGCGTCTGCCTCATCGCAGAGGAACCGGTCGAACCAGGAGATGATGATCTCGTCGTAGGGGAACCGGGTGTCGCCCATGGGCCGCTGGCCCAAGCGGGCTTCCGGGCCGGTCACCAGCATCCGGCAGTGCTCGGTCGGCGCCATGATCAGGTACTGGTCGGGATGATGCTGCTGGAACTCAAAGAGCTTGACGGTCTCGTATGCGCCGATGTCCAGCCACCCGTTGATGTTGATGGACGGCGTCGCGCCCGTGTGGCTGGCGTCGATCAGGTCAACAGCCTTCCAGGCCGGACTGGCCGGCCCGGCGGCCATGACGGTCTCGTAGCCGGTCAGCGGCGAGCCCATCCGGCGCAAAATGCCCCCGCTTGGCGCCTGAAGCGTCGCCTTCTCGAGCGCTTCGGCGTACTCCGGGCTGCGGAAGTCCGGCACGGTCACCGAGTACTGCCGGAAGATCCGGGCCAGTTCGTCACCCTCGGCGCCGGCCGGCAGTTTCGGCCGCTGCCGGACCCCGAACGGGCCATACCACAGCGCCCATACCTGGATCATCGGAACGCCGCCGCGGAAGAAGCAGCCTTTCGATCCCTCCGCACCCGGGATGTCGCCCACGCCCGCCCCTGAGCTCATCGGCACGCAAGCGCGCAGCGCCGGATGGCCGATGGCGCCAAGTTTCAGCTGGTTCTCGGCGGTCGAGGAGCAGCCGGCCAGGCCCACCTTGCCATTGGACCACTCCTGCGCGCTGATCCAGTCCAGGGTGTCCTGCCCGTCCGCGGTGGTAGTGGTCAGGAAGCCAGCTGTAGTGCCGCCGCCGCTCGCTCAACTCGTGCCGATGCGCGAATCTTGATCTACCCGGAATCTTCGACGCGGGGAGGAACGATGACAACAGCAGGACCATCGGCTCAGGCCAGCACGACGGTAAGCGTGCAGGACGCACGGGTCTTCTCGCTCGGTTAGCAGCCGAGCGGGGCAGAGCAGCAGGCTGTGGTGCCGGGACTGGGGAATGTGACCGCGACCACGGTCACTCTTCAGCAAGGCAGCCCGGGGCAGGAGCTGATAGTGGTCGTCCAGGGCCTGAACCTGACGACAGGCACGCCGACGGTGGTGCTGGTCCAGCCCCGCCAGTCGGTGAACCAGAACCAGGGCTTCTCGGACGAGAAGCGACAGGAACGGGCCACGGGCGAGCCCACGGGTTAATGATCTGCGGCTCCTAACTGGTAGGAGATCATGGATAGCCGGGGGGTCCGGGCGATTGTCTGCTGCGGGCTTATCATCGGATGGTCTTTGGCGTAGAAGTCCTTCCATCCGAAGAACACCCCGGCGGGGGCGGCCCCGGTGATGGCTTCCCAGGTCTGCTGCTTGTCGGCCGGGGTACCTTGCCCGTCCATGTGGATGAGGATGGCCAGATCCTGATACCGCGTGTCGAGCGCGTGCTCGTCGCTGATCATCGAGAGCCGGAACTGGTGCAGCACGAGGAGCTTCTGGGGCAGCCGGTGCTGCGCAGTCAGGCCGGCCAGCCATCTGATGACCGTGTTGACCTCGCTGGTGCTCACGCTGCCTATCTGGTGCAGCGGCAGCTGCCCCGGCCCGAGCTTCCACTCCGGGTCCAGGGCCAGCCCGACATCGGGCAGCTCGAGCAGGGACCGGTAACTCTTGGCCTGGGCGAGCAGGCTGGCCCGGCCGGGCTGCAGGTCCAAGATGACGTACATCCCGGCGACCGTCGCCCGGCGTACCCAGGGGCGCAGGAAGGCCACGCTGGACTGGTAGGAGTAGTCACCGTCCGGCCCTGCGTGCGCCTCGGCGACGGTGGCGATGATCTCCAGGGCGGGTATGACCGGGACGCGCCTGCGGGTCCGGTAGGCTGCGGCAACCTTCCTGGCCCGCGCGATGCTGGCCGACAGGTCCTGCTGGCCCAGGGCTCCCAGCGCGGGAGCACCCGGGTGACCGTACAGGGCGACCAGGAGGCGGCCGGGGAACAGAACCTGGCCGCCGCCGGGCAACTGCACCCCGGTCTGCGCATCGGCGACCCGGGAGGCCAGCTGGCGGGCCGGCCCGAAGCCGGCCCCGATGGCGATCACCCGCCGGGGCCGGTCGGCCGACAGCGCGGCGATGGCGGCCGGGTCGGTGCGCGGGTCGCCGCCGCGAACGGCGATCACCCGCGCCCCCGCCACCTGCGCGGTGGTGATTGCGGCCAGCGTGGCGGTGTCGCGGTCACCTGGGCGCACGAGCAGCGCCAGGCGGCCCAGCGGCGGGGGCGTCTTCGTCGCAGGCAGCATCGCCGGGTCTGCGACCACCCGGATGCCCGGCAGCGCAGCCGCGAGCACATTCGGGGCTACCCCCACCGCGAGCACGGCGCGCGGGTCCAGCGCCTTGATCTGTCCCCGCAGCCCGGCGCTGACCACGGCCCCGCCCGCCGAGGCTAGCAGCAACGGCGCGTGAGCCCGCAGCGCCGACCGGGCGGCCGCCGCCAGCTCAGCGGACCGGTCCATATTGGCGGCTATCACCACGGGCGCCGAGGCGAACAAGTCGTGCGCGAGGTCTCCCGCGACCACATCGGCCGCGCCGGCCAGCACTGACGTCTTGGGCCCAGGCAGCCGGATCCGTGCGGCGAGGCGGACGTGAGATTGCTGACCGGGCCGGGCCGGACTACTACAGGAGGTGGCCGCAATAACCGATGCCAGCGCCACGAGCACCGCCGCGGCCGCGCGCGCCATCCGGCAGCGACGCTGACCGGTCGGCCGCAGCGGGCGACGTCCACGCAAAGCGCGTGCGGCCCAGCGGCCGCAAGCGTCCCGCCATCGCAGGGCGGTGAGCTGTCCCTTCCGCAAACCCGACACCGCCAGCCGAGCATAGTGGCCGGCCCGCTCAGAACGCCGGATTTCGCCCGATCGAGCCCTGGCCTGCCTGATCATGCGGGGATAGTGCGGCGTAGCCTCCGGGGCGGCTGCGCGGAGGCACCGGCGGACCAGACATATGTTACAAATCGGCGAACACGCCGCTATACCGGGCACCGTCCCCTCGTCCGCGGCGGCGCTGATGCTCATTAAATTTTCCCGCATCGGCGTGGCAAATTGTGCTGAGTATGCCTGCCGCTAAGCTGGCGACGTCGAGAAGGCCTGATCAGGACCTGAATATACGGGATGCGGTTAATGTGCAGTCCAGGCCGTTGCGGGAACGCTGAATGGCAGGAAAATCCTGTCATTCAGTGCGTTTTACATAGTTCGCTGAGTTGTCAGGAGCAGAGTTCGTGCGTTCTCGAAAGCGGGGAAAATCAGTCTGGCCGCTCGGTCCGGGCGGGGGTGGCTCCGCGCTTAGCCGTCGTGAGGTACTGGCAGGCGGCATTGGCGCTGGTGCGCTCCTGGCGTTTCCGGATCTGGGCTCGGGTGCCCGTTCGGCCGACCGGTCCGTCGCACCTGGCCGCGCCGCGGCACAGTATGCCTTTGTTTACGGCACGCCGGATCCGGACGAAGTGCCTAGCGGGTCCTTGGCCGCTGCGATGTACCCGCCATCGCGGGCGGCATCGACGCGGCCGGTCCCGGTCGCCACGAAACTCGCGGCTGCGCCGGTCTCGTCACCGGACGATGCTGTCACGGCCCTGGCCACCGTGGACATGGTGCACGGCGGGGCCAGGATAACGCTGACGCTTCTCGACGCTACCGCCGTTACCGTCGCCAAGCAGGGGTCGGTGATGGTGACCGGTGTCCCGGCTGATGCGCACGTTCTGGTGACGCCAGTATTCGCTCCCGGCTCGGCCATTGTTTCCCTGGTTCTGGCGATCACGGTTCCGGTGGGCAAGCACATGGTGCGCAAGGGGCACCCGCATACGGGTAGCCTCGTGACCCGGTTGGCGACAACCTGGAGGTCGCATCACGCGCTGGCTTATTTCGATCAGCGCAGCGGGGCTATGACAGGGCCGTTCCACCTTTCCGATGAACCCTCCCTGGCGTTGTCGACGGCGGCCGCCAATAGCTCGGATCTGCTGCTGTGGACAACCAGGGAACCGCAGCCAGATGATCCAGCCGCGATCCGGGCGCAGGCCACCCTGTCCCGGCTGAGCGTATTTCCCCTGGGCAGCGGGAAAGCCAGGTTGTCGGCGTCGGCGCCCGCGCCGTGGCCAGGCGGCGAGCCCGTCGCGACGCTGCCGACCGGTGATGTCGCGCGCCTGGTCCGGGGTCGTCATGTGCAGGTGTGCTCGACCCGGACCGGAGAGGTGACCGAGCTGGAGATCCAGGCGTTCCGCCAAGGGCGCGCGAAGCCGAGTGCCGTCACCATGCAGGCACGTCCGGACGGCAGCGTGTTCATGACCAAGCCGGGAGCCGGAGTCGCCGTGATAGCTGATGCCGGGGACTCGTTCCGGACCAGGACCCGCATTGAGTTCCCGCCCCCCGCGTCGCCCCTCGGCGCTCCGTGGAGCAAGGCGGTGCTGTCACCGGAAGGTGGGACCATGTATGTCCTCGGTCCGGCGGCCACCGGCGGCCTGTGCGCTTACC
>Ga0335083_10008903_pt1 | contig 12221 bp, 9 predicted proteins | sample Lox_Sample_42_FD_206716 | JGI IMG/M metagenome (GOLD analysis project Ga0335083, IMG submission 206716) | Soil microbial communities from Loxahatchee National Wildlife Refuge, Florida, United States - Lox_Sample_4.2 | ecosystem: Environmental > Terrestrial > Soil > Wetlands | place: USA: Florida... | reverse complement strand
AAGGCGACCGAGGCCGCCTTCGCCCGCTTGAGATACAGGTGGGCCGGGTGCTCCCAGGTGAACCCGATGCCGCCGTGCAGCTGCACGCATTCCTGCGCCGCGAGCACCGCGGCGTCGCAGCAGGCCGACTTGGCGAGCGCGACTGCCACCGGGGCGTCCGGGTCGTCGTCTGCGAGGCAGGCGGCGGCGTACCTGGACGCGGCGCGGGCAAGCGCGATCGTTGTCCACAGGTCGGCGAGCCGGTGCTTGATCGCCTGGAACGAGCCGATCTGCCTGGCGAACTGGCGCCGGTCCTTGGCGTACGCCACGGTCATGTCCAGGCAGCGCTGCGCCAGGCCGAGCTGCTCGGCGGCGAGGATGGCCGCACCCGCGGCGAGCCCCGCTGACAGCGCCGCCTCCGCCGCGGCGCCGATGGCGACCACCCTGGCCTGCGCGTCATCGAAGGAGATCTGGCACAGCTGGCGCGTCATGTCCAGGGACACGAGCGGGGTGCGGTGCACACCAGGCGCGGTCGCCTCGACCAGGTACAGCGCGCCAGGCACCCCCTCGGCGGGCACGAGCAGCGCGCTGGCGGGCAGCGCGTCGGCCACCGCGCCGACCGCGCCCCTGAGCTTGACCGTCCCCGCCGCGTCGCCGCGGCCCGCGACCCGCACGGCGCCGGGCAGCGGCGCGCCGGGCGCGAGACCGACGTCGACGGCGAGCACCGCGGTGAGCGAGCCGTCCGCCAACTGGCGCAGCAGGGCCGCGGCGGGCGACACGGCCGTGTTGCGCGTCCCCGCCCCCGCGTCGCCGTTCGGCGTGCGCGCGGCCGCGCGCAGCTGGGCGGCGCGGACAGCCGCCGCGGGCCCAGATGAGGCCGAACCGAAGCCGCCTTCATCGCCTGCCCCGCCTGCCGAGTAGGCACTGCCCGCCACCGGGGAGTCGTCGGTCTGCACGGCGCTACGCGCAGCGGAAAGCAGCACCGCCGTGGCGACCGCCGCGCTGCCCAGGTACGGGATCGGTGCGATGGCCGCGCCGAACTGCTCGGCGGCGGCGGCAAGCTCGCGGCAGGAGGCGCCGGCGCCGCCGAGTGCCTCGGGGATCAGCAGGCCGGCGATGCCGATCTCCGCGGCGACCGTGTGCCACAGCGCGGCGTCGTAGGTGTCAGGGCGCTCGGTGCGGGCGATGATGTCCGCCGGGCCGGCCCGGTCGGCGAGCAGGCCGGCGAGGGCGGCGGACAGGTCCCGTTCGGTCTCTGAGTAAAGCAGGTCGGGGAGTTTCCTTGCGGTCATCAACGCGGGAGATCCTTCCACGGGAGGGACGTGTCCGTGCGCGGCTCCTGCGGCAGGCGCAGCACGCGCTCGGCGATGATGTTGCGCATGATCTCCGAGGTGCCGCCCTCGATGGAGTTGCCCTTCGAGCGCAGGTAGCGGTAACCGGCGCCGCGGGCGTAGTCGCTCGAGCCCTCCCGGCGCATCGACCAGTCGTCGTAAGTCAGGCCTGCCGTGCCGAGCAGCTCAATTTCGAATCCGGAAATTTCCTGATTAAGCCGGGCGAACGTGAGCTTGCCCGCCGACCCTTCCGGGCCGGGCTCGCCCGCGGCGAGCTGCTGCCGCAGCCGCTCCCCTGCCAGCCGTGCCACCTCTGCCTGTGCCCACAGGCCGAGCAGCCGCTGGTGCAGGTCGTGGGTGCGCAGCTCCGGCTGCTGACGCCAGACGTTCGCGACCGCGCCGATGACGCCCTCCTCGCGCGGCACGCTGCGCGAGTTGCCGATCGAGACCCGCTCGTTCATCAGCGTCGCGTTGGCGACCCGCCAGCCCTCGCCGATGTCGCCGAGCCGGTTCGCGTCGGGCACCCGCGCGTCGGTGATGAACACCTCGTTGAACTCGGCCTCGCCGGTGAGCTGGCGCAGCGGGCGGACCTCGACGCCTGGCCCGTGCATGTCGAGGACGAAGTAGCTAAGGCCGGCATGCTTCGGCACGTCAGGGTCGGTGCGCGCGAGCAGCAGGCCCCAGCGGGCGTGGTGCGCGAGCGATGTCCAGACCTTCTGGCCGTTGACGGTCCAGTCGCCGCTGTCGCCGTCCCTGACCGCCCTGGTCGCCAGGCCCGCCAGATCGCTGCCCGCGCCCGGCTCGCTGAACAGCTGGCACCAGATCTCGTCTGCGAGCCACAGCGGCTTGAGCCACCGTGACTTCTGCTCCTCGGTGCCGAAGGCGATGATCGTCGGCAGCGCCATGCCGAGGCCGATGACGTTGCGCCGCTCGTCGAGCCGCGGTGCGCCCGCGAGGGCGAATTCCTCCTCGGCTGCCCGCTGCAGCGAGCGCGCCAGGCCAAGGCCGCCGTGCCCTACCGGGTAGTGCACGGCGGCCAGGCCTGCGTCGAACCGGGCGCTGAGGAACGCGGCGCGCGGGGTGGCCGCGGGGTCGTGCTCGGTGCAGAACGCGCGGACGCGCGCGCGAAGATCCGCTTCTGTTTCGCTCAACGCCCTGATGCCCTTCGCGTTAGGAGACTGGTCCGCCAGACAGGTACAGGATCTGGCCGCTGACGTAGCCGGCGCCTTCGCTCGCGAAGAAGGAGATCGCGTGCGCGATGTCCTCGACCTGGCCGACCCGCTGCACCGGGATCTGCTTGGCGGCGCCAGCCTGGAAGTCCTCGAAGGAGATGCCGAGGCGGGCCGCGGTGGCGGCGGTCATGTCGGTGACCACGAAGCCGGGCGCGACCGCGTTGGCGGTGATGCCGAACTTGCCGAGCTCGAGCGCGAGGGTCTTGGTGAAGCCCTGCAGGCCGGCCTTGGCCGCGGAGTAGTTCACCTGGCCCCTGTTGCCGACGGCGGACAGGCTGGAGAGGTTGATGACCCGGCCCCACTTGGCGTCGACCATGTGCTTCTGGCAGGCGCGGGTCATCAGGAACGCGCCCTTCAGATGGACGTTCATCACCGTGTCCCAGTCGGTCTCAGACATCTTGAACAGCAGGTTGTCGCGGGTGACGCCCGCGTTGTTGACCAGCACGGTCGGCCCGCCGAGCTCGGCGGCGACCCGCTCAACGGCGGCGGCCACCTGGTCGCTGTTGGAGACGTCTGCCCCGACCGCGATCGCCCTGCCGCCGGCCTTCTCGATCTCCGCGACGGTCTGCGCGCCGTCGGCCTCATTGAGGTCAAGGACGGCGACGGCCATCCCGTCGGCGGCAAGACGCTTGGCGGTGCCGGCGCCGATGCCGCGGGCGCCCCCCGTCACGATCGCGATTCGCTGTGGCATAACGGTTAACTTTCCCTTCCTCGGACCGGCGCGTCGAGGACGAACGCCGGTGTTCCAGCGACATTATTCCGGAACCGGGTTCTGCGGCCACTGTGGGGAGCGGGGATCCAATGGCGCCCTGTCAGGTGCGGGGAACAAGGTCCGGGACGGAGAGCGCTGTGCCCGCAGTTCCGTCACGGCGAAGCCCGCTTATTCGTCCACGGCGGCGGGGAGGCGGGAGGCGAGGAGCTCAGCCAGGTGGGTGCCAGGGATTGCGGCCAGCTGATCGAGCTGGGTGCGGCAGGAGAAACCGTCGGCCAGAACGGTCGCTTTCTCCCCCGCCTTGCGGACCGCGGGCAGCAGCGCGGTCTCCGCCACCGCGACCGAGACGTCATAGTGGCCGCGCTCGACGCCGAAGTTGCCCGCCAGGCCGCAGCAGCCGCCGACGGCGCTGATCGACGCGCCTGCGTCGCGGAGCAGGGCGGCGTCGGCGTCCCAGCCGAGCACGGCGTGCTGGTGGCAGTGCGGCTGCGCCACGCCCGTGACGCCGGACAGATCCGGCGCCCGCCAACCTTCGGTCGCGGACAGCAGTTCCGCCAGCGTCTGCACCGCGCCGGCCAGGGCCGCCGCCCGCTTGTCGCCGTGCAGCAGGTCCGCGGCGTCGCCGCGCAGGGCCGCGGTGCAGGACGGCTCAAGACCGACGATGGGGATGCCCGCGTCGAGTGCGGGCTTCAGCGCGCGCAGCGTGCGGCGGAGCTGACGGCGGGCGCCGTCGAGCTGACCGGTGGAGATCCAGGTGAGGCCGCAGCAGACGTTCTGACTGGTGACGCGGACCTCGTAGCCGGCGTCTTCGAGCACCCGCACCGCGGCCTCGCCGACCTGCGGCGCGAAGGCGTTGGTGAACGTGTCCACCCACAGCAGCACTGGCTTACGGCCGGTTTCCGCGCCGCCCTGGCCGCCCGCGCTCCCTGCGGTGGCGGTGGCAGTGGCAGTGGCACGCCGTCGGCCGGCGAACCACTGGCGGAAGCTCTGCGGCGCGAACGCGGGCAGATCGCGGCGGTAGTCGATGCCGCCGAGCCGCTTGGCGAGCGCCGCGACCGGCGCCATCCGCAGCGACGCGTTCGCCAGCCGGGCCAGCCGGGGTGAGCGCGCCGTCAGCCCGGCCCAGCGGGGCAGCCAGCCGAGTGAGTAGTGCGACGCGGGTCGCAACCGCCGGCGGTACCGCTGGTAGAGTGCCTCGGCCTTGTACGTGGCCATGTCCACGCCCGCCGGGCAGTCAGAGGAGCAGCCCTTGCAGGACAGGCACAGGTCGAGGACCTCGGCCACCTCCGGCGCTTGCCAGCCGGCAGAGACAAGCGAGCCGTTGGCCAGCTCCTGCAGCACGCGAGCGCGGCCGCGTGTCGAGTCCTTCTCGTCCCTGGTGGCCAGGTAGGACGGGCACATGACGCCGCCGGACGCGGTGTTGTCCGCCCGGCACTTGCCCACGCCCGTGCAGCGGTGCACCGCGGCCGTGAAGTCGCCGCCGTCGTGCGGGTAGGCGAAACCGAGGCCGCGCCTGATCGGCAGCGCGAGCGGCACGCGCAGGGCGGCGTCGAGCGGCGCCGGGTCGACGATGACCCCCGGGTTGAGCAGGTTCGCCGGGTCGAACAGCCGCTTCACCGCGCCGAACAGGCCGATCGCGGCCGGCGAGTACATCGTGGCGAGCAGTTCGCCGCGCGCCCGGCCGTCGCCGTGTTCGCCGGACACCGAGCCGCCGTAGGACGCGGCGAGCTTCGCCGCGTCCTCCATGAAGGAGCGCAGCACCGCGGGCCGGTCACGGAGCGGGAAGTCGATCCGCACATGCACGCAGCCGTCGCCGAAGTGCCCGTATAGCAGCCCGTCCACGCCATGCCGCGCCATCAGCGGTGACAACTCGCGCAGGTACGGTCCGAGCGAGGACGGCGGCACCGCCGAGTCCTCCCAGCCGGGCCAGGCGGGCGCGCCGGCCGGAGTGCGGCCGCCGAGACCCGCGCCGTCCTCACGGATGCGCCAGAGCGCCGCCGCCTTCGGCCCGGTGAACACGGCGCTGTCCAGGCAGGACGCGTCGGCCACCAGCTTGCGCGCCACGTCGGCGGCCTCAGCCTCGCCTGAGCCCGCGGTCTCGACGAACAGCCAGCCGCCGCCGCGCGGCAGATCCGGCACCGCGGCCGCGCCGCGGCGATCGCGGAACAGGTCGACCATCCGGGAGTCCAGGCCCTCAAGCGCGACGGGAAGGTGCGGCAGCAGCGCGGGAACCGCCTCCGCCGCACTGGCCATGTCCGGGTAGCCGAGCACGGCAAGCGCGGTCGCGCGCGGCGCGTCCACCAGGCGGACCGTCGCGCCCAGTGTCAGCGCCAGCGTGCCCTCGGTGCCTGACAGGAACTTGGCCAGGTCGCCGCCGTTCTCGGGCAGCAGGTGCTCGAGCGAATAGCCGGACACCTGCCGGGTGAACCTGCCGAACTCGGTCCTGATGACGCCCAGGTTGCCGCCGACGAGCGTCCCGAGTTCCGACAGCAGCGGCGCCTGCGCACCGCCGGCCTCCGCCGAGCCGCCCGCCGGGTCGCGGACGCGGTCCAGCCCGGCGCCGTAGCGGCGCGCGGTGAAGCGCACCCCGGTGCCAGTCACCACGTCGAGTTCGATCACGTTGTCCGCGGTCCGCCCGTAACGGAGCGCCCGCGAGCCGCAGGCGTTGTTGCCGATCGCGCCGCCGATGGTGGCGCGCGAGTGCGTGGACGGGTCGGGCCCGAACCGCAGCCCGTAAGGTGCCGCGGCCCTGGTGATCGAGTCGAGGACGGTGCCAGGCTGCACCACGGCGGTCCGCGCCTCAGGGTCGACGGCCAGCACCTGGTTGAGGTGCCGCGAGGTGTCGAGCACGACACCCGCCGACAGCGCGTTGCCCGCGATCGAGGTTCCCGCGCCGCGGGTCACGAGCGGCACACCAAGCTCGCGGCAGACCGCGAGCGCCGCCTCGATCTCGCCGGCGTGCCGCGGGAACACCACTACGGAGGGCACCACCCGGTAGTTGGACGCGTCCGAGGAGTACTCCGCGCGCCGCCGGACGGCGGTGTCGATCTCGGACAGGCCCGCTCTGCGCAGCGCCGCGGTCAGGTCCGCCGCCCGCGCCTCACCGGTCGTGGTCACCATTCCCGAAAGCCTAGTGCCGTCCCACGATCCCGCCGCGCCCGGCCGGCCGCGGGGACGCCGCGCGGGAAGCCGCACCTGATGCGTGCGGCAACGATACGGCCAGGACCGTATGGATGTCACAACATCGGGACGTTGCCCGAGGGTGGCGGTGGCTGGTGGGGTTTGCAGGGCTGGCGGGTTTGAGGGGTTGACGGGCTTGGCAGGTCGGGTGAGACTCGCCGGGCCGCGAGTTCGCGGGCGACGAGCGGCGCAAGGCGGGTCAGCTGCGGCGGAAGACGTAGACCTGGTCGCGCTGGAAGATCTCTGCGTAGCCGTCGTTTGGGTATATCGCGGCGATGAAGGCGGGCACGTCCTTGATCGCGGGGCTGTAGCCGCTGTCGTCGTTGTCGAAGACGACGTACTGGGTGAGCGGGTTGCCCGCGTTGCCGATCCAGAAGGTGTCCGTGCGGGCGGCGAGCGGCGCGAGCATGCCGAGGGTTGTCTGGACGGTCGCGCCGTCAGGGACGAGTGCCATGGCGGCGTCTGCCGCCTGCGCGTGGGCGTCGATCCGGTAGGTGGCGCTCTGCCACAGGTCGTTGAGCGGGAACTGGAACGCGAGGGCCACGGCGACCGCCGCCATCATCGCCGGCCCGTGCCTGGCGACGCCGCGCCGCAGGGCGACCCACGCCGCCAGCGCGGACGCGGCAGACGCGAACCCGGCCAGGTCCGGCCTGGTATCGGTGAGCGCCCGCGCCGGGGCGCGGGCGGACGGAGAACCGGAAAGCCGCTGCCAGCGGCCGATCGCCTCCGCCGCCGCGACGAACAGGATCGGCATGATGGTGGCGTTGTAATGCCAGTCCGTGCCCCAGTAGGCGGTGTTGGTGGACATGAAGCGCAGCACGAGGCTCGGCAGCGCGAGCAGCGCGGCCGGAGAGCCAAGCGCGGCGAACGCGGTGGGAAGCAGCAGCAGGAAGACGGTCTGCAGCTTGACCGGCCAGCCGTCCGCGGTCTGCGCCACCAGGCCGAAGGCGGAGAACGCACGGCCGCCGCCGACCACCCCGCCGTCCTTCCAGTAGTAGTACTCGTGGGTGGCGCTGAAGTGCGGGATCACCACGGTGATGGCGAACACCGACCAGAACAGGCCCCAGCCGACAAGGAACACACCGCCCCACAGCGCGGTGTAGCGGTACTCCGCGAGGTCGCCAGCATCCGCGGCCAGAAAGCCCGGCGAGCCGAGCGAGCCCCGCGAGCCCCGCGAGCCCGGTGAGCCCAGTGAGCCCCGCGAGCCCAGTGAGCCCCGCGAGCCCAGTGAGCCCCGCGACCTACGCCGCAGGCCGGACAGCGCCGCCGCCAGCCGCAGCCGCAACCCGGACACCATGAGGTAGGCGCCGATCGCGGCCACGGTAAACCCCTGGTCTTCCTTGAGGAACACCAGCGGCATCGCCCACCAGATCGCGGCGGCCGGCCGGCGGCGGACCAGCGCGGACAGCGAGAACGCGAGCAGCGGCACTGCGAGTGCTATCTCATGGAAGTCGAACTCGATCATCTGCTGCAGGCCCCAGGAGAAGCCGTAGCCGAAGCCGATGAGCCGGCCCGTCGTCCGTCCCGCCAGCACGCTGCCCGCCGCCACCACGGGAAACACCGACACGGCGGTCGCCAGCGCCTGGAAGAACAGCAGCGTGGCCGGCGAGGGGAAGACGCGGAAGAAGGGTGCGAGCACCGCGAGCCCGACCTGGAAGTGGTCGCCGAGCAGGTCGAAGCCTGGACCCCTGACGTCGACGACCGGCGCATGCAGCAGCGAGAGCTGCTTAACGTACTCGGTGTAGATGCCCAGGTCCCAGGACGTGGGGTCGAGCTGGAACAGCCGGAAAAGCGACAGCGCAAGGTAGGCGCCGAACACCAGGGCGGCGATCGCCCAAGCCACCGGATCCCGCCAGGCGCCGGGAGGCCTAGCTGTTTCCCGCCTGGCCACCACGGGAGGCAGGCCCAAAGGCACGCTGACAGTACGGTCGTCGGCCCCGTCCGTTGCGATGTTCACCGCAACGGCGCGCGCGGGCGGCGCTCCCCCAGCACGCCCGTAGCCTATCGCGAGCGGCCGCGTTCCGGCTCAGACCAGCAGCAGTTTGGCGATCCTGCGGCCCGCGAGCGACAGCCCGACGACGCCGAGCGCGAGCAGGTACGCGGCCCGCCACAGCAGGTCGGGCGACGGCACCCCGAGCACCAGGTCGCGCAGGATCACCACACCCTGGTAGAGCGGCGTCCACTCCACGATCACGCCGATGACGTGCGGGTAGACCGATATCGGATAGAACGTGCCGGAGAACAGGAACAGCGGCACGGAGACGAGCATCACATAGTCGAAGTCCTGCCATGACTTCATGAACGAGGTGAGGAACACCCCGATCGCCGCCGTGGCGAAGGCGATGAGGCCGGCGCCCGGCAGTGCGAGTATCGCCCACGGCGAGGAGATCAGCCCCATCGCCGCCATCACGACCAGGAACGACACCGAGTAGATCATGCCGCGCAGCACCGCCCAGCCGATCTCGGCGAACGCGACGTCCCGAGCGCCGAGCGGTGTGGTGAGCACCGCGTCGTAGAGCTTCTCGAACTTCAGCCGCCCGTAGATGTTGAATGTCGAGTCGGCGAGCGCGCCGTTGAGCGCGGACACCGCGAGCAGGCCGGGCGCGACGAACTCCCGGTACGGCACCTGCTGTCCGCCGGGACCCGCGACGGTGCCGACGAGGCCGCCGATCCCGACCCCCACCGACAGCAGGTAGAACAGCGGCTCGGCCGCGCCCGACGCGACGACCAGCCACAGCTTCCGGTAGAACCGCGCGTGCCGCTCGATGAGCCGCAGCCCGCGCGCTCCAGGGATGACGGAGATCCAAGACGATGATCCGGAACGAGTGCGGGGGGTTCCGTGGGGTCGTCCCCCCGGGCGGGCACTGTGGCTTACCGTGGCCGCTCCCCTTCCACCTCGGTGCGCGGGCAGGTCAGACATACAGCCGCCTGCGGTAGGTCCGCGCGCCGAACCACAGCCCCACGGCCGCGAGCGCGGCCAGGTACCCCACGTGGATCGCGGCCGAGCCAGCGGTCAGCGTGCCGAGGCTGAGCCCGCGGCACAGCGCCACCCCATGCCACAGCGGCGTCGCGTAAGCGAGCGGCCTTATCCATGCGGGCAGCTGGCTGACCGGGAAGAACGTGCCCGAGAAGAGCATCAGCGGTATCGCGCCGAACCTGATCGGGTAGTTCATCGCCAGCTCGTGCTCGAGCGTGACCGCCCAGGCGGCGGACGGGGTGGCGAACGCCACGCCAAGCAGCACGGCGGCGGGCAGCAGCAGCACCGCCCATGGCGAGGAGATCAGCCCGAAGGCTGCCATGAACACGATGAAGACGGCCGCGTTCATCGCGATCCGCATCGTGATGAACAGCAGGTGCCCGCGGTAGATGTCGGCCGGGCGCAGCATCGTCGCCCTGGCCGCGATGTAGATCTTGTTCCAGTGCACGCCGCCGAACACCGGGAACAGGGCGTTGCCCATGCCGGAGTTCATCGAGTGCACCGCGAGCACCGCAGGGGCGACGAAGACCACGTAGCTGACGCCGCCGATCGCGGCGGGGACGTGTTTGTCGACGAGCGAGCCAAGGCCGTAGCCCATCGCGCCCAGGTAGAACAGCGGGCCGAGGACCGACGACCAGACGGTGGCGCGCCAGGTCCGCTGGTACATCAACAGCCAGCAGCGGAACGCGCGGACGGACAGCACGGCCGAGCTCGGCAGTCTCGGCAGTGCCTCCCGGGAGGACGACCCTCCGCCGGCGGCGGCTGGCGCCGCAGTTGTCTCCCGGGAGGACGACCCCCCGTACCCCCCGGCAAGAGCGTCGGCGCTCATCAGTCGACGAGGGTACGGCCGGTGAGGTGCAGGAACACGTCCTCGAGCGTCGACCTGCGGACCAGCTCGGTGAGCGGCTCGATGCCCGTCGCGCGTACCCGCTCGAGGAACTCGTCGCCGTCCGCCGCGTAAAGCAGCATCCGGTCCGCGGTCACCTCCATCCGTTCCGGCGACAGGTCCTTAATCTTGGCCACCCACTCCTCCTGCTGGCCGGGCGGGAACCTCAGCTCGAGGACCTCGGGGGTGGAGTACTCGGCGATCAGCTCGCGCGGCGTGCCCTCGGCGGCGATGCGGCCGTGGTCCATGACCACCAGGCGGTCGCACAGTTGTTCGGCCTCGTCCATGTAGTGCGTGGTGAGGATGAGCGTGACGCCGCGCTGCTTGAGGCTGAACAGCCGGTCCCAGACCACGTGCCTGGCCTGCGGGTCGAGGCCGGTGGTCGGCTCGTCGAGTATCAGGATGTCCGGGTCGTTGATCAGGCTCCGCGCGATCGTGAGGCGGCGCTTCATGCCGCCGGACAGCGGGTCGACCTGGTCGTCGGCCCGTTCGGTGAGCTGGACGAAGTCGAGCAGCTGGTCGGTCCGCTCCCTGATCAGCTTGCGGGGCAGCCCGAAGTACCGGCCGTAGACGAGCAGATTTTCGCGAACCGTAAGCTCGCTGTCCAGTGTGTCTTCCTGTGGGACTACGCCAAGACGTGCGCGAATCGCCGCGCCATCTCGGATTGGGTCACCACCGAGAATGGTAAGATCACCGAGTGTCGGCGGAGAGACGCAGCCGAGCATGCGCATGGTGGAGGATTTCCCGGCACCGTTCGGGCCGAGGAAGCCGAACGCCTCACCGCGGAAAAGATCAAAGTCGATCCCGTCCACAGCGATGAAGCTGCCGAACCGTTTCGTCAGGCCTCGGGCGCGAACAAGTACCTCAGGCACTTGACGGAGGATACCTGGCAGTCCAGGTCCGCTCCGAATGGTTTTGCATGGGCGTCATCGGGAAGGCGCGTTCGCGCGTCTAAGGTATAGCCAGGTCACGACGTCCCGGTTGGCCACAGCAGGGGTGCCTGGCACGCGAGAGGAACTGAGCCAGTTGAGTCTGATCCGCGACTACTACCTCCGGTTTCGGGTGCTGATATACGAGATTGGCAAGTTCGGCATCGTGGGTCTCGTAGCCACGATCATCACGTTCGCGCTGCAGAACGCGCTGTACGGGCACGCCGGACCGACCACCTCGGTCGTCGTGGCGAACGCGGTCGCGACCTGCTTCGCCTTCCTCGGCAACCGCTACTGGGCCTTCCGGCACCGCAAGACCGCGAACATGGGTCGCGAGACGGTGCTGTTCGTCTTCTTCAACCTGGTCGGCACGGTGATCCAGACCACCTTCGTCGACTTCAACCACTATGTGCTTGGCAACCATGACCGGATCTCACTGAACATAGCGACGGTTATCGGCATGGCGTTCGCCACCCTCTTCCGGTTGATCTGCTACCGCAAGTTCGTCTTCAACTCCATCCCGCCGGAGCAGGACGAAGCCGAGGAACTCGCCACGGCGACACTGCCGTAGGCTCCGGCGACACTGCCGTAGGCTCCGGGCCACACTGCCCTAGGCCTGTGGCCGTAGTAGGCGACCTCGGCATAGAGGTCGAGTATCTCCTGCTTGGAGTACTTGAGGTCGGGTCCGGGGAAGGCGATGCCGTGCTCCCTCGCCTGGGCACGCGCCAGTGCGACCGCGTCGCCGATCGCCCATCGCTTGATGCTAGCCGCGGGATCCAGCAGATTGCCCATGGACTCCCGGCGCGGCGCGCGGCCGTCCGAGGACCCGTTGCGGTTACCAAAACGGCGTGCGGATGCGCTAAGGTAAATCCGCTGGCGCTTCGCACGGTCGGCAACGGGACGTGGCCTAGTTTGGTTCAGGGCACCTGGCTGGGGGCCAGGGGATCGGGAGTTCGAATCTCCCCGTCCCGACAGTGTTAGTTGCTGGAGTTAGA
>Ga0335083_10008901_pt1 | contig 12222 bp, 11 predicted proteins | sample Lox_Sample_42_FD_206716 | JGI IMG/M metagenome (GOLD analysis project Ga0335083, IMG submission 206716) | Soil microbial communities from Loxahatchee National Wildlife Refuge, Florida, United States - Lox_Sample_4.2 | ecosystem: Environmental > Terrestrial > Soil > Wetlands | place: USA... | reverse complement strand
CCGGTCGCGTCTACCGTTAACCCGGTAGCCGGCCCTGAACCATCGCCGCCATCCCCTGTGAAGAAGTGAACCACGGTCTCATCGCCGGAGTCACTCACTTCGAATACGGTCCCTTTATTACTTGATCCTCCTCCGGACGTACCAAACAGATTGCCATCTTTGTCGCGAACCAAGCGACCGATGGGTCCTGCCCCATCATCAGGCAGTCCGCGAAAAGAGTAGAGAGCTCGTTGGGACCATGTGCCGTCGGTATTTTTCACCATCTTGAAGACAACCCCACAACCTAAAGTCGCGGTCAGACCCCCACAGTTACTCTTCAGACCGCCCTCCGTAGTAGTTCCGTAAAGATTGCCGCGGGCGTCCGCGATAACACCTGCCCAGGGTTTGTCACCATCGGCTCTTCCACTGAAGCTGTACAACACTTTCTCGCTCCATGTTCCATCTGGATTCTTCGAAAGCTCGAACACTGTTCCATGATTGAAGGTCCCACCTCTTTGCGTGGTGCCATAGAGGTTGCCGAAGTGATCCAGCAATAACTCTCCGTTCGGGGTCTGACCGTCTGGCTGTCCACCAAAGCTGTAAAGGACGCTTTCTGTTCCTTCATTGAATTCAAAGATTGTCCCGCACCCGGCTGTGCCGCACGCGGCGGTCGGCGTTCCCATGCTTCCTCGTACGGTTGCGCCGTAAAAATGCCCCGACGAGTCCCGGATCAATCCCGCAGGAAGAGATCCCTCGCTGGGGCTGAAGCTGTGGAGGATTTTCTCTTTGCCCTGGCTCAGTTCGAATAAGGTTCCGCAACCTTCGCGAAACGCACAACCGGAACCACCTCCGAGATTGGTCGTCCCATAGAGATTGCCCTGGTACAAGGTAATCGGTCCGGAGGGCTCCCCTCCGTCGCGTTTCGGCCCATCGAAGCTGTGAAGGACAGTTTCGTGACCGGAAGAATCGATCTTGAAGATGGTTCCCGCTTCGTTCGGCTGTGCCGTGCCCACGCCCTCCAGAGTCGTGCCATAGATATTGCCCTGGCTGTCCAGGAAAAGGTCACCTTCGGGGTACATGCCGTCTGCGGGTGCCCCTTGAAATGCGTACAGAACTGAGTAGGTTTGCGCCTGCGCGGTTGTGAATGTGAGTGCGGGGAGCCAAAAAATGGATACGAGCACCAAGCGGGAGAGACTTGCGAAACTCTTCATTACGAAACTCCTTCGAAATTTCTGTGGGCAAAGCGGGCCGCCGGACGGCCTCCACGGGCGGTCCGGGTGAGGGAGAGGGAACTTCGGGTGAGGACTATATCACGGTTTGGGACTTGGGCGGGCGAGGGTGCCCGCCCTACCCGGCGGCGTTGATCTATCGCGGTACGTAAGCGGTGAAGATGTAATCCTTCGCCGCGACTCTGGTGTGGCACGCAAAGCCGCATTCGGTGCCGGTGACGGAAGGCTTGAACGTCCTGGTGGCGGCGTCGTAATCGAATTTGGCGTAGGCCCATCCGTGGGTCTTGGGGAATCGTTTGGAATCTTTCTCGATGAAGGCGAGCGATTTCAGCGTGCCGGGGACGTCGACGAAGTAGGGCGACTCGGCGCTCCTGGTTTTTGCCCACTCGATCTTTACGGTCTTCGAGCCTTCGGGAAAAAGTTTGCCATCTGCCGGGACGCCGCTTCTGTAGGCGTCGATCATCACGGGATTGCCGAGGATCGCTTTGAGGCTCTCTTCGGTTTCGCTGACGGCGACCGTCTGCCATGCGTCGTAGCCTTTGAACTCGGCGAAGGCGAGGCCATCAGGGACTTTGAGGGTGGATCGGTCTTGTTGCGCGAGAAGGGTTGCGGCGATGGCGAGAGTGAGGGCGACTACGGCGACGGCGACTGCGGTAAGGCGTGTCTTGCTCATGTGGATCTTTCTTGCGGACAGGATCGAAACAACGGCGGGATTTTAGACCGTTGTGGTCGCGATCGCACTGAGATTAATTGGAAGCCAGCCGGCCGCTGGTTGTGGCTCGCGGTGGCTATTACTTTCGTTACGCCTGTTGAACCCTGCCTGCCACGTGAAATGGTGGTCTGCCCACCTATAATTTTTTGGTGGCACCGCATTCTTCGGCGGTGCGCTCTCGATCATGCGCAAAAATCTGGCAGCGCCGGAACAGGCGACGCCCTGGATTTACAATCCGTGGCTCGATTTGATCATTGGTTGCGGAGCGTGGTCTGCGCCGCTGCTGCTGATCTCCTACTTGTCTGTTGCGTCGAGTGCGCGGACATGGTCGGTTGTGTTTTACGTGCTGGCATTCTTCTTTAACTATCCGCATTACATGGCGACGCTTTATCGCGCCTATCGTCGCGCGGAAGACTTCCAGAAGTACCGCGTATTTACGGTGCACATTACGGCGCTGATGGTGCTGACGCTGGTCCTGTCTCATTCCTGGCTGAAGATACTGCCGTGGATTTTCACGATTTATCTGACGTGGAGCCCGTGGCACTACAGCGGCCAGAACTACGGGCTGTTCATGATGTTTGCGCGGCGAGCGGGCGCCGATCCGGATAAGACGACGCGCAGAATGTTGTATAGCGCGTTCATTGCCTCGTACCTGATCTTGTTTCTTGGTTTTCACACGGGGCCGTCGAGCGATCCGCTGTTTTTGTCGCTGGGAATTCCTGTGGTGATTGGCCGATGGGAGCAGGGAATTCTCTGCGTTACTTTCGTCGCAGTTTCGACGGCCGGTTTGTCGCGACTGGCGCGCGGAACGTCGTGGCGCAAGCTGATTCCTTCGCTGACGTTGTTTTCTTCGCAATTCCTGTGGTTCCTGCTGCCCTCGGCGATTTCGCTGGTCCAGGGGTGGGATGTTCCGCAGAGCCGATACAGCTCAGGTGTGCTGGCGGTGATGCACTCCGCGCAATATCTGTGGATCACGAGCTACTACGCGCGCCGGGAGGGTGAGTCAGAAAAGACCTCCCGCGGCTGGAGGCCTTTCGCATACTTTGCAATCCTGGTAGTTGGCGGAATTGCGTTGTTCGTGCCTGGGCCGTGGCTGGCGAGCCGGGCGTTTCATCACGACTTTACGGCGAGTTTCTTGATCTTCACGGCGCTGGTCAACATTCATCACTTCATCCTTGATGGCGCAATCTGGAAGCTGCGCGACGGACGGATTGCATCGTTGCTGCTGAATTCCCGCGAGAAGATTGCCGATGCCGCAAATCAGGCAGGAGGCGGACTGGCCGACATCGGACGGTGGCTTGTGGGTGATTCACGGCCCGCGCATGCGCTGCGGTTGAGCCTGGCGTCGTTGCTGCTGCTTTGGGGGACAGTCGATCAGGCGCGCTATTACCTGGCGCTGCGCGGGGACGATCTGCGAGACCTGGAACGGGCGGAGAGACTGAACGCATTCGACAGCACTCTGCAGATGCGCCTGGCGCGACGGGCCGCCGAGGAAGGCCAGCCGCAGCAGGCGGAGGCAGCCTGGCGGCGGGCGATTCAGGCAAATCCTGCCGACCCGGCCGCAAGGCAGGCTCTCTTGCAGTTTCTGATTGACCGGGACCGCTACGACGACGCGTTCGCGTTGACCGAGGCATCGCTGAGACTGGCTCCCAACGACACGAATCTATTGATCGACCGCGGACTGCTCGAACTGCGCAACGGCAAGAATGATCTGGCACGCGCGGACTGGGAGCGCGCGCTGGAAATTGATCCGTCGCAGATGAACGCGCATCTGTATCTGGCCAGCGAGCTTGATAAGGAAGGCAAGGCGCAAACCGCGGCGGCGCACTACAACGCATTTCTGCAAAGCATCGCACAACGAAGCGCGGAAGAGCGGCCCCCGGCAGATCGAGTGATTGCGATTGTTCTGCGGATGGCCGACTGCCAGGCGCGGTCCGCGCAGCCGGTTTTGGCTGTGAAGTCGTACCGACTGGCGGAGACTCTGGCGGCGCAGACGCATCAGGCGAAGCTTGAAAGCATGGCCAGCGTGAACGAAGCCCAACTGCAAGTGAAGATGGGAGGACTGGCGCGGGCGCTGCCTCTCTACCAGCGCGCGCTGCAACTGGATGAATTTGCGGGGGATGTGCCGGCGGAAGCCAGCGACTGGATGGCCTACGGAAAGTTGCTTGAAAATTCGGGATTTTCCCCGCGCGTCGCTTATGCGTGCCTTGTCAAGGCTGAGAACCTGCTGCGGGCGACGGGGAAAGACAGCCCAAGCGTGTTAGTAGAGACGCGTGTGAGTTTGGAAAAGAAGCTTGGATCAGAGGCTGCGTCGATCCGTCGTGATCCCGGCGCGGCGGCAGAGGAGGCGCTTGCGCTGCGGCGATGAGGCATCGTCGCGCGCGGAGAGCCGCATCCTAGCAGGTAATTGACACTCGGTGGTCTGTGCTGAACAATTGACTATTCCCGCAATTTCATTCGTTAACTTCCCAGGGAGGGCAAGCGTGTATGGCCGATGGCGAGCAGATGATGGAGACGCAGTCGAATGCCGGTAAGTGGATCCTGATCGTTGTGGCGATCCTGGTGATTGCGGGATTCGGTTACGCGCATTACATGACGTATTCCAGCGTGAACAAGCTCAACAGCGAGTTAGGAACGAGTCAGGCGCAAGTCAAGGAACTGACGGCGCGCATGCAGAACGCTGAAGAGACGGAAGAGGCATTGCGGCAGCAGGCCGGCATGACCAAGCAGGAACTGGCGCAACGCATGGCCGAACTGCGGTCGCAGCAGAAGGCCGCGGAAGCCCGGCTGGAAAAAGAACAGAAAGAGCAGATGGGCCAGGTTGCGGGCCAGATTGAAGGCGTGAAGACCGACGTTGGCGGAGTGAAAACCGACGTTGCTTCGCAGAAAGCCGACCTGGAAGCGACGAAGGCAAAACTGCAGAGCACAATCGGCGACCTTGGCGTGCAGAGCGGACTGATCGCCCACACCGCGTCGGACCTCGAGATTCTCAAACATAAGGGCGACCGCAACTATTTCGAATTCACGCTGCTGAAGGGCGCCAAACCGCAGCCAATTTCGACGGTCAGCCTGCAGCTCAAGAAAGCCGACCAGAAGAAGGGCAAGTTCACGTTAAACGTGACGGCGGACGACAAGACGATCGAGAAGAAAGACCGCAACATCGCCGAGCCGATCCAGTTCTATTCCGGCCGCGATCATATGCTGTTCGAACTGGTGGTCTGGACGGTCGACGGCAAAAAGGCAACCGGCTATTTGAGCACTCCGAAGAACGCGCCCGTGCCGGTGACGGCGAACTAAACAATGTTTTTCCCCGGCGGCCACGTCCTGTTGCAGATCGTGCTGCGAACGGGCGTGATCTATTTGCTGGTGCTGATCGGGGTGCGTTTAAGCGGCAAGCGTGAAGTTGGGCAGATGACCCCGTTCGACCTCACGCTGCTGCTCCTCCTGTCGAACTCCGTACAAAATGCCATGACCGGGCCGGACACGTCGCTGCTGGGCGGCGTGATCGCAGCCTGCACGCTGCTGGTGCTGAACTATCTGGTTGCGGACGTAGCGGGGGCGAAGCGGCGCTGGCGCAAGCTGATTGAGGGTGAGCCGACGCTTCTGGTTCACGACGGAAAGATCATCCAGGCGCATATGCTGCGCGAGCATGTCAGCATGGACGAGTTGCATCGCGCCCTGCGCGAGCACGGAATTGGCAGTTGTGAGCAGGTCGCGCTGGCCGTGCTCGAGGTCGATGGCTCGATCAGTTGCCTGAAATACGACGAGATCGCGCAGAGCCATTCGCATCTGGCGCGACGGCGATGGATTCAGAAGAAGTCGTAGGGATCCGACAGCCCTTCCTTATTTTTCTTTCAGGAATTTCACGCAGACCGGTGAGCCCACTTCCAGTGTTTTTCCGGTTGGCGACAGCTTGCCTGTCTTCTGGTCGATCTTCAAAACCACAATGTCGTCTGACTTGGAGTTCTCCGCGAGAAGCAGGCTTCCCGTGGGATCAATTTCAAAGCTGCGGGGAATCTTGCCTTGCGTGGAGGCATTCTCGACCAGAGTCAGCGTGCCCTTGCTTGCGTCGATAGCAAAGACGGCGATGCTGTCGTGGCCGCGATTGGAGGCGTAAAGGAACTTGCCGGAAGGATGAATTTCGACTTCGGCGTCGTCGTTTTCTCCCTTGAAATCTTTGGGGAGAGTCGAGATGGTCTGCAGCGGCTGGAGCGAGCCTTTATTCAGGTCGACGGAAAAAGCCGTGGCGGAAGATTTCATCTCCGCGACGACATAGGCGAACTTTCCCGAGGGCGCCAGCACGAAATGGCGCGGGCCGGACGCGGGGTCGAGCGAGGCGTAGGCGGGATCGTTCGGCGTCAGCTTGCCCTTCACGGCGTCAAATTTGTAGATCAGCACGCGATCGAGCCCGAGATCGTCGACGAAGGCGAACCTGTTGTCGGGGGACATATCGACAGAATGCGCATGTGCAGCTTCCTGACGCTTCGTATCCGCGCCGTGCCCGGCGTGCTGGATGAAGTCGGATGCTTCCCCGAGAGAGCCGTCTGGCTTGATGGGGAAAACCGCCACGCTGCCGCCCGTGTAGTTGGCGACGAGCACGAACTTTCCTGAGCGATCGACGGTGGCATAGCAGGGGTCGGCGCCGCGGGTGGCGACTTCGTTCAGGAAGGTCAGCTTGCCGGTGGCGTGATCGATGGAGAATGCGCTCAGGCCGCCGCTGTTCGGTCCCTTATAGTTTCCGATTTCATTGACTGCATAGAGATACTTGCCGTTCGGGTGCGGCGCAACCCAAGACGGATTGACGGTCTCTGCGGCGAGCCCGAGGGAGCTGATCTCCTGCGTCTTCGCGTCATAGCGGTAGGCGTAGATGCCTTTGCTCTTGCTGCCCGCTTCCTGGGTGTAGGTGCCGACATAGAAGAGATATTTGCCGTCAGCGGCGACGGAGAGGGCTGCAGAGAGTGTCAGCGCGAGCGGGAGCAAGGAGCGAAGCAGAGTCCGGTGTTTGGGCATGCGGATATAGAAAACTATTTGCGGGATTCGCGCAAGCTGTGGGGCAGAACGCGAGGCCCGATAAGCCTGGACAGGCGAGGCGGCTGTCTCCACAAGTCCACTTTGCTTCAACGGTTACTTCGTCAAGACGACCGGGACCTGCTGGTCGTAGGGCCAGACGATCACGCTGGTGGACTGGCGCTTGTTGAAATCATCGAGCGGTTTGGGGAAAGCGACGATGATGGTGCGCGAGATAGCTTGGCCGGGCGGAACGCTTGTTTCGGGCATCAGGGCCGGCCGCGCGCCGGTTTTGAGGGCAGGGAACGCTTGAAAATATCGCTCGAAGTCGATGGCTGAGACGGCGTCGGCCTTGGTGTCGCCGTCGGAGAGTTTGATCGATCCTTGCAGGCTGTGAACGTAGAGAGTCTTTTCGCTCGTGTTGTGCAGGGTAAAAGTCAGGGCGACCATGGTCGACTGCTGGCCGGGAATTTCAACGGCAACAACGTTGTCGAGCGATCCTGCGGCCTGCGGTTTTGCTCGCTTGAAGAATGACGCGATCAGCACGACGACGACGACCGCTACTACTGCGATGAGGACAATCTTCGCCGGAGGGAGATTCTTCCTGGCGGTGCCGAACTCTTCGCCGATGTTGATGGTCGGGCCGGCAGGCGGAGCCGGAGCGGGCGCCGGAGTCGGGGCAGACGGATTTGCGTCTGGCATAGGAACTGATTCTACGCCTTGGGCGAACCAGTACGCCTGAGTACGGCAAGTGTGCCCGGGCAGCCTTACGACGCAATCTCGTCGGCCTGTACCGGCAGGGCGACATCCGGCACAACTTCCAAATCGCTGTCGCCACTGCTCCACACCAGCTCGCGAATGGCTCGCGGCATGATGATGCAGCCGTGCGAAGCGCAGCCGGGGGAGTTGACGGAGTCGCCGTGCATAAGGAATCCGCTGCGGCCGAAAGTATTTGTATCGGGCGAAGGTCTTAGCTCGAGCACGTAGGGGCCGTGTCCGGCTGTATTGACCGGAGGACCAATGATCGACCATTCGCCTTGCGGGATCGGTCCCATGTTGGCGACGGCCTGCATGGCGGGATTGTTTTTGCCTTCATCGAATCCGGAGTAGCCGGTGCCAACCTGGCGGCCGTCTTGCAAAAGGGCGCCAGATTTTTGTGCGAACGTCCACATCTTGAACCTGCTGTTCTGCTGGAGCCAGTCAGATCATTGGTCCGCACAATGCTGGGGCTGGGAACTCCACGTCTGAGAGATCAGGGGCCCGGTTGAGGCGACTATAGCGTCGTTTCGATCGGCGGACAAGAAATTTGCGGGGACGAAGTACGAGAGCGTTCAAAAACGGGAATCGGATTGTCTTGTCTTACCTAGCCATCACCAACCGTGCTTCATAGCCTTGGCAAATTTATCCGCGGGAAGTGTGTTGAGCACATCGTCTTTTGTAAGCCATGCCCGGCGGGCCTGGAGAATTCCGAAGCGAATCTTTTCCATATGCGAGGTATGGTGAGAGTCGGTGTTGATGACGATTTTCACGCCGTGCTGTTTGGCCTGGCGCAGATTGGCGTCGTTCAGATCGAGGCGGTCGGGATAGGCGTTCAGTTCGACAGCGACTTTGTGCCTGGCCGCGGCCGAGAGTACGGTGCGCATGTCGAAAGCGTAGGAATCGCGGCGGAGCTGGATGCGTCCGGTGGGATGCCCGAGAAGCGACGTATTGGGATTGGAAATCGCTTTCAAGAGGCGGTCGGTCATTTTCGCCGGCTCCTGATTGAAGACGGAGTGCACGCTGGCGATGACGATGTCCATCTGCGCCAGCACGTCGTCGGAGAGATCGAGTTCGCCGTCGGCGAGGATGTCGACTTCGATGCCGGCGAAGACCTTGATGCCATCGATCTTCCTTCCGGCTTCACGGATGCGGGCGATGTGTTCGAGGGCGCGCTTGTCATCGAGGCCGTTAGCGAAGGCCAGGTTCTTCGAGTGATCGGTAATGGCCATGTACTTGTAGCCGCGGTCGCGCGCGGCTTCGGCCATTTCTTCGATCGTGTTCTTGCCGTCGGTTTCGACGGTGTGCATGTGCACGTCGCCGCGAATGTCTTCCAGCGTGATCAGTCGCGGGAGGGCGTGCTTTTCGGCAAGGTCGATTTCGCCGAGGTTCTCGCGCATCTCGGGCGGGATGTAGTCGAGCTTGAGCTTGGCGTAGATTTCTTCTTCCGTTTTTCCGGCAACCGGCTTTTCACCTTCGAGCGTGGCCAGGCTGTATTCGTTCAACGTGTATCCCATTTTCAGGGCGCGTTGGCGAAGGGTAACGTTGTGCGCTTTCGATCCCGTGAAGTACTGCATGGCCGCGCCGAACGATTCTGGCGGCAGCAGGCGAACGTCGACTTGCATGCCGCTGCGCAAATGGAAACTGATCTTGTTGTCGCCGCGCGCGATCACATCCATCAGCGGCGGATATTTGGCGACGTGGTCGATCGCTTTCTGGCGGCCGGCCTCGGTCGAGCAGGCTTTGCCGGTGACCAGGATGTCTAAATCGCCGACAGTGTCGCGTCCGCGGCGCAGCGAGCCGGCCGGCGTGATCTTGTCGATGCCGGGAAACGTCTTCACATATTCGGTGATCTTCTGCGCTTCGAGGTCGGCGGCGTCGATGATGAAGCGTCCGCCGATGCGACGGTAGTCTTCGATGGCTTTCAGGAGCTTGATCTCGTGCTTTTCGCCCATGCGCGGCAGTTCGCGAATCTTGCCCTCGCGGGCCAGCTTTTCGACACCATCGACGTCGCTGACCTGGTAGGCGTCCCAGATCAGCTTGATTGTTTTCGGGCCCAGGCCCTGGATCTTTAATAACTGCAGCATCGACGGGCGATATTTCTGCAGTAGTTCCTTCTGCGTGGTCAGCTTGCCTTCGGTCAGAAGTTCCTGGAGATTGCGCAGCATGCTCTTGCCAACGCCGGCGATGGCGAGGACTTCTTTGGGATCGGCGATGATGTCTTTGATCTGCTGGGAATGATTCTCGATGGCCTGCGCGGCGTTGCGGTAAGAGCGGATGCGGAAGGAATCCTGGCCGTCGATCTCGAGAAGATCGGCAGTTTCGTAGAGGATGTTGGCGAGGGCCTTGTTGTCCACGGATAGAAGATAAACAAGATTCAGCGATCAGGCCAACATCAAGGCGGGCGATTTTAGAGAACACGAATTGCTACAAACGCCGGAGACGACCGGAACGGCCAATTGTGGGCGGAACGCTCTACGCTGCTTTGGTGACGTTCGCCGCCTGCGGACCCTTCTGACCTTCGGTGATTTCGAACTCCACCTGGTCGCCTTCCTGCAGGCTCTTGTATCCCTCAGACGAGATCGCGCTGTAGTGAACGAACACGTCCGGCCCATCGGCGCGTCCGATGAAGCCGTATCCCTTGGCGTTATTGAACCACTTCACGGTACCTTTCAGACGTTCCACTGAAGGCCCCTCTTTCTGCACGTCCTTTAATGGGGGCCCGAGGACGTGCACCGCATTTCAATAGGATGCATTTTGGAGCCGTCCGGGAGGGCTGTCAAGCAAATGTATTTTGAGGAAAACGGTGTCTAATGAATGGCCGTAAGCCGAAGCCTTTCGGTGGATTCGTGCTGCTATTTGCCGGTTTTCCGACTCTTGCCCGGCTTCTTCGGTTTCCAGGTGTGGGCGAGCCATAGAACTGAGGAGATCGTCTTGGCGTCGCGGACTTTGCCGCGCAGCACCATACTGACCGCAGTCGAAAGCGGGATCATCTTCTGGTAGATCATCTCGTCGGCTTCCGGTTCTGCTACGCCCTCTTTGAGGCTGGTGGCGAGATAGACGGACATGGTCTCGGCGACGAATCCCGGGCTGGCGAAGAAATTCAGAATGCGCTTCCACTTCTTAGCGCGGTAGCCGGTTTCTTCGATCAACTCGCGTTTTGCAGCAGCCAGCTCGGGTTCACCGGGATCGATGCGCCCGGCGGGAAGTTCCCACAGATAGTCGCCGGCTGCGTGGCGATACTGGCGTTCGAACAGAATGTGCGGTTCGCGTCCGCTGTCGTCGACTGCGAGGACCACGATTGATCCGCTGTGATGAATAATGTCGCGACGGGCTTCAATTCCTCCGGGCTCCTGTACGTGATCGGTGCTGACGGAAAAGACCGGGCCTTTGTAGACAATCTCGGAGGAGATGACGCGAACGTCATTTTTGGTTGAATGCTTGTTTTGGCTCGCTGATTTCGGCATGAAGACAGTGTAAAGGAAGAAAATGGACCATAGACCTCAGGCCTCGGACTGTGGCTCCCCTGATTTCGGTGTCGCACTCGCAGGGAAGAGTTGAAAGTCTGTGGCTCATGATCCGATGCGCAGTATTTGATTGCATCGTCAGCTGTTATTCTGCCATGCATGCTTTCCAAGCCTCGAATTGCCATCGTTGGCGCTGGAAATCTCGGCAGCGCACTGGCGGTTGCTTTGCGCAGAGCGGAGTATCCGATCGATAGGATTGTTGTTCGGCTGGGTTCTTTGCGGGGGGATGCTGCGCGCCTGGCGCGGAAAGTCTCTGCTCGAATTTCCACCGGAATCGAAGGCTCGAGGGCAAATCTGATCTGGTTCTGTGTTCCGGATTCCCAGATTGCTCCGGCGGCGGATGCGCTTGCTACACAAGTGAATTGGAAGGGGAGGGTAGCTCTGCATTCCAGTGGCGCGCTCACCAGCGACGAACTTTCGGTTCTGAGAAATCGTGGCGCGACCGTAGCATCAGCGCATGCGTTGATGACATTTGTGCACGGAACGAGTGTGCCGCTGCGCGAAGTGCCTTTTACTGTTGAAGGTGACAGCGCTGCAGTTCGGGCGGCCCGGCGCGTGATCGACGGGATCGGAGGCGTCGCACATTCCATCCGCAAGCAGGATAAGGCGGCTTATCACCTGTGGGCCACCTTCGCCTCGCCCCTGATGACCGCCTTGTTCGCGACAGCGGAGCAGGTTGCGTCGATAGCTCACATCCCAAGTGCTGAGTCGCGCAAGCGCGTGATTCCGATGCTGCAGCAGACACTGGACAACTACGCTCGGCTGGGAGCAGCGGATGGATTCAGCGGCCCGATCATCCGAGGAGATTCACAGACCGTCGAAAGGCACCTGCACGAGCTGAAAGATGCTCCGGTGGCGCGCGAAGTTTATGTCGCACTCGCGCGTGCGGCTCTGCGGTTTCTGCCATCCAAGAGAAAATCTGCGCTTAAACGGCTGCTTGGTTCCCGCTGAGATTGGCGCGGCGCGCGCACTCGAGGAGCGCCAGCACCGCAAAGGGAAGTGATGCGGCCGT
>Ga0335083_10008900_pt1 | contig 12223 bp, 11 predicted proteins | sample Lox_Sample_42_FD_206716 | JGI IMG/M metagenome (GOLD analysis project Ga0335083, IMG submission 206716) | Soil microbial communities from Loxahatchee National Wildlife Refuge, Florida, United States - Lox_Sample_4.2 | ecosystem: Environmental > Terrestrial > Soil > Wetlands | place: USA... | reverse complement strand
TCCCTTACAATAGTGAGATGAAACTGAAATTCACCTAAATGCACGGCGCGGGCAACGACTTCGTCGTGCTCGATGGCTACACACAGCCCGTCTCGCTGACGTCGGCGCAGGTGCGCGCGCTCGCGGACCGGCATTTCGGCATCGGCGCGGATCAGCTGCTGCTGGTCGAACGGCCTACCGTCGACGGCGTCGACTTCCGCTACCGCATCTTCAATTGCGACGGCGGTGAGGTCGAACATTGCGGCAACGGTGCGCGCTGCTTCGTGAAATTCGTGCGCGACGCGCGCCTCACCGAACTGCGCACGGTGCGCGTCCAGGTGCAGAACGGCATCGCCACGCTGACCATGCAGGACAACGGCGAAGTCGTCGTCGACATGGGCAGCCCGACGTTCGAACCGGCGCGTGTGCCCTTTGATGCAAACGGTCTCGAAGGCCGCAGCGAAGGCCGCGACACGCTCTGGCCGCTCGACGTACACGGCACCACGCGCTGGATCTCGGTCGTCTCGATGGGCAATCCGCACGCGGTGCAGATCGTCGACGACGTCGAAGCCTTTCCGGTTCTGACCGACGGCCCCGTGATCGAAAAGCATGCACGCTTCCCGCAGAAGGTGAACGCCGGCTTCATGCAGATCGTCGGGCGCAGCGAGGTCAAGCTGCGGGTCTTCGAACGCGGCGCGGGTGAGACGCTCGCGTGCGGCACGGGCGCGTGCGCGGCGGTCGCGGCCGGAATCCGTCGCGGGCTGCTCGATTCGCCAGTCACGGTGCACACGCACGGCGGCACGCTGACCATTTCGTGGGACGGCGCACGCGACGAAGCCGCAGCGCTCCTGATGGCCGGGCCGGCCACGACCGTCTTCGAAGGCGAAATCGAACTGCCGGCATGACCATCGGGCCCCGATAGACGCCAGATCGACCTTATTTACCGACATCCCAAGCCCCGCGCATCTCCCAAGCCGAAACCATGAACGATCGCGAAGTCGCCGAATATCTGCTCGCCAACCCCGAATTCTTCGCTGAACACGCGGAAATGCTGGCCACCATCCGGCTTGCCAATCCGCACGGGAAAGCAGCCGTCTCGCTGCAGGAGCGGCAGATGGACATGCTGCGCGAGAAGAACAAGCATCTCGAACGCCGGCTTGCCGAACTGCTGCGCTACGGCCACGAAAACGACAGCATCGCAGCGAAATTCAGCCGCTGGACCACGCGTGTGATGGCCGAGCGCGATCCGCACGCGCTGCCGCGCACCATCGCGAATGGCCTGCGTGAAGTGTTCGACGTGCCACAGGCCGCGTTGCGCCTGTGGGATGTCGCCGAGCCGTATGCTCACGCTGACTTCGCGCGTCATGTCGGCGAAGAGGTGCGGATTTTCGCCAACAGCCTGACCACGCCGTATTGCGGCGCCAATACCGGTTTCGAAGCGGCCCAGTGGCTGGCGCCGGCGCTGAGCGCTGTGCCCGACGGCGCCGCAGCGTCGGGTGAAGAACCGGCTGCCGGTGGCATCGTCTCGGTCGCGCTGCTTGCGCTGCGCGACCCCGACAGCGCCGAAGACGCGAACGCGTTCGGCCTGCTCGTGATGGGCTCGCCCGACCCGCGCCGCTTTCACGACGGCATGGCAACCGATTTCCTGACGCAGATCGGCGCGCTCGCTAGCGCCGCGCTGAGCCGTCTGTTGCCGCGCTAACGTCAACTGCCTACGCCGCTCACGTGACCGCCGCCGACCCCATCGCCACTTACCTGTCGAGCCTCGAGCACGAGCGGCGGCTGTCGGCGCACACGTTGCGTGCCTACGGACACGAACTCGACGAGCTCAGGAAGCTCGCCAACGGCCGGCCACTCGACACACTCAGCGCGACGGACATCCGTGGTGCCGTAGCGCGTGCGCATGCGGGCGGGTTATCGGCGCGCTCGATCAGCCATCGCCTGTCGGCGTGGCGTGCGTTCTATCGCTGGCTCGCGGGCCGGGTTGATCTGCCGGTGAATCCGGTCGCCACCGTGCGTGCGCCGAAGCAGGCCAAAACGCTGCCGAAAGCGCTCTCGGTCGACGACGCCCACACGCTGATGGAAGCCCCAACCGGGGCCAGTGCCGAAGGCCTGCGCGATCACGCGATGCTGGAGCTGTTCTATTCGTCGGGACTGCGTCTGTCGGAACTGGTCGGGCTCGACGTCACCTTCGCCGATGCCGACGGCTACCGTTCGGCGGGCTGGCTCAAGCTCGATGCGACCGAAGTCGAGGTACTCGGCAAAGGCAACCGGCGGCGCGTCGTGCCGGTCGGCAGCAAGGCGCTCGATGCACTGCGCGCGTGGCTCGCGGTGCGCGACGCGTGGGTGAAGCACGATCCGCATCCGCTGTTTCTCTCGGTGCGGGGCAAGCGGATGTCGCCGAACGTCGTGCGCGATCGCGTGAAGCAGGCTGCCATGAAGGCAGGCATTCCCGCCAACGTCCATCCGCACGTGCTGCGCCACTCGTTTGCCACACACGTGCTGCAATCGAGCGGCGACCTGCGCGCCGTGCAGGAACTGCTCGGCCACGCCAGCATCACGGCAACCCAGGTGTACACGGCGCTCGACTTCCAGCACCTGGCGCGCGTCTATGATCAGGCGCATCCGCGCGCCAAAAAGCGCGACTGACTGACACCGTCTTCATCACAGCGCCGACGCTGTCAGCCGTCACACTCGAGAATTCAAGGTTCGCAGACGCAACCCGCCTATCGCGCTTCGTCTGCGCAACCGTTTACCCCGAGCTCCTCGCGAAGTGAAATCATGATTACCGTTACGCTCAAACCGTCGAAAGAAAAATCGCTTCTGCGACGCCATCCATGGGTCTACGCGAACGCGATCGAGCGCGTCGACGGCAAGCCCGAAGCCGGCGCCACTGTCATCGTCCGCGCCCACGACGGGCGCTTTCTGGCGCGTGCCGCGTATAGCCCGCAGTCGCAGATCCGGGCGCGCGTCTGGAGCTTCGACGAAGCCGAGCCGATCGATCACGCGTTCTTCAAGCGCCGCGTGCAACGCGCGCTCGCCCACCGTCAAACGATGGTACACAACACGGGAGCCGTGCGGCTCGTCTTCGGTGAAGCGGACGGTCTGCCGGGGCTGATCGTCGACTACTACATCGCGGACGACGCCTCGAAGCGCGGCCAGCTCGTCTGCCAGTTCATGGCGGCGGGGGTCGAAGCCTGGAAGGACGCGATCGTGGCCGCGCTGACGGGGGCGACGGGCTGCCCGAACGTATACGAGCGCTCGGACGTGTCGATCCGCGAAAAGGAAGGCCTCCAACAGACGACTGGCGTGCTGGCCGGCGACGCGCCCCCCGGCACGCTGATCGCCAGCGAAAACGGCGTGCGCTATCACGTGGACGTGCACAACGGCCACAAGACCGGCTTCTACGTCGACCAGCGCGATAACCGCGCGCTTGTCCAGCAGTACGCACAGGACCGCGAGGTGCTGAACTGCTTCTGCTATACCGGCGGCTTTTCGCTGGCTGCGCTCAAGGGGGGAGCGAAGCGCGTCGTGTCGATCGATTCGTCGGGCGACGCGCTCGCTATCGCGCAGCAGAACGTGGAAATCAACGGCTTCGACCCGGCGCGCGCCACGTGGCTCGACGCGGACGCGTTCAAGACGCTGCGGCGCCTCTACGACGAAGGCGAGCGCTTCGACCTGATCGTGCTCGACCCGCCGAAATTCGCGCCGTCGCGCGAGCATGTCGACCGCGCAGCCCGCGCCTACAAGGACATCAACCTGACCGGTCTGAAGCTGCTGCGCCCGGGCGGCCTGCTGTTCACCTATTCGTGCTCCGGCGCGATCGATGCCGAACTGTTCCAGAAGATCGTGTCGAGCGCGGCCTCCGACGCGCGCGTCGACGCCCGGATCCTCAAGCGCCTCGGCGCAGGCGTGGATCATCCGCTGCTGACGGCATTTCCGGAAGGCGAATATCTGAAAGGCCTATTGTTGCAAATCGCCTGATCGCCCATAGTTTTAGCTAGTTTCCCGCGTCTGCGGCACGGCCAACGGCCGGTCGCCAGCGGCGGCCGGTCAGATATGTTTCAATATCTGACCCGATCGAGCGGCCGCCGCAAGCGGCCTCGCACCCGAATTCCGTATTTAAACAGGCGATAAACATGATTCCAGTCACCATCCTGACCGGCTTTCTCGGCAGCGGTAAAACCACGCTGCTCAAGCGCATCCTGAACGAAAAGCACGGCATGAAAATCGCCGTGATCGAAAACGAGTTCGGCGAAGAGAACATCGACAACGAAATTCTCGTGCAGGACGTCAACGAGCAGATCATCCAGATGAGCAACGGCTGCATCTGCTGCACGATCCGCGGCGACCTCGCGCGCGTGCTCGCCGATCTGGTCGCGAAGAAGCAGGCCGGCGAGCTCGATTTCGACCGCGTCGTGATCGAAACGACGGGTCTGGCGAATCCTGGCCCCGTCGCGCAGACGTTCTTCATGGATAACCAGATCGCCGACGAATTCCTGCTCGACGCGATCATCACGCTGGTCGACGCCAAGCACGCGAACAACCAGCTCGACGAGCACGAAGTTGTGCAACGTCAGGTCGGCTTTGCCGACCGCCTGTTCATCACGAAGTCCGACCTGGTCGACGAAGAGGCCATGGGCGACCTGCGCCATCGCCTGCTGCACATGAATCCGAAGGCCGCGATCAAGGTCGTCAATTTCGGCGAAGCGGACATCAAGGAAATCTTCGACCTGCGCGGCTTCAACCTGAACGCAAAGCTCGAAATCGATCCGGAGTTCCTCGCCGAAGACGAGCATGACCACGCGCATCACGATCATGATCACGACCACGACCATGACCATGACCACGCGAATTGCGATCACGATCATGGCCAGTGCGACCACGAAGGCCACGATCACGCCCACCATCACCACGCGCACCACGACGACAAGATCAAGTCTTTCGTCTACCGCAGCGAGCGTCCGTTCGATCCGAACCGCCTCGAAGATTTCCTCGGCGGCATCTTGCAGATCTACGGCGAGCGTCTTTTGCGCTACAAGGGCGTGCTCTATATGAAGGGCGTCGACCGCAAGGTCGTGTTCCAGGGCGTGCACCAGATGATGGGCAGCGACCTCGCGTCGAAATGGCTGCCGATCGAAAAGAAAAACAGCAAGATGGTCTTCATCGGTATCGAACTGCCGCAGGATCTGATTACCGACGGTCTCGACGCCTGTCTCGCCTGATCACTGCCTGAGCGTCAATTGTCAAATACGGTCCGAATCCGGCTAACCCGGCATTCGGACCGCTCAAAATCCGCACGTGTGAAACCCGCGTGAAAACCCTGTTACGAGAATACGTGCACGACCATCGCTTTTTGGTCGTCGGCGCGTTATATTTTGACGATAACGTGGGCGGCGACAGGGATTTACCCCGGTTGTCGTAGCGGATTGTGATTCAGTTACAATACGTGCCCACCGGAGAATGACAACGAATTGCCCGGACAGCGCAGCTCGTGCCGGGTATGAACCGGGTGTAAAGCGGCGCCGGAAAATCTGATCCGGGATTGATGCCGATATGCCGGCCGGTACGCCGGTTTCGGGAAGCGCGTTGCCGGTAAAAGTAATACCTCAGGAGCATCTGAAAACCGGTTTCCAGAGGAGTTCGGCCCCGCATCGGCGCCTTCGGCGTCACGACAGCCCACCGTCCGTGTTCGCCGACGCTCGTTTGAGCGTCAAAAGGTGTGGTTGCGGGCAACACGAAAGAGCGGGCAATACGTACGAGTTTTGCCTCACATTGAAGAAGCAAGCCAGATGACGACGAAACGACTCTTGACCGAAGCCGAAATCCTGAAGATGAGCGACAAGGATTACATGAATGAGGATCAGCTCGCTTTCTTCAAGAACAAGCTCGAACAGCTGCAGGCGGAAATTCTCCGTAATGCGGGCCAGACAACCGAAAACCTGCGCGAAACAGTGATCGTGCCGGACCCGGCCGATCGTGCGACGATCGAGGAAGAGCATGCGCTCGAACTGCGCACGCGCGACCGGGAACGCAAGCTGCTGAAGAAGGTGCAGCAATCACTTGCCCGCATCGAATCGGGTGATTACGGCTGGTGCGAAGAAACCGGCGAGCCGATCGGCATTCCGCGTCTGCTCGCACGGCCCACGGCAACCCTGTCGCTCGAAGCGCAGGAACGCCGCGAACTGCGCCAGAAGCTGTTCGGCGACTGACCGCCGCGGCGCGGCTTCGGCGCGCCCCAAAACGCTGCTTCGTCGAGAGGCGCACGGTGTTCCGTGCGCTTTTTTCTTTTGCGGCGCAACTGTCGCACGTGTAGTGCCTGCATCGTCCCGCCTTTTGCCTCCCGCCTTTTTGCCTCCACGTTTTCCCCCGCCTCGCGCTTTTTCCGCCCTGGCCATTCGGCCGGCTCTTGATATGACGGCGCACGCCCTAAAATAAATCTGACATGCGCTGCACGAGCGCGCGCCCATTCGGCTGGTTCGGGCTTGCGCGCCGTCCGCTTTCCGGATTCAAGTAGTGGCGCACAGGCGCTGCTGCGTCCTTCACGTTTTACAAAAGGAACGCATATGGAGCAATTTCACGGCACGACGATCGTATCCGTGCGGCGCGGCGATAAGGTCGCGCTAGGCGGTGACGGCCAGGTCACGCTGGGCAACATCGTCATGAAAGGCGGCGCGAAAAAAGTCCGGCGCATCTATAACGGCAAGGTGCTGGTCGGCTTCGCCGGCGGTACAGCCGACGCGTTCTCGCTGCTCGACCGCTTCGAGGCGAAACTCGAAAAACACCAGGGTAACCTCACCCGCGCCGCCGTCGAACTCGCCAAAGACTGGCGCACCGACCGCATGCTGCGCCGCCTCGAAGCCATGCTGATCGCCGCGGACGCCACCACCACGCTCGTCATCACCGGTAACGGCGACGTGCTCGATCCGGAAGGCGGCATCTGCGCGATCGGTTCGGGCGGCGCGTATGCGCAGGCGGCGGCAAGAGCGCTCGCCGACAACACGGATCTTTCGCCGCGCGAGATCGTCGAAAAGTCGCTGGAGATTGCCGGCGACATGTGCATTTACACGAACCATAACCGCGTCATCGAGACGATCGAGTAAGGACCCACGATGAGCACCATGACTCCCGCCGAGATCGTCTCGGAACTCGATAAGCACATCATTGGCCAGGGCCGTGCGAAGAAGGCCGTCGCGGTCGCGCTGCGCAACCGCTGGCGCCGCCAACAGGTGAGCGAGCCGCTGCGCCAGGAAATCACGCCGAAGAACATCCTCATGATCGGGCCGACGGGTGTCGGCAAGACAGAGATCGCGCGGCGTCTGGCAAAGCTTGCAGATGCACCGTTCATCAAGATCGAAGCCACCAAGTTCACCGAAGTCGGCTACGTGGGCCGCGACGTCGACAGCATCGTGCGCGACCTGATGGAAATCTCCATCAAGCAGACGCGCGAAACCGAAATGCGCAAGGTGCGCACGAAAGCCGAAGATCAGGCCGAAGACCGCATCCTCGACATCCTGCTGCCCTCCGCGCGTCCGGTCGGCTTCGGCGCAAGTTCGAGCGCGACCGATACGGCCGACGAAGGCAGCACCACGCGCCAGACGTTCCGCAAGCGCCTGCGCGAAGGCCTCCTCGACGACAAGGAAATCGAGCTCGACGTCGAGCTGCCGCAAGTCGGCATGGACATCATGGGGCCCCCGGGCATGGAAGACATGACCGAGCAGATCCGTTCGATGTTCGCGAACCTCGGTGGCGGCAAGAAGACGCGTCGTAAGCTGAAGGTGAAGGAAGCGCTGAAACTGCTCACCGATGAGGAAGCAGGCAAGATGCTGAACGACGAGGAAGTGAAGGCGAAAGCCGTGCAGAACGTCGAGCAGAACGGCATCGTGTTCCTCGACGAAATCGACAAGATCGCTTCGCGCAATGAAGCCGGCGGCGGTGAAGTGTCGCGGCAGGGCGTGCAGCGCGATCTGCTGCCGCTCGTCGAAGGCACCACCATCAGCACGAAGTACGGGATGGTGAAGACCGATCACGTCCTGTTCATCGCAAGCGGTGCGTTTCACCTGGCCAAGCCGAGCGATCTGATTCCTGAACTGCAAGGGCGTTTCCCGATTCGCGTCGAACTGGATTCGCTGTCCGTGAAGGATTTCGAATCGATCCTGGTTGCAACCGACGCCAGCCTCGTCAAGCAGTATCAGGCCCTGCTCGCCACCGAAGACGTGCACCTCGACTTCGCCGACGACGGCATTCGCCGTCTGGCCGAGATCGCGTTCTCGGTGAACGAGAAGACGGAAAACATCGGCGCGCGGCGTCTCTATACGGTGATCGAGAAGCTGCTCGAAGAAGTCTCGTTTTCGGCCGGCAATCACACGGGCACGAGCGTCACAATCGATGCGGCGTATGTCGATCGCGCGCTGAACGAAGTCGCCGACGATGAAGACCTGTCGCGCTACGTGCTGTGATCCGGGAACGTTGATGTACTGATTGCTTGCTCCGAATAGCGCGGGCAGGAACGACACGGGCGGCCTCTCGCGAGGCCGCCCGTTTTCACATCGGACGCAAGCTGCTGACTTGACGCAAGCAACGGGACTACAGCGAGACTACAGCGCTCACTGCCGCACGGGCCGCTTCGCCAGCTTGCGCTGCAGCGTGCGCCGATGCATGTTCAGCGCGCGCGCGGTCGCGGAAATGTTGCCGCCGTTGTCCGCCAGCACGCGCTGGATATGCTCCCATTCGAGCCGGGCCACCGAAAGCGGTGTCGGATTCTCGAGCGCCTCTTCAGCCTGCGACGCGCTCGCCTCGGCTTGCAACGCCGCCAGGATGGTCTCGACGTTGGCCGGCTTCGCCAGATAGTTGTCAGCGCCGTCCTTCACGGCCTGCACCGCCGTGGCAATGCTCGCGTAGCCGGTCAGCACCAGCATGCGCGCGTCCGGCTGCAGGTCGCGCAGCGGCGCCACCAGGTTGAGTCCGGAATCGTTGCCCAGATGCAGGTCGACCGTGATCTGGCCGAACTTCTGCTGGTTCGCCAGCTTGATCGCCTCGTCGGCGTTGTGCGCCTCGGCGACCGTGAAGCCGCGACGGGTCAGGCCGCGCGCAAGGATGCCGGAGAAGACTTCGTCGTCGTCGATGACCAGAAAATTCATGTCGCTCATGCCTGTTTCTCCGTATTGGAAGGTGCGGAACCCTTGCGGTTCGCGCCCGATTGGCCCGCGGCCGCAACCGGCAGCCGCAGCACCGCGCGCGTTCCGCGCGGCCTTGTCCCGTTGACGTCGCTCAATTCGATCGAGCCGCCCAGCCGCGCAGCCGCCGAAAACGCCAGATACAACCCGACGCCATGACCGCCCTGGGTACTCTCGACCGGCATCCCGCCGAGCGAGTTGCGCAGCGCGGCCGGAATGCCCGGGCCTGCGTCGCATACCTCGAATTCGATGAAGTCGCCGGGATCGGTGAGTTTCGCTGCCAGCGTGACGTGGTCGCGGCTCGCACGCGCGGCGTTGTCGAGCAGAATCGTCAGAATCTGGCTGACTGCGACCGTATCGTCAAGGCTGACGTGGTCGGGTGCCACGCCAGTCCGCTCGAACTTGACATGCGGATGGCGCAAACGCCACTGCTCGGCAAACGACGCAAACCATTCACCCACCGTCTGCCGGTCCGCCGGTGACGTCACGCGGCTGCGCAGACGCGCGAGCGCCGAGGTGCAAAGCGTCATCTGTTGCTCGAGCAGGGCGATATCGGCGGAATAGGGCGCGAGGCCCTTGTCGCTGCGCGCGGCGTCGCGCAGTTCTTCGGCGAGCATTGCGATGGTCGACAGCGGCGTGCCGATTTCGTGCGCGACCGTGGCCGCCTGCACACCCAGCGCGACCGCGCGCTCGTCGCGCAGGAGACGCTGCTGCGCGTCGCCGAGCGCGGCGTCGCGCAGGCGCAGCGCACGTGACATCCGCGCGACGAACCATGCGATCAGTCCGACGCTCACCATGAAGTTCACCCACATGCCGGCGCGGTAGTAATCGAACAGGTTCGCCGGGTTGTCGAGATTGAGCGGCACGGACTCGAAGCTGAGCACCGCGTAACAGGAGACGGCGAACGCCGCGAGCCACGCCATCAGATACCAGGGCAGCACGGCTGCGGCAATCGCCAGCGAAGGCAGGTAGAGCGTGACGAACGGGTTGGTCGTGCCACCCGAGAGGAACAGCAGCGCCGACAGCGCACCGAGATCCACCCAGATCTGTCCGAACAATTCGAGATTGGTTTCGGGTTTTTCGCGCGAGACGCGCAGCCAGGTCAGCGCGTTGAACACCACTTCCAGCCCGATGACGAGCAGCATCGCGGGCAACGGCAGCAGCACGCCGAAGAAAATCTGCACGGCCGCGATCGTGCCGAGCTGGCCGATGATGGCGAAGCTGCGCAGCCAGAAGAGATGTCCGAGATTGACCCGGCCGGTGGTTGTGATGCGGTGCATACCGCCAGTTTACCTGTTGATAGGCGCCTGGTTAGCGTTGCCTGGCATCGGATTCAGTCCCGGACGCTTCCCGCATCCCGTTCGGGCACCTGCGCGCGGGCAATCTCCTCGGCGAGGCATTCCGGGCACAGGCAGCCGCTGCCAGCTTTCAGCCTCTGCGCAGGCAGCGCCGGCATCGAGCGGCACCAGCATTCGGCGGCGTCGTTGCGCATGCCGCAATCGAACGAACGGCCGCAGCGCGGGCACCGCGCGCGGCCCACTGCTGGCGATGTTGAACCAGACAAGTTCATGGCAAAAATGTGAAACAGCTCGGGGACGTCAATCATATTGCCACGGATTGCCACGCGTAGCGGTATGAGTGGCGTGACTGGCCTGACTGGCCTGTGTGGCGGCCCAACTTGAGGCCAGCGAAAAAGCCCGCCAAAGAGCCTATCCCGAACCGCACTGAACTCCGCACTGAAATGCCAGCCCAATCCATTTGCACCACAACCGCCGGTCAGGCACCAAAGCGCCCGTTGCGCAGTGCAAAATCAACGCTGCGCATCCCGCAACAGAGTACGTCGAAAACCCTGTTGCAGCGCGCCAGTCCTGTACAATTCGCCCTTGTTTCAACTGCCCTGTCCTGATCCTGCCGCCATGTCCGAGATCCCAGACCTTTCGCAGATTGCGCCCACCCTGAAGGCCGAAATCCTGGCCGAGGCGCTGCCCTACATTCGCCAGTATCACGGCAAGACCGTGGTCATCAAATACGGCGGCAACGCAATGACCGAGGAGCGCCTGAAGCAGGGTTTCGCGCGCGACGTCATTCTGCTGAAGCTGGTCGGCATCAATCCGGTCATCGTGCACGGCGGCGGCCCGCAGATCGACCAGGCGCTCAAGAAGATCGGCAAGCAGGGCACCTTCATCCAGGGCATGCGCGTCACCGACGAAGAGACGATGGAAGTCGTCGAGTGGGTGCTCGGCGGCGAAGTGCAGCAGGACATCGTCACGCTGATCAACCACTTCGGCGGCCACGCGGTTGGCCTGACGGGCAAGGACGGCGGCCTCATCCACGCACGCAAGCTGCTGATGCCGGATCGCGACAACCCGGGCCAGTATGTCGACATCGGCCAGGTCGGCGAAGTCGAAGCAATCAACCCGGCAGTCGTAAAAGCGCTGCAGGACGACGCCTTCATTCCGGTGATCTCGCCGATCGGCTTCGGTGAAGACGGCCTGTCGTACAACATCAACGCGGACCTGGTTGCGGGCAAGCTGGCGGTCGTGCTGAACGCCGAAAAGCTCGTCATGATGACCAATATCCCTGGCGTGATGGACAAGGCCGGCAACCTGCTGACCGATCTCTCGGCACGTGAAATCGATTCGCTGTTCGAAGACGGCACGATCTCAGGCGGCATGCTGCCGAAGATCTCGTCGGCACTCGATGCGGCCAAGAGCGGCGTGCGGTCGGTGCACATCATCGATGGCCGGATCGAACATTCGGTGCTGCTCGAAATCCTCACCGAACAGCCGTTCGGCACGATGATCCGCTCGCATTGAGCGCATCATGAAACACGGCGCGCGCCACGCGCGTGCCGTGCAGCGCAGCGCGCCGCCGCTCACCGTGTGCGGCGCGAGCGCCTTTCTTCACCGGGTCGCACCGCGGCCACACCTGCCAGCATGATGCGTTCTTCCCGTTTCAGGCGCCGTCGGCCGCACATCGATGCGGGCACCCCGGTCTGGCTGTTCGACCTCGACAACACGCTGCATCACGCGTCGCACGCGATTTTCCCGGCCATCAATCAGGCGATG
>Ga0335083_10008899_pt1 | contig 12223 bp, 13 predicted proteins | sample Lox_Sample_42_FD_206716 | JGI IMG/M metagenome (GOLD analysis project Ga0335083, IMG submission 206716) | Soil microbial communities from Loxahatchee National Wildlife Refuge, Florida, United States - Lox_Sample_4.2 | ecosystem: Environmental > Terrestrial > Soil > Wetlands | place: USA... | reverse complement strand
GCCGGATCTGCTCGATGATTTCGGACTCGGACACCGGCAACACCCTCGCAGCGCGTGCCCGCCTGGCGGCGCACGCACGCTCCTTGCAAAATTCGCCTTCGCAGTGGAGCGACACCGGCAGTCAACGCGCAGGCTTCGCGGGACGGTGTGTCGCGGGGCGCGATTATACCTGAGGCGCCCGGCTCACCTGCGGCGCGGGCGCCGCCGCGGCCTCAGCCGCCGGGAGCGGCGGCGCGCGGCAGCACCAGCTTCAGGACCGCGGCGTCCTCGCGCCCGTTGGGCGCCTGGTAATAGCCGCGCCGGGTCCCGACCTGCTCGAAGCCCAGGGACTGGTACAGGCGGATGGCGGTGGTGTTCGAGGGCCGCACCTCGAGGAAGGCCTCCGCCATGCCGGCGGCGTGGGCGCGCTCGAGCAGGCACAGGAGCAGCTTGCGGCCCGCGCCGCGGCAGCGAAACCCTTCGGCGATGCACAGGTTGAGCACGTGTGCCTCCCCGGCCCCGACGCTCATCACGCCGTAGCCCATCACCTGGCGCAGCGCGCTGATCACGCGGCACACGTAGCCCACGCGCAGGCAGTCGCGGAAGATCCCCTCGCTCCAGGGGAACTGGTAGGAGGCCCGCTCGATCGCGACCACCTCGAGCACGTCCGCCGCCCGCATCGGCCGGATCGCGACCTCCGGGACGTTGGCGAACAGTTCAGGCGCGGTGGCCATCTAGGCAGGCCCTTGCGTCAGTTGCTGGTAGTGGCTGCGGGCGAACTTCAGGTCCTCCCACGCCTTGCGCTTGTCGCCGGGGGTGCGCAGGAGGTACGCCGGATGATACGTGACCACCACCGGCGTCGCACCGAAGCGATGCACCCGGCCGCGCAGCCGCCCGAGCGGCGCCTCGGTCCCCAGCAGGTTCTGGGCCGCGATCCGGCCCACCGCCAGGATGATCCTGGGGCGCAGCAGCTCGACCTGGCGCTCGAGGTACGGCAGGCACGCCGCCACCTCCTCGGGCTTCGGGTCGCGGTTGCCCGGCGGCCGGCTCTTGAGGATGTTGGCGATGTAGACGTTGGCATGCCGGTCGAGCCCGATCGCCTTGAGCATGGCATCCAGCAGCTGGCCCGCGGCCCCGACGAACGGTTCGCCGCGCCGGTCTTCCTCCGCGCCCGGGGCTTCCCCGACCACCAGCCAGTCGCACCGCTTCGGGCCCACCCCGAACACGCCCTGGGTGCGCGTGGCGTGCAGCGGGCATTTCGTGCAGCGCAGTACCTCCGCGCGCAGCGCCTCCCAGCTCGCGCTCGCCGCCGCCGGCGCTCCGTCCGCACCTGTGTCCGGCGCGGGCGCGCGGGCCGGGGGCGGCGGCGGTGCGGCAGGCTCGGGCGCCCGCTCCGCGGCCGCCGCCTGGGCAGGCAGGCTGCGCGGCACCCACAGGTCGATGCCGAGCGCCTCCAGGTATTCGCGGCGCCGCTCCACGCTGCCCCCGCTCTAGGACGCGCCGGGGGTAGGCGCGCCGCGGACCAGCCGCCGCAGGCGACGCCCGGTCCACAAAAGCGGCGCCGCCAGGGCGTAGGTGCCGAACAGCGCCAGCAGCATGGTCGGCGGATCGACCGCGATCAGGATGATGATCACCGGCACCAGTACCATGTAGATGAAGCGGATGCGGCGGTCGAGGTCGAACTGCTTGAAGCTCGGGTAGCTGAAGCGCGACACCATCAGCGCGCCGGCGGTGGCGGTGACCAGGAAGGCGGCGATCAGCCCGGTCAGGCGCGGCTCGCGCCAGTCGCTGCAGAACCAGATGAAGCCGGCGACCACGGCGGCCGCCGACGGGCTCGGCAGGCCCTCGAAGTAGCGCTTGTCGGCGCTCGCGGCGCGCGCATTGAAGCGCGCCAGGCGCAGCGCGGCCGCCGCGGCGTAGAAGAAGCACGCGAGCCAGCCGAAGCGCCCCCAGTGGCGCCCGTACTCCATGATGCGGACCACGCCCCACTGGTAGGCGACGATCGCGGGAGCGAGCCCGAAGGCCACCATGTCGGCGAGGCTGTCGTACTCCTTGCCGAAGTCGCTCTCGGTCTTGGTGAGGCGCGCGATGCGTCCATCCAGGCCGTCGAAGATCATGGCCGCGAACACCGCCATGCCGGCGTTGGCGAAGTGCTGGTCGATCGCCGCCACCACCGCGTAGAAGCCCGAGAACAGGCAGCCGGTCGTGAGCAGGTTCGGCAGCAGGTAGATGCCCTTGCGGCGCGGCTTTTGCGGCGGCTGCAGCTCGTTTGTCACGGCGGCAATCTTAACAGGGGGCTCCTGTTAAGATGCGGACTTCCCTTGTATCCGCCGCGAAAGGCGCCCTGCCCGACCATGAGGCTGTCCCGCTACCCGATCAACACCATGAAGGAGACCCCCGCGGAAGCGGAGGTCATGAGTCACCAGCTGATGCTGCGCGCCGGCCTCATCCGCCGTGAGGCGAGCGGCCTGTACAGCTGGCTGCCGTTCGGCCTGAAGGTGCTGAAGAAAGTCGAGCGCATCATCCGCGAGGAGATGGACCGCGCCGGCGCGCTCGAGCTGGTGATGCCGGTGGTGCAGCCGGCCGAGCTGTGGCAGGAGTCGGGGCGCTGGAGCGCGTATGGCCCCGAGCTGCTGCGCATCAAGGACCGCCACGAGCGCGACTTCGTGGCCGGGCCGACGCACGAGGAGGTCATCACCGACATTGCGCGCCGCGAGCTCAAGAGCTACCGCCAGTTGCCGGTGAACTTCTACCAGGTGCAGACCAAGTTCCGCGACGAGGTGCGGCCGCGCTTCGGCGTGATGCGCGCCCGCGAGTTCGTGATGAAGGACGCCTACTCCTTCCACCTCGACCAGGAGTCCCTCACCGCCGGCTACCGCGCCATGTACGACGCCTACGTGCGCATCTTCACGCGCACCGGGCTGCAGTTCCGCGCGGTGCGCGCCGACTCCGGCGCGATCGGCGGGGACGTCAGCCAGGAGTTCCACGTGCTCGCCGATTCCGGCGAGGACGCCATCGTGTTCTCCGACGGCGATGAGTACGCCGCCAACCTCGAGGCGGCGGTCGCGTTGCCGCCGGCGCAGCCGCGCCCGGCCCCGGGCGAGCCCCTCAGGAAGGTGGCGACCCCCGGGGCGCACACCATCGCGGGCGTCTCGCAGTTCCTCAAGATCGCCCCGCAGCGCACGCTCAAGACCCTGATCGTCGAGGGCCAGGACGGCGGGGTGGTGGCGCTGGCGCTGCGCGGCGACCACGAGCTCAACGCACTCAAGGCGCAGAAGCTGCCGGGGGTGGCGAGCCCGCTGCGCATGGCGAGCCCCGAGCGCGTGCGCGAGGTGAGCGGCGCGGATCCCGGGTCGGTGGGCGTGGTCGGGCTCAAGTGCCCGCTGTACGCCGACCACGAGGCGCTGGTGCTGGCCGACTTCGTCTGCGGCGCCAACGAGAACGACGTGCACCTCACCGGCGTGAACTGGGAGCGCGACGTGCAGGGGGCCCTCGCCGCCGACCTGCGCAACGTCGTCGAGGGCGACCGCTCGCCCACCGGCAAGGGCCGCCTGCACCTGGCACGCGGCATCGAGGTCGGCCACATCTTCCAGCTCGGCCGCAAGTACAGCGAGCCGATGAAGGCGGTGGTGCTGGACGAGTCCGGCAAGGAAGTGACCATGCTGATGGGCTGCTACGGCATCGGTGTGACGCGCATCGTGGCGGCCGCCATCGAGCAGAATCACGATGAGCGCGGCATCATCTGGCCGGCGCCGATCGCGCCCTTCCAGGTGGTGCTGGTGCCCCTCAACCTGCAAAAATCACCCCGTGTCCGCGAGCTCACCGACAAGCTGTACGCCGAGTTCACCGCCGCCGGCATCGAGGTGCTGTGCGACGACCGCGATGCGCGCCCCGGGGTCAAGTTCGCCGACGCCGAGCTGCTGGGCATCCCGCACCGCCTGGTCATCGCCGAGCGCGGCCTCGAGGCAGGCCAGCTCGAGTACCGCGGCCGCCGCGACGCAGCCAGCACCGAGTTCCCGCTGGCCGACGCGCTCACCTTCATCCGCGCGCGACTTGCCGGCTGAGGCGCAGCCGCTGCGCCGGCTGGCCGCGCGCGCCGCGCTCGCCGCGCTCATGCTTGCGGCGGCGTTCGCCGCGCTGCCGGCGCACGCCGACCAGCAGCGCGACCCGGAGCTCGAGGCCGTGGTGCGCCGGGCCATCGCGGAGAAGGAATGCTTCACCGACCGGTACGACTCGGCGGTGTGGTACACGCTCATGGAGCCGCGCCTGCGGCCGCTGGTGAAGGCCGAGGACGAGCGCATCGACATCCTGCGCCAGGTGTACTGCGAGACGCACCGCAGCGGGGAAGCGCGCCTGCCGCCGGGACTGGTCATGGCGCTGATCGACGTCGAGAGCCGCTTCGACCGCTGGGCGGTCTCGAACGCCGGCGCGGTGGGGCTCATGCAGGTGATGCCGTTCTGGCCCGAGCGGCTGGGACTGCACCGCTACGACCTGGTGCACGTGGCGCCCAACATCCGCATGGGCTGCGCCATCCTGCGCTTCTACCTCAGCTACGAGCACAACGACGTGCGCCGCGCGCTGGCGCGCTACAACGGCAGCGTCGGGCGGCGCGACTACCCGGACCTGGTGGTGGGCCGCTGGAGGCGCTGGGGCGGCGCCGACGATCTGGGCTTCCCCAGGAGTGCGGCTGCGCCGCGCTAGTTCTGCCCGGCGGCGCGCTTGCGCGCCTTGTGCGGCGGCGGCAGCATGCGCGCCACGCCCTCGCGGCGCGAGTCGGCCGCCCCCTCGAAGGTGCCATCCGCGTGGCGCAGGATGGCATGCAGGCCGGAGTTCTCGGCACGCCCGGCGCGCACGTCGATGCCACGCTCGCGCAGCCCGGCAAGCAGCGCGGGGGTGAAGCGCTCGAGTTCACCGGCGTAGGTGTCCCCGCGCGCGATCAGGTTGGGCAGCTCGAGCGCCTGCTTGAGCGGCAGCTTCCAGGCCAGAAGGCCCACCAGCGCCTTGGCGTTGTACTCGAGGATGGCCGAACCGCCGGGCGAGCCGAGCGCCGCCACGAAGTTGTTGGCGCGGTCGAGCACGATGATCGGCGACATCGAGGAGCGCGGCCGCTTGCCGCCGCGTACCGCGTTGGCGACCGGGCGGCCGTCAGCGTCGGTCGGGTCGAAGTTGAAGTCGGTGAGCTGGTTGTTGAGCACGAAGCCGCCGACCGTGCGCCCGGAGCCGAACACCGACTCCACCGTGGTCGTCATCGACACCACGTCGCCGTCGGCGTCCACCACCACGAAGTGGCTGGTGCCGGCGGACTCGCGCGTCGCGTCCCGCCCGCGCGGCTGCTGCGCAAACACCCCCGGCGGCGGCGGCGCCCCGGCGTGGGTACCGATCAGCTGCGCACGCAGCTTGATGTAGGCCGGGTCGAGCATGCGCTGCACCGGCACCGGCACGAAGCGCGGGTCGGCGACGTAGCGGTCGCGGTCGGCGTACATGAGCCGGCTCGCCTGCGCGAACAGGAACCAGGCCTGCGGATCGTTCGGCGAGCGCGAGGCGATGTCGGTGCGGTCGAGGATCTCCAGCATCTGCAGGAGCGAGACGCCGCTCGAGGGAGGCGGCGGCACGCACACCGTGAAGTCCCGGTACGGCCGGCACAGCGGCTCGCTCCAGCTGGCGCGGTAGCCGGAGAGGTCCTTCAGCGTCATGGTGCCCGCGAGCGGCTCGAGGTGGGTGACGCGCACGATCTCCTGCGCGATCGGCCCGCGGTAGAGCGCCCGCGGCCCCTCCTGGGCGATGCGTGCGAGGGTCTTGGCGTATTCCGGGTTGCGGAAGTCGTCGCCCTCCTGGACCGTCTCGCCGTCGGCGCGTGAGAACAGCTGCCGGATCTCGGTGGTCGGCGGGAAGGGCGAGCCCTCGCCGAGGAACATCGCCAGACGCGCCGGGACCTTGAAGCCCTCGCTTGCGGCGCGGATGGCGGGGATGAACAGTTCCTTCCAGCGCAGCGCGCCGTACCTGGCGTGCGCGGTGGCGAGCATGGCGATGACGCCCGGGACGCCGGTCGAACGCCCGCTGCGCACCGCCTCGACGAAGGACAGCGGCCGGCCGCCCTGCATGAACATGTCGGCGCTGGCCCCGAGAGGGGCGAGCTCGCGGCCGTCGATGGCGCTCACCTTGGCAGTGCGCGCGTCGTAATACATGAGAAAGGCGCCACCGCCGACGCCGGAGCTCTGCGGCTCGACCAGCCCGAGCATCGCCTGCACCGCCACGGCCGCATCGATCGCCTTGCCGCCCTTGGCGAGGATCTCCAGGCCCGCATCGACGGCGAGCGGGTTGGCGGCCGCCACCCAGGCCTGGTGCGAGCGTGGCGCGATCAGCCGCCGCGGCGCGGGCGTCGGGGGCGAGGCGGCCGGTGTGCTCGGCAGCTCGCTCGGCAGCTCGCTCGGCTGCGCCGCGGCCTGCGGGGCTGCAGCCGGCGGCGCCTCCGCGCCCTGGGCCACCGGTGCCGCCGCAGCTGGCTCAGGCGCGGGCTGGTCGGCGGGGGCGGCCCCGAACGCGAGCGCCAGGGCGGCCACCAGGATGCGGGTGTAGGTGTGACTCAAGCGGTGCGGAACTCCGCCGGCGATTCACCTGCGCCGGGCGCCACGTCGGCGACCTCGACCGAGCTCACCCTGGAAGCGCTGGAGCCGGTCCACAGCCACTGAACGAAGGTCGCGACCGCCGGTTCCTCGCCGCAGGCGAGCACCTCGACCCGGCCGTCGGCGAGGTTACGGGCGTAGCCGGTAATGTTCAGCTCACGCGCGCGACGCGCGGCCGTGGCGCGGTAATACACGCCCTGCACGCGGCCGCCGACGAAACATTTCTTGCAGTGCATGGGCGAAGCCGGACCGGATACGCTGCCGATGGGAGCGCGCATAGTACTGTAGAACGTGCACTGCGGTCGCACTCGGGGGTGAGGCCGCGGGCATTTTGTGGCAACGTGACCTCTCGCCCGCAGCGCGGGTTGCCGACCAACGGAAAATCGGGCATGGCGGAGATCCTGGTCCTCTACTACTCGCGCGGCGGCGCCACGGCGGAGCTCGCCCGCCAGGTGTGCCGCGGCGTGGAGAGCGTCCCGGGCGCGCGGGCGCGGCTGCGGACCGTGCCGCCGGTCGCGGCCACCAGCGAGGCGCCGGCACAGCCGGTGCCGGCCAGCGGCGCCCCGTACGCGACGCTCGAGGACCTGAAGGAAGCCGACGGGCTGCTGCTCGGCAGCCCGACCCGCTTCGGCAACATGGCCGCCCCGCTCAAGTACTTCCTCGACAACACCGCGACGCTGTGGCTGGCGGGGGCGCTCGCGGGCAAGCCCGCCGGCGTGTTCACCTCGACCCAGACCATGCACGGCGGCCAGGAAACCACGCTGGTCTCGATGATGCTGCCGCTTCTGCATCACGGCATGCTGCTCGTGGGGCTGCCCTACACCGAGCGCGCACTGAACGACACCGCGAGCGGCGGCAGCCCGTATGGGGCGTCCCATGTCAGCGGCACGGCAACCCACGCGCGCCTGTCCGAGGAAGAGCGGGCGCTCGCGCAGGCCCTGGGACGGCGCGTCGCCGGCCTGGCGCTGCGCTTGAAGTCAGCGCCCGCGCCCGCCTAGCACCTCGCGGATGAAGGGGATGGTGAGACGCCGCTGGGCCGCGAGCTGCGCCTGGTCGAGCGTGTCGAGCAGCTCGTACAGGCTCCCCATGTTGCGCGGGAACCGCCGCAGCAGCCACTGCAGCGTCTCCTCCGGCAGCTCGAAGCCGCGCGCCCGCGCCCGCAGCATCAGGGCCTGCTCCTGCTCGCCCTCCTCGAGAGGGCGCAGCTGCAGCACGGCAGCCGCCGCGCAGCGCGACCCGAGGTCGGGCAGCGCCCAGGGCTGCAACGCCGGGGGTGCCTCGGCCGCCACCACCAGACTCCCACCGGCATCGCCCGCCTCGCGCAGCAGTGCGAACAGCGCCCGCTCCCACGCCAGCTGCCCGATGACGCAGTCGAGGTCATCCAGGCACAGGAGCCGCAGCTGCGCGAGGCCCTCGAGCACCCCGGTTCCCAGCGCAGCTACCGTGCGCAGCGGCAGGTAGCCGGCCTCCCCGCCCCGCGCCCCCGCCGCTGCGCAGGCGGCCTGCAGCAGGTGGCTCTTGCCCGCACCCTGCGGTCCGCACAGCCAGGTGAGCCCGGCGGCCCCCGTGGCGGCGACGTGCCGGAGGTGGGCGAGCGCTTCGGCGTTGTGGCCGGGAAGGAAGCTGGCGAACAGCGCCCGGTCGGGCAGCTGCACGCCGAGGGGCAGCTGGCGCACCGGCGGCCTCAGGCGGCCTCGGGCCGCAGCCACGCGCGGCGCACGAAGGCGTTCAGGTAGTGCAGCCCGGAGATCACGGTCGTCACGAAGGTGATGACGGCGCAGGCATCGAGCACGTCGCGCGGCGGGAATCCCACGGCCGCGGCGAGCAGCACCAGCATGACGTACACGAGCTGGGCTGCCGTGTTGACCTTGCTCAGCAGCGTCGGCCGCCCCTTCAGGGGGCCGAACCACAGCCGGAAGATGAGCGCGCCGAGCCCGATCATGACATCGCGCGCGACCACCGCCGCGGTCAGCCACCAGGGCACCAGGTTGAGCCACGCCGACAGCACGAAGACCGCCACCAGCAGCAGCTTGTCGGCCAGCGGGTCCAGGAAGCGGCCGAGGTCGGAGGTCCAGCCGAAGCGCTTGGCGAGGTAGCCGTCCAGCCCGTCCGACACCGCCGCCACGACGAACAGCCCGAGCGTCAGCCAGTAGCTGCCCTGGCGCAGCGCCGCGAGGATCGGCCAGATGAGCGCGATGCGCACCAGGCAGATGAGGTTCGGGAGGTAACGCATGGAATCGGCGCCGCCGCGCGCTGCGCGGGCCTCAGGGCTGATAGCGAAGCTGGGCGCGCGCCACGCTGGACTCGGTGGCACTCAGGTGGCCCTGCGCGCCCAGTGCCTGCGCGAGCCCCGTGCCGCCCCCGCGTACCGTGACCTCGAAGGTCACCGCATCAGGGGCCGCTGACGCGAGGTTCACCTTGCGCACGCCCGGGGTTGCCTGCAGCAGGCGCGTGACCGCGGCGTAGTCGTTGAGCGTTCGCACCCCGCTCACCTCGGCGCGCGCATCGGACTCGGCGAGCTGGGCGCCGCTCACCTGCTGCGGCACGAGGTGATCGACGGTGTGGTCGATGCCGGCCGCAAGCGGACCGCCCCAGCTCTCGTTGGCGCCCCGGGTGTAGAGGGTCCACTGCAGCGCGCCGCCGCTCTCGCCGCGCCCGACCAAAATCTCGTCGCCCCCGAAACGCTGGGCGGCCTCGAGGAGCGCCTCGCCGGTGAGCGGCTTGCCGGCCGGGTCGTTGACCGCCATGGGAATCAGGCTGATCGGCAGTCCGCGTTCGGCGGCCACCCGCTCGAGCTCGGCGCGCTCGGCGTCCGCCTGGCTGCGGCTGCGCGGCGGGTCGAGCACCACGAGGGTGAACGGCCGCTCGCCGTCCCAGACGCTGCGGCCCGCAGCCGTGATGGCCTGCTGCACCGCCGGCCCGTCGAAGACCACCTGCGGCTCCCCGCGCGGGCCGCTCGTGTAGGAGGCGACGTATTTCTGGGCGTCCGCGACGATCCCGGACAGCGCCGGATCCTCGGCGCTCTCGCGCCGCCCGGTGGCGCGCACCAGCGCCTGGCGCATCGCCTCCTGCAGCGCGGTGCCGGAGCGCTCGGCCACGTCGACCTCGTAGACACGCACCGGGCGTGCAGCCAAGGCCACCATGGGCAGCGCCAGGCCGAGCAGGAGAGCCCGCAGTAGTGCGCGCATGCGAGGCCGTGCCGTCCGTGTTTTTGTGGTGGGTTGCGTCATGGTCTGTATCGGGCACGCAACAGCGCGAAGCCACGGGTACAATATCATACGCGCCCGCACCCCACGGCAGCCCACCGCACACCCGCAACGATCGCAATGACCGAAGGCCACGGCATCACTTACCGCGATGCTGGCGTCGACATCGACGCCGGCGACGAACTCGTCGAGCGCATCAAGCCGCTCGTCAAACGCACCCAGCGCCCCGAGGTACTGGCCGGCATCGGCGGCTTCGGCGCGCTGGTGGAGATCCCGGGCGGCTACCGCCGCCCGGTGCTGGTGTCCGGCACCGACGGCGTCGGCACCAAGCTGCGCCTCGCCATCGACACCGGCCGCCACGACACCATCGGCATCGACCTGGTCGCCATGTGCGCGAATGACGTCGTGGTGCAGGGGGCCGAGCCGCTGTTCTTCCTGGATTACTACGCCACCGGCAAGCTGCGCGTCGAGGTCGCCGAGGCGGTGGTGCGCGGCATCGCCGAGGGCTGCACCCAGGCCGGAGCCGCGCTGGTCGGCGGCGAGACCGCCGAGATGCCCGGCATGTACCACGGCGAGGACTACGACCTTGCCGGGTTCTGCGTCGGCGTGGTCGAGAAGGATGCCATCATCGACGGCAGCAAGGTGCGCGCCGGCGATGCCATCGTGGGCCTCGATTCCTCCGGGCCGCACTCCAACGGCTATTCGCTGATCCGCAAGCTGGTGGCGACCGCGGATGCCTCGCCGGCCACGCAGCTGGAGGGCAAGAGCCTGTTCGACCGGCTGCTGACCCCGACGCGCATCTACGTGAAGCCACTGCTGGAGCTGATGCGCGCGCTGCCCGTCCACGGGCTCGCGCACATCACCGGCGGCGGCCTGACCGACAACATCCCGCGCGTGCTGCCCGAAGGGCTCGAGGCGTACCTGCGCCGCTCGAGCTGGCAGCGCGACCCGGTGTTCGACTGGCTGCAGCAGGTCGCGCGCATCGACTCCGCCGAGATGTATCGCACCTTCAATTGCGGCATCGGCATGGTAGTCATCGTGCCGCCCGACCAGGCGGCGGCGGCGGTGCAGCTCCTGAACGCGCGCGGCGAGAGCGCGCAGGTCATCGGCGAGGTGCGCGCCGGCCAGGGCGGCGTCCGCATCGAAGCATGAGTCCTGCCGCGCCGCTGCGCCTGGTGATCTTGATATCGGGGCGCGGCAGCAACATGACCGCGATCATGCGCGCCTGCCTCGCAGGCGAGATCAACGCCCAGGTGGCGCTCGTGATCGCCGATCGCGCGGGTGCCGCCGGGCTCGCCTCGGCCCGCGACCTCGGCGCGGCCACGACGACCGTGACGCGCGACCAGGGCCCCGCGGCGCAGGCGGACTTCGAGGCGCGGCTGGCCACGGCCATCGATGCGGCGCGGCCGGACGTGATCGCGCTCGCCGGCTTCATGCGCATCCTTTCACCCGGCTTCGTCGCGCGCTACCTCGGGCGCATGCTCAACGTGCACCCGTCCCTGCTGCCGGCCTATCGCGGCCTCGATACCCACCGCCGCGCGCTCGAGGGCGGCGACAGCGTGCACGGCGCGAGCGTGCACTACGTGACGCCGGAGCTGGACGCCGGGCCTGTGATCCTGCAGTCGCGCGTCTGGGTGCGCCCCGAGGACACCGAGGCGGCGCTCGCCGCGCGCGTGCTCGCCACCGAGCACGTCATCTACCCGCGGGTGCTGTCGTGGTTAGCGCAGCAGCGCCTCAGGTGGCACGATGGCGCGGCGTGGCTCGACGGCGCGCGCCTCACCAGCCCGATCGTGGAGGACTTCCGTGCAGCACTGGCTTCGACGCGCTAGCGCGCTGCCCGCGGCGATCCTGTTCGCGGCGCTCACCGTCCTGACCGGCACGCCCGCCCGGGCAGACGCCCTCAAGCCCTACCGGGCCACCTACAACGGCATCTGGCATGGCATGGTGGTCGCGGTCTCCACCCTCACGCTCGAGCAGACCGGAGACACCTGGACCTACACCTCCAGGAGCGAGCCGCGCGGCATCGGGCGCCTGGCCTCCGGGGTGTTCCCGCCGCTGCAGGTGAGTGTCGTGCGCGTGACCGATGCCGGCGTGCTGCCGCTCAGCTACAAGTCCAGCGGCGGGGATGCCGCAAAGAGCGTAGACCTGCGCTACGACTGGCAGTCGCGCCGCGTGACGGGGACCTACGAGGGCACGGCCGTCGACCTGCCGCTCAATCCCCAGGTGCAGGACGACGCCTCGATCCAGCTGGCACTGATGGTGGAACTGCTCGCGGGGCGCACGCCCAGGAGTTTCCAGATGATCGACAAGAACAGCGTGCGCGAATACAACCTGGCCAAGGACACCGAGACCACGCTGCAGACCGAACTGGGGCCCGTGCCGACCGTCGTCTACAAGGCGCAGAAGGCCTACTCG
>Ga0335083_10008898_pt1 | contig 12223 bp, 8 predicted proteins | sample Lox_Sample_42_FD_206716 | JGI IMG/M metagenome (GOLD analysis project Ga0335083, IMG submission 206716) | Soil microbial communities from Loxahatchee National Wildlife Refuge, Florida, United States - Lox_Sample_4.2 | ecosystem: Environmental > Terrestrial > Soil > Wetlands | place: USA: Florida... | reverse complement strand
TGACGGATGGGTCTACATCACCTGGGTAGCCGGCGAAGTGAAAGAGCCGCGCCGCAACGTACCGCTGGCCATGGTTCTGGGCGTACTCGCGGTAGGCGCGATCTACATCGCCATGAACATGGCCTATTTGTACGCCCTTCCGCTCGGCGAGATCGCAAAGCACGAAACCATAGCGCACGCCGCCGCAACCGCCCTGTTCACTCCGGCAGCGGCCATCTGGCTCTCCGCCGTGATCGCAATCTCCTGTTTCAGCGCCGCCGCCACCTGCACGCTCTCGGGCGCACGCGTCTACCTCGCCATGGCGCAGGACGGCGTCTTCTTCAAAAGCATGGCGAAGATCCATCCGCGCTGGCGCACGCCAGCCATCAGCCTCGTAGGACAAAGCATCTGGGCTGGCATCCTGACCCTGAGCGGCAAGTACGACGAACTCTACACCTACGTGATGTTCGGCATGGTCCTCTCCTACACCCTGACCGTGGTGGGCCTGTTCATCCTCCGCCGCAAACGCCCCGAGCTCCCGCGCCCCTACCGCTGCGCCGGCTACCCATGGCTCCCCGCCATCTACGTAGTGATCGGCACCGCCTGGACGCTGAACCTGATCTGGACCCAACCCAAAGCCGCCCTCCGCGGCACCCTAATCATGCTCGCCGGAATCGCAGGCTACATCTACTGGAAGCGTGCCGGTCGCAAAGCATAGTTTCGAAACCAGGACCCTTGTTCTGTCTCGATAACTTGTTCCACCCCAAACCGATGTCATCCCGAGCGTAGCGAGGGATCTGGGTTCCAGCGTCCATCGCCGACCTCCCTCAGCCACAACCCGCCGCGCGTCCAAAGGGCCGAGCAATCGGCAATGACAAATCCTCTCCAAAGACGAATAATGTTTGCTCCAGAAATCTCCACGCCCCCGCAAGCCTGAGGCTCTATGTTCGAGCGCTACACCGAAAAAGCGCGCCGCGTCGTCTTCTTCGCGCGCTACGAAGCCAGCCAGTTCGGCTCTCCCTATATCGACAGCGAACATCTTCTCCTGGGATGGTTTCGCGAGGAGCGAGCACTCGCATACCGCCTCCTGCCGGGTCTGAACTACGATTCGGTTCGCCACCAGGTTGAAACACAGGTAGAAAAACACCCGGAAACGTCGACTTCCGTTGACCTTCCGTTGAGCAAAGAGTGCAGCCGCATCCTTGCCACAGCCGCCGAAGAAGCCGAGCGCTTTGACCACCGCCACATCGGCACGGAGCACCTGCTGCTCGCCATGCTGAGCGAGCCTCGTTCACTTGCAGCCCAGATCCTGGAAAAGCATGGAGTCCAACTTGACCAACTGCGCACGCAAATTGCGACAATTCCGCATCCCGGAGAAAGTCAGCGTGCCCCAACTCTTACGCCGCGCTACGCGGTAGAAACCGTCGAACTTCACGGCATCCGCTGGAACACACGTCTCATCCGCGAAGCCATCCGCCAATGCCGCCAACATCCCTGGCACTGGCACAAACAACCCTGGACACCCCGCGACATCATCATCGACCGCAAAACCGGCCGCTTCTCCTTCGACACCAAACTCGCCGCCAATCCAGCCAATTTCGAACTGGTGCCCGCCGGCTGGAAGAAAGACTACTGCATCATCTGCCGCTGGGAACTCTACGAATCCAAAGACAACCCCACCCACGGCGAAGCCTTCACCAACGGACGCGACTGGGTCTGCACCGAGTGCTACGAAAAATTCCTCGCCGGCCCCGACTACTTCGGCTCCGCCTATTCCGACATAACCTAATCCTCCAAACGGGTCCTAGAGACGTAGCGCAGCTACGTATGTACCGGGAATTGGACCCACCCTCCGCCTCCATTTCATTCTTGCCCTCACCCTCTCCAGATGCTATTTCTAAATCTCTTTCGCGAAGGCGGTATCGTCTTACCCGCAACACGTGCCCAACACATCTCCATCTGCCGGCTCACCCTCCCACGCACCGCCGCTCGCCGCCGATCCTTCCGTCACTCCCAAACGCGTCATGGGCTTCCGCGACCTGCTGCTCTTCTACGTGGTTGCCGGAATCAGCCTGCGCTGGATTGCCACCGCCGCCGCCGCTGGCCCAAGTTCCATCGTCGTCTGGATCGGCTGCTGGCTCGGTTTCTACATCCCCCTCGCCCTCTCCGTGATCGAACTCTCCTCGCGCTATCCCCAGGAGGGCGGATTCTATGTCTGGTGCAAGCATGCCTTCGGCCCGTTTTCCGGTTTCATCGCCGCCTGGACGTACTGGACCAGCAACTTGCCCTACTTTCCGACCGTGCTCTATTTCGCGGCCAGCAATGTGCTGTTCATGCGCTCATCGTGGGCGCATCTCTCGGGCAGCGCCGCCTATTACGTAGTCTTTTCGCTGCTGGCGCTCGGCCTGGCAACCTTGTTGAACATCATCGGCCTCAACATCGGCAAGTGGCTGCACAATCTCGGCGCCCTCGCCATGTGGATTCCCGCGGGCATAATCGTTGTCATGGGCTTTATCTCCTGGCGCCGCTTCGGCTCGGCCACATCATTCGCGCCGCACAACCTCGTACCCAGCACCCACCTCAATGACATCATTTTCTGGTCAGTCCTGATGTTCGCCCTCACTGGCAGTGAGAGCGCCTCGCTCATGGGAGAGGAAATCAAGAACCCGCGCCGCACCATCCCGGTAGCCTTGCTGACTGCCGGCGTCACCATCGCCGCCAGTTACATCCTCGGAACCGTCGGCGTGCTGCTGGCTTTGCCGGCCTCCGAAGTCGGCAACCTGCAAGGCCTGATGCAAGCCATCTCTCATACCGCGGGCCGCATCGGCTTCGAGGCTATCGTGCCCATCGCCGCTCTGCTCATTGCACTCAGCAACCTTGGAGGAGCCAGCGCCTTCCTGACTTCGGTGGCGCGCCTGCCGTTCGTTGCCGGCATTGATCACTTTCTTCCGCCCATCTTCGGATCGTTGCACCCGCGCTGGCGCACACCGTGGTTCTCGCTTCTTCTTCAGTTTGTGCTGGGAGGTGTGTTCGTGTTTCTCGGACAGGCGGGAACCTCCGTAAAGGGCGCCTACGACGTGCTCGTAAGCATGAGCGTGATTACCGCGGTTTTTCCATTTCTTTTCCTCTTCGCCGCGATGTTCAAACTGCAAAACGAGCCCGCCGGGCCCGAGGTCATCCGCGTTCCTGGGGGCAAGCCGGTCGCTCGACTGTTAGCGAGTATGGGACTGCTGGCTACGAGCCTGGCCATCGCGCTCTCGCTGCTCCCTCCACCGGACGAGCCAAACAAGCCTCTGGCCGTAATAAAAATCGTGGGATCAACCGCGCTGATCCTAGGCGTGGGCTCGTGGATCTATTGGCTGGGGGAAAGGAAAGTTCAGCCGGCTCCACTCAATCCCGCATCGGAGAACCAACCGTCCTCCTGAGCCGAGCGATCTTGTGTGGGGAAAGTCTCTAGCCCATCCCAGCCCGGTCGAAGACCCGCCGGATCTCGCGAACTACACCGGCACCGCAGTTTTCCGTGGCGGATTGAAGAACGGCAACGCCACAACCTGTGCCGTCACCTTCTGCCGTTCGGCTTCGATCGTGATCTCCATCTGCAATTTATTTCCGAGGTGCGCCTGCGCCGTCTCTACACTCCCCAGCGCGATCATCTTCTTCAACACCGGAGACCATGTAGTTGAAGTCGCCTTGCCCACCTGCGTAGAGCCGGCGTACACCGGAACATGCACTCGCGAGGCCTGTGCGGGAGCCGCCGGCGTAAGCCCGAACTTCTCGTAACGCTCTTCGACCTCGGGCCAGTTCACTTCCAATCCCACCAATTGCCGCGCTACGCCATTCTTCTTGTCCTTCTCCAGTGCGGCTTTGCCGATGAAATTTTCTTTCTCCAGGTGCACCATCTTTCCGAAACCCAGCTCGTAAGGCGAGAACTTCTGCGAGGCAATCAGCGCCTTCTTGCTGCTGGTGTAATCCACTTCAATCAGCAGGAGCCCGGCTTCGATGCGTGCCACGTCCAGCGCCAGCATTCCGGCGGCATGGAGATCGAACTGCTTGCCTTTTTCCGCCAGCGCGTCCCAAACTTTCACCGCGTCTTTCCAGGGCACCCAGATTTCGTATCCCAGATCGCCGGTGTACCCGGTGCGCGAAATATCGACCGCCACACCGCCGATCTTCCCGCTGGTCACGCGGAAATATTTCAGATTGGCAATATCGGCCTCAGCCGCTGCTTTCAGCAGCTTCCCCGAGGTCGGCCCCTGCAACGCCAGCGCCGCGACGCTCTCGGAGATATCTTCGATCTGCACATCCATGTTGAGCCCGTTCTGATGAAACCAGCGCAGGCTGGGGTCTGCCGCCGTCCAGCGATATTTGTTTTCTTCGAGGCGCGTGAGCGTGCCGTCGTCGATGACCTTGCCCTGCTCGTCGCACCAACAGCAGTAAATCACCTGCCCGACTTTCACCTTGTTGACGTCGCGGGTGATGACGCGGTTCACCAACTTGGTCGCATCCTTGCCGGCGATCAGGTATTTGTACAGCGGCGTGATGTCAATCAGTGCCGCCGCGTTGCGGATGGCGTTGTACTCGTGCTCATGATGCACCTCGTACACGCTGACCGTGTAATACCCCGACCACTCGCGGTAATTCAGGCTGTGGCAAAGCGAAAAAGTTCTCTCGTGAAAGGCGGTTCCTACGGGCAATGGATTCTCCTTGAACGCAGCGTCTGGCCAGCCCAGCCACGCTCATCAGGGTTGTCATCCTGAGCGAAGCGAAGGACCTGTGCAACTGGCAACGGCGCCTGCCGGATTATATGCAGTCCCCAATCCTGACGGCAACGCCATCGCTGACCCCAGGACAGCCGCCACGCACTTTCCTTCACCTCTTGTCATCCCGAACCCGCACGCGAAGCGGGCGGGGGAGGGACCATACGAGACGTGTGCAGCAGCATGGACGCGCCCAGGAGTACCGATGCTGCGGGCAGTCCCGGAAGATGCGATTCAGTTTGCCACGGAGCCGCGTCCGAGAAGCAGAACTCGCTTCGTAAGGTCTCTCCCCTGCCCTCCTTCGTCGGGCAGGATCGGGATGACAATCACTTTGGGGCTGGAAGCGATGAGAAATCCACGTCAATATGCCGCCCCCAGGCTTGTCATCCCGAACCCGCACGCGAAGCGGGCGGGGGAGGGACCATACGAGACGTGTGCAGCAGCATGGACGCGCCCAGGAGCACCGATGCTGCATGCAGCCCGGAAGATACGATTCAGTTTGCCCCGGAGCCGCGTCCGAGAAGCAGAACTCGCTTCGTAAGGTCCCTCCCCTGCCTCCTTCGTCGGGCAGGATCGGGATGACAATCACTTTGGGGCTGGAAGCGATGAGAAATCCACGTCAATATGCCGCCCCCAGGCTTGTCATCCCGAACCCGCACGCGAAGCGGGCGGGGGAGGGACCATACGAGACGTGTGCAGCAGCATGGACGCAACCAGGAGTACCGATGCTGCGTGCAGCCCCGGAAGATGCGATCAGGTTGCCCTCAGCCACGTCCCAGAAGCTAGGTCCCTCCCCTGCGCTCCTCGTCGGGCAGGCTCGGGATGACATTCAAAATGAACCCAAATCGGGAAATCCACAGGCTTCTAAGTGATGCATATCACAGACATTCCCGCATCCTGGTACAGAGCATGCCCGTATGCAGAAAATCTACTATGTGTACATCATGGCCAGCCAGCGGCGCGTGCTCTATATTGGCATCACCAGCCACATTGAGCACCGGGTGTTTGAGCACAAGACGCATGCGCTTGGCGGATTCAGCGCCAAGTACAACGTAACCCATCTGGTGTACTTAGAGCGCTACACCTCGGTGATACAAGCTATCCGCCGCGAAAAAGAACTCAAGGATTGGCGGCGGGAGAAGAAGGTCGCGCTGATCGAAGCCAGCAATCCGAAATGGCACGATCTGAGTTATGACTGGTTTCAGCCAACTCGGTTGCCTGTGCTGCGAAAAACTCCCGAGCCGCGTATGTGATGCCATCCCGAACCCGCACGCGAAGCGGGCGGGGGAGGGACCATACGAGACGTGTGCAGCAGCATGGACGCGCCCAGGAGTACCGATGCTGCGGGCAGCCCGGAAGATACGATTCAGTTTGCCCCGGAGCCGCGTCCGAGAAGCAGAACTCGCTTCGTAAGGTCTCTCCCCTGCCCTCCTTCGTCGGGCAGGATCGGGATGACAATCACTTTGGGGCTGGAAGCGATGAGAAATCCACGTCAATCCCCCCTAGCTTGTCATCCCGGGATGCAAGAAAGTCTTAGCAGAAACCGAGCCTTCCCGGTAAAATACCCTTTTGATCGTATGTTCGCATCCTTCGCCGCTATCCTGAACTGGGCAGTCCGCAACAGCGGGCTCTGACGCCAAGCTTCCGCCAGCGCTGCGGGCGATTCCTGTTTCCAGCTTCCCATTCGGGAAGCGCCTGCTAATTCGTCCGATTTTCAAACGCAAGCCGTCATGCACTGCTCCAAACGCTTTGTCATTCCCAGGAGCGAATGCGACGAGGAATTCGCGACTGGCCGTGGACGAAGAAACTGAAGATTCCTCGCTTCGCTCGGAATGACAATGCGTAAGGGAAGGCTAGCAGCCAGAAGCTAGCGACAAGAGCCAAAACCCATGCCCTCAAAATACGACATCATCGTCATCGGTGGAGGCCACAACGGCCTCACCAACGCCGCCTATCTGGCCCGCGCCGGCAAGAAAGTTCTGGTGCTTGAGCGCCGCCACGTGCTGGGCGGAGCCGCCGTCACCGAAGAAGTCTTTCCCGGGTTCAAATTTTCGGTGTGCTCCTACGTGGTCTCGTTGCTGCGGCCGGAAATTATTCGCGACCTCGACCTCCCGCGCCACGGCCTGGAAATCCTCCCGCTTGACGGCACGTTCACGCCCATGCCTAGTGGCGACTACCTCTGGCGCGTGAACGACCACGGCAAGACTCACCGCGAGATCGCCCGCCACTCCAAGCTCGACGCCGAGGCCTACGACGAATTCGGCAAGGCCATGCAGGCCATGTGCCGCTTCGTAAAGCCGATTCTGAGCATGGTCCCGCCCGACCCCACCACGCTGAATCCCAAAGAGCTGATGAAGCTGCTCTTCCTGGGACGACGTTTTCAGGGGTTAACGAGCGAAGACAAATATAACCAGGTGCAGCTCATGACCATGAGCGCCATCGATTTTCTCGATCAATGGTTCGAGACCGATGTGCTCAAGGCGACGATGTCTGCGTCGGGCATCATCGGCACTTTCCTGGGTGTTCGTTCTCCGGGAACGGCCTACGTGCTTCTGCATCACTACATGGGAGAAATCGACGGCGCTTTCCGCTCCTGGGGATTCGCGCGCGGCGGCACCGGCGCCATCTCCAACGCCATCGGCGACGCGGCCCGCGAAGCCGGCGTGGAAATCCGCACCAAGGCCGGTATCGCGAAAATTCTGGTGAAGAATGGCAAGGCCACTGGCGTAGTTCTCAGCAACGGCGACGAAGTATACGCCGACGTAGTTTCCTCCAGCGTCGATCCTCGACTTACTTTTACCAAATTCATCGAAAAAGAAAATCTCCCCGGCGACTTCCTGGAAGAAGTCAATCGCTATAAGTTCCGCGGCTCGTCGGGCAAAGTGAACATGGCGCTCGACGCCTTGCCCAACTTCAAATGCATGCCTGGTCCCGGCGCGCACCTGCGCGGCGCGATTTCGATTTCGCCGAGCGTCGAGTACATGGAGCGTGCTTACGACGATGCCAAGTACGGCAATTTCTCCCGCCGGCCGTACATCGACATGGTGATCCCAACGCTCACCGATCCCTCGGTCGCGCCGCCCGGCAAGCACATTCTTTCCTGCTTCGTACAGTACGCACCGTATAAATTGCGTCAAGGTTTGGACTGGGACTCCCAGAAAGAAGCCTTCGGCGATAACGTGGTCAACACCATCGCCGAGTACGCGCCCAACATCAAAGACATCATCCTGCACCGCCAGGTAGTGACGCCGCTCGATCTGGAGCGCGAATGGGGTCTGAGCGAAGGCAACATCTTCCAGGGCGAGCTGTCGCTGGAGCAACTTTTCTTCCTGCGTCCAGTTCCTGGATGGGCGCAGTACCGCACGCCCATCAAGAACCTTTACATGTGTGGCTCGGCCACGCATCCGGGTGGCGGCATTATGGGTGCGAATGGCCGCCTTGCCGCGCTGGAGATTCTGAAAGACCACAAGGGAGCCGCGTAAATGCCCGAGACTCGCGATGTGGTCATCATCGGTGGCGGCCACAACGGCCTGGTCACTGCCTTCTATCTCGCCAAAGCCGGATTTAGGCCGCTCGTTCTTGAACGCCGCGCCCAGCCCGGCGGCGCAGCCATCACCGAAGAATTTCACCCTGGCTTTCGCTGTTCCACGTTAGCTCACAGCGCTGGACCTTTGCGTCCGGATATCGTGTGCGACATGGAACTCGAGAAACACGGACTGAAGTTGATCAAGTCCGAAGTCGGAGTGTCCGCGCTGTCACCCGATGGCCGCGCCCTGGTGCTCTACGACGACACCACCAAAGCGGCGCAGGAGATCGCAAAGTTCTCCCAGAAAGACGCCGCGAAGTATTCCGAGTTCCAGGCCTCGCTGGAGAAGATCGGCAAAGTGATCGCGGAAGCGCTGGCCACCGCCCCGCCAAACATCGATGACCCCAGCAAAGGCGACCTTTGGGCGATGCTCAAAACCGGCCGCGCCATTCGCAACCTCGGTAAGAAAGACATGTACCGCCTGCTGCGCTGGGGACCGATGGCAGTTGCCGATCTGGTGGCGGAATTCTTCGAAACCGAACTTCTGCGTGCGACCGTCGCGGCGCGCGGAATTTTCGGAACATTCCTCGGCCCGTGGTCCGCAGGCAGCAGCCTGGTGCTGCTCATCCGCGCCGCCGGCGACGCTAATCCCGCAGGCTCAGCCAACTTCGCCGCCGGAGGCGCAGGCGCAATTACCCAGGCCATGGCCGCATCCGCAAAGGCCGCCGGCGTGGAAATTCGCAGTAACGCCGAAGTCGCCGAAGTCCGGGTGAAAGATGGCGCGGCAACGGGTGTGGTGCTTTCCAGTGGAGAAGAAATCGCCGCCCGGGCAGTCATCTCTAATACCGATCCCAAACGCACGCTGCTCAAGCTGGTGGACCCGACGCACCTGTCGCCGGATTTCGTTATGAAGCTCCAGCACTACCGCACGCCCGGGACGGTGGCAAAAGTGAATCTGGCGCTGTCAGCGCTGCCGGAATTTAAGAATGCAGGCGCGGGCGCCCCGCTGGACCCGGGTGCGCTCAGCGGCCGCATCCACATCGGCCCCGAAATTGACTACCTGGAGCGCGCCTTCGACGAATCAAAATACGGCGAATTTTCCAAGCACCCATATCTGGAAGTCACGATTCCCTCGCTGAGCGACCCGTCGCTCGCGCCGCCGGGCAAGCATGTGATGTCCATCTACATGCAGTATGCGCCCTATAAGCTGAAGAACGGCGACTGGGAGACCAGCCGCAGCTCGCTCGGAGAAACGGTCGTGAAGACGCTCGCGCAATACGCGCCAAACCTTCCGGAGTTGGTGATGGACGGCCAGATCATCACGCCGAAGGATCTGGAAGAAACTTACGGCCTCACCGGCGGCCACATCTTTCACGGCGAGTTGGCGCTCGATCAGTTTTTCACGATGCGCCCGCTGCTCGACTGGGCGCGGTACAAAACGCCGATCCGCAATCTGTATCTCTGCGGCTCGGGCACGCACCCAGGAGCAGGCCTGACCGGGGGATCAGGCGCGAATGCCGCGAAAGAGATCGCGAAAGCGCTAAAAGCGTAGCGCCGGCGCCTCGCCGGCCCGGTAGAGACGTTGCTTCGCAACGTCTCCGCCATACAAAAACCCGAAGGGCTTGTCACTCCGAGAAGCGGATGCGACGAGGAATCTGCAGTCCCCGCCCGCAGCAAACTGCAGATCCCGCGCTTCGCTCGGGATGAGATTGCGCATGGGTTCTGCGTGATCGCAGAATTGATCGGAGTTAGGAGACTCTGCCGGCGGGACGCCGGCGCTACAGCGACCGCGACGCCACCATGAAGAACTCCGCCATCTTGCTGCTCGCCTGCCCCGACCGCAAAGGCCTGGTGGCGACGATTGCCGATTTTGTCTTCCGCCACAACGGCAACATCCTTCACGCGGATGAACACGGCGACCCCGAATCCGATCTTTTCCTGATGCGCGTCGAGTTCGACCCCGCCGCCTTCGACATTCCGCTTGCCGACTTCGGCAAGCACTTCACCCCTATCGCGGAAAAGTTTCAGATGCAGTGGCGCCTGGCGCAATCCAGCTACCGCCCCAAAATGGCAATCCTGGTCTCGAAATACGATCACTGCCTCGCTGATCTGCTGTACCGCCACAAGAGCGGCGAACTGGCCTGCGAGATTCCGCTCGTCATTTCCAACCACGGAGACAACCAGCCGCTGGCCGATTTCTATCGCATTCCGTTCTTCGTGGTTTCGGTGACGAAAGAGAATAAGCCAGACGCTGAAAAGAAGATTCAGGATTTGCTGGCTCACCACCTCCCCGATTTCATCGTGCTGGCGCGCTACATGCAGATTCTCTCTAACGAGTTCGTCAACCGCTACCCGCGGCGCATCATCAACATTCATCACTCATTTCTGCCGGCGTTTGTCGGCGCCAGGCCCTATCACCAGGCGTTCCAGCGCGGAGTCAAGCTGATTGGCGCCACCAGCCATTACGTCACCGAAGTGCTCGACGACGGTCCCATCATCGAGCAGGACGTGGTCCGCATTTCCCACCGCGATACGCTCGACGACCTTCTGCAGAAAGGCCGCGACCTGGAGAAAGTCGTGCTCTCGCGCGCCGTGCGCTGGCACATCGAAAACCGCATCCTGCTGTACGGGAATAAGACGGTAGTGTTTACGTAGAGGATCTCGGCGCAACCGGCGCAATTAATAAATCAGCTTCAGCGAGAACTGTATCTGCCGTGAAGGCCCCGCCGTCTTGCTGATCACGCCAAACCCGCTTCCCCGCAGGATGTTCGAGGGCAGCCCGAAATCCACGATGTTAAAGATGTTGAAGAACTCCGCGCGAAACTCAATGGTTCCCAGTTCGCCATTGCCACGATGACCGAAGGGCGTGTCTTTGATCAGCGCGAAATCGAAGTCATGAAATCCCGGCCCGCGGAAAGTATTGCGGCCCAGCGTGCCGAAGCGTCCCTGGTTCGGTCCAGTCCCGCCGGGAACATTGATCGGAATATAGAAAAACGAAGCATTGTCAGCCCCGCGCCCGAAATAATCCTGCCGCACGGTGCGGCTGGTTGAGAAGTCGGGCTGCGCCACTTGATCAGGCCGGTCGGTACCACCCGCGCCGGCGCCGGTCTGCTGGATCCCTGAGTACACCGAAAACGGCGAACCGCTCATCAAGGTAGTGACGTTCAGCAGTTGCCAGCCTCGCGTCAGCGCACGTCCCAGGGGCCGCAGGAAACTCACGCGGTCGAGCGGCAATACCTGAATCACGCTGGCGGTGAAGACGTGGGTCACGTCAAACGTGGAGGGTCCCTTTTCTTCTTCGGGATGAAACGGGTCCTGCGGCAGCGTCTGCAGCACAGTGCCGGTGGCGCCGAACAGGCCGCCCAGCACGGAACTGGTGTCGTCCAGAGACTTTGAGTACGTATAGCTCGCCTGAAATCCCAGACCCAGCCGCGCCGAATTCTTGCTGAGCCCGGTTTGCAGCGAGTGGTAGGTCGAATGCGAGCTGCTGGTAATGATGCTCTCCGGCCCGAATCCGCTGATGGCGTTTCCCGCCGCGTCAAATTGGGTGAACGGCGCGAAACCCGGGCCCGCTCCGCCGTACCCGTTCGGCGAATAAACGCACGGGAGATGAACTCCGGCCGTAGCCACATAAGCCACGCTCAGCTTCACGTCCCCGAAGTCATGATCGACCCCGAGTGTATAAGTTCCGATGTAGCCATTGCGGAATTCTTTGGCAATGCCAGGAATGGTGAGCAGTTGCAGTTGATGGCCTGGAGTAAGAGCCGTCAGGTCATCCTGAAAGCGCTGCAAGTCGATGGGCGTATTCGCCGCCACATCCCGCGCCTGGCCATTGGGAAAGAGCAATTGCCCCCCGGTGGTATAAGCAGGCGGCAGGTCCACCGGCACCACGGTATTCGAAAAGGGAACCGGCACGCCCGGCAAAGCGCTCACAAAGATATTGAACGCCAGCGGAATCGAA
>Ga0335083_10008896_pt1 | contig 12224 bp, 6 predicted proteins | sample Lox_Sample_42_FD_206716 | JGI IMG/M metagenome (GOLD analysis project Ga0335083, IMG submission 206716) | Soil microbial communities from Loxahatchee National Wildlife Refuge, Florida, United States - Lox_Sample_4.2 | ecosystem: Environmental > Terrestrial > Soil > Wetlands | place: USA: Florida... | reverse complement strand
CGAAAATAATACTGGAAATCAGATAGCCGGAGATGACAAAGAACACATCGACGCCGACAAAACCTCCGGGGAAACCAGCTGGGAATGCATGGTAGCCGACCACCGCTAAAACGGCAATGGCGCGGAGGCCATCCACATCAGGACGATATTGCAGGCCGGGCAGCCTCTTCGCAGCCACGCTGCGAACCGTTCCCGTCGCATTTTGCATCTTAAGCTGACTAATTCGGTCGCGGTTGTTTTCTTATTATCCAATTTACCGGCGCTACGCGCTTCACCAGAGACCGGCTAGGCTGTAAACATGCCGCGCCAGGGTCTTTGTCCGGAGGCGCGTGGCCTCGGTGTAACTACGGCATCCGCCCTGCGGCGGCCAATTTTTGCGCGCAATGTTAGCCTAATAGTAGAGGCGATGACATCTTTGGAATCCGCTGGCGCCGTGCAGGTTCGCTGTGTCAATCTGACCAAGAAGTTCCGGTCTGGAGCGAGCGAACTGGTGGTGTTTGCGGGTCTGGACTTCGAAGCGGCCGCGGGCGAGCGGCTCGCGCTGGTGGGCGAATCGGGCGCGGGCAAGAGTACGTTACTCTATCTCATCGGAGGTCTGGACAGACCTTCCAGCGGTACGATATACTTCGGACACCAGGACATCTCAATTCTCTCGGAGGGGGAGCTGGCGGAGTTTCGGAACCGGGAGATTGGGTTTGTGTGGCAGAATCATTCGCTGTTGCCGGAGTTTACGGCCCTCGAAAACGTGATGATGCCATTGCTGATCCGGGGGGCAAGCACTACCGAGGCGGCACCTGTTTCGCTCGCGAGGTTGGATGAAGTCGGGTTACGGAACCGTGCCTCACATCGCGCGGGAGAGCTCTCGGGTGGCGAACAGCAACGCGTCGCTCTGGCCCGAGCCCTGGCCGGAAACCCCCGCGTTCTGCTGGCCGACGAACCCACCGGTAACCTGGATTTTCGGACCGGCGACATGATCATCTCTTTGCTCGAAGACCTGCACCGCTCCCACAAGCTCACCTCCATCTTCGTTACTCATAACCTTTCCTTCGCCGCGCGGTGCGATCGAATCTTGCAGTTGGATAAGGGGATTCTGGCCCCCTGGTCGCCTGACAGCATTCCACTCTGTCGGTCCGGCCAAGAACAACCGATAATGTGGAAAGATAGCGGGAATTATGTTTGAACGTTATACCGAGAAGGCGCGCCGCGTGATTTTCTTCGCACGCTACGAAGCCAGCCAGTTTGGAAGCCCCTACATCGAGACCGAGCACCTGCTGCTGGGCCTGTTGCGGGAAGACAAGGCGCTGGCCAATCGTTTTCTGCGCTCCCACGCCGCCATCGAATCGATTCGTAAGCAGATTGAAGCGCATACTACCGTTCGAGAGAAAGTCTCCACCTCCGTCGATCTTCCGCTCAGCCACGAGTGCAAGCGCGTCCTGGCTTACGGCGCCGAAGAAGCCGAGCGGCTGAACCACAAGCACATCGGCACCGAGCATCTGCTGCTGGGCCTGTTGAGGGAAGAGAAATGCTTCGCCGCCGAGATTCTGCATGAGCGCGGGCTGCGGCTTTCCCAAGTGCGCGAGGAGATCCAGAGATCGTCTTCCGAGAAAGTGGCTTCTAATCGCCCCAAGGAAAGCTCATTGCTGGCCGAGTTCAGCCGGGATCTGACGCAGGCCGCCATGGACGGCGCGCTCGATCCGCTAATTGGGCGGGATTACGAGCTGGAGCGCGTGGTGCAAATCCTGTGCCGCCGCACCAAGAACAATCCGGTGCTGATTGGCGAGCCGGGCGTCGGGAAGACCGCTATCGTCGAGGGTCTGGCGCAGCGCATCGCCGATGGCGACGTGCCCTCGTTCCTCTCCGACAAACGCATCCTGGCTTTGGATCTTTCCTTGATCGTGGCCGGCACCAAGTACCGCGGCCAGTTTGAAGAGCGCCTCAAAACCATCATGAAGGAGCTGATGGAGAATCAAAATGCCATCATCTTCATCGACGAGCTGCACACGCTGGTTGGCGCCGGATCGGCCGAAGGCTCGCTGGATGCGGCCAATATTTTGAAGCCGGCTCTGTCGCGCGGCGAGATCCAGTGCATCGGCGCCACCACGCCGGGCGAATATCGCAAGTCGATCGAAAAGGATCGTTCGCTCGAACGGCGCTTCCAGGCAGTGAAGGTCCCGCCGCCCAACGAATCGGACGCGATTCGCATCCTCTTCGGGATCAAGGAGCGCTACGAGAAGTTCCACGCGGTGGCCTATACCGACGAAGCCATCGAATCGGCCGTGCACACTTCGACGCGCTTCATCCCGGATCGCTTCCTGCCCGACAAGGCCATCGATCTGATCGATGAAGCGGGCGCGCGCGTCAAGCTGCGCCAGACCACGCTTCCCGGCGAAGTGGCCGACATCCAGAAGCGCATCAAGTTCATCGTGCATCGCATGGAGAACGCCATCGCGAATCATGAATTCGAGAAGGCGCGCTTTTATTCCGACGAAGAGCGCAAGGAGCGCGAGAACCTGCGCCAGCTGCGCGAAAAATACAACCTGGACGACACTTCCACCGGCGTCGTTACCAAGGACGATATTGAAGACGTAGTGGCGCGCTGGACCGGCGTGCCCATGACCGCCATCCGCGAGGAAGAAGTCAGCAAGCTCATCCGCATCGAGGAAGAGCTGCACAAGCGCGTCATCAGCCAGGAGAAAGCTATCTCGGCTTTGGCGCGCGCCATCCGCCGTTCACGCGCCGGTTTGAAGTCGCCCAAGCGGCCCTCGGGATCGTTCCTGTTCCTGGGGCCTACGGGCGTCGGGAAAACCGAAGTGGCCCGTGCGTTGGCCGAGTTCCTGTTCGGCAGCGAGAAGTCGCTCATCCGCTTCGATATGTCCGAGTTCATGGAAAAGCACTCGGTCTCGAAGCTGATCGGTTCGCCTCCCGGATACGTGGGCTACGAAGAGGGCGGCCAGTTGACCGAGCGCGTCAAGCGCGCCCCGTATTCCATCATCCTTCTGGATGAAATAGAGAAGGCGCATCCGGATGTCTACAACATCCTGTTGCAGGTTTTCGAAGACGGCCAGTTAACCGACGGTTTAGGCAACACGGTCGATTTCAAGAACACCATTATCATCATGACGTCCAACCTGGGCGCCCGTTTCCTCGACAAGAAGTCGCAGATCGGGTTTTCGGCGCCTTCCAACAGTGGAGTTCCGCCCAAGGTGGAAGATCAGGTGATGGCGGAAGTGAAGAAGGCCTTCAATCCAGAATTTCTGAATCGCCTGGACGAAGTGATCCTGTTCACGTCGCTCACCGACGACGATCTGCTGAAGATCATCAGTCTGCTGGTGGAACACATCAACATCAACCTGGTTGCCAAGCAGATCAAGATCCGCGTGAACGAAGACGCGGCCCGCTACATTCTGGAGAAAACGCTGGTGGACCGCAGCTATGGCGCGCGTCCGCTGCGGCGGGCTCTGCAGAAATACATCGAAGATCCGCTGTCTGAAGCGCTCATCCAAGGCACGCTGCCGCGTCCGTCGGAACTGGAAGTGTATCTCGGCGAAACCGGCATCTATTGCCGGCCGGTCGGGGGAACGGAACTGCAAGAACAGCCCGTCGGCGCTCCCGGCGAGGAAGAAAAGCAGCCGGCGCCCGGCACGCCGCTCTTCATGTTCTAACAGCGTACGCTCCGCGCCGCTACAACTTCTGAATCCTGATCGGGCCGTTGCTGGTCTCTAGATCCAGCAGCGGTCCGCCGCGCCCGATGGTTCCTTCTACCTCCGAATGTGTTCGTCTATGACCGCTATCGGTCTGCAGGCCCTCGAATTCCGAACTCACCGGAGAATGCGACGTGTAGGCTCGCAACCGTGCGTTGGCCGATGCCGGCAGCCGCAGCAGAATCGAGGAATTGCTGGTGGACGCGCGGATCTCGGGAAGCTCTTTGGCGTCCACGCTGACTTCGATGTGTCCGTTGGAGGAGTGCAAACGCACCGGCCAAGTGGTGGCCGGATCAGTCAAGCGCACTTCGATGCGCCCATTCGACGTTACTGCTTCGAACGACCCGCCGCCGGCATCGCCGCGCACCGCGCCATTCGAAGTATGCAGATTCGCGTTGCCGCTCAGCTCCTGGGTTTCGATCGTCCCATTAGACGTCTCGGCCTCCAAATTGCCCTTGAGCTTTTGCACGCGAATCCCCCCGTTTGAAGTGTGCAGCCGGGCATTGCCCTCCACCCCATCCACCTCGATCCGTCCATTGGAGCTGGAAATCAGCTCCAGCAGCGCTTTGTGCGGCACGCGGATCGAAAAGCGCACCCCTGCATTGTGGAATCCATCGGCGCGCGAAGCACGAATCCGAATCGAGGACGGCGTCGAATCGACGTCCACTTTGATGCCGTCGAGCGCCTCCCGAAAGCTGGCATGCTTGGTGCCGTTGACCTCGACGGAATTTTGTTCCCACCCAGCCACCTCGATCGACCCGTTGAAGGTCTCCACCGAAACCTTGCCGCCGGCATCCAGTGGGTGGGTGGAATGAAAATCCTGCCGGAATGCGTCCGAATCGCCCCAATCGCCGACGTAGATACAGCCCGAGAGCAGCCCGAGTGCGCCCAGCAAAGGCAGCCGCAGAATATAAGATCTCATGGTTTACCTCTTCCCGCGCTTTTCCAATATACGGAAGCGAGCCACCGGATGTTCCCGGGATCTGGCTCGAAAACCAAGCCGGATACCCGATAATGGTTCCTTACTCGTGCGCAAACTACTCGCCCTCAACCGCGGCGAAATCGCGATCCGGATTCTTCGAGCAGCCAACGAGCTGGGCCTCCGCACCGTAGCCGTCTTTTCCCAAGAGGACCGCTTGAGCCTGCATCGTTTCAAAGCCGACGAGGCCTACCTCATCGGGGAAGGGAAAGGGCCGGTTCAGGCCTATCTGGACGTGGACGCCATCGTCGCTTTGGCGGCGGAAAAAGGCGTGGACGCGATTCACCCCGGCTACGGTTTTCTGTCGGAGAATCCGGCGCTGCCACGAGCCTGCGCTCAGGCCGGGATAACTTTTATTGGCCCGAACGCCGAATTACTGGAACTGCTGGGTGACAAGACCGCGGCGCGCAACCTGGCCATCCAGGCGGGCATCCCGGTGGTCCCCGGGACGGCCCAGCCAGTTTCCGATCCGGCCGAGGGCATCAAGATCGCCGGCGAGATTGGCTATCCGCTCATCATTAAAGCGGCCTTCGGCGGTGGCGGCCGCGGCATGCGCATAGTCGAAAAGGAAGCGGACCTCGCGCCGCGCCTGGAAGAAGCGCGCCAGGAAGCCGGCGCCGCCTTCGGAAACGACGCCGTATTCCTGGAACGCTATATTCGCCGCGCCCGCCACATCGAAATCCAAATCCTGGCTGACCACCACGGGAACATCCTGCATCTGTACGAACGCGATTGCTCGGTGCAGCGCCGCCATCAAAAGGTGGTCGAGGTGGCGCCCGCTGTTTCGCTCGATCCCTCGATCCGTACAGCGCTTGCCGATGCAGCGGTCGCGCTCGCTCGCGCCGCAGGATACTCGAATGCCGGAACAGTGGAGTTCCTGGTGGATGCAGACTCCGGCCGCTGGTATTTCATCGAAGTGAACCCGCGTGTCCAGGTGGAGCACACCGTCACCGAGATGGTAACCGGCATCGACATCGTGCGCAGCCAGATTCAGATCGCCCAAGGACACGCGCTGCACGCGAGCGAAATGAACCTGCCGCGTCAGCCGGACCTGGCCGTCAACGGCTACGCCTTACAATGCCGAGTCACCACCGAGGACGCCGCCACCAACTTCGTCCCCGACTACGGCAAGATCCATACCTATCGCTCGCCGGCCGGCTTTGGAATCCGGCTGGATGGCGCGTCGGCCTACGGGGGCGCGGTCATCACGCCCTTCTACGATTCCTTGCTGGTAAAAGTCACAGCCTGGGGCCGCGAATTCCCGCACGCCTGCCAGCGCATGGATCGGGCCCTCCGCGAGTTCCGTATTCGCGGTGTGAAGACCAACATCCCGTTTCTTGAAAACGTCGTAAATCATCCCCAATTTCAGGCCGGTGAAGCCACAACGTCGTTTATCGACACTACGCCGGAGCTGTTCCGCTTCGCCCCGCGGCGCGACCGCGCCACTCGCCTGCTCACCTATCTGGGCGAGGTTATCGTGAACAAGAATCCCGAAGTCGCCGGCAAACCGAAGCCGCGCGTCATTCGACCCGCTCCGATCCCGCCGCACGATTCCAGCGCCCCGCCTGCCGGCACGCGCCAGCTTCTCGATGAACTGGGCGCGGAAGGCTTCGCGCAGTGGACAAGATCCCAGCACCGTCTGTTAATGACCGATACCACCTTCCGCGACGCCCATCAATCCCTGCTGGCGACGCGTGTCCGCACCTACGACATGCTGGCCATCGCCAATTTTGTCGCACACCGGCTGCCCAATCTTTACAGCCTGGAGATGTGGGGCGGCGCGACCTTCGATGTGGCGCTGCGCTTTCTGCACGAAGATCCCTGGCAGCGTTTAGAGAAACTTCGCCAGGCCATCCCCAACATTTGTTTTCAGATGCTGTTGCGCGCCTCCAACGCCGTGGGCTACACCGCCTATCCGGACAACGTCGTGGCGGAGTTTGTCTTCGAAGCGGCTCGCCAGGGCATCGACATCTTCCGCATCTTCGATTCTCTGAATTGGCTTCCCAACATGCGCGTCGCCATGGAAGCGGTGCGCAAGTCCGGCCGCGTTTTGGAAGCCGCCATCTGCTATACCGGCGACATCCTGGATCCGCGCCGCGAAAAATATTCGCTCCAATACTATGTCCGGATCGCCAAGGAGCTGGAACGCATGGGCGCGCATATTCTGGCCATCAAGGACATGGCGGGCCTCTGCAAACCCTACGCCGCTTGGAAACTCGTCCAGACGCTCGCCCGGGAGGTCGGTCTCCCCATTCATTTCCACACCCATGACACCAGTGGAGTGAACGCTGCTTCTATTCTCAAGGCCGCGGAAGCCGGCGCCGATGTTGCGGACGCGGCGCTGGCCTCGATGAGCGGCACCACCAGCCAGCCCAACCTGAATTCTCTCGTCGCCGCGCTGGCTCATACCGATCGCGACACCGGCCTCGATCTCGACGCGCTGAACCAATGCTCGGACTATTGGGAAACCACTCGCACCTACTATGCCCCGTTCGATGAAGCTCCAGCGGCGGGCACCGCTGAAGTCTACATCCACGAGATGCCCGGCGGCCAATACACCAACCTGAAAGCGCAAGCTCAATCCATGGGCCTGGGAGCGCGCTGGCACGAAATCGCGGACACCTATGCCGCCGTCAACATGGCTTTCGGCGACATCGTCAAGGTCACGCCCTCCAGCAAAGTGGTCGGCGACATGGCGCTCTTCCTGGTCACTCACAACATGACGGTCCAGGAATTGGAGCGGCTCGGGCCCAACCACAGCCTCACGTTGCCCAACTCGGTGGTCGAAATGTTCTCCGGCGCTCTGGGCGAGCCGGAAGGCGGCTGGCCGCCCAAACTTCGGGCCGTGATCCTCAAGGGTGCTGAGCCAAAGACCGGACGTCCGGGCGAACGTCTTGCTCCGGCGAACTTTGAACAGCTGGCCAGCACAGTTGAAGAACAGCTCGGCTATCGGATCTCCCATACCGACGTACTGAGTTACTTGATGTACCCGGACGTGTTCCTGAACTTCGCTGGGGCCCGTTCATCCTATGGAAGCCTGGATGTTCTTCCAACCCCGCAGTTCTTTTATGGCCTGGAAACGGGAGAAGAAATCGCGGTGGAACTCGAACCGGGCAAAGTTCTGATCATCAAGTTCCTCACGGTCAGCGAACCACATCCGGATGGCACGCGGACCGTGTTCTTCGAACTGAATGGGCAGCCACGCGAGGTTTCCGTGCGGGATCGATCGCAGCAGGCAGCCGTCGAGACCCGCCTCAAGGCCGACTCTGCGTGTCCCGGACAAATCGGCGCGCCGATTCCCGGCGCGATTTCCAGCATCTCGGTGGACCTCGGCCAAACCGTCGCCAAGGGCGATCGCCTGCTGGTGATGGAGGCGATGAAAATGCAATCCACGCTATATTCGCCCGTCGCGGGTAAAGTCGCGCAAAAATTAGTACGCGTAGGCGACAAGGTCGACGCCAAAGATTTGCTGCTAGCGATTGAGTGAATCCAAATGACACGCCGTGAACATATGCTCGCGCTCCTGGGCGGGGCGTTCATTGCAGTCTATTTTTTTTCGCTCACGCACGACGCGTTGCACGCCTATTTCGCGCTGGACGATTCCGGCAATCTCTTTCGCGCCTGGTATTATCCGCTAGGCGAACTCTTCCGTGCCAACTTACTATTTTTTCTGACCTCGCCTTTTAACCGCCCCATGGGCAGCGCCTGGTATCGCGCCATCTTTTCGGTGGCCGGCTACAATCCGGTGCCGTTCCACGTTGCAAACTTGGCCATTTTGACCGCCAACCTTTGGCTCACCTATGCTGTGTCGCGGCGCTTGAGCGGTTCGCGCGAAGTGGGCGCGCTCGCGGCTTTGCTGATTGCCTACCATCCGCGCTTCGTGTATCTGTACTACGACACCGCTTTCATCTACGACGTGCTCTGCTATTTTTTCTACTTCGCCACCCTATTGCTGTATATGCGCATCCGGCAACAGGGGCGGCCGCTGAAGGGCTGGGAGTTGGCGGCGTGCTGCGGCTTGTTTATTTGCGCGCTCAATTCCAAGCAAATGGCGGTCACGATTCCCATCAGCTTGGCGGTTTATGAGTTGCTGTACGGCCAGGCGTCCCTGCGCTCATTTCGCGCGTTGGCAAGCTGGCTCAAGCGCGAAGGCAACTTTCTTGCGATCTCCAGCGTAATGACGCTCGCATTCCTAATCGGCCAAGCCACCGGCGCCGGGTCGTACCTGGAAAACAGATCCTTCCAGCCGGTGCTCACCTGGGCCCGCTTCATGACGTCCAGCCGCAATTTTATCGACGATCTTTTTCTGCAGCGCGCCAAGTTTTCATTCCTCGCAGTGCTGCTGCTGTGGGCCGTGCTATTCGCTGTGGCCTGGGCGACCCGATCTCGCGCGCTGAAGTTCGCTTGGCTCTTCCTGATGTTCAGCGTTTTGCCCGTGGCGTTCATCGACCGCGGCGCGCCGCAGTATTATCTTCCGCTTTTCGGATGGGTCCTCTACGCCGCTGTCGTGCTCGCAAAAGGCTCCCAGTATCTGCTGGAACGCTTGACGCGCGTCCGGACCAGCCGGCTGGCCAACGCCCGCGCCCCCGCGCTGTTTGCCGCCTTGGGCGTTCTCATGTTCGTCTCTTACCGCGGCACCGGCTGGCCGAACGTTCCTTTTGTCAGCCTGGAAGGAGAGATGCTTCGCAACGTCGCCGATCAGATCCGCCTGGTGCATCCAACCGTGAAACCCGGCGCCCGCTTGCTCTTCATCGACGATCCAATCGGCTCCCACGACCTCGATCTGTTGTTCCTGGCGCGAATGCTCTATCGCGACCGTACTCTGCTAGTGAGCCGTACCAGGGCGCTGCGCTCGATTGATCCGGCGCTCATCGCTTCCTCGGACTACATCTTCGACTACCGCCTCGGGCGCTTCTTCCCCTCAGTGCAGCCCCGTCCCGAGGGACCGCAGCCGGCGATCGCATTCGAGTGGGGACAGCCAGGAGTCTTCCACCAAGGTTGGGAACGAATAACTGATCGTAGCCCCGCACATAGGGGAGAAGTGGTCATCGCCATGGTCACGGATCTGGGCGAGACCCGGCCTCCAGTGGCGCCCGGCCAGCCATTTCCGAAGGAGCCGCTGCTCGACGTCGTGGGACCAGTGGAGGTGCGCGTGGCCGGCAAACCGGCGCAGATCGCCGTCAAAATCGGTTGGCCCGAACAACTCAATCGATACCGCGTGGATTTCGAAATTCCGCAAGATACCCCGGCCGGTCTCGCGCCGGTGGTGATCTCAAACGGCGTCCAGTCCGGACCCGCTGTCGACATCCCGGTGAAGTAAATGTTCGTGCTATAAAGACGTAAGATCGGGAGGCGTATGCGTTCCATCGCCCTTGCTGTGACTTTCGCGGTTGCCGCCGTGGCCGCGACCAATTCAACTTCGGTCACCTTCAACAAAGAAGTGCTGCCGATCGTCCAGAAGCGTTGCCAGGATTGTCACCGTCCGGGCGAAGCCGCGCCCATGTCCTTGCTGACGTATCAGGACGCGCGACCATGGGCGAAATCCATCCGCCAGGCCGTGCTGACCAGGAAGATGCCGCCCTGGTTCGCCGACCCGCACTACGGCAAATTCTCCAACGACCGCTCGCTCAGCCAGGCTGAAATCGACACCATCGTGGCCTGGGTGGATGGCGGCGCCAAGGAGGGCGATCCGAAGGACGCGCCGGCTCCACGCACCTTCGTCGAAGGTTGGAACATCGGCACGCCGGACCTGGTGCTGGAGATGCCCAACGCCTTCAATGTCCCGGCCGCCGGTCAAGTCGACTACATGTACGTGGTGCTTCCCACCAACCTGAAGGAAGATCGCTGGGTCCTGGCTAGCGAGGTTCGCCCCGGCAACCGCGCCGTCATGCATCACGTCATCGCGTCCATTCGCGAGCCGGGTTCCACCTGGATGTCCGACGCCAAGCCCGGCGTGGTTTTCCTCCCGCCGCGTGCAAATCGCGGGGGTGAATTAACGGCGGGCATCGGCAGCTACGTTCCTGGCCAGGTGGTTTTGCCCGCGCACGATGGGCCACGTCGTGCCACTTTGCTCAAAGCCGGCTCCGACATCGTCTTCCAGTTGCACTACACTCCCAACGGCACCGCCACCACGGACCAGACCAAGATCGGAATCATCTTCGCCAAGAATCCGCCCGAGAAGCGACTCATCGGCGGCAACTCCGCGGCTTTCCGATTCGCGATTCCGCCGGGCGATCCGAACTACCAGATCGAAGCGTCTTCTGTTTTGCAATACGACTGCGATTTGGTCAGCATGATGCCGCATGCGCACCTGCGCGGCAAATCGTTCGAGTATCGCATCGTGCATCCGGACGGCGCCTCGGAGACCGTTCTGAGCGTCCCGAAATACGATTTCAACTGGCAGCTCACCTACTTTCTTGCGAACCCGATTCATCTCACCAAAGGCACCAGGATTGAAGTGATCGCTCATTACGACAACTCACCCAACAACCCCTACAATCCCGATCCCGGCAAGGAAGTTCACTGGGGCGAGCAGACCTGGCAAGAGATGATGATGGGTTACTTCAGCGTGGCGGTCGATGGCAGCGTGCAGATTCCGGATGACAGACGGCGTCCGGCTTCCACCACGGCCTCGCTCAGCGCGGCCGGCCACTAAGCGGTCGATTGCTTCCGCCAGAGGTGCCGTGCTATAACGTGCACGACGGCTGGTATGCGTCTCATCGCTCTCGCTGGAATTCTTGTGGCCACTGCCGCGGCAGCGACGAGTTCCAATTCAATCACCTTCGACAAAGAAGTCCTGCCGATTCTCGAGAAGCGCTGCCAGGATTGTCACCGGCCGGGCGAAGCGGCGCCCATGTCGTTGCTGACCTACGAGGATGCGCGGCCCTGGGCCAAATCCATCCGTGAGGCGGTGCTCACCCGGAAGATGCCGCCCTGGTTCGCGGATCCGCACTTTGGCAAATTTTCCAACGACCGTTCTCTCAGCCAGGCTGAGATAGACACCATCGTCGCCTGGGTCGACGGCGGCGCCAAGGAAGGCGACCCCAAGGATGCGCCGCCTCCACGCAAGTTCGTCGATGGCTGGACCATCGGCCAGCCGGACCTGGTGCTGGAAATGCCCACCCCGGTGGATGTTCCCGCCACCGGCCAGCTCGAGTATCGCTACGTCGTTCTGCCGACTAAGCTGACCGAAGACCGCTGGATTTTGGCCAGCGAAATCCGCCCCGGCAACCGCGCCGTGATACACCACGTGAACGCTTTCATTCGCGAGCCTGGCACCACCACTTGGTTAGCCGATGCCAAGCCCGGCGTCGCATTTGTCGCCCACAATGAATATCACAGCGCCGATCTGTCGGTCGGAATAACCAGTTACGTGCCTGGTATGTTGCTGCGGCCCGCCAACGATGGCCCGCGTCGCGCGATACTGATCAAAGCCGGGTCCGATATCGCTCTGCAATTGCACTACGCTCCCAACGGCAAGGCCACCACGGACCGGACCAAAGTCGGTTTTATCTTCGCCAAGGGCCCGCCCCAGACGCGGCTGG
>Ga0335083_10008893_pt1 | contig 12227 bp, 10 predicted proteins | sample Lox_Sample_42_FD_206716 | JGI IMG/M metagenome (GOLD analysis project Ga0335083, IMG submission 206716) | Soil microbial communities from Loxahatchee National Wildlife Refuge, Florida, United States - Lox_Sample_4.2 | ecosystem: Environmental > Terrestrial > Soil > Wetlands | place: USA... | reverse complement strand
CCAGGCCGCCACGCCGCTGCAGATGGCCACCGCCTATGCCGTATTCGCCAACGGCGGCTTCAAGGTCGATTCCTACTACATCACGCGGATCGAGGATGAGACCGGCAAGGTGGTGTTCGAGGAGCAGCCGAAGATCGCCTGTCCGGCCTGCGAAGCGGCGGGCGCCGCCGCCGCGGCCGCACCCTCAACCGCAGCTACGGCCACAACCACAGCGGCGACCGCCATTGCGCCGGCACCTGTACCTGTACCCAAGGCTACAGCTGCACCTGCACCTGCGGCTGTGGCTGTGGCTGTGGCGGCGGGTGCTCCTGCGCTGGTACCACCGGACCGCCGCGCGCCGCGCGTGATTTCCGCGCAGAACGCCTGGCTGATGTCCGACATGATGCATGACGTGGCTACCCGCGGCACCGGCAAGCGCACCAACGAACTCGGCCGCGACGACCTAGCCGGCAAGACCGGCACCACCAACGACCCGGTGCGCGACAACTGGTTCAACGGCTTCAACAGCAACCTCGTCGCGACGGTGTGGGTCGGCTACGACGACGAGCGCTCGCTCGGCGACAACGAAGAAGGCGCGACCACCGCCGTGCCGCTGTGGGACTACTACATGCACGATGCGCTGCAGGGCATGCCTTCCTCACGGATGCCGCGGCCCGACGGGCTCGTCGACCTGACCGTCTCGTCGCTGACCGGCGAGCCCGTCGACGCCGCCGATCCCAACGCGATGAAAGAGGTGTTCATGGCGGATCACCTGCCCGCAGGCGTGCAGCTGCAGGCCGCCGATCCGGCCGATCCGTCGGCTCCGCCGGTTCCCGTCATCGCTGCGAAGCCCACCGCCACATCGGGCAGACCGCCGGTCTTCTAGCCCAGGATCGCGAGCTGCCATGCCCAAGCGTGCCCCGACCCGTGCCGATCACCTGCGCAGCGCCGTCGCGCAGGAGGCGGCCCGGCTGATGGCCGAGCACGGCATCCAGGATTATCTCGTCGCCAAGCGCAAGGCCGCGGAACGCTACGGCGTCGCCGATGGCCCGCTGCTGCCCAGGAACACCGAGATCGAGGCCGCGCTGATGTCCCGGCAGCGCCTGTTCGGCGGCGCGGCACATGCCAGCAGCCTGCAGGAGCAGCGGCGCGTGGCGCTGAAGGCCATGCAGCTGCTGCGGCAGTTCGAGCCGCGTCTGGTCGGCCCGGTGCTCACTGGTTCGGCCACGGAATTCACCGACATCCAGCTGCATGTGTTCTCGGACAGCGCCGAGGCGGTGTGCATGCACCTCATGGATCATCGCTACGAGTACGAAGTATTCGAACGTCGCGTGAGAATGACGCCGGAGCGGCACCAGGCGGTGCCGTCGGTGCGCTTCCAGCTGGACGAGGAGACCGTGGAGGCGTTCGTGTTCCCGCGCGACGGCATCCGCCAGGCGCCGATCAGTCCGGTGGACGGCAGGCCGATGCGCCGCGCGGGCGCGCAGGAAGTGGCGGAGCTGGAATCGTGAGCCGCGGCCCGCGCTGCCAGGGAAAGCAAAGCTCATGAACGCAAAGCAACCGCCGCCAGGCAGGCTCGACGCGCGCTCGTTCCGCGATGCGCTTGGGGCATTCGCCACCGGCGTGACCATCGTGACCACGCGCGGCGCAGGCGCGGAAGACGTCGGCATCACGGCCAACAGCTTCAATTCGGTTTCCCTCGACCCGCCGATGATCCTGTGGAGCCTCGCGCGCCGGGCGTGGAGCCTGCCGGCGTTCCTGCAGAATCCACATTTCGCCGTGCACATCCTCGCGGCGGACCAGGATGATCTGTCGCGGCGTTTCGCCACGCAGGGCACGGACAAATTCGCCGGACTGGCCGTGCAGCGCGGTGCCGGCGAGGTGCCGCTGCTGACCGGCTGCGCGGCGCGCTTCCACTGCCGCACGGCCTTCAAGTATGAGGGCGGCGATCACATCATCTTCGTCGGCGAGGTGCTGTCCTTCGACAACGGCGCCCGCCCGCCACTGCTCTATCATGCCGGCCGCTACGCGATGGCCGTGCAGAAGCCGGAGGCGGAAACCCCCGCGGACGAATGGAGCAGCGAACCGGACAGCAGCTTCAGCCGTGATTTCCTCATCTACCTGCTGGGCCGCGCGCACTTCCAGATGTACCAGAGCCTGCGCGCCGATCTGGAACGACAGGCCATCAACGAGCAGGACTGGTTCGTGCTCAGCCTGCTGGGTGTGGCCGACAACCGCAGCATCGCGGAACTGGACCGGCTGCTGTGGCTGACCGGCATACGCGTCACCTATGAGCGCGTCGCGGGGCTGGCGGCCGCGGGGCTGGTGAAGCTGCACGGCGGACACGATCCGGCGGCACGCGTCACGCTCAGCGAGCGCGGACGCAGCGTGGTGGTGCAGCTCGTGGCCGCGGCCAAGGCCGTCGAGGAACACGCCGAGCGCAACCTCGGGCCGGGCGAGACGCGATTGCTGAAAAACATGCTGCACCGGCTGATCCGGGATACGGACCCCGGCCGGGCGCCGCTGACCAGAAACGTGGAAGAATAGCCGGCGAATGGAACTGCAGGAGCTGCGGACCGGCCCGGTGACCTGCCTTGTCGGCACGCCGCGGGCGCCCGCGGCCGCCGTGCTGATCGTGTTGCACGGCTACGCAATGGATGCCGGCGAACTCGCGCCGCTGGTCTGCGCGCTGGGCTTGCCCGCCATCCTGTACTTTCCCCGCGGGCCGCATGCCGCGCAAGCCGGCGGCTACTGCTGGTGGCAACTCGATGAGCAGCGGCGCCGCGAGTCCATCGCGCACGGTCCGCGCGACCTGCGCGACGAGCATCCCGCCGACCGCGCGCAGGCACGCGCCGCGCTGCTGGCCGTGGCAGGTCACGCCCGCGGACTGCATCCGGGACTGCCACTGGTCATCGTGGGCTTTTCACAGGGTGGCATGCTGGCCTGCGATACGCTGCTGCTTGAGGAGCTGGAGGTGCAGGGACTGATCCTGCTTTCCAGTTCGTGCATCGCCATGGACGAATGGCGGCCGCAGCTGCAGCGGCTGCAGGGCCTGCCGGTGCTTGTCTCGCATGGCCGCCGCGATCATGATCTCGCGTTCGCGGCCGGGGAGGGATTGCGCGATGCGTTGCGGGCTGGCGGCGCGGATGTGGCATGGCTGGCATTCGACGGGGGACACGAAGTCCCGTTCGCCGTGTGGCGCACCATCCGGAAGATGGTGCTACACATCTCACACCATAATTCCGGAGCTTCCTCTACACTTGAAAAATCATGAGCGAAGACATCACTGCCCGCATCAGGAAGATACTGTCGGAACATGGCCGCCTCGGTATCGACGCCACCAGCCTGAGGGACGACGCGGACCTGTACCAGGCGGGCCTGACCTCGCATGCCAGCGTCAGCATCATGCTCGCGCTGGAAAGTGAGTTCGACATCGAGTTCCCGGACCAGATGCTGTCCCGTGGCGTATTCGGCAGCGTCGCGTCCATCCGCAATGCCGTGGGCAGCCTGACCGGGGAATAAGCCCCATGCCGGCCCGCATGCACGATGCTGCCGCGCCACCCTGGCGGCTGCTGGCCGATGGATGGGAAATCTGCGCGACCGCGCCCGACGAATGTGCCACACCGGCGCAGCTCGCCGCCTCCCCGCGCAAGTGGATTCCGGCGACGGTTCCGGGCACGGCCGCGGCCGCGCTGCAGGCCGCAGGCCTGTGGTCGCTGGAAGCCGAGCGGCGTTTCGACGCGGAAGACTGGTGGTATCGACTGCGCTTCGATGCCGGGGCACTCGCGGCCGACAGCGCGGTGCTCGAATTCGGCGGGCTCGCCACGCTGTGCGGGATCTGGCTGAATGATGCGGAACTGCCGGGCAGCACCAACATGTTCACGTCGCATGTCGTGCCCGCAGGCAACCTGCGCGCCGGCGGCAACGAGCTGTACCTGGTTTTCCGGTCGCTCGATGCGGCATTGAAGCAACGCCGGCCGCGGCCCCGCTGGCGTGCGCCGATGATCGAGAACCAGCAGCTGCGCTGGTTCCGCACCACGGTGCTCGGCCGCACACCGGGCTGGTCGCCACCGGCCGCCGCCGTCGGACCGTGGAAACCCGTTGCGCTGCGCCTGCAGCCGGATCCGCTGCGGATACTGCAGCTGCGGGCGGAATGCGATGGCGCCGGCGGAGTGCTGCACTTCCATGCCCGGGTCCGCGAACCGGCCGGCTGCGAATTCACCCTCGAACTGCAACGCGGCGGCGTGGCCGTGGCGGCGGTCCGCGTGGCTGAACGGGATGGCGTGCTGCGCGCGGTGCTGCGCGCCGACCGCGTCGAGCCATGGTTTCCGCACACCCATGGGGAGCCCGCACTGTACGACGCCGTGCTGCATTGCCGGAATCAGCAGGGCCGGAGCCACACGTTTGCGCTGGGCCGCCCGGGGTTCCGCCGGCTCGAACGGCGCGCCACGGCGCCAGCCGGCTTCGGTCTCGTGGTCAATGGCGTGGAAAGCTTCTGCCGGGGCGCATGCTGGACGCCGCTGGATATCGTGTCTCTGCAGGCGGATGACGGCGCGCTGCGGCGCGCCCTGCAACAGGTGGTCGCGGCCGGCTTCAACATGCTGCGCGTCAGCGGCGCCTTCGTGTATGAAGGCGAGGCGTTCTTCAGTCTGTGCGACGAGCTGGGCCTGCTGGTATGGCAGGAGTTCATGTTCGCCAACATGGACTATCCGGCCACCGACGCGACATTCACGGCTTCCCTGCATGAGGAAGCCACGCAGCAGCTGCAATGCTGGGCGCGGCATCCCAGCGTGGCCGTCATCTGCGGCAACAGCGAGGTATCGCAGCAGGCAGCCATGTGGGGCGCCACGCGCGATCTGTGGTCGCCGGAGTTGTTTGCCGAAACACTGCGTGCACTGGCCGCGGAGCACTGCCCGGGAACGCCATACTGGCCATCGAGCGCCGCGGGCGGCGACTTTCCGCATCAGGTCGACGCCGGCACGGCGTCGTACTACGGGGTGGGCGCCTACCTGCGCGGCACCGACGACCTGCGGCGCTCCGGCGTGCGCTTCGCCACCGAATGCCTGGGCTTCGCCAACGTGCCGGAAGTGGACACGCTGGAATCGCTTGCCGGCGGGCACGCGATCCGCGTGCACCAGCCGGCGTGGAAGCGCCGCGTGCCGCGCGATCTGGGCGCCGGCTGGGATTTCGACGACGTGCGCGACCATTACCTGCGCGCGCTGTTCGGCGTCGATCCGCTGCCGCTGCGCTACGCCGATCATGCGCGCTATCTGGAACTCAGCCGCCGCGTTCCGGCGGAACTGATGGCGGCGGCATTCACCGAGTGGCGGCGTCCGGGTTCGGCCTGCGGCGGCGCGCTGGTGTGGTTCCTGCGGGATCTCTGGCCGGGCGCGGGCTGGGGCATCATCGATGCCCACGGCGAGCCCAAGGCGCCCTACCACGCGCTGCGGCAGGTGCTGCAGCCACGCTGGCTGGGCATCACCGATGAAGGCCTCAATGGCCTCGCCATACACATCGGCAACGAATCGCCGCGTCCGCTGCCGGCGGAGCTCGAACTCGCGCTGTATCGCGATGGCCAGCACCTGATCACACGGGCCCGGCGCGCAGTGACGCTGGAACCGCGCGCCGCATGCACGGTCAACGCCGCGTCGATGCTGGGCGAATTCCACGATCTCACGCACGCCTACCGCTTCGGTCCGCTGGCCTGCGACCTGATCGTCGCCACCCTGGCCGGTCCGCCGGGCGATCCACCCCTGCAGGCATTCCATTTGCCCTATCCACACCTGCATGTGGCGCCACATCCGGCCTGCATGCTGGCTGCCCAGGCGCGGCCGTGGCGGGAAGAACCCGGACGGTACGCATTGACCGTGCGCAGCAAGGCCTTCGCGCGGTCGGTGCATATCGATGCGCCCGGATACATGGCCGACATGCAGTACTTTCATCTGGCACCCGATGCCGAACTGACATTGAACCTGCGGGCGCGATCGGCCGCAGCGCCGGCCCTGCTCGGGACGGTCGCGGCCCTGAACAGCAGCGGGGCGGCCCGGATCGAGGTCGTGAGCTGAGGTGTCGGCACTCGCACAGCCTTTTTTCTTCGGGCCCGCGGCGCGACCGCTGTTTGGCTGGTTGCACCGGCCCGACCCGGAGCGCAGCGCCGATGTGGGACTGCTGATCTGCAATCCATTGGGCTACGACGCCATCAGCGGCCACCGCACGCTGCGCCACCTGGCGCAGAGCGCTGCCGGGCAGGGCATCGCGGCGCTGCGCTTCGACTACGACGGCACCGGCGACTCCGCCGGACAGGACACCGAACCGGCGCGCGTCGCCGCCTGGCTGGACAGCATTGGATACGCCGCGGCAGCGTTGCGCGAGCAGGCCGGCGTCCGCCACATCGCTGTCTTCGGTGTCGGACTGGGCGGCACCCTGGCACTGCTGGCGGCGCAGCCGCTTGCGGCAGTCGCCGCCATCCTGATCGACCCCGTCGTCACGGGGCGCCGCTACCTGCGCGAACTGCGGGCACTGGCTGCCACCTCCGCGGTGGCCACCGCCACGGAGAGCGACGTGCAGACAGCCGCCGGCTTCATCACCACCGTGGAAACGCGACAGAGCATCGCCGCGATGCACCTGGCCGGCGACAGCCTGCAGGGGGCGCCGCCGCGGGTGCTGTTGCTGGAAAGAACCGGCCTGAAGCCCGACGACGCGCTGGCAGAGCACCTGCGGCAACTCGGCAGCGAGGTCACCCGGCAGTCATTCTCCGGCTACACGGACATGCTGCGGGATGCGCACGAGACCGTCGTGCCTGCGGGAATGATCCAGGATGCACTGCGGTGGCTGCGCCAGTCCGTGACCGGCGCCGCTGCCGCACCTGCCGCGGGGCTTGCCGATCATTGCGAAATGAGCTGGTCGGCGGCCGATCAATCCGGCCGGCTGCGGGAACAGGCCGTGCGTTTCGGGACGCGGCACCTGTTCGGCATCGTCACCGAGAGCTGCGCCGGTGGCAGTGGCGCGGCTGCCGCTCCGGTGCTGCTGCTGCTGAACTCCGGCTCGGTGCACCATGTGGGTCCCAATCGGCTGTACGTGCGCATCGCCCGCCAGCTGGCACTGCGGGGCTTCAAGGTGCTGCGCGTGGATCTGCCCGGGCTCGGCGATACTCCGGCGCCGGCCGGCGGCCAGGAAAACCTGCCCTATCCGGAATGGGCGCTGGCGGCTGCCGGCCAGATCGTCGAATACGCCCGTGAGCGCCTCGGCGCCGGCGAAATCCACAGCGCCGGCATCTGCAGCGGCGCGTACCACAGCCTGAAGGCCGCCGTCGCCGGCCTGCCCCTGCGCAGCATCGTGGTGATCAATCCGCTGACTTTCTTCTGGAAAGCAGGCATGTCGCTCAGCGTGCCGGCGTACATGGATACCGCCTCCGTGCTGCGGTACCGGCGCGGCGTCCTGTCGGCCAGTTCGCTGCGCAGGCTGCTCACCGGACAGGTGAACCTCATCGAACTGCTCGCCACGCTGAGCCGTTATGGCCTGCGCCGCGCGCGGCACGCGACCCGCGAGCTGGGCCGCGGGCTGGGCATGAGGTTGCGCGATGATCTGGTCGCCGAGCTGCGTGAGATCCGCAGGCATGGCACGCAGATTCACTTCGTATTCGCCGGCGCGGACCCCGGCCACGCGATGCTGCAGGAACAGGGCGGCGCGGAGGTCCGGCGCCTGCAGCGGGCCGGAACGCTGACCATCGACCTCATCGATCAGGCAGACCATACCTTCACCCCGCCGGCGGCGCAGCAGGCGCTGCTCGAACTGCTCGCGCGCATCCTCGCACCACCGCTGCCGCCGGCAGCATCGTGACCGCAGGCGGATCAGTGCACGACCTGCAGCGGTGGCGTCCTGCAGAGATAGAACAGCCAGTGATCGTCCGCCGGCTCGGCGGAGGCGTCGATCTGCAGCCTTTCGCCGCTGGCCCTGAACACCGCGATCTCGTCGAAGTACTCCGACAGCTGCGCCACCTGTTCGGCGGCCGTCACGTAGTAGTGGTGCAGGCGGCCGCTGTGCGCGCCATCGTTCAGCACGCGATAGCCGCCGTGCATCCAGTGCCGGTAGGAGAGCACCTGGTCATAGATGAAGCGACGCAGGAACCAGCCGCGCAGCCGGGCGTAGCTTTCCCGCGGATACCGCAGCGACAGCTGCGACAGCAGCTCCTGCAGGCCGTACAGCCGCGGCAGACAATGCAGGTTGTGCGCCGAGAACAGGAACCAGGCTCCCGGCCGGCACACGCGGCGCACGTTGCCGAAGACCCGCAGGCGGTCATCGTGGCCGAGAGGGCTGATGGAGTTGTAGCTGATGAGCACCAGGTCGAACCGCTCCTTGCCGAGACAGTGCAGATCCCGCATGTCGGCGAGCATGAAAGAGGCATTGGACAGCTTGCCGCCGAATCTGCGGTTGCACAGGTCAATCATGCTCTGCGAAAAATCCAGACCGACATAGCGCCGCACCAGCGGCGCGAAATGGCGGGTCGTGCGCCCGGCCCCGACGGCGATGTCCAGCATGCTCATGTCCGGCAGGGAAGGCCGCAGCGCCTCGAGAAGATTGCGCTCCGGGGTTTCCAGATAGTCCGCGTGCTCGTAGGTCGCGATGACCTCCGGCCTTTCGTATACCGCTTTGGGATCCATGCGCGCAGACTTGTCGACGAGATGGACCCGCCGAGTGCTTGGTGCGCCGGCCGGCAGTGATTCCTCCGGCCTATGCTCCCTACATCTGCCGGTGCCGGTATCCCTGCGGCGTGATCATGACTCCGTAGAGAGGATGCGAGAAGTCATGCAGCACGTACACCATCGCATGCCAGTATCCGGGGACCGCGCGCATCCATTGCAGCCATCGCAGCGGCGCCAGCTTCATGTGCTCGTGCCGGGCATTGAATTCATTGATTGCCCGCAATTCCCCGGTCCATTCGTTGTGGCAGGCCCGCTCGGGATAGAGCACGTCGTCGAACAGCATCACGATGCGCGGCAGGCGTTTTTCCGCCGGTGCCGCGGCCAGCGCTTCCAGCGCCTCGGAGGCCAGCGAGTAATAGTCCAGGTTGCAGGCCACGAAGCCCACCGGGGCCGTCGCGGAACCGGCCAGGAAAGTACGGATGGAGGCCCCGACCTCGCCGAAGATCAGCCGTGCGGACGAAACACGACGGCGCAGCCTGGCGATGTCCGCGGCGTAGAAACCCTCGCCCCACACGTGCGGGCAGTCGCGGTAGTCCAGCGGCGCCGGCAGGCCTTTGCCGGTGTCGAACGAGGCGACGTCCATGCCGACGCCGAAGTGGCCGCTCACCACCGCGGCGATCTTTTCCAGCTGCACCAGCCGGTCGCCCTGCACGACGCCCCATTCCATGGCGGTGACACGCTGCAGGCCCAGCGCTTTGGCGAGGCGGGCGGCCGATTGCGCCCCGTAGCCATAAGAGGGTTCATGCCAGAGGTCGTAGTCGACACGCAGAGAGGCCGGCAGGCCCGGGATACGCGTCAGCAGGCGGCTCACGCCGGGCACCTTGAAGAGGTGGCGAGCGATCATGGTTGAGCCATACCACACATGTCGAAGAAGTCCCCGCGTTGCCCGGCTGCAGGCCTGACCATCCCGGCAACCATTATGGGCGGCCATCCGCCACGCCGCTGCATCACGCCCCGCGGCGCAGGCGCGCTGCCAATGATCCATCCGGCAGGGTGGAGGTGCCATTGGCGCCCTGCGCGCAGGTCCTGACATTTACCCTGCCCGAAGGGATACTTCCATTTCCGAGTGTGATGGGGTTCTCCCCGGCGACCACGGCAAACAGGGATGCTACGCAGCTTATGACCACTGCCAACCAGCTTCTGAACGAATCCCGCAGGATCGCCGCCGAAATCGCCGCCAAGGCCGCGGCCGCCGTCGACCGCGAGGCCCGCTTTCCAGACGAAACACTGGCGGCGCTGCGCAACGCGAAACTGCTCTCGGCCGCGGTGCCCGCCTCGCTTGGAGGCGCCGGCTGCAACCTGCGCGAGCTGGCCGAGATATGCGCCGCGGTGGCCGGGGGATGCAGCAGCAGCGGCATGGTGCTGGCCATGCACTACATACAGGTGGCCTGCATCGCGCGCCACCACGCCGACTCGCCGGTGCTCACCGGCTATCTGCGCGACCTGGTGCAGCACCAGTACCTGCTGGCATCCATGACTTCGGAGGTCGGTACCTCCGGCGAGACGCGGTCCAGCATCTGCGCCGTGGAGCGGCGCGACGGCAGGTTCTCGCTCAACAAGGACGCCACCACGGGTTCCTACTGCGCACATGCCGATGGCATTCTCGTCACCGCCCGGCGCAACGGCGAAGCGCCGGCCAACGACCAGGTGCTGGTGCTGGTGAAAACCGGCGACTACCGGCTGGAACAGTCGACGGACTGGGATACGCTCGGCATGCGTGGCACCTGCAGTCCGGGTTTCAAGCTGACTTCCTCCGGAGACGAAGCGCAGATCATTCCCGGATCATTCGCCGATTCCTCGGCCCAGACCATGGTGCCCTACTCGCACGTGCTGTGGTCGGCGCTGTGGTGGGGCATTGCCGCCGACGCGCTGAACCGCGCCGCGACGTATGTGCGCGGCGAAGCCCGCAAGAAGCCCGGCTCCGTGCCGCCGACCGCCACCCGTCTCGCCGAGATATCCACCGCCTCGCAGAACCTGCGCTACAGCTGGCAGGCGGTGGCCGACGAGTTCGATGCGCTCGGGGATTCCGCAGCCGCGCGCGAGGAACTGAATTCCATGGGCTGGGCGCTGAAATTCAACAACCTGAAGATCGACGCCTCGACCGCAGCGCCACCGATCGTGCACCAGGCGCTGCAGATCGTCGGCATCATGGGTTACAAGAACAACTCGCCCTTCAGCGTCGGTCGCCACTACCGCGACCTGCTGTCCGCCTCGCTGATGATTTCCAACGAACGCATCCGCAGCAAGAGCGCGGCGATGCTGCTGGTCTACAAGGACATCTGAGGCAGGGATCGTCATGACCAAGACCTACGACGTGGAGTCGTTCTATTCGGACCTCGTCAGCCACGGGCACATCGTGCCCGTTGGCGTCGAGGGAGCCTTTGGGCGTGGCGCGGTGTTCGAATCCATCCTCGAGAGCTTCAACGCCCTGGTAAGCCGGGTGGCCGCCGCCGACCATGCCGAGCAGCTTACCTTCCCGCCGGTGATCAACCGCGAGATCCTGGAGCGGGTCCACTACCTGGACAACTTCCCGCACCTCTGCGGCGCGGTGCACAGCTTTTTCGGCAGTGAACTTGAATCCCGCAAGCTTGCCGAAGCCGCGAACAGCGGTGGCAACTGGGGTGAAATGCTCAAAATGACGCAGGTGACGCTCAATCCGGCCGCCTGCTACCCGCTGTACCCCACCATCAGCGGCACGCTGCCCGCCCAGGGCAGGCTGTTCAGCATGTTCCACTGGGTGTATCGGCACGAGCCCTCGCGGGAACCCACCCGCATGCAGTCCTTCCGCGTGCGCGAGATGGTTCGCGCCGGCACTGCGGACCAGGTCGTGGAATGGCGCGACCTGTGGCTGCAGCGCGGCGTGGAGATTCTCACCAGCCTGGGTCTGCCGGCGAAATCAGACGTGGCGTCGGACCCGTTCTTCGGCCGCGGCGGCAAGGTGCTCGGCCAGAGCCAGAAGGAACAGCGCCTGAAGTTCGAGGTGCTGGTGCCGGTGATATCCGCGGAGAATCCAACTGCCCTGTGTTCGTTCAACTTCCACCAGGAGCACTTTGGCTCAACCTTCGACATCCGCACCGCGGACGGCAAGACCGCCAACACCGCATGCCTGGGCTTCGGTCTCGAGCGCATCACCATGGCGCTGCTGAAGGAGCATGGCATGGATCCCGGCAAGTGGCCTGCGGCGGTGCGCAACCTCCTCTGGCCATGATTTCCTCCATCGCCGGACTCGACCCGGCAACCTACCGGCGCAGCCCGCTGCATGGCGAGGAGCGGCTCTGGCCGGAGAAGAACTGCTACATCGACATCTGGATCGAGGTTCTGCACGCGCTGCAACTCGAGCCGCGCGCGATCATGCCCTTCGTGCTGGCGCTGGATTTCGAGGGCGACCAGTGGACCTTCTTCAAGCCGCCGCACGGCGAGCTCTACGAGCTGTATGGGCTCGACGTGCAGGAACTGACGGTCTGGAAACCGCTGCTGGAACATGCGGCGGAGCATCTGCCCGCCGGCCGGTTGATCAGCACGGAAGCGGATTCGTTCTGGTTGCCA
>Ga0335083_10008892_pt1 | contig 12228 bp, 8 predicted proteins | sample Lox_Sample_42_FD_206716 | JGI IMG/M metagenome (GOLD analysis project Ga0335083, IMG submission 206716) | Soil microbial communities from Loxahatchee National Wildlife Refuge, Florida, United States - Lox_Sample_4.2 | ecosystem: Environmental > Terrestrial > Soil > Wetlands | place: USA: Florida... | reverse complement strand
GCGTATCACCGCCTGGCCTTCCGGCTTGTCGAGGCTCACGGTGATGGAGCGCTTGCCGCGGTTGACCGCGAGGTAGTAGCCCGCTTCCTTCGTCTCCTTGCCGTCGCGGTCCTTGAGGAACGGAGGTCCCCAGCTTCGCGTATCGTCGCCCACACGCGGCCGCTCCACCTTGACGACGTCGGCGCCGAGGTCGGCGAGGATCTGGCTGGTCCACGGCCCCGCCATGATGCGCGAGAGGTCGAGGACGCGAATGTGCGAGAGGGGTCCGGCCATGCTGGGTTCTCCTGTCTTGCGGTTGACTACTCGGCGGTCGCCCCTGAAATCTCGATCACCTTCTTCCATTTGACCGACTCGCTCTGGATCATGGCCGCGAGCTCCTGCGGCGTGCCGCCGGCCGGCGTCACACCGGCGGCCGCGAGGTGCTCGCGGACGTCGGGCGATTGCAGGGTTTCGTTGAGTGCGCGGTTCAGGCGATCGACGATCGCGGCGGGCGTGCCGGCGCGCACCGCGAGGTAATTTTCGGTAGTCGCGCTGAAGCCCGGAAGCTGGTCTGCGATGGGCGGGACTTGTGGCAGCAGGGGCGAGCGCGCAAGGCTCGTCACGCCGAGAGCCCGCAGCTTTCCGGACTTGATGTGGGGAAGCAGGGGGCCGATGCTGTCGATGGTCATCTGTACGCGGCCGGCGATCAGGTCCTGGACGCCGGAGCCGGTGCCCTTGTACGGGACGTGGACGATGTCGATGCCGGCGAGGCTCTTGAAGAGCTCGGCGTCGAGGTGGCTCGTGGCGCCGATGCCCGCGCTCGAGAAATAGAGCTTGCCGGGATTCGCCTTCGCGTACGCGATGAGCTCCTTGACGCTTTTCGCGGGGACGCCCGGATACACGACCAGGATATGCGCGACCGAGGCGACGCGGCCCACGGGCGCGAAGTCGTGCACGGGATCGTACGGCAGCTTCTTCAGCAGATAGGGATTGATGATCTGCGGGGCAGGGGTGCCGTAGAGCACCGTGTATCCATCCGGGGCCGACTTGGCGACCGCATCCGCGCCGATGGTGGCTGCGCCGCCCGGCTTGTTGTCGACGATCACCTGCTGTCCGAGCTTCTTGGACATGCCTTGCGCGATCGTTCGCGCGATGAGGTCGGCGCCGCCGCCGACGGCATAAGGGACGACGAGGCGTATCGGGTGATCGGGATACGACTGCGCGACGGCGAGCCCCGCCGGGACCGCGACGAGGCCAAGGAAGGTCGCGAGGTATCGCAGGAATCGTTTCATTGCGCTATGGACCTTGCGTGTTGACGTGACGCCGAATATAGCCCGGGCTCTGCCCTCCATGGCTCCTCGATCGGACAAGGCTGATATTCACCTGCGGTCAACGCTGCGTACCCTGCCTTGCCCGCGAGCGCAACTCTGGTTTGCTCGCCCGGGTCGCGCGGAGGCCGAGCGCGCGACCTAGAATGGCCTCATTCGAACGTCCTGCGAGGAGGCGTCCCATGAAACACCGATTGCTCGCCGCGATGGCCGCGGCGCTGCTGTGCTCCCTGCAAGCGCCGGCCATGGCCGCCTACCCCGACAAGCCGATCCGCCTGGTCGTGCCCTTTCCCCCCGGCGGCGCCACCGACTTCATGGCGCGCAGCCTCGCTCAGAAGCTCGGCGAGCGCCTGGGGCAGCCGGTGGTGGTCGACAACCGCGGCGGCGCGGGCGGCGCGATCGGCGCCGAGGCCGTCGCGAAGGCGCCGCCCGACGGCTACACGCTGCTCTTTTCGACCATGGGCGTGCTCGCCATCAATCCGTCGCTGTACAAGAAGCTCGCCTACGATCCGATCAAGGACTTCGCGCCGGTGAGCCTCACCCACAGCACTGCGAACGTCCTCGTCGTGCATCCTTCCGTGCCCGCGAGGAACGTGGCCGAGTTGATCGCGCTCGCCAAGGCGAAGCCCGGCACGCTCACCTTCGGCTCCTCCGGCAACGGCACGTCGAGCCACCTGTCGGGCGAGCTGTTCAAGTCCATGGCGGGCATCGAGATCACGCACGTGCCCTACAAGGGGACCGGTCCCGCGCTCACCGATCTTCTCGCGGGCCGCATCTCCATGATGATCGACACGATCTCCGTCCACGTCGAGAACGTGAACGCGGGCAAGCTCGATGCGCTCGGCGTCACCAGCGCGAGACGTTCGCCGACCCTGCCGAAGGTCCCGACGATCGCGGAATCGGGCTTGCCCGGCTACGACGTGTCGATCTGGCTAGGCGTGCTTGCGCCCGCCGGCACGCCCGCGCCCGTCATCGCGCGGCTCAACGCGGAGATCGCGAAAGTCATGACCGACCCCGACATGAGGGCACAGCTCACGAAGAACGGCATCGATGCGCTGACGTCCACGCCGCAGGAATTCGCCGCGACGATCAAGCGCGATACGGACAAGTGGACGAAGGTCGTGAAAAGCTCCGGCGCGAGCGTGGACTGACCCTTTGGGAGGACGTCGAATGATCACGAAGTGGCTCAAGGCCGCCGTCGTTGGCGCACTGGCGCTGCACGCGCAGGCCGGCTTCACGCAAGCCTACCCGTCGAAGCCCATCAAGCTCGTGGTGCCGTTTGCCGCTGGAGGCCCCGCCGACATCATGGCGCGCTGGCTTGGCCATCGGCTCTCGGCCTCGCTCGGGCAGCCCGTCATCGTCGACAACAAGGGCGGCGCGGGCGGGCTCATCGGGGCGCAGGCCGTCGTGACGTCGCCGCCGGACGGCTACACGCTGCTGTTCTCCTCCGTGGGCGCGATCGCGATAGCGCCGTACATCGCGGACAAGGTGTCGTACAACCCGGACAGGGACCTGATCCCGGTCGTGCGCTTCGCCACCGCGCCGACGGTGCTCGTCACCGCGAGCACGAGCCCGTTCAAGTCGCTCGCCGATCTCGTGGCCTATGCGAAGTCGAATCCCGGGAAGGTGACGTTCGCGAGCGCCGGCGTGGGCACGACGACACAGCTCGGCACCGAGCTCCTGAAGAAGGAGGCGGGTGTGGACATGGTGCACGTGCCGTACCGCGGCGCGGCACCCGCGCTGACCGACGTCGTGGGCGGAAGCACCAACATCATGTTCGCCGATGCGCCGGTCGTGCTGCCGTTCGTCAAGAGCGGCAAGTTGAAGGCGCTCGCGATCGGGACGCCGGCGCGTGCGGCAGCGCTTGCGGACGTGCCCACGACCGCCGAAGCTGGCTACAAGGGCGTGCTGGTGAGCACGTGGTACGGCATCCTCGCGCCCGCCAAGACGCCGCGCGACGTTGTGCAGAAGGTCAACGCCGCCGTCAACGCGATTCTCGCAAGCCCCGAAGCGAAGACGTTCGCGGCGGAGCAGGGCGTGCAACTCAACGGCGGCACGCCGGAGGAATTCGGCACGTTCATCCACGGCGAAGCGACGCGCTGGACCACGCTGGCGAAAGCGATCGGCGTAAGGCTCGAGTAGCGCAAAGCTACCTGGGGAGCGCCGCGCCCGCCCCGTGAAGATCGACGATCGTGACGGACAGCACAGCGAGTCGGTGACGAAGTAGTTCGTGAACGTGGCGCCGCGCTTCTGCATTTCGAGCACGTGCGGCATGAACTGGACGAGATTCCACGACCGCTCGTCGGTCAGGACGAACACGATGTTTGGCCGCGTGGGCGCTCCTTCGTTTCCCGGCGCCGCCGGCGTCTGCTGCGCGCCGACGCACGCTATCGCGAGCGCGCAACGACACGCCGTGCCATATGGGGCCCGTTGCGATATCCAACCGAAAGCGGCGGCGAAGGCTCGCCGCGCCGCCTTCACTGCATGGACGTATCGACGGCGGCCGCTACTATGGTTACCGCCCGGATGGGGGCGGTTAGCCCACGTGGAATCCGAGGTCGCGTAGCTCGTTGCGCAGGGCGCCGTCCGCCAGGAGCTCGCGAAACGCCCGCACGGCCGGGCGCGACAGACGCGCGGTCGGCACCGCGAAGTCGTAACGCTCTTCGCGCATCGGAATGAACCCGAGCCCGTACTGTCGCGCGACGGTGTCTATGGCCACGCCCCAATCGGCGCGGCCTTGCGCGACGGCGGCGGCGACCGCGTTGTGCGACCGGGTCTGCACGCCGTAGCCCGCGGGCTTCCGCCCGCCGAGCAGCTCGTCGACGAGGATGCGCGTTCCGCTGCCGGCGTTGCGATTCACCATCACGCAGTCCGCCGCGCTGGTCGCGGCCTCGACGGCTTGCGGAAGGCGCCTACCCTCGAAGCGTGCGTCGCCGCGCCGGAACACGAAGCCCTGCATGCGGCCGTAGCCCTCGATAAGCGTGAGCGCCGGCGTCAGGAAAGGGCGGTTGTACTCGCGCGTGGCGGGATCGAGCAGATGCATGCTCGCGATGTCGCACTCGCCGCGCTTCGCGGCCGCGAGCCCGCCCATGCTCCCGACGTAGATCGACTTCGTGCGAAGCCCCTGCCGCACGAGCTTGCCGATCACGAGGTCGAGGCCCACGCAGTGGCTTCCGATGATGACGAGATCGCACGGCTCGACGTCGCGCCCGAGCAGCTGCACCGACACCGCCGACCCGGCGTCGAGCATCTCGGTGTGCTGGTCGATCGTGATGAAGCCGTCGGCGCCGCTCCACGTCGTCACCGATCCCGAGCCCTTTCCCATGGGATAGGCCGACAGCCCTTGCGCGCCTTGCACGAGGCCCACGAGTAGGTACTCGGTGCGCCCGCGCTCGGAGTTGATGCGCAGCGGCAAGGTCGCGTCGACCGCGTGCCGGTGCTCGATAGGCAGGCCGGCGAATGCGCGCAGGACGGGCGCGACGAACTCGTGGAAGGTGAAGATCGCCGAAGTGGGAAAGCCGGGCAGGATCACGACCGGCTTGCCGTCCGTCACCGCGAGGCAGATGGGCTTGCCCGGCTTGAGCGCGACGCCGTGTGCGACGACGCCGGGGTTTGCGAGCCGGCTCGCGACGCGGTACGAGATGTCGCCCGCGCCTTTCGACGTGCCGCCCGAGAAGATCACGACATCGCAGGCGAGCCCGCGATGGAGCGCGTCGGCCAGCGCGGACTCGTCGTCGGGAATCACGCCCAGGTGCACGGGCACGCCGGCGAGCTCTTCGACTGCGGCGCCGATGATGGCGGCGTTGGAGTCGTACACGGCGCCGGGACGCAGCGGCTTGCCCGGTTCGACGATCTCGTTGCCCGTCGAGAAGATGGCAACACGCGGCTGCCGGTAGACGTCGATGCGGGCGGCGCCCAGCGCTGCCATCACGCCGATCTCGCGCGACGTGAGGCGCGTTCCGGCGCGCAGCGCGGTCTCGCCGCGCGCGATGTCGGTGCCGGCGTAGCTCACGTTCTCGCCCGCGGTGACGGGCCGCCGGATCTCGATCGCGCGGCCCTCTTCGACGACATCCGAGTACTCGATCATGAGCACCGCATCGGCGCCGCGCGGCAGCATGCCGCCCGTCGCGATCGGCGTCGCCCGCCCCTCGCTCACGGGAGCTTGTGCTACCACACCCGGCGCGAGCACCTCGTCGTTGAGGGCGACCGTGCGCGGGCGCTCCTCCAGCGCACCGAAGGAATCCTGCGCGACGATCGCGAAGCCGTCGACGTTGCTGCGATCGAAGCCGGGGACGTCCACGCTCGCCACGACGTCGCTCGCGAGCACGCGGCCGAGCGCGTCCGCGAGCGCGACCGTCTCGGTGCCGAGCGGCGCCAGCACGAGATGCCGGCGGAATCTGGCTGTCGCCTCGTCGCGCGTGATGACGTCGAGGAACTGCGTCTGCGCGGCATCGCGCGCGACGCCGGATCGGGAGGGGGAGTCGGCCACCAGTCAATCGTACAGGTACACGGTCACTTCGGTCCCCGGCGCGTAGCCTTCGCTTTCGGCGGGAACGACGACGAAGCCGTCGGCGCGCGTCGTCGACGACAGTATCGACGCGCCGCTGAGCGCGATCGGCTCCGCCCCTTCCGGGACGAGGCGCACGCGGCAATAGTCGACGCGGCCGATCGCCGAGACGATCTTGCGCGCGACCGGTGCGCGCAGGGCACGGTGCGGCCAATCCGGGGACCGGCCGCCCATGATGCGGATCGCCCGTCCCGCGAAGAAGTCGTAGGCGCAGAGGCACGACACCGGGTTGCCGGGCAGCAGGAAGACGAGGGCGGCGCCGACGCGCCCGGCGCCGGCTGGACTGGAGGGGCGCATCGCGACACCGTGGATGGCAAGCTCGCCGGCCTCCGCCACTAGGCGGGGCGCGTGGTCCTCGCTGCCTACGCTCGACCCGCCGGACACGAGGATTACGTCCGCGCCCGGCGCGACGAGCGCGTCGCGGATGGCGTCGGGGTGGTCGCCCAACCTGCGCGCCGACTCGAGCACGCCGCCGTCGCGGGCGAGGAGTCCGCGCAGCATGTACGAATTGGCGTCGTAGACTTGATACGGGTTCTTGCCGGTCCCGGGCGCGACGACTTCGTTGCCGGTGACGACGATGCGAACGCAAGGCTGCCGCACGGCGGTCACGTGGGATTGCCCGAGCGACGCGACGAGTCCCGCATCCTGCGGCCGCAGGCGTCGTCCCGACGGCAAGACCACGCTCCCCGCGCGGACATCTTCGCCGACGTGCGCCACGTGCTGTCCCGGCGCGACCGGGCGCGTGATCTCGATCCGGCCCGCGGTCTCGGTGGCGAACTCGGCGGGCACGACCGCGTCCACGCCAGTAGGAACGGGCGCGCCGGTCATGATGCGCACCGCGCCGCCGCGCGCGACCGTCGTGCCGAGCGGCTGTGCGGGCAGGACCTGGCCCGCGACCGGGAACGTCAGCGGGTTGTATTCACTCGCGCCGGAGGTTTCCTCGCCGCGCAGGGCGTAGCCGTCCATCGCGGCGCGATCGAAGCCGGGGACGTCGATGCCTGCGACCACGTCGCCGGCCAGCACGCGGTCCACGCAAGCATCGAGCGGCACGGACTCGGGGCCGAGGCGCACCGCGTTGCGGTCGATCCACTCGAGCACGACAGGCACTTCGCTGCGCTGCCGAAACCCCTGCATGCGTACGTCGACCACCATCCCGATCCTCCTGGCCGGATTCTAGAGGATCGCGCGGGCGAGGCCCGTCGAGGGCCGGCAGCGGGCGAGCCTTAGGCCGTCAGCTCGCGCGCCGTGATGGTGTACTTGAACGTTTCGGGATCGTACGTGTCGATGCGCTGGCCCTTCACCTCGGCCTGCGGATACATGAGGAACGGCAGCGCGGGGCCGGCCGAGCCGGGCAGCTTCACATCGTGGGCGGTGTTGTACGCCACCCAGTTGCCCTCCCAGCTGCCGAAGAGGCCGTCGTAGACCGGCGCAACGATTTCATTTTGAGCGCTCTTGATCCACTCAGGCGTTTCCTGGCGCATGACCTTCGCGACGTCGGCCGGGTCGATCGCGACCCATCCGTACCCGGCGAGCCACGCGTCGGCCCGGCAATGCTGCGCCTTGGAGATGTCGGCCGTGCCGGCGCCGAGCTCCTTGTACGGGAACTTCGATTTGGCCACACGGACGCCGTACAGGTCGCGCGCGGGAATCCCGACGGAGCGGCACAGCCCGACGAAGAGCGCGTTGAGGTCCGCGCACTTGCCGCCCAGGTTATTCGTCTCGAGCATGAAGCGGATGTCGCCGACGCCGCAGCCGCGGACGGTGGGCTCCCGGTACGTGTTCTCGACGACCCAGTCGTAGAGGGCGCGCGCCTTGGCGACGTCGTCGCGCTTGCCGGCGCTCGCGCGGCGAGCCGTGGCAAGCACGATGCCGTCGGTGGGTATGTAGGACGTCGGACGCAGTCTTGCGGCAAGGTCGTCGCGGCTCGCGCTTGCGGCGTCGGACGCCTTCCAGTTGACCCGACGGTCGCGCGTCCGGATGACGCTCACGACGTCGAGCCTCGGCGCGCCTTCGCCCTCGGGCCAACGCGCGTAGATCATCCGGGCGTCGCCGCCGGGATCGGTATGTGTCACGATTTGCGCGGCATTGCCGGTCCCGCGGCTGTCCTGCGACTCTTGCCACTCCGTGTTGACGTTGGGGACCGGGACCCAGGCCTGGGTCCCGGCGCCGCCGCCGATGATCTCGACGCGCGTCGTAACCTCGAAGGTGCGCCACGGCCCCACGTCCGGCGCAAACGTCCTCGCCTGCGCGGCGGCGAGACGCGGAAGGGCGGAAGCGATCGGAGCGAGGCTCGCTGCGGTGAGAAAATGGCGGCGCTTCATCGGAATGGCTCCTTATGCACGCTTCGACAATTTCATATGGTTGAATATGCAGCTGCAGGCCGTCTTGGCCGTGAGGGATAGCTTACTGCATATCCGCTTGCGACGGCGCTAGGGGGTTCAGTCGAGGCGGCATCTCGCTTCATCGCAAGGACGTTCGACCACGCCATGCTCAAAGTCAAGCTGGAGCCCGGGCTCAGGATCGGGCGCGACGCGCTCTACTCGGTCCCGCCGCAGCTCGTATCGCTGCTCAACGCCATACACCGCACGGGCTCGCTGCAACGGGCCATCAGGGACGTCGACGTGTCGTACCGGCACGCGTGGGGCCTCCTGGGCCGCTGGGAGGCGATCACCGGCCACAAGCTCGCTTCGTTCACCCGCGGGCACGGCACCTCGCTGACGGCGTTCGGGGCGCGCCTTGCGCAAGCGGGCGAGTGGATGGAAGGCCGCATACGGCAATGGGTGCCGGCCATCGAGCGCGAGCTCCTCCGCCACCTCGACGTGCCCGTCGATGTCGACAAGGCAACGATCCGCGTCCACGCGAGCAACGACATTGCCCTCGCCAAGCTCAAGGAACGCTTGCAAGGCCGGCTCGTGCTCGACCTGCGCTTCGAAGGCAGCTTGCACAGCCTCGACAGTCTGGCGCGCGGCGATTGCGATCTCGCTGGATTCCACATGCCCCAGCCGGCGTCGCTCCTCGGGCCGCTGGCGGCCGAGTTCCGCGCGCGTCTGAACGGGCGCGAGCACCACATCGCGTGCCTTTTCGCGCGCCATCAGGGTCTCATGGTGGGGGGCCACGCGAAAACCCGTGTGCGCAAGCTCGGCGACCTCGCGAAACCGGGCGTCAGGTTCGTCAATCGCGAGCGCGGCTCCGGAACGCGCCTGCTGCTCGACGCGCTGCTCGCGCGGGAATCCGTCGACCCCTCGGCCATCGACGGTTACGAGCACGAGGAGTTCACGCACATGGCCACTGCCGCGACGGTGCGGGCGGGGATGGCCGACGCTGCATTCGGCATCGAGGCCGCGGCGCGCGAGCACGGCCTCAAGTTCGTGGAAGTCGTGAGCGAACGCTACTACATCGCCGCGCCGCGAAAGCCTCAGCTCCGCGTGGCTGCGGACGCGATGGTGGCGGCCGCGCAGAGCGCATCGTTCCAGCGGGCGATCCAGAAGATCGGCGGCTACGAGTTCGGAGTCACAGGAAACGCCGTGCGGCTCTCCGAGCTGTTTGCCGCGGCGAAACCGCCTGCCGTGCGCCGGCGAAGAGCGAAGTAACTCGGCGTCATCCGTCGCTGCATTGCATGAACCATATGCAAATGCGTGCAGGAGCGACCGGCGTTGGCAAAATTGCGGCGCCGTTCAATTGCGATGCTGGCGTTTTCTTTCTATAGTCGGATTACAGAAGCCGCGTCGGCTCATCGAATGCGGCCCGCGTGTTCCAACCTTTCGGAGGTACACGATGGACATGAATCGCCGGCAGTTCTTCAAGGCCTGCGCGGCCGGCCTCGGAGGTTCTAGCCTCGCGCTGCTCGGGTTCTCTCCCGAGCCGGTGCTGGCCGAGGCCCGCAGCTTCAAGCTCGCGCGCGCGACCGAGACCCGCAACACGTGCCCGTATTGTGCGGTCGGCTGCGGAATCCTCATGTACAGCTTGGGCGACCGAGCCAAGAACGCGCAGCCCGAGATCATTCACATCGAAGGCGATCCGGATCACCCGGTGAACCGAGGCACCCTGTGTCCGAAGGGCGCGGGTCTGCTCGATTTCGTGCACAGCCCCAATCGCCTCAAGTATCCGGAATATCGGGCGCCGGGCGCGAACGAGTGGAAGCGCATCTCATGGGACGAGGCCCTCGACAAGGTCGCGAAGCTGATGAAGGCGGATCGAGACGCCAACTTCATCAAGCAGAACCAGGACGGGCATACGGTCAACCGCTGGTTGTCCACGGGCATGCTGGCCGCGTCGGCCTCCTCCAACGAATCGGGCTATCTCACGCACAAATTCGCGCGCAGCCTGGGGATGCTCGTCTTCGATAATCAGGCGCGTGTCTGACACGGCCCGACGGTGGCCAGTCTGGCCCCGACGTTTGGCCGCGGAGCGATGACCAACCACTGGGTTGATATCAAGAACGCCGACGTCGTCCTGATCATGGGAGGCAACGCCGCTGAGGCGCACCCCTGCGGGTTTAAGTGGGTCACCGAAGCCAAGGCGCACAACAAGGCGCGCTTGGTGGTCGTCGACCCGCGGTTCACGCGCTCGGCCGCGATGGCCGACTACTACGCGCCGATCCGGGTCGGAACCGACATCGCCTTCCTGGGCGGGGTGATCAACTATCTGATCACCAACGACAAGATTCAGCACGAGTACGTCAAGAGCTACACCAACGCCTCGTTTCTGCTTACCGACGCCTATTCGTTCTCGGCGGGGCTGTTCTCCGGCTACAACGAGGCGAAGCGCAGCTACGACAACTCGACCTGGACCTACCAGAAGGACAAGGAGGGCTTCGCGCTGGTCGACCCGACGATGCAGGATCCGCACTGCGTCTTCCAAGTCATGAAGAAGCACTACTCGCGCTATACGCCGGAGATGGTGGCGAAGGTCTGCGGCACGCCCAAGGACATGTTCCTCAAGGTGTGTGGGGAGATCGCGTCGACCGCTGCCCCGGATCGCGCCATGACGATCATGTACGCGCTCGGCTGGACGCAGCACTCGGTTGGCTCGCAAATGATCCGCACCGCGGCGATGATGCAACTCCTGCTCGGCAACATCGGCATCGCGGGCGGCGGCATGAACGCGCTGCGCGGCCACAGCAACATCCAGGGCCTCACAGACCTCGGCCTGCTGTCGAACTTGCTTCCTGGCTATCTGACGCTTCCGGGCGACAAGGAACAGAGCTACGAGGACTACATCAAGGTGCGGGCGCTCAAGCCCCTGCGCCCGAACCAGATGAGTTACTGGCAGAACTATCCCAAGTTCCACGTGAGCCTGATGAAAGCCTGGTACGGGAACGCGGCGACCAAAGAGAACAACTGGGCATACGAATATCTGCCCAAGCTCGACAAGGGCTACGACGTACTGCAGGCCTTCGAGTTGATGGGCCAGGGCAAGATGAACGGCTATATCTGCCAGGGCTTCAATCCGGTCGGCTCGTTTCCCAACAAAGCGAAGATCATCGGCGGTTTGTCGAAGCTCAAATTCCTCGTCGTGATCGATCCGCTGGCGACGGAGACCTCGGAATTCTGGAAGAATTTCGGCCCTTACAACGACGTCGATCCGAGCAAGATCCAGACCGAAGTCATCAGGCTGCCCTCCACGTGCTTCGCCGAGGAGGAGGGCTCGCTCACCAATTCAGGGCGCTGGCTGCAATGGCACTACAAGGGAGCGGAACCCCCGGGCGAAGCGAAGCACGATACGGTGATCGTCGCGGGACTCTTCCAGCGCGTACGCGCGATGTACGCCAAAGACGGCGGAACGTTCCCCGACCCGGTGCTGAACCTCACGTGGGCCTACAAGATCCCGGGCGCGCCGGCGCCCGACGAGCTCGCGATGGAGTACAACGGCAAGGCGCTGGTCGACCTCAAGGACGCCAAGGACCCGACCAAGGTCCTCGTTCCCGCGGGGCAGCAGGTGCCGAGCTTCGCGTTCCTGCGCGATGACGGCACGACCTCGTGCGGCTGCTGGATCTACTCCGGCGCATGGACGCAGGCCGGCAACCAGATGGCGCGCCGCGACAACAGCGACCCCTGGGGCATCGGACAGACGCTCAACTGGGCATGGGCGTGGCCGGTGAACCGGCGCATCCTCTACAACCGCGCGTCGTCCGATCCGTCGGGCAAGCCGTGGAACCCCAAGCACAAGCTCGTCTTCTGGAACGGCAAAGCCTGGGGCGGCGCCGACGTGCCCGACATGCGGCCCGACGCGGCGCCTGACGAGAACGTCGGCCCTTTCATCATGACGGCGGAGGGAGTGGCAAAGCTATTCGTGCCGAGCGGGATGGTCGACGGCCCGCTCCCCGAGCACTACGAGCCGTTCGAGTCGCCGCTC
>Ga0335083_10008891_pt1 | contig 12228 bp, 7 predicted proteins | sample Lox_Sample_42_FD_206716 | JGI IMG/M metagenome (GOLD analysis project Ga0335083, IMG submission 206716) | Soil microbial communities from Loxahatchee National Wildlife Refuge, Florida, United States - Lox_Sample_4.2 | ecosystem: Environmental > Terrestrial > Soil > Wetlands | place: USA: Florida... | reverse complement strand
AAGGGCTGTTCGTCCATCCGGTGAGCGATCCCGCCGTGATGGCGGGCAACGGCACGATCGGGCTCGAGATCGTGGAGGACCTGCCCGACGTCGATGCGGTGATCGCGCCCTACGGCGGAGGCGGGCTGAGCTGCGGCATCGCATCGGCCGTGCGCGCGCTACGCCCGCAGGCGCGCGTCTTCGCCTGCGAGGTCGAGACCGCGGCGCCGTTCGCGGCATCGCTGGCCGCCGGCGAGCCGACGCGGGTCACCTACACGCCGAGCTTCGTCGACGGCATGGGCGGACCGTTCGTGCTCGCCGGGATGTGGCCGCGCGCGAGCGCGCTGCTCGCCGGCTCGATCGTGATCGGTTTGGACGCGGTCGCCGCCGCGGTCCGCCTGCTCGCCGAGCGCCAGCGCGTGATCGCCGAGGGCGCCGGCGCCGCGCCGCTCGCGGCGGCGCTCACCGGCCGTGCGGGCGCGGGCCGGATCGTCTGCGTCGTCTCGGGCGGCAACATCGACCCGGCGCGCCTCGCGCGCATCCTCGTCGGCGAAGCGCCCTGACGGGTGCGGCCGCTCAGTTCCGGCGCGAGGCGTCGCGCACGGCCGGCGCGGGCGTGCGCGGATCGAGCATTCCGAGCGGCAGATCGCCCTCGGCGGCGACGGGCGAGAGCCCGAGGTCCGCGATTCCCTCGTGCAGCGCGGCGGTCGCCATGGCCTGCTCGGCTTGCGCCGGGATCCAGCGGTGCGCCTCAAGATCGTACGCGGGAACCAGCAGCAGCACGGGCGGCGGCGCGGCCGTGCCGGCCCCCGCGCCCGCGCGCCAGCGGCTCACCGCGCGCCGCGCGAGCCGCCCGGCGTCGTGCGCGGAGGGAGCGCGCCCGCGACGCCCGGCGGGCAGCGTGACGACGCTCAGCTCGCCGCTCGCGAGGTCGTCGGAGAAGTCCTGCGCGAAGCGCTCGTCGGGGCCGTCGCGCTCGACCACTTCGGCCGGCACGACGCGGGCGAACCGGCACTCGGGCCGCCACGCCCGCACCGCCTGCTCGCAGGCGTCGAGCCAGCCGCGAAGCGCCGCCTGCTTCGCGGCGAGCGTCGAATGCGCGCCGGCGGTGGAATCGCCCGCGAGCTTTTCGTCGCGGTACACGGCGGCGTCGTCGTCGAACAGCACGCCGTCGATCGGCAGGTACACCGCGAGGTCGGTGAAGAAGTCCATCGCCGCCTGCCTCGCCTGCGGCAGGTCGGGCGAGAGCCGCGTGCCCCAGCGCGCGCCGTCACGGTCCGAGCCGCGCAGGCGCCACCCGGGGTGGTCGTCCCAGGCCCAGGTCAGGTTGAGCGCCGGCGCGCGCAGCCACACGCGCAGCCCCGCGGCCGCGCACTTCGCCGCGGCCATCGACCAGACGTCGGCGAGCACCGGCAGCTGGTGGTTCATGGCGTACGCGCGCAGCAGCCGGCCATCGCTGCGCGGATCCGGACACACGGGCAGGATCGCGTGCGTCGCGCCCAGGGCGCGCGCCCGCATCACGGCCTGATCGAGGCGCGCACGGAAGGCGGACTCGTCCGGATCCCACAGCGCGTCGAGGTCGATTCCGACGGCGCGGATCGGCGCCGGCGGGGGCTCGAGCCAGGCGAGATCGCCGCCGCGGAAGCTCATCGCGCGCGTCACCATGACGCGCGGCAGGCAGCCCGAGCGCAGGTCCTCGGCGGTCACCGCCCGTCCGCCGAGCGCGAGCGTGACCGCGAAGCCGGCGTGCGCGGCGAGCCCGCGTGCCATCTCGTTGTGGATGCCGTAGGGCCAGACGAGCGTCGTCGCCGGGCGGCCCAGGTGCTGCCGCAGCACGCGCTGCGACTCGAGCAGATCGTCGCCGACCCGGCTGCGGTACTCCTCGCGGTCCTCGTAGCGACGCTCGGCGGCGAGGTAGCGGCGCGTGCCGACCGACGGGCCCGTGTCGCCGTACGGATTGTCGGTCTCGTAGACGTGCAGGCCGTGCGTGTGCGATGCGATCTCGACGTCGCCCGACTGGGCGATCCGGCGGATCTCGGACCAGTCGAGGAGCGGTGGCAGGTCAGGATGCGGCTGCTCGACGAACGAGGTGATGATGGCCTGGGTCGAGCGCACGCCCTCGGCGCGCAGGATGGGCAGCGCGCGCTGCTCGAACGAGCGATAGCCGTCGTCGAACGTGAGCACCATCACCCGGCGCGGCAGGAGCTCGGGATGCTCGCGCCGTGCGAGCAGCTCGCCGAGCGAGAGGAACGTCCAGCCGTCCGCCTTGCACGCGCGGATCTGCTCGCGCAGGAACTCGGGCGGCACGGCCTCAAGCGGCGCGCCGCTGTCGGTCGAGAGATCGTGGTAGCAGAGGATCGCGATCAGCGGAAACGCGGGCTTGCCCGGGGACGCGCCCGGAGGCGCGGGGACGGGCGCGCCCGCGGCCATCGCGTTCGCGCCGAGCGCGAGCGCGAGGGTCGTCGCCACGAGCCGCCGGCGCATCAGAAGCTCCGCGTGATCGCGGCCTGGATCCAGCTGCGCTCGTAGCCCGCCGCGTTCTCCAGGTTCGAATCGCTGCGGCCGAGCTCGAGCTCGAACGACCAGTCGCGGCCGAGCACCGCCTCGCTGCGCCCGATGACCGTGTAATAGGGCAGCGTTTCCGCGCCGGCGTCCTGCTGCCAGCCGGTGCGCGCCATCAGCGACACGTTCCAGTCGGCGTGCGTGCCGAAGGTCACGTCCGCGCCCGGTCCCCACTCGCGATGGAAGTGTGGCGCGTAGTAGCCGTGGCCGGGATCGATGCGCGTGTGGAATTGCTCGGTCGTGGCGAGCAGCGCGAGCTCGGCGTCACGCCACGCGTACGCGCGCCAGCGCGCCGAGAGCGCGAGGCGCTCGCCATGATTGCCGTCGCTGTAGTCGCCCTCGTGGCCGTCGGCGTGCAGCGCGATCGACTCGCCGGGCGTCCAGTCGAGCGCGCCGACCCAGTCGAGCAGCGAAATGCCCGCCGCGACGGAGCGCCGCGTGAGCACCGGATCGCGCGACAGCGCGCCCTCGAGCCTCACGCCGTCCGTGGGGCGGCTCACGAGTCCCGCCTCGCCGCCCAGGATCGTTCCCGTCGTGTCACCCCAGGCCACGTGCGTCAGGCGGCCGTACGCGGACCAGGCCGCGCCCCAGCGGTGCGAGAGGCCGGCCGAGACCCGCACGGGGTCCTGCGTGCCGCCCGCGTCGTGCAGGTCGTCGAGCTGCCAGGCGAGCGTCGCGGTGGTCGCGGTCGCGAGCGGCCAGTCGAGCTCGGCCGACAGCGGCTCGACGCGCAGGCCGTCGCTGTCGTCCGCGCGACCGCCCTCGACGCGCAGGCTCGCGCGGCGCTCACGCGCGAGGCGGCGCGCGAGCTGCTGCGCCTCGTCGTCGCCGGGCGCACGGGCGAGGTAAGTCGCGAGTGCATCTTGCGCGCCATCGGGATCGCCGTCCCACTCGCGCGCGAACGCCAGCGCCTTCCAGGCCTCCGGATCGGCGCCCGGCTCGCGCACGATCGCCTCGAGCTCGCGCGTCGCGAGCCGGTGACGGCCGCGCCAGTTCTCGTTCATCGCCTCGCCCAGGCGGGCGTCGGCGTTCGCCGAATCCCGCGCGAGCACGGCGCGGTCGTCGGCGATCGCGGCGTCGTGCCGTCCCATCCACGCGTTCACGCGGGCGCGCCCAAGCTGGTCCGCCGTGCGCTCCGGAGCGCGGGCGAGCAGCGAGTCGTACTGCACGATCGCGGCATGCAGGCTGTCCGCCTGCGCGAGCGCCGACGCCAGGTCGCTGCGGGCGTCGAGGTCGTCGGGATTCCGGGCGACCCACGCGCGCAGGTCGCGGCAGGCGCCCGGCGCGTCGCCGGCGCCGAGTCGCTCGAGCGCGAGGTCGTGCAGCAGGTCCGGCGCGCGCGCGGGGACGTCGCGCGAGAGCCACTCGTATCGCTTCACCGCCTCGGCGTGGTGGCCGCTCTCGCCGGTGATGCCCGCCTGCAACCAGCGTAGCCCGAAGTCGTCGTCGCCGTGGCCGATTGCGGTCTCGATCACCTTCAGCGCGGCGTCGAACCGCCCGCGATCCGCGAGCGCCCGCGCGTGGTGCCACGCATCGACGAGGGTGTCAGCGGACGCGACGCGGGTCGCCGTGCCGGCCGTCGTTGTCGCGCTCCCCGGCGTCGCGCGGACCCGCGCGGCGTGTGCGCCCGTCGCGGCGACGAGCGCGAGCACCGTCGCGAGCAGCGTCCCGAGTCCCCGCGCGCCGTGCGCGATCGTGCTTCCGCGGCTCACCGCACCGTCCTCCACTGCGTGACCGTGCCGCGACGCGCGCGGCGCACGAGCCCCGCGGGCGTCGAGAATGCGGTCGTCAGCGCCATCAGGGTCCAGTAGATGATCGGGTAGCTCACCGCGACGGGGTAGTGGCGCAACACGGTGCGATCGTAACGCCGATCGAGCAGCACGCCGGTCAGGAGCTGGATGAGGCAGAGCGTGCCGATCGTCATGCCCCACCAGTTGGGGATCGGCGAGGCGCCCACCGGCGGGACGCCGACGGCGTACGAGGCGATCCACAGCGCGGTGAGCACCACGAAGTCGTACGCCCACAGGATCGACAGCACCGCTTCGTAGTAGACGGGCCACATGCGGCGCGTGCGCCAGCGGACGAGGAGGCCGGCGTGCCGGCGCAGCACCTGGGCGAGCCCGATGGCCCAGCGCCGGCGCTGCTTGACGAGCGCGGCGAGCGAGTGCGGCACGAACATCCATACGAGCGCGCGTGGCTCGTAGCGGATGTCGTACGCGGCGCGCTGCAGTTTCCAGGTCATGTCGATGTCCTCGGTCGCCATCTCGGCGCTGTAGCGGCCGACGTCGATCAGCGCCGAGCGGCGGAAGGCGCTCACGACGCCCGACATCGTGAGGATGCGTCCCCAGATCCGCTGCGCCCGGCGCAGCAGGCTCACGATCGAGGTGAACTCGACCACCTGGAGCTGGGAGAGGAACGTGACGCGGTTGAACACGCGCGGGTTGCCGGTCACGCCGGCGACGCGGGGCGATTCGAAGTGCGGCACCATCCAGCGCAGGATCTGCGGATCCGGGCAGGCGTCCGCGTCCATGACGAGGATGAGCTCGCCGCGCAGGCACGGCAGCGCGTCGTTCATCGCCATGGCCTTGCCCTCGTTCTTCTCCTTCGCGATCAGGCGCACGGTCCCGGCCTCGATGAACGGGCGCACGCGCTCGCGCGTGCGATCGGTCGAGGCGTCGTCGACCACGACGACCTCGTAGTTCGGGTAATCGATCCGCGTCGCCCACGTCAGCGTCTCCGCGATCACCTTCTCTTCGCAGAACGCCGGCACGAGAACGCTCACCATGGGATAGCGCTCGAGCGCGGGCGGCGTCTCCGCGTCCTCCGTGCCGCGTTCGCGGCGCAGGTAGAAGTGGATGCCGGTCGAGACCCAGACGAGCGCGCTCAGCACCGGATAGGCGGCGAAGAACAGCAACGCCCAGCCGTAGGCCGGTTGTGCCTGTACCGTGACCAGGAACGCGACGATCGACGCTCTCACGGCCTGCGGCCTCCGGGGCCCGCCGCACCGCTCCCGGTACCGGCATCGTAGACCTTGAAGCCGTCTCGGATCCGCACCTCGATCAGCTTCGCGGTGCGGCACTCCTCGGGCAGCGTCGGCAGCAGCACCTCGCGTCCCACGCCGTCGTGGGAGAGGTCGATGGGCACGTCGCGGAGCGCCTTGCGCGCGCCGCGGCGGCGGAAGACGCGGAGGTTGTGCAGCGCCCACGCCGCGGTCACGAGCACGATCGCGACGAGCGAGAAGGCGATGAAGAGCACGGTGAAGCGGACCTCGCTCGCGCTCACGCGGCGCGCGACGATCCACCACCAGTAGCCGAACAACGCCCAGCCGGCGACCGCGAGCAGGGTATGGAACACCCGGCGCAGCGGACCGGCGAGCATCGGTGGTGCGGAGAGTTGGCGGTCCTGGGCCATGCGCGACGTCCCGTTCGCGAGAGCGCGCAGCCGGCCTCCTTGGACGGGAGGACACGCCGCGCCCCGTTCGCGGGCCATCCCACGGCCCGCCTCGGCGGAGTATCGGCCGTCCGGGCGGGCGACTGCACTCCCTCAGAAGGAGCCGCCCCGGCGGCCCTCAGCTCACGCGGCGTTGCCCGGGCCGGACGAGTGCGGACCGGGCGTCGCGCCGCGTTCTTCGGGAGGGCCTAGGCGGCGCGGGCGTAGGCCTCGCCGCCCTCGTCGTCGTCCTCGTCCGAGTCGACCTGCGCGACCGCCTCGTGGACGTTCGCCGTCGCGCGGCGCTCGTCGCGCAGGCCGTCGATCATCGCCTCCGCCTGCCGCAGCAGGAACTGCAGCGAGCCCGCCTTCTCGACCGCCTGGTCGACGATCGCCTTCTGGCCTTGCAGCGACTCCAGGCTCGACCGCACCTGGACGAGCAGCGCTTCGGCCCGCGACAGCCGCTCCTCGGCCTTGCCGATCTGGCGCTGGCGTTCCTCGAGCACGGCGCCCGCGTCGCGCACCTGGTCGAGCCGGGACTTCACGCCCTCGAGCACGGCGCGGCTCTCCTCGATGCCGGGCCGGGCGGCCGTGATCTCGCGGACGTGCGACGCCGTCTGCTCGGCCATCGCGAACATCCGATCGATGTCCGCCTGGAGCGACTCGATCGTGCCCTGGCGGGCGGAGACCTGCTCGAGCACGCGCGTGATCGACTGCTCGGCGAGGTCCCAGCGTGCCATGCGCTCCTCGAACCGGCCGAGGCGCTCATCGACCGCGCCCAGTTCGGCGGTGCGGCGTTCGAGCCCCGACGAGAGCGCATCGACGCGCGAGACGTGCCGGTCCGCGGTCGTCAGCCCCGCCGCGAGCTCCCTCGTGAGCTGCTCGAGCTTCTGAGCCGCGTCGGCCACCTCCTGGCGCACGGTGGACGCGACTTCGAGCTCCTTCGTGGTCGACGCGAGCGAGCGCTGACGCTGCTCGAGCTGTGCCTTCAGGGTCTGCGTGCGCTCCGCCAGCGCCTCGACCGACTCGCAGCGCTCGACGATCGCGGCGACGGCCTTGCGCGTCTCCTCGGCGTCGAGGCGTGCGGCCTTCGCGCCCTCGGTCGCGCTCGCGACGATGCGCCCGATGCGCTCGGCCTCCTCGGCCTGCTCGGCCAGCGAGACGAAGCGCGCCTCGGCCGACTGCATCCGCTCTTCGAGCTGCTGCCCGCGCTCGTCGAGCGAGCCGCCCAGCGCCGCCGCCTCGGCGAGGCGACGGTGCAGCTCCTCGACGTGCCCGCGCCGCGCCTCGATCGCGCCCAGCGACTCCTGCACGCGCTGCGCCGCGCCGCGCACCTGCTCGACGACCGGAGCGAGCTCGCGCACCTCGGCGGCGCGCGCCTCGAGCGACTCGACCGCCTGGCCGACCTCGGCAAGCCAGCCGTCCGTCTTCGACTGGCTGTCGCGCACGCGCAGCATCTCGTCGTGCGCGATCTGGGTGCGCTCGAGCGCCTCCTGGACGAGCGCGTGGGAGCCGCGCAGTCGTTCGAGGTCCGTCATCGCCGCTTCGAGCGAAGGACGCGCGCTCTCGAGCCGCGCCGCCTGCCGCCCGAGCTCGCCGACGCCCTGCGATGCCGCGTCGAGATCGCGGCGGATGGCCTCGAGCGTGCCGATCCCGCGCTCCGCGTCGCCGAGATCCCGCTCGAGCGCCTGCACGCGCGTCGCGATGCCGCGCGCCTGCGCGTTCAGCTCGGCGACCTGCTGGCTCGACTGGTCGAGACCCTTCAGCCGCTCCTCGCAGTCGCTGACGCCGGCGCGCAGGTCGGCGACCCGCTGGCTCACGGACTCGAGCCCGCGGCTCTCGAATTCGAAGCGCTCCGCCGTCTTCTTCATCTCGTCGGTCATCGCGACCAGATCCTGACGCGTCGCGACGGTGTGCTCGTCGATCTCGCGCTGCAGGCGCGAGATCTCGCCGGAACGTTCGACCACGGCCTCGTGCAGTGCGCGCAACGCGAGCGCCTGCTCCTGCATCGTCGCGAGCGCGCGCTCGTTCTCCTGCAGCTGCCGCACGCCGGCGTCGACCTGGCGCATCGCCCGTTCGAGGTTCTCCGCCTGCGCGAGCGCCCGCTCGACGGTCTCGCGCTGCGCTTCGAGCGCCGCGGTCTTCTGCGCGACGCCGTCGCCGAGCGCCTTGAGCGTGCTCATCTCGCGCTTGAGGTCCGCGACGGTGTGCTGCACACCGTCCATGCTGTGAACCGCCTGCTCGACCATTGCAACGCGGCGCTCCTTGTCGATGAGCGAGCGACCGAGATCGTCGCGACGACGGTCGAGCGCCTCCATCTTCGACGTGGCGAGCTTGTGCGCGTCCACGAGCCGGTCATGCTGCTCGCGCAGCCGCGCGATGCGTTCGCTCGCGCCTTCCATCGAGGCGCGCAGCGTTTCCGCTTCGCCCCGGAGCAGCTGGAACGGCTTGTCGATCTCGAGGAACGAGCCGAGCTGGTCGCGCAGCGTGAGCGCGGCTTCGATCTTCTGCCCGATGTCGTCGAAGGAGGCGCGGATTCGCCCCGCATCCTCGAGGGCCGAGCCGATCTGTTCCTGCACGCGCTGCTGGCCCTGCACGAGGCTCGCCGCGCGCTCGTCGAGCGTCATGAGCTGCTGCGAGAGCTGGAGCAGGCCGTTCAGACGCTGCTCAGCGTCGCCGAGGCGCGCGCCCACCGAGTCGATCTCACCCACGGCCCTGGAGATCGGGTCGGCGAGCCCGTTCAGGCGGTCGGCCGAGTCGTTGGCGCGATCGATCAGCGCCTGGAAGCGGTTGCGCTCCTCCTGCATCTGGGCGAGCAGGGAGCGCATCTCGTCGGCGAGCTCGCGATCCTTCGCGCCGTTCCCGAGCAGGTTCTTGAGCAGTGGGGACATGTCGTCGGACTCCTTGTCGGTGAGCGTCGGCGCCAGCGCCACGCGTGTCGGCCGGAGGCAGATGCCGGTTTCGGATCGCGGGACGGCGGCGGGCCTCCGTGCGCCTGCGGGGTGCGGAGGATCGGCGTCGACCTGCAGCGGCCGTGCGGCGGTGCAAGAGCCGGGCCTCGCCAAGAGCAGCGTTTTCGGAGCTTTGCCGGACGGGAATTGGGGCGTCTCCGGGCGGGGCGAGCGCATGAGAGCGGCCACATTTCGGCCGCGCGGACGGCCGGGGCGGGCCGAATCCGTTCGGTCTCCCGAGAGCGGGTGGGTCGCTACGGCAGTGCGACGCGCATGCCGACTTCGACGAATCGCTCGGGGCGCAGGTCGATGCTCGGAATGCCCGCGGGTGGGCCGTTTCCGAGCAGTGGCAAACTCAGGGCGCGCCCGGGACCGGGCGAGGTCGTGAGCGAGCCGTTGCGCGTCAGTCCGAGATCGCCCGAGAACTCGAGCCCCGGCGTGGGCCGCCACGCCACGCCCACCGAGCCCTGCGAGGAGGCCGGGCCGTCGGTGACGGCCGCGAGCCCCGCCGACGCGCGTCCGGTCAGCTCGTCGGCCATCGGGACGTCGAGCTCGGCGGCGCCGCCGCTCGTGCGGTCGCCGTGGTTGTCGTCGGCGAACAGGTAGTAGAGGCCGAGCGTCGAGCCCGAGATCAGCGGATTCTCGACGCCGGCTTTCGCGCGCCACGCGCGGAAGTCGCTCTGTCCGACGAAGCGGCTGCCCCACGCGCGCACCCGAGGGCCCTCAGCGACCGGCACCGAGACGGTGCCCTGGAAGCCGTCGCCGTCCCCGACCACGCTGTCGTCGTAGCGCATGATCGTCGCCGCGCCGCTCGCCGCACCGCCCGCGACGCCGATCGTCGCGAGCGAGCTCCTCGTGATCTCGCCGCCGGGGCCGTCGTAGAAGTCGAAGCCTCCGCCCGCGAACGGAATCGCGACGGCACGCGCCTGGTTCGATGCGCCGAGCGAGGCGAGCACGGCGAGGACGAGTGCGGTGAGGCCGGACGTTGCGCGCATGGACCCTCCGATGGCCGCCCGATGGAACGCCCTACTCGCGTTCGAGCCCGGCGGTTCCCGGGAATCGGGAGGCAGGAATGCCCGGGCGGGGGATCGCGCGCGGCCGCAGCGGGTTGGGTCCGGGCTCTCAGGCGCGGCGTGAGGCGATGATCTCGAGCACCACGGGCGTCACGGTGAAGGCGTGCGGCGAAGCCTCGAGTCGCGCCCACGCGTCCCGGATCGCGCCCGCGCGCGAGGCGTCGATCCGCCCCACGTCGACCAGCCGCTGCAACCCGACGCCGACGAATGCGCGCGGCCATTGCCACACCGGATCGCCGGGGCGGGCCGCGTCCTGGATCGGCGTGAGGCTCTTCACCTCGAGTCCCAGCTCGCTCGCCCACACGGGCAGCTCGAGGCCGACGTCGGGCTCGCCGCCCTGTTCGCGCCAGCTCACCATCACGTCCTTCACGAACGCCTCGAACTCGGGCTCGTGCGGCGAGACCTTCCACGTGCGGTAGTCGGAGTACTCGTGCATCACGAGCGTGCCGCCGGGCCTGATCGCGCGCGCCGCACGCGCGAGCAGGCCGCGCGGATCGCGGACGAACGCGTAGACCCAGCGCGACCAGATGCCGTCCACGTTCTCGACCGGCAGCGCGCCCTCGTTCAGGTCCCGCTCGCGGATCTCCACGTTCGCGAGTCCGCGAGCCGCCGCCGCGCGCTCGAGGTGTTCGAGAAAGCGCCGCGAGCGATCGATCGCGACGACGCGACCGCTCGCGCCCACCACGTCGGCGAGATCGAGGCTCGCCCAGCCCGGGCCGCAGCCCAGGTCGACGATCGTCTGCCCGGCCGAGAAGCCCGCGCGCCGCCACGCTGCGGTCGCGCGCGGACGCCAGACGGCGTTCTGGAGCGAGAGTCGCGCGATCTCCTCGTCGTGTGTTCCCAGGACGTAGGACTTCTCGACGGACACGGGACCTCCGCTCGAAGGGTTGGCCATTGGCGCCGCAGGGCGCTTGCGTGCGGCATGCTCGGACAGAACCTAGCGCAAGGCGCGCGGAGGCGGCGGTCGTCTTCGGCAGCCGCATCGCGACGTCCTGCTGCCGCCGGACTCCCGCGCCCCGCCGCGGCCAGCGGCGTTCCTGCCGCGCTCGTGGGCTCGCGCGCCCGCGCCGGGCGCCGGACGGATAGGCTGCGCCCGTCTTCGATTCGCACCCCACGCTCCCACTCGATCCGCAAGGAGCCGTACGCATGAACGTCGCACGTCCCATGCTGACGCTCGGACTGCTGCTCGCCGCCGGTCCGGCCGCGGCGCAGGAGTCCGGCAACTTCCTGATCCGCCTCGGCAACGACACGACGAGCGTCGAGCACTACTCGCGCACGGCCACGCAGCTCGTGATCGATCAGACCGGCCGCGTGCCGAACGTGCTGCGCCGCCACTACGAGTTCACGTACGACGGCAGGGGCGCGTTCCAGCACCTTGTCGTGATGGTGACGCTGCCCAGCGCCAAGCCCGGCGACGCGCCGCTGCAGCGGCTCGAGATGAGCCCGCTGGGCGACTCGCTCGCGCTCGAGTCGCACCGCGGCAGCGCGGTGCAGAAGTTCCACATCGGGGTGCCCCCGGGCACCGTGATCGCGCCCGCCGGCAGCCCGTGGTCGGTCTACGAGCGCGAGACCATGAAGTTCTCGCACGCCAAGGCCGACTCGCTGCGCGAGCCGCTCTACGTGATCGGCTATCCCGGGGTGGGCTGGATGCGGCTGCGCCGGCTCGGCCGCGACTCGGTCGAGTTCATCGACGACCACGAGGACGTGTTCCACGTCGCGGTCGACCGCGACGGCCACGTCACCGGCTCCCTGCCGGTCGCGGGCACGCAGAAGTTCAGCGTGCAGCGGCTGCCGAGCCTCGACGTCTCGGCCTGGGCGGCGACGTTCGCCGCGCGCGAGCAGGCGGAGGGCGCGATGGGCCAGCTCTCGACCCGCGACACGCTCAAGGTGAACGCCGGCGGTGCGGCGCTGTGGATCGACTACGGTCGTCCCGCCAAGCGCGGACGCGAGATCTTCGGCAACGTCGTGCCCTACGGCGTGGTCTGGCGCACGGGCGCGAACGCGGCGACGCAGTTCAAGACCGACCGCGCGCTGCAGTTCGGCACGACGACGGTGCCGGCCGGCTTCTACACGCTGTGGACGATCCCGTCACCGGGCGGCTGGAAGCTGGTGGTGAACTCCGAGACCGGCGAGTGGGGGACGGAGCACAAGCCCGAGAAGGATCTCTACACGATCCCGATGACGACGAGCGTGCTGCCGCAGAGCGTCGAGCGCTTCACGATCGGCGTCGTGCC
>Ga0335083_10008890_pt1 | contig 12228 bp, 8 predicted proteins | sample Lox_Sample_42_FD_206716 | JGI IMG/M metagenome (GOLD analysis project Ga0335083, IMG submission 206716) | Soil microbial communities from Loxahatchee National Wildlife Refuge, Florida, United States - Lox_Sample_4.2 | ecosystem: Environmental > Terrestrial > Soil > Wetlands | place: USA: Florida... | reverse complement strand
CCTTGCACGATGGCCGGCTTTTCCTGCGGCGCGTGGTAGTCCGGCCCAACACTGACGCAGCCGGAGAGCATGATGGCGGCAGCGATCGCGGTGGCTTTCCTGGCCACGCCACGGTGTGAACGTGGCTCGCAGGCAGCGCAAGATTCATTCGTCGCAGCGGCGTCCATGAAGCCGGCGCCCGATGAAAGCGCGGTGCGAGGTTGGCCCTTTGCCACCTTCAGGTGGCTCACCCCGGCCCTCTCCCCGGGGGGGAGAGGGAGAAGTGTGGTGGCGAGGTTCTTGAAGAAGGACATATCAGTGCTCCTCGATAAGGTTGCCGGCCTGCGCGAGACGCGCGGCCTTGCGGGCGCGGCGGCGTTCGCTCATGCGTTCGCCCCAGCCGCGCACCAGCACATAGAACAGCGGTGTGAAGATCAGGCCGAAGAAGGTGACGCCAAGCATGCCGGCGAACACCGCCACGCCCATCGCGTGACGCATCTCCGCGCCCGCGCCATGCGAGGTCACCAGCGGCACCACGCCCATGATGAAAGCGAACGAGGTCATCAGGATCGGGCGCAGTCGCAGGCGGGCCGCTTCCAGCACGGCCTGCACGCGGTCCATGCCTTCGAGGATCTGCGCTTCGCGGGCGAATTCCACGATCAGGATCGCGTTCTTGCACGCCAGACCCACCAGCACGATCAGGCCGATCTGCGTAAAGATGTTGTTGTCGCCCCCGGACATCCACACGCCCGAGATGGCGGACAGCAGCACCATCGGCACGATCAGGATCACCGCCAGCGGCAGCAGCAGGCTTTCATACAGCGAGGCCAGCACCAGGAACACCAGCAGCACGCACAACGGGAACACCAGCGCCGCGGTATTGCCGGCAAGGATCTGCTGGTAGGTCAACTCCGTCCATTCGTAAGTCATGCCGTTGGGAAGGATCTCCTTCGCCAGTTTCTCGACCGCCGCCTGCGCCTGCCCACTGCTGAAGCCCGGCGCCGGGCCACCGTTGATCTCGGCCGTCGGGTAGCCGTTGTAGTGCTGCACGCGATCCGGACCCACGCCGGGCGTGACGGTGAGGAAGGAACCCAGCGGCACCATCTCGCCGCTCGCGCTGCGCGTCTTCAGCTGCAGGATGTCCTTGGGCTCGTGACGGAAGTTCGGCTCCGCGGACACATTCACCTGATAGGTACGACCGAAGCGGTTGAAGTCGTTGACGTAGAGCGAGCCAAGGTAGGCCTGCATGGTCTGGTACACATCAGACAGATCCACGCCTTCGGCCTTGGCCTTCTCGCGATCCACGTCCGCATCGATCTGCGGCACGCTCACCTGGTAGCTGGAGAACAACCCCGCCAGCGTCGGCACCTTGGTGCTGGCGCCCACCAGGTTCTGCGTCTGCTTGTACAACTCCTCGAAGCCCGCATCGGAACGATCCTCGATCTGCATGCGGAAACCGCCGATGGTGCCCAGGCCCATCACGGGCGGCGGCGGGAACACGGCGATGTAGGCATCCTGGATCGCAGCGTATTTCTGGTTCAGCGCACCGGCGATGGCACCGGCCGACAGCGACGCATCACGACGTTCCTCGAACGGCTTGAGCGTCACGAACACGATGCCGGAGTTGGTGCTGTTGGTGAAACCGTTGATCGACAGGCCCGGGAACGCCACGGCGCTTTCCACGCCCGGCTGCTTCAGCGCGATGTCGCTCATGCGGCGGATCACATCTTCCGAGCGATCCAGCGAGGCGGCGTCCGGCAGCTGGGCGAACGACACCAGGTACTGTTTGTCCTGCGCCGGCACGAAACCGGTGGGCACGTGGGCGAAGCCGAACAGGCCAAGCAACACCAGGCCGCCGTAGATGATCAGCGCAATCGAACCCGAGCGCAGGATGCGCTTGACGCCACCCACGTAACGGTTCGCGCTGCTCACGAACAGGCGATTGAACGGACGGAACAGCCATCCAAACGCGCGATCGATGAAGCGGCTCAGCTTGTCCTTCGGTGAGTTTCGGTCCTGCAGGAGAAGTGCAGCCAATGCGGGGCTCAGGGTCAGCGAGTTGAACGCGGAGATCACGGTAGAGATGGCGATCGTCAGCGCGAACTGGCGGTAGAACTGGCCGGTGAGGCCGCTGATGAAGGCTGCCGGCACGAACACTGCGCACAGCACCAGCGCCGTGGCCACGATGGGCCCGGTCACCTCCTTCATCGCGATGCGCGTCGCTTCCTTGGGCGCCAAACCATGCTCGATATGGCGCTCGACGTTCTCCACCACCACGATCGCGTCATCCACCACGATGCCGATGGCCAGCACCAGGCCGAACAGCGACAACGCGTTGAGCGAGAAGCCCGCCAGGTACATCACCGCGAAGGTACCGATCAGCGACACCGGCACCGCCACCAGCGGGATGATCGACGCACGCCACGTCTGCAGGAACAGGATGACCACCAGCACGACCAGCGCGATGGCTTCAAACAAGGTATGCACCACCGCTTCGATCGAGCCGCGCACGAATACGGTCGGGTCGTAGACGATCTGGTAATCCACGCCCTGCGGGAAATCCTTCTTCAGCTCCGTCATGGTCTGGCGGACTTCGTCGGAGATCTGGATGGCGTTGGAACCGGGACGCGCGAAGATCGGCAACGCCACCGCCGGACGGTTGTTGAGCAGGCTGCGCAGCGCGTAATTGTTGGAACCGAGCTCCACGCGGCCCACGTCGCGCAGGTGCGTAAAGGAGCCATCGGCATCCTTGCGCACGATGATGTTGAGGAAGTCTTCCTCGTTGATCAGGCGGCCCTGCGTGTTGATGTTGAGCTGGAACGCCGAGTTGTTCGGGCCCGGCGGCGCGTTGAGCGCACCGGCGGCCACGGCCACGTTCTGCTCCTGGATCGCATGCACCACGTCACCGGTGGTGAGCTGGCGCGAGGCCAGGCGTTCCGGGTCAAGCCATACGCGCATGCTGTATTCGCCCGCACCGAAGATCTGCACGTCGCCGACGCCGTTGAGGCGGGCGAGCTGATCCTTGATGTGCAGGCGCGCGTAGTTCGACAGGTAAAGCATGTCGTAGCGCTGATCCGGGGAGATCAGGTGCACCACCATGGTGAGGTCGGGCGAGCTCTTCTGCGTGGTGACGCCCAGGCGCTGCACTTCCTCGGGGAGACGCGGCTGCGCCTGCGCGACACGGTTCTGCACCTGCACCTGCGCGTTGTCCAGATCCGTGCCCAGCGCGAAGGTGACGGTAAGCGTCATCGCGCCGTCGCTGGTGGACTGCGAGCTGGTGTAGAGCATGCCTTCCACGCCGTTGATCTGTTCTTCCAGCGGCGTGGCGACGGTTTCGGCGATCACCTTGGGGTTGGCGCCGGGATAGCTGGCGCGCACGACGACCGTCGGCGGCACCACTTCCGGATATTCGCTGATCGGCAGCTTGAACAGCGCGATGCCGCCCGCGATGAGGATCAACACGGAGAGGACGCCGGCCAGAATCGGCCTGTCCACGAAATATTGGGCGAGTTTCATTGCATGCGTCCTGGTTGCTCGAGGCACCATTCCCGCGCGAGGCGGGGACTTGGGGAGTCTTGTTCGCGCGATGCGGAGACAAAGGCTCCCTGGCCCTCTCGAGAGAGAGGGTTTCCATTTCCAGCCGATGACTTTCCTGAGTCGTCATCCCGGCGCAGGCCGGAATGACGAGCCTTTATTGCTTCTGCGCTGCGTTCTTCGCCGAACCACTACCCGCCAACGCGAGCTCCCTGTTCGGATCGAGGCTGCGCGTTTCCATCGCCACCTTGCTCGGGTTCACTTCCACACCCGGACGAACGTGCTGGATGCCGTTGACGATCACGGTGTCCTTGGCTTCCAGACCTTCGGTAACCACACGGAGGCCGTCCAGTAGGGGGCCGATGACGACGCGGCGGTATTCCACCTTGCGGTCCTGGTCCACGACGTAGACGAACTTGTTGCCGAGGTCCGAACCCACCGCACGGTCGTCGACGAGGGCGCGCGGCTGGCGGCTGTCGCTGCGCAGTTGCACGCGAACGTAGAGGCCGGGCGTGTAGCTGGCATCGGCGTTGTCGAACACGGCGCGCAGGCGGATGGTGCCGCTGCCGGCGCGCAGCTGGTTGTCGACGAAATCGACGCGTCCGGCGTGCGGAAAACCTTTCTCGTCGGCAAGCGCCATGGCCACCTGCAGCGTGCCGTTGTGCGCGCGTCGAAGGCGGTCGAACTTGAGGAAGCTGTGCTCGTCGACGTCGAAGTAGGCGTAGATCGGATCCACGCTCACCACGCTGGTCAGCACGTCCGTGCTGGTGACCAGGTTGCCCGGCGTGACCAACGCGTTGCTCACGCGGCCATCAATCGGCGCACGCACTTCGGTGAAACCCAGGTTGAGTCGCGCGGCGTCCAACGCCGCGCCCGTCGATGCGACCTGTGCCTTCGCACTCTGCGACGCCGTGACCTGGCGGTCGGCTTCTTCCTTGGAGATGGCGTGCTGGTCGAGCAGGCGGCCGGCACGTTCGGCATTGGCCTGGGCCAGCGCCTGTTCGGCCTTGGCCTGGTTGAGGTTGGCGGAGAGGCGATCCACGTCGGCCTGGTAGGGACGCGGGTCGATGCGGAACAGCAGGTCGCCCTTGCGCACCACGGCGCCTTCCTTGAAGTGCACCGAGTCCACGTAGCCACTGACGCGGGGGCGGATCTGGATGGTGTCGACCGCCTGCAGGCGGCCGGTGAATTCGTCGGCGTCATCCACCGGGCGCACCAGCACCTGGGCCACGGTGACGGCCGGCGCCGGCGGCGGGCCGGCCTGGGCATGCGTGTCGCCGCTATGGCCAAGCAAGGCCCAGCTGCCGCCCACCACGGCCAGCGCGAGAATGGCGAGGATCCATCGTTTTTTCATGTCGGGCTCCCAGAATGATCCCGTCGGTGTCGGGGAAGACCGACGAGCAGGGGCGAGAGAATAGGTATACGATACGGTTCAATAAATACTTCCTTGTGCAATGCAATAGTGACTCCCAGTCACGAATGGGTTAAGAATCGAGCCTATGGAAGACTTTGCCGCAATCTCCGCGTTCGTCCGCGTGGTCGAGGCCAAAAGCTTCGCCGCCGCCGCCGTCCAGCTGGGCATGACGCCTTCCGGCGTCAGCCGAGCCGTGTCCCGACTGGAAGAAAGCCTGGGTGCCCGGCTGCTCTATCGATCGACGCGTTCGCTGCGTTTGACCGACGATGGGGCCTCGTTCCATGCACGTTGCAAGGAAATCCTCGCCGATCTGGCCGAGGCCACCGAGGCGCTGGGCTATGCTGCGCGCAAGCCCACCGGCAAGCTGCGTATCGGCGTACCGGCGTCGGTAGGGCGCACCGTGATCATCCCGAGGCTGGCCGAATTCGAGCAGCGCTACCCGGATATCCGGCTGGAGCTGTCGATGTGCGACTACCCCTACGACCTCAACGAGGAAGGCATCGATTGCGCCGTCCGCGTGGGGCCGCTGGAGGACTCCAGCCTGATCGCCCGCAAGATCGGCTACCTGCGCAACGTCATCATCGCTTCGCCGGATTACCTGGCCCGCCACGGCGCCCCGCAAAGCCTCGACGACCTCAAGAACCATCGCTGCATCAACTACGTGCAGCCCAACGGCCGTCCGCGGCAATGGCAGTTCGACACGCCGAGCGGGCAGGTCGGTGTGGACATCGATGCGCACATCCTGATCAACGATGCCGAATCGGTGATCCAGGCGGTGGTGTCGGGCTTGGGCATCACCCAGGCGCCGCACGTCATCGCTTCGTGCATGCTCGACTTCGGCAAGCTCGAGCTGGTGATGACGGACACCATCTCCACCGGCAAGCCCGTGTGGATCGTCTACCCGCAGAAGAAGCACCTGTCGGCGCGCGTGCAGGCCTTCATCGAGTGGGTGCGCGAAGTGTTCGAGCAGACCAACGAGCCGGGCAAGCACAAGAAGCCCGTGGCGATGGTGGCGGAGCCGGAACGCATCCGCGCCTGATCTTCCCTGGTCCTCTCCCCTGCAGGAGCGCACCCTGTGTGCGAAGCCTGCAGGGCAGAGGCATCGCAAACCTCTGCGCCAGTCGGAAACCGGCCCACGGTGCACAGCATGTGCGCCTACCGAATTCTTCATTCGTGTTTCCGACGCTTCATTCGCGTCCGTGCTCCTCTCCATCCACACCAAACGATGGAGCACGACCATGCCTTTCGCGTCCCGCCGGCTGCCGCTGGCACTCGGCCTGATCCTCCCCATGCTGGCGACGGCCAACGACTATCAGGCACCGGCTATCCATGCCGACGGCTGGCAGGTGACCGATGCCCGCGCCGCGCACTGGGATCTCACGCGCTTCGCCGCCCTGGAGGCAAAGCTCACCGATGGCAGCACCAAGGGCATCACCAGCGTGGTGGTCGCCCAGCGCGGCAAGCTGGTCTATGAGGGGTACTTCAACGGCAGCGATGCCGAACACCTCAATGATGTGCGTTCGGCCAGCAAGAGCGTGACGGCGCTGCTGGTGGGCGCGGCGATCGATCGGGGGCTGATCCCGGGTGTGCAGGCCCGGGTCTATGACTATTTCCCCGACAAGCAGCCGGTGGAGCATGCCGATGCGCGCAAGCAGGCGATCACGCTGGAAGACCTGCTGACGATGAGCTCGCTATGGGAATGCGACGACGAAAACCAGTTCTCCACGGGCAACGAGGAGCGCATGTATGTCAGCGAGGACTGGCTGCAGTTTGCGCTGGACCTGCCCATCAAGGGTTTCGCGCCGTGGATGAGCAAGCCCAAGGACAGTCCCTATGGGCGGTCGTTCTCCTACTGCACGGCGGGCGCATTCACGGCGGGCGCGGTGGTGGAACGGGCGACGCACAAGGGGCTCGCGGCGTTTGCGTCCGAGGCGCTGGAGAAGCCCTTGGGCATCACGGCGGTGCAATGGAATACCTCCCCGCTGGGCATCGGCATGGGCGGCGGCGGAACACGCTATCGCAGCAGGGATCTCGCCAAGCTGGGGCAGCTCGCGCTGGATGGCGGGCGCTGGCAGGGGCATCAGGTGATCTCGACGGCGTACATCACGCAGATGCTTTCACCCCATGCGCAGGCCCGTGACGACGCTGACTATGGCTATCTGTGGTGGCGCTTCCGTTTCCCCGTGCACGGCGTCGACCAGATGGCATGGGCGATGTCCGGCAACGGCGGTAACTATGTGTTCGTGATGCCATCGCAGCAGCTGGTTGCCGTCATCACCAGCACGGCGTTCAACCAACGCAACGCGCATCCGCAGTCGCAGGAGATCTTTCGCGAGTATGTGCTGAAGGCGTTGCCGTAACTGGCACGACGCGAGTTCTGTTCTCTCATTCCGGCCCTTGCCCCTTTGGCGGTGCGCCGGAATGACGAACAAAACGCGGCTGTATCAGGGCCTGGAGCCACGCAACTCCGGCGGACACCATGCAGCCGCGAGAACGCGTTGCCGCTGTTCGCCCACCCGGCGGTTGATGCTGTCGATCGCCACGACATACGCAGGATCGGAGGCAAGCGATTTCAGCAGCGGCGACGCCTGCAGGTACGCACTGTCGCTGTAGCCGCTGCGCACGGCGGCGTTTACTGCCTGCAGCGCGGCCTCATGCTCGCCGTGTGCCTGCAGCAGCATCGCCAGTTCCAGCCATTCGCCGGGATACAGCGTCTGCTGCGAGGCTTGATTGCGCAGTTCGCCGATGCGCGTGGAAAACCATGCGCCGTCGGGCGCCTGTTCGCCGTATAGACCAAGCAGTGTGGCAGGCAGGCTCATCTGCGGGCGCAACTGCGCGGCATGCGTGAACGCCGCCAATGCGCCGGCACGATCGTCGCGCAGCAGCGCCAGTTCGCCCGCGAGCACGTAGAGCTCGACATGCGGTGTGTTGCGCTCCATCGCCTCGTCCAGCGCCGATTGCGCTTCCACGAGCCGTCCGCGCAGGAACAGATAACGCGGCCACGCGATGTTGGAGAACACATTGTCGGGATAGAGCTGGAAGCTGCGGGCGAAGCGCTGGCCGGCCGCGTCGGTAAAGCCCAGCAGCTCCATCTCGCGCGCAATCTGCACATCGCGAAAGCGCACGCGTGAAGCGTCGCCATGCATGTCGAGGTTCGCATGCAGGGCTTCGTCGAGGCGGCCACGCTCCTGGTAGAGATAGGCAGCCGAGGCGCGGCTGGCGTTGTCGGTGGGATCAAGCGTGAAGGCTTTCTCGTAGGCACCGATGGCACCGTCGATGTCGCCCATGCAATCGCGCGCATAGGCCAGCGCGGACCACGCCGCAGCGCGGGACGGTTCGTTCTTTTACCGCCTCGTCGCCAAGCTTGCGCGCCGCCTGCGCCCATTCGTAGGGGAAGTTGTAGAGGCAGACGCGCGCGCTGTAGGCGCGGCTGAGGCCGATGCGTGCATCGGGATCCTGCGGCGCGGAAGCCAGAGCCTGCTGGTAAAGCGTGACAGCGCGTTCGTTGTTGTCACGCTGGCCGATGCCGGCGTAGTAGTTCGCACGCTGCACCCGTTCCTGGCTCGCCGAAAGCGGCACTGCATGCGGACGCATCAGCCACCACGCGCCAATGGCTGCAACGGCGATGACTGCCACCACGGCGACGACGAGCCTTTGGCGACCATGGCGCGCGGGCGACACGGCGACGGCTTCCGCCGCCGACTCGATCGCACGAGGCATCTCGCAAAGCTGATAACCCCGCCCGCGCACCGAACGGATATAGCGAGGCGAACGGCCATCGTCCCCCAGCGCCTGCCGCAATAGCTTCACACGCTGCGTGACGGTCTCCTCGCCGACGACGGCGGGTGACCACACTTCGTCGATCAGCGTGTCGAAGCTCACCACGTCCACGCCGTGACACAGCAGGCAGGCCAGCAACTGAAAGCTCAATCCCTGCACGTCGACCGCTGCGCCCTCGCGCGTCACGCGCTGGCGCTCAAGATCGATGTCGAGGTCCAGCAGGCGGTAGCGCGTGGCGCTCATGGGGCGAGGATGGCTGGAAAAAGGGCGGCGCTATCCTCGCACGGTTTTGCTCAGGCGCCGGCCGGCACCAGCAGCAACAGCGCGATGCCCAGCACGATGCGGTAGATCGCAAACGGCGTGAAGCGATGGCCGCGGATATAGCCCAGCAACCACTTCACAGCGATGAAGGCGACGATGGCCGACACCACGAAGCCGACGCCGAAGGCGGTCCAGTCCTCGTGCACGCCGCCTTCCTTCAGCACCTTCAGCAACTCGTAGCCGGTGGCTGCGTACATGGTGGGAATGCCCACCAGGAACGCAAATTCGGTAGCGGCGGCGCGATTGCTGGTGCCGAACAGCATGGCCGTGAAGATGGTGGCTGCCGAACGCGACGTGCCGGGAAAGAGGCCGGCGATCATCTGCGCGATGCCGACCAGGATGGCCACGCGCCAGGTCACTTCGGTGCGGTCCGGCTGGCGGGCGGCCAGGCGTTCGGCCGCGAGCATCCACACGCCGCCGATCACCAGCGCCCATGCCACCGGGGTGATCGCCTCGGGCAGCTTGAAGCCGAGCTTCACCGCGATGAAGCCGAGCACGGCCGTGATCAGGAAGGCCACGATCAGCTTGGCCAGGTAACTGCGGTTGGCCGGATCGCGCCACTGCGTGAAGAGCTGCCAGATGCGGTTCCAGTAGATGAAGGTCACCGCGAGGATCGCGCCCGCCTGGATGCCGACGTTGAACAGGTCCGAGCGCGCGCCCAGGCCGAACTTCTCGGCGATCAGCAGGTGCCCCGTGCTGGAGATGGGCAGGAACTCGGTAATGCCCTCGATGATGCCAAGCAGGATGACGTTGATCAGGTCGCTCACAAAAAAACTCCGGTTTTTGGCGGGCACCGGGTTCCATGCCGGCGCAAAGCGGCATAGCTTACGGGACTGGCGTGGCGGTTTTGGGGCGCCCTGGAAGGTTCGTCATGCCTCGGGCCCCAGCTCGTCATCCGCAGGCAGGGATCCCGTGCCTTGACCGGATACAAAGGGAAGTCACTGGAGTCCTGCCCGTGCAGGGATGACTTGGTTGAAATGCACCATAATCGTGCATTTCAACGCCTCATTGAGGTGCAAATGTGCCGGCTGCGATGCTTTGCGATCAATTAACTCATTGATGTAAAAAGAAACATCGTCTTGGCATGCGGCTTGCTCAACCGCATGTCGTTTCCTCACCTTTAGCCCGCCGAGGTTGTCCATGTCGTCCGCCGTCCAGAAAGTGCTCGATCAGATCCAGGAACACGAGGTCGAGTTCGTCGACTTCCGCTTCGCCGACATGCTCGGCAAGCACCACCACGTGACGTTCCCGGCCCACGCCATCGACGAGGGCACCTTCGAGGACGGCAAGATGTTCGACGGTTCGTCGATTGCCGGCTGGAAGGGCATCAACGAGTCGGACATGGTGCTGATGCCCGATCCGGACACCGCCTACATCGACCCGTTCAGCGCTCACACCCAGATGGTGCTGCATTGCGACGTGCTCGAGCCGTCCACCATGCAGGCCTACGGCCGTGACCCGCGCTCCATCGCCAAGCGCGGCGAAGCGTTCCTGAAGTCCACCGGCATCGCCGACACGGCCTTCTTCGGTCCGGAGCCGGAATTCTTCATCTTCGACTCGGTGCGCTGGCAGAACGACATGGGCCGCGTGTTCTACGAAATCGGCTCCGAAGAAGCCGCGTGGAGCTCGCGCTACAAGTACGAGGACAACAACACTGGCCACCGCCCGGGCGTGAAGGGCGGCTACTTCCCGGTCAGCCCGGTCGACTCGCTGGGCGACCTGCGCGCCGACATGTGCAAGGTGCTCGAATCGCTGGGCCAGGTGGTGGAAGTGCATCACCACGAAGTGGCCAACGCGGGCCAGTGCGAGATCGGCGTGAAGTTCAACACGCTGGTGCAGAAGGCTGACGAACTGATGACGATGAAGTACGTCATCAAGAACGTCGCCCACCAGAACGGCAAGACCGTCACCTTCATGCCCAAGCCGATCGTCGGCGACAACGGCAGCGGCATGCACGTTCACCAGTCGCTGGCGAAGGACGGCATCAACCTGTTCGCGGGTGACCTTTACGGCGGCCTGTCGCAGACCGCGCTGTGGTACATCGGCGGCATCTTCAAGCACGCCAAGGCGATCAACGCGTTCGCCAACTCCACCACCAACAGCTACAAGCGCCTGGTGCCGGGCTTCGAAGCACCGGTGATGCTCGCCTACTCGGCGCGCAACCGTTCGGCCAGCTGCCGCATTCCGTACGTGTCGAGCCCGAAGGGTCGCCGCATCGAAGTGCGCTTCCCCGATCCGATGAACTCGGGCTATCTCGTTTTCACCGCGCTGATGATGGCCGGCCTCGACGGCATCATCAACAAGATCGACCCGGGTGCACCGAGCGACAAGGATCTCTACGACCTGCCGCCGGAAGAAGAGAAGAAGATCCCGCAGGTGTGCTCGAGTCTCGACGAAGCGCTCAACGCGCTCGACAAGGACCGCGACTTCCTCAAGGCCGGCGGCGTATTCAACGACGACTTCATCGATGCGTACATCGAGCTGAAGATGCAGGAAGTCACCCGTTATCGCGCCAGCACGCATCCGCTGGAATTCCAGATGTACTACGCGATCTGATTGCGGCATCTCCGTGGATGAAGGAACGACGGGCGCTTCGGCGCCCGTTGTTTTCTTGGCGAGGCTAGAATCGATCGCCACAAGGGGGGAAGCGATGCGGATACTCAAGGGACTGGCCTGGATGCTGGCCTGCGCACTGCTGGTGCTGCTGGCCATGTACGGGTGGGGACGGCTGCGCCCGCCAACGGCGGAGCAGGCGCGCGGGCTGGCGCTGTTGCAGCAGGACCTTAGGCCCGCGCAGGGACGCAATGCGTTTCCGCGGCTGTGGTTTGCGGGATTCGACGTGCCCGAGGATCGCCTCGATGCTGCGTATGCGCAGGAGTTGAAGGCTGCCAACGCGTGGGTGGCTACACACGATTGGGAGCACATCGCCATCATGCCGCCGCCTAATCCGGGGTTTCCGCGGTTGCCGGCGCTTACGAAAGCGGATACCGATCTTCTGTGCGGCGTGCGTGAAGCGCATTGCTTGGAAAAAGTGCGCGAGCATCGTGAGGAAATCCAGGCAATGCTGGGTCGCCATCAAGTGCGCCTGCGGCAGGACGAGGCGTTGGCCAGCTACGGCTACGCCTGGAGCGACATGCCGCGCAATCCGATGGTGAGCATCCAGCCCTTTGGTGGTTCGGGGCTATGGTCAAGCGACATCG
>Ga0335083_10008889_pt1 | contig 12230 bp, 10 predicted proteins | sample Lox_Sample_42_FD_206716 | JGI IMG/M metagenome (GOLD analysis project Ga0335083, IMG submission 206716) | Soil microbial communities from Loxahatchee National Wildlife Refuge, Florida, United States - Lox_Sample_4.2 | ecosystem: Environmental > Terrestrial > Soil > Wetlands | place: USA... | reverse complement strand
CTCCAACTCGCCCACCATATCGGGCAAGGCGAAGGAATCCAAAAATCCCGAGTCAAACAGCGATTCGTCGGCGTCGGGGACTTCGGACTTTTTCGACACGCTTTTCAGAACGCCGACGATTCTTTCTCTATTGTCCATTGGCACGGCCCGCCACCGCGTTCTGAAAGCGGTCGTACTGCGTCATGATTTCAGAGAACAGCATATCGCCAACCATCCGATAACCCTGACCAGTGAGATGCGTGTAGTCGCCCTGCGCCAAGCCGGCTTGCACCCACTGGCGCACCGATCCGGGGCCGCCCATGCGCGCACGCCAATCCCAAAATGCGCAGCCATTTTCGAGCGCGACCTGCCGCTGAATCGCGATCACTTCATCCAGATGCGGAAACGGCAGGCGCCGCCCGTTACGAAGCCGATACTGGCAATCCGGCGGACCGATCAAAAGGATGCTGGCCAAGGGCGCGGCCGCGCGCAGGCGCTGGATCACTTCAGTCAGCGCGGTGCGGTATCCGTCCGGCGTCCAACTGCGGCTCAGAGCTTCATTCGTACCGTAGGCCAGCACGACCAGTGACGGATCGCGATCGGCTATCTCACCGTCAAGGATCGAAGTGTTCCATTGCAGCTGCATTTCAGCTTGCGCGCCATTGATCCCCAGCGTTTCGTAAGTCACGCCGGTCTGATTTTGTGCCACCCACCCGAACAGCCGAACCGGATCGGCACTCAACGTCCGCAGCGCGTATTGATGGGGGCCGGGAGCGGGCGTGTACTGATAGATCCCGGGGCCAAACTCGCCGTTGGAATCAATCATGCCGATCGCCGCGCCATCCACGGAAAATTCAAGCTGGCCTCCGCCAGGCTGGCGCAGATAATGCAACTCGAGCTGCTGGCATTCCACCGACAAGCTCACGGTTTGGCCCGGCGCGTGAGCGGTCAAACTGATTCCACCCAGTCCGTAGACGCCATCGCCCTGCCGAGTCGCCAGACCATCCGTGTACCAACCTCGTGAGCTGGCACTGCGGCTGTCGAAACGGCGATATCCCAAGAACGGGTGCCCGGGCAGCGTGAAGCCCGGACCGCCAACGCCGAACTTGCGCTGAAAATCCTGCCGCATTTCGTCGGCCCAATCGTCGGAGGCGGTGTGAGAATCGCCGTACTGCAGAATGCGCACTGGCCCGTTCGCCGCCGCGTGCGAGAGCTGCTGAAAGAGTGGCACCAGAGCGCCCGCATCCTCCAATGTGTCCGACGACGCCGAGGCACGCGCGCTAACTGCTTCGAGCGCCGCATGTCGAACGGCTGGCGACACCGCGACCACCGGCGTTCGTTTGCGAGCGGTCTTTTTCTTCGCGGTTTTCTTTGCAGGCGTCGCGGATGCAGTGGGAGTATCGGGCCATGCCGGCAAAGTAGCCAGACCAAGCGCGAAGGTCACTGCCGCTACCCGCATTAGGGCTTCACCTCGCCGCCGGATTGCTGCGCGAGCTGTCTTTGATATTTGGCCTGATAGCGCCGGTAACCGGCTTCGAGCGCCTGATCCAGCAATACGCCCACCTTGCGCGCGCCGCCCGGCAACGGATGCGTAAAATCCGCGCTAACCAGCCTCGGCTGGCTTTCATACCAACGCGCCATGGTCCCCTCGCCGCCCATGGCTTGAAATGTGTTGAAGAACGCGCAGCCCATCTCGGCCGCAGTCTGACGCTGGATCTCGATCAGTCTTGGAAGTGCCGGCACGGTAGTAATCTGGCCAGTGGCATCGCGCTGCCCGCGATCCATCGGGCTCATCACTAAGACGGACGCGTTGGGCACAGCGGTTTTCACGCGCCGGATCATTTCGCGCAACTCGCCTGGGTAAGATTTTTCGATGTACTCGGCATAGATGCTTTCATTGGTGCCGTAGTTCAGCACCACCAAGTCCGGACGCGCATGCTGCAGCTCGACGCGCCATTGCGCCGGGTCGAAATATCGCACCACGGCTTGCACTTGCCCGCCGTTGAGTCCAAGACTATTGTAGATCACGCCCGGCGAGTCCCTTTCAAAGCTCACGCCGAATAGCCGCACTGGTCCGCGCTCTACCACTAAGTCGATATTGCGAGTGCCCGGGGGCAACTCGACAGTCTCGAAACTTGGCTGCTTGGTGGTGTCATCCGTTTCAATGTCGGCTAGTTCCCGGCCCTCGGTGCGGATCGCGAACTGTCCGCCTCCGGGCTGTCGGAGATACTGCACCTCCATGCGCGCGTGATCTTCAGCGAGCACCATCTGCGAAGCCGCACCAGTGGCGCCCTCAAAGCTCACGCCTCCCAGACCATGCAATCCGTCGCGAGCATGGGATTGCGTGGCCGCCTCGATGTGCCAGCCTTTTCCCAAAAGGTCCACACCGCGGTGGCCGTACCACGCCCACGGTTTGGCAATTAGTATGAAGCCGTGCCCGGCATCGCCATAATGTTCCTGCAGCAGAGAACGGACGTCGGCCGTAATCGAGTCAGCCGTGACCGGCGAATCGCCATAGTGCAGGACGCGCGTCACCGCGCCCGGAAGCTTGGACTCGCTGCGCCACAGCGCCTGGTAGAAAGGCTTGAGATTTTCGTGATCGTCGATGAGATTGGGCGTCGCCACGGCCGGCCGCGAAGGAGTTGCCCGAGTAGGAACCGGCGGGGCGGGAGCTTCCGCCATCGTGTTCGCACGAGGCCGGAAATCCACCATCGCGCCGGGCGCAATGGGACGCGCCACTTTGGCAAAATTCAGCAGCAACAGCAGAGCGGCAAAGGTCAGGATAGCGAGCGTGGTCTTCTTGGGCAGCATGGTCAGAATCGCGAGTAGATAAACGGCGCCGCGCTGCTGCCGGCGACATACTGAATAGCGACCACCAGTAAAGCCATTGCCGCGGCCTGCGCGTAGTAAGGTGCGGCCGAGAAAAAGCGTAAGCCGCCTTCATACCATTGTTTGGGCACAAAGTGAGCGCAGATCGCAAACGTTAACACTGTCAGAAATGCGGGCGTCACGTTGGCGAACGAGACCGTGCCAGAAAATATCTGCGCGAAAACATCGCGCGCCGTGCTCAGATTGGACGCGCGGAAAAAGATCCAGCCGATCAACACAAAATGAAACGTCACCAGCGACCGGCCGATTCGCGACGCCGGATGCTCGTTCCGTGGGGTATTTCCTCGCAGCGCCTGCCACCAGCGCTGCGCCGCCAAGCCGCATCCATGCCACACACCCCAGATCAGAAACGTCCAGCTCGCGCCGTGCCACAACCCGCCTATCGCCATAGTCACAACCAGATTCAAATAAGCAAAGATCTTCCAGCGCGACCGCAAGCCCGGCAGCGAGAAGTACAGATAATCGCGCAGCCAGTTGGAAAACGAGATGTGCCAGCGCCGCCAAAAATCCGCGATGTTTTGCGCCACGTAAGGACGATTGAAATTCGCGGGCAGCTTGATGCCTAACAGTAGCGCCGAGCCTAGCGCGATATCCGTGTAGCCCGAAAAATCATAATAAAGCTGGAAAGCGTACCCATAGACGCCGGCCAGCACCTCCGCGCCCGAATAGAGCTTCGGCAAATCGAATACGCGGTTGATCAGGTTCTCGGCCAGGTAGTCAGCGATCAGCAACTTCTTGATCAGCCCCAGGCCGATTAGAAACAGCGCCCGCCCACCGTCCTCCGCGCTCAAGACTTGCCATTTCGACCATTGCGGAATCAGGTTCGACAAACGCGCAATCGGCCCGGCCAGCGTGGTCGGAAAAAAGCTCGCCGACGCCAGATACGCGAGAAAGCTCGAGGCCGGCTCGGCATCGCGCCGGTAAATATCCAGCGTGTAGGTCAACGATTGGAAAGCATAGAACGAAAGCCCCAGCGGCAGAATCCAGGGCAGCCGAGGAGAATATTTCACCGAGACAATCAGGCCGACGTTGAGGGCGATACTCAGCGTGATTAGTCCTCGCCGGGCGAGCGGATGTTGCATTCGCGCGAGCGCCTGTCCGATGAAAAAATCGCACGCCGACGCGACGGGAATCAGCGCCAGATAAATAAGGTCCCAACGCGCGTAGAAGAAGTAGTTGGCGAAGAGAATCACAGCCAATGCTCCCAGCCGGTGCCGACGCGCCAGCCAGAACGCAAAAAACACGCCTGCTAGAAACGCAAAGTAAGTGGGACTGGAAAGCAACATCGCTAAACGGAGGCTGAGCCCAGTATACTGTAGGTCTTCTAGGGACAGCCCGCAAAACGGAGCGCGCGGGCAGTTAGTTCCTTGCAATGAGGGTGCCCGCGCGCCCTTTGCGGGCTTTCCGGCCGCAGCGGCGGTGAAGGGAAATAATGTCGAATTCCATTCAAACTCAGGCCAAAGACGACGTTCTGATCGTCACCATCAACCGCCCGGAAGCGCGCAACGCCGTGAACGGCTCAACCGCCCAAGGCTTGGCGGATGCCTTCCGCGACTTCGATTCGGACCAGCATTTCAACGTTGCGATTCTTACCGGCGCGGGCGGCACGTTCTGCGCGGGCGCCGATTTGAAAGCGGTCGCTTCCGGCCAGGGCAACCGGCTGGTCCCGGACGGCGACGGCCCCATGGGTCCCACACGCATGTTGCTGTCAAAACCCGTCATCGCTGCCGTGGAAGGTTATGCGGTAGCTGGCGGCCTGGAGCTGGCTCTGTGGTGCGATTTGCGCGTGGCCGCGCGCGATGCCGTCTTCGGTGTTTTCTGCCGCCGGTTCGGGGTCCCGCTGATCGATCTCGGCACCATCCGCCTGCCTAGGCTGATCGGCCAGAGCCGTGCGCTCGACTTGATCCTCACCGGCCGCGGCGTCTCAGGCCAAGAAGCGCTCCAAATGGGGTTGGCCAACCGCCTGGCCGAGCCCGGGCACGCGCTCGAAGCCGCACTGGAGTTGGCCCGCAGCCTGGCCCAGCTCCCGCAAACCTGCCTACGCTCGGACCGCCTCTCCGCCTACGAGCAATGGTCGCTCCCAACCGAGGACGCGATCCGCAATGAATTTCGGCGCGGCATGCACGTAATCCAAAGCGGCGAGACCCAGGCCGGCGCGACGCGATTCGCGTCTGGTCAAGGAAGGCACGGCACATGATGCAACGGAGAATGTTTCTGAAGCGGACCGCGGCGGCGTTGGCCTGCGCCAGGTTCTCCATGCAGGCGCAGTCGGACACGCCATCAATCCGGTCCATCGACACCAACGTCTTGAACATCGGATACGAAGAGCGCGGCGCCGGCTTCCCTATCATCCTGCTGCATGGTTTCCCCGACGACGTCCGCGCTTATGACGACGTCGCACCACCGTTAGTCAAAGCCGGGTTCCGTGTGCTCGTGCCCTATCTGCGCGGCTACGGACCAACCCGATTCCGAGATCCCGCCGCGCCACGCATGGGCGAGCAGGCCGCCATTGGTCAGGACTTGATCGATTTCGCCGACGCCTTGCGCCTGGATCGTTTCGCGCTGGCCGGCTATGACTGGGGCGGACGCGCCACCGCTATCGCCGCCGCCTTGCATCCCGATCGCGTGCGCGCCGTGGTGCTCATCGGCGGATATACCATACAAAACGCGGTCGCGGCACCGCGTCCTGCACCGCCCGAAGCCGAACGCAGGCTCTGGTATCAGTGGTATTTCAATACCGAGCGCGGCCGCGCAGGCCTCCAAGCCAATCGCCACGCGCTTTGCAAGCTGCTGTGGCAAACGTGGTCGCCGACGTGGCACTTCAGCGACGAAACCTACGACCGCACCGCACCCTCGTTCGACAATCCGGATTTCGTCGACGTAGTGATCCACTCTTACCGTCATCGCATCGGGAACGCGCCCGGCGAAGCGCGCTTCCTGGCGGTGGAGCAACAACTGGCCCAGCGCCCGAAAATCCAAGCGCCCGCCATCACGCTCTATGGCGCGGACGACGGTCTCGGACGGCCGTCGCCCGATTCATCCGGTGACCGCACATTGTTTGCAAATCTCGTAGCCCGCCGCATTGTCGCCGGCGCTGGCCATTTCATGCCGCGGGAAAAACCTGATGCCGTTTCGAGCGCCCTGATCGAAGTGCTGACCTCGGCCCGCTAGCCCTCTCGCTAGAGCGCTCCGGACCGTACCCCCATGACGCGGGCGGACGTTTGTGATACGTTTGCCGGAGAGAGGAGTGGGCGATGATAAACTGGCTGGCTAGTTTATGGCAACGCATCGCGAGCTGGCTGCACCGGCGTGACGCACCCTCGCCCGGGTTCCATCGTTCGAATTTGCATGGCCGGCATCATTAGACGGCATTGAGGAAATCTGCATTAACGCCTCAGTTCGGCAGTCGAAAAGCGAGCAGCTCGCCGGAATAATTGCCACCGCTGACGGCGAGGACGATATATTGCTTGCCGTTGAGCATGTAGGTCATCGGAGAACCGCTTTGTGGCGCGGGCATGTAGACGGCACCCACCTCGTTTCCAGTCGCTTTGTCGTAAGCGCGCAGCATCGCGCCGCGTTGTCCTGACGAAGTGGTGGCGAAGCCGCCTTCACCTGCAATAACGAGCGTCTTGGTGACGAGCGTGCCAATCATGCCGGGCCGTCCCGTGCGTGGAATCGTGATTCCCTTCAGCGCCGGATTATTTTTGACATTGTCCGGAGTGTCACCGTGCGCGATCTGCCATTTAATTTCGCCGTGGTCCAAATCGATGGCGCTGATGCGGCCATAAGGAGGTTTACCGAGCGGCAAACCACGGACGGAGAGGCCGCCACCGCCGCCTTCACCGCTGGAGCTCGCGCCGGCGCCCCGGCCGCCTCGTCCGGCTGGCGGAGGTGCCGCAGTTTCACCCGTCCTGCCTCCGCCGGCGGATGATCCCGCGCCACCAGTGGTTCGCGCGCCGGATTCCGCGTTGCCTTGCACGTACTCCATGTCGGACTGGCCTGGATTCGGAGGCACTAACCCGTAAGAGCCGATGGCGCCGCTCGAGAACACGTAAACGGTATGAGTCTCGGGATCGTATGAGCCGCCGAACCAGTTGGTGCCGGCTTGCGCCCGCGAAAGCGTCGCCAGCGGACCACCGACCTTGCTAAGCACCGGCGGAGTGAAGATCGGCCCCATTTTGTATTTCGATGCGAGCTTTTCGGCTTCGGCCCGAAGCTCCGGCGTGAAGTCGATCAGATCGTCAACCGAGACGCCGGTACGTTCATAGGCCGGGGGCTTCGTTGGAATGGGCTGTGTGGGCGCGTACCATTCGCCCGGGACGTCGCCTTTTTCCACGGGCGTTTCGACAATCGGCCAGACCGGCTGGCCTGTGGCGCGATCGAACACATAAAGGATGCCTTGTTTGGTGGGTTGCGCGACGGCTTTGATGGCGCGCCCATTGACGTTGATATCCGCCAGAATCGGCGCGCACGGGATGTCCATGTCCCAGATGCCGTGGTGAACAAGTTGGTAATGCCACTTGCGCTGGCCGGTGTGCAGATCCACCGCGACCAGGCTTTCGCCGAAAAGGCCATCGCCGGGACGATGTGCACCAAAATAATCGCCCGTCGGCAACTCGACAGGAATGTAAACCGTGTCGAGAGCTTCGTCGGCTGAGATCTGTCCCCACGATCCCGTGTTGCCGGTGTAGGACCAGGAATCGTTCAGCCAGGTTTCGATACCGAACTCGCCCGGCCGCGGAATGGTATGGAAAATCCAAAGGCGCTTGCCGGTACGCACGTCGAAACCACGCACGTACCCCTTCACGTTCTTGTAGCTTTTAGGAACGCCACCCGAGCGGTGCGCGGCGCCGATGACGACGACATCTTTAGCGACCAGCGGCGTGGAATGCAGACCAATGTCCGGGCTCAGGGGGTCGATCTGCTGGTCGTCATTCTCCTTGAGGTCCACGGCTCCGTTGTTGCCGAAGCTAGCCACTGGCACGCCGGTCTTGGCATCCAGCGCGACCAGCCGATAGCCGGGGGTCACATAAAGGATGCGCTCCTCGCGATTATCCGTCCAATAAGCTAAGCCGCGGCCCGATAGCTGGCGGGGAGCACTGCGGCCGCGCGGGCCTTCGTTTTCGCTGTGCATCCACAACATTTCGCCCGTCGCACCGTCGAGCGCAACCACAGCTCTGCGCGAACCTGCCGTGGTGTAAACGACGCCGTGGACCATCAGCGGCGTGCCTTCGAACTGATATTCGGGACGTGGGCCGAGCGAGTCAGTTTTGAAGCGCCAGGCAAGTTCGAGATCTTTGAAATTGGTCGCATTGATCTGATCGAGCGGCGCGTAGCGCGTGTGGCCGAGGTCTCCGCCGTAGGAGCGCCATTCGCCACTTTTGGCACCCGTCTGGGCAGCGACTGGAAGCGCGGCGAGCAGGCAGCACAGGATTGAGCGCATCTTTTCTCCTTGTTATTAACGAGCAACCGCGATGGTCACATCGCTGGTAGTGGCGAGTCCTCCGTCGTCGGCGGTCGCTCGCAGTACATAGGTCCCCGGCACCGTGAAATGCGCTAGGACCTGTGCTTTACCATCCACTGGTTCACCCGGCGTGCCGACATGAACCGGCTCGGCTGGATCGAACGTCACCTTCGCGGGACCTCGATATTCAAACCAGCTCACTGACAGGCCCGATCGCGAACGGCCGCCCGCTGTGTTGGTCTGAGCTTTGCCGGGCGCGACTTCGGCCCTTACTTTCAGCACGCGAGGCTTGGGCAGACCGTCATCGGTCACCAGCGCCGTCAACGTAACCGGATTGCCAACGCTCGCCGAAGATACGGGAACGATGGATACAAACGGAGGCTTGTTGGGATCATCCAGGCCGGGACTCAGGCCGCCATGCGACATGATCAGGCGCGGGACAATCTCTTCTTCCATTTGCAGCGACGCGTAGGCCTTCTCTGTCTTGCCGTGCGCGGTAATGGTCCAGACCAGCTCTTTCTTGCCCCAATCGGCCGGCACGGTCACGCGAAAAACCCAGGCGTGGCGTCGCGGCAGGAAATAGGTTGGCTGGCTCTGATCGAGCGCCGTTCCAGGTTCCACTCTATTGTCAGGACCGGCCGGAATTGCCAACTCCTCTTTGTAATTGCGATTCATGTAGCCGAATACGAACGTGAAGGTTCCGTCAGCGTTACGCAGCCATCCGTCGAAGGATGGCACCACGTCCTGACCGGAGTTGAACTTGGTCTGAGGAATGGCAGTAGGAAATTGCGGTTGTGCGCGCGCCAGAATCGCGAGGCCGAAGAGAATGCTGGCGCAGAGTGCGGCGCGCGTCATTTTATTACTCGCCGGATTTTGCGACTGTTTTGCGGGCCGACACTCGCGCATCGAAATCGGCTTGGTCGAGATAGTACAGGCTGATCCAGGCGAAGCTCATCTCGTCGATGGTGCGCTGGCCGCTTCCCACCCAGTTCTTGGGATTCGGATTGTGCGGATTGTTATCGCTATTGTCGTGCCAGGTGGTGACGTGAATCACGGTGCCGGCCGGCAGCAGCGGTGCGACGTCGTCGGCGTAGGGATAAGTAATGCTCCAGCCGAACTGGTAATCGCTCACGCAACTGATGGTGTCGGTCCGCGCCGGGCCGGGCCGAGCCGAATCTGGTCGCACATCCGGATACAAGGCTTCGATGCACTGTGCTTTTCCACGGGTGTGGAAGTGCGGCTGGAAGGCCGTGAGCACCGCCGGCTTTTGCAGACGGAAATAGCCGTCCGTGCGCGTGATCTGGCCGGCCGGGATATCCAGATCGTTCACATCGCCCATGTGCTGCGTGAAAGCGACGTACTTCGGAACCACGCCCTTGGGGAAAAACTTGAATGCGATGGACAGCTGCACCGGAGTTTCTTGCCCGTCCGGATGCAGATGCAGGTTGAAATGGATGATGGTCCCGGCCTTGATCAAACGGCCCGCGTCGGGCGGAAAGACATCGGCGTTCTTGCCGATAGCGTATTCGTTCAAAAACAGGCCGATCGGATCTTCTTCGGGATCTTCCACCAGGTTTGTCGTGGCGTGATGCACCACCTTGTAGCCCAAATCGGGTTTGGTCTCGATCGCCTGAATGTACCGATCCTCGGTCAGTCCCGGGTCGACATCGATGTCGGCGTACTCGTCGCCGCCATTGGCTTTAAGGACGTACGGCTTGGCCATGGAGACAACCAAGTCGGGCTGGAAGTGCCATTTGTTCGCATCGGCAAAGTTGGGCGGCGGAGGCATGTCGGTGGGATTGCCCTCCGGCGCGCCCTGATCCACCCAAGCCGAGATGGTTGCGATCTGTGCGTCCGTGAGCGATGGATCGTCTTTAAATTTGGTGATGCCGACGTTGCGATCGATGTGCCAGGGCGGCATCTGGCGGCGCGCCACCTTTTCCTTGATGGAGCGCGCCCACGGCCGGGCGTCTTTATATGTCAAGAGCGACATGGGCGCGATGGAGCCCTCGCGATGACAGTTGTCGCAGGAGCGTTGGAAAATGGGCGCAACGTCTTTGGAGAATGTCGGGACAGGCTGCTGAGCGGTAGCTGACCCAGCGAGCGCTGTCAAAGCAAGAGCCGATGTTGGAACCCACTTGCGCATCGTGGACCTCCCGGCGCGTTGGCGCCTCTTGTAATCGTCCTACTAAAGTGCCCCGGTGTCAAAACGCAGGTTGGGCGAATATATACTTGGCTAAGACACCCATGACCCGTTCCGAAAAATCGCTGTGGACTGTAGTTGCCGCGCTGGTACTTTCTCCCGGAAGTGCCTTCTCGCAGCCAAAGATGAAAACCATGGGTGATCCGAATACGCCAGTGAACGATCTGCCCACTCCTTATCGCACCGTACGCGATTGGGGAGAACTGCCGGCTGGCATGAAGTGGCCCGCTGTAACCGCTGTGGAGCCGAGTCCCGACGGCAGCATCTATGTAATTGAACGCTGTTTTGCGAACTCCTGCGCCAGCCGCTCGGAACCCCCGATCCTGAAGTACAACAAGTCGGGCAAACTTCTGAAGAGCTTCGGCGCGGGAATGTTCGTTTTCCCGCACGGAGCTAGCGTGGACTCACAGGGAAATCTCTGGGTGACCGACGCGCAAGGCCGGAACGGAAAGGGCCAGCAGGTTTTCAAGTTCAGTCCTGAGGGTGAAGTTTTGATGACGCTCGGGAAGGCTGGGGTCGCCGGCGATGGTCCCGACCCTTTCAATCTCCCGGCGGATGTCGCCGTTGCGCCGGATGGCACCATCTTTGTGGCGGACGGCCATCGCGAAACCGGCAACAACCGGATCGTCAAATTCTCGAAAGACGGGAAGTTCATCAAGGCCTGGGGAACGAAAGGCTCCGCGCCGGGCGAAATCCACGAGCCTCACACCATTGCGCTGGATTCGCAAGGCCGGCTATTCGAGGGCGACCGCATCAACAATCGCATCCAGATCTTCGACCAGAATGGCCGTCTGCTCGAGATTTGGTACCAATTTGGCCGGCCGAGCGGAATTTACATCACCAAAGACGACACGATTTATGTGGCCGACTCGGAGTCCGGCCCGGATACTGGCGCAAAAGAAATCGGCGGCTGGAAGAAAGGCATTCGCATCGGCGACGCCAAGACCGGCAAGGTGACGGCTTTCATTGAAGACATGGAGCCGCTGACGAAGGACCATAGCGGAGCCGAAGGTGTCGGCGTGGATGCGGACGGCAATGTGTACGGCGCGGTGGTGAGAAGGCAGATGCTGGAGAAACACATCAAGCGGTAACTCTTGGGAACGTTGGTGAGCCGGGCGGGGATCGAACCCGCGACCACCGCATTAAAAGTGCGATGCTCTACCAACTGAGCTACCGGCCCGGAGATGCTGCAAGGAAGGCGTCTTTTTCAAAGATAACACGCTCCGGATCATTCGGCCGCAGCCGGATGCGCGCGCGAGCTTTTCTCGCGGCGGCGCGGAATCTCGCCCACGACGCGCAACAGCGGAGTCATCGTCAGGCCCTGCACGAAAATCGAGAACGCCACCACCCCGAAGCTGACCGTGATGATTTCCCCGCGGAACGGCAACGTCTGAGGGAGACCGAGCGCTAACGCCAACGCCAGGCCGCCTCGCAATCCACCCCAGAGCAGCACATGTTGATGGGCGTATGAGACACGCCGCGAGGTGCGCGCAAAGATCAAACAGCTCGGGTATACGGCCGCAGCCCGCCCAACCATTACCAGCGCCACCGCAGCCAGGATCGCTAGGCTCGGCCGGCGATAATTGAGGTGTGCCTCTTGCATGCCGATCAGAAGAAAAATGAGTGAATTCGCCAGAAACGCGATGTATTCCCAAAATGCCTGCACCGCCGCTCTGCCGCGCTCGGAAAGGGTAT
>Ga0335083_10008888_pt1 | contig 12230 bp, 12 predicted proteins | sample Lox_Sample_42_FD_206716 | JGI IMG/M metagenome (GOLD analysis project Ga0335083, IMG submission 206716) | Soil microbial communities from Loxahatchee National Wildlife Refuge, Florida, United States - Lox_Sample_4.2 | ecosystem: Environmental > Terrestrial > Soil > Wetlands | place: USA... | reverse complement strand
GCCGCGGTCAGCCCGGGGTTGTACGGCTGCTCGAGCTTCAGGTAAGCGTCGAGGTTTGACTTGAAGGTCTGCTCCGCGACGGTGCTGTTCGGTCCGAGGTTGGTGAATGACGAGGCGGCAGCGTTGTACTCGGTCTGGGTTGACGGCCGCTCCTGGAAGTACACGGGGTCGGGAGCCAGCACGGGCAGGCCGCTGCTGGTTGTCTCGGGTTTGCCGTGCTTGTCGAGCACCGGCTTGGCGAATGGCTGGGCGATCAGCCGTGAGCCGACGACCTTGCCGTTGTGCGTGATGAGCGAGCCGTTCGAACGGCCGGGGAATATGACCTGCGATACGGCAGTCATCACGAGCGGATAGACGAGGCCGAGCAGGATCGTCAGGACGACGACTGAGATCAATGAAATGCGTAGTTCGCGGCGCATGTTCCTAGAACAGGTGGGTGGTCAGGCCCTGCACGATTGGACCCAGCAGGAGCGCGGGGAAGAAGGTGAGCGCGCCGACGAGCACGACGACGAAGATCAGGAGCACGACGAACGTGATCGTGTCGGTGCGCATCGTGCCGGGGCCAGCGGGTGCGACGCGCTTGCCGGCCAGGGCGCCGGCGATCGCCAGCACGAGCAGGATGGGGACAAAGCGGGCGAACATCATGGTGAAGCCGCCCATGATGTCCGCCATCTTCACGCCGTGGGCGCCGAGATTGCCGGCGTTCGGCTGGATGTAACCCGTGTAGCCGGCGAACGCCGAGCCGTTGTTGTTGGCCTGGCTCATATATGCGTACAGGGACTCGGAGAAGCCCTGCGGGCCGCCGAAGTCGATCGACTTCCGGCCGAGCGGGCTGGCCACCGCGACTCCCGTCGTCATCAGCACCGTCAGCGGCGTGAACAGCGCGGCGAGCGAAACGAGCTTGATCTCCTTCGCGCCGATCTTCTTGCCCAGGTACTCAGGGGTGCGTCCGACCATCAGGCCTCCGATGAAGACCGCCAGCAGGACGAACACCAACATTGAATACAGGCCGGTGCCGACGCCTCCGAAAACCACCTCGCTCATCCCCAGGTTGGTCAGCGGGACCGAAGAGCCGATGCCGGTCATCGACTCCATCGCGGAGTTCACCGAGCCGTTGGAGGTGACGGTTGTGGTGGAGTTCCACAGCGCCGAGTTGACCACGCCGTTGCGCTGCTCCTTGCCTTCCATGTTCCCGCCGGTGGAGCCGGCGATCGCGGCCGTGGTGGCGCCCGCCGAGTGTTGCGCCGGCGTGCCGTGCTGCTCGGCGAGGTAGGCGACCGACGTCGTCCCCGCGTAGAGCACGAACATGGCGGCGAAGATCGCCCAGCCCTGGCGGCGGCTGCCGACCAGCCGCCCGTAGGTGTACGTGAGCGCGGCCGGGATCAGGATGATGTAGAGCATCTCGACGAAGTTCGAGAACGGAGTGGCGTTCTCGAAGGGGTACGCCGAGTTGGTGTTGAAGAAGCCGCCGCCGTTGGTCCCCAGCTGCTTGATGGCGATCTGCGAGGCCACCGGTCCCTGGGCGAGCGTCTGCGTCCCGCCGGCTAGCGTGTGCGCGCTCGTGTAGTGCCCAAGATTCTGGATCACGCCCTGGGAGACGAGCAGCAGAGTGCCGAGCACCGACAGCGGCAGCAGTACGTATAGGACAGTTCGTACGAGGTCCTGCCAGAAGTTTCCCAGGCTCGACCCGCTGCGGGCGACGATGCCACGGATCAGCGCGATAAGCACGCAGATCCCGACCGCGGCGGAGACGAAGTTCTGCACGGTCATGCCCATCATCTGGCTGAAGTAGGTGAGCGTGGTCTCGCCGCCGTAGTACTGCCAGTTCGTGTTGGTCACGAACGAGGAGACGGTGTTGAAGGTCACGTCCCAGGTGCCCGAGTGGTACTGGACGCCGGGGTAGTTGCTCCACGGATGGAGGGTCTGCGTGCGCAGGATCGCGTACATGGCCAGCCATCCGATCAGCGAGAAGAAGATCACCGAGCGCGCGTAGCGCTTCCAGTCCTGCCCCTCGGTCGGGTTAGCGCCGAAGATGCGATACAGGAAGCGCTCGAACGGGCCGAGCACGCGCTCCAGGAGCACCGTCTGGCCGGGGGTGTAAACCCTCGACATGTAGCCGCCGAGCAGCGGCGTCAGCGCTATCACCACCGCAAAGAAGATCAGTATCTGCAGCCAGCCCTGGAGAATCATCTACAGCTTCTCCCCGCGCACCAGCGCGTAGAGGAGGTAGAGAACCGCGAGCACGGACACGATGAGCCCGAACGCGTCGGCGCCACTGATCGAGGCGAACACGAATGTCATATCCGATCGATGCCGTAGATCAGAGCGAACAAGATCGCGAAGGTCGCGACTGCCATTGCGAAAGCGAGAATGTCCATGAGCCGATGATGCACCGCGCGATATACAGGCCGCATACAGAAGCGCTAGGTGGCCGTACAGATTCCCTACAGATCGCGACTCACAGTGCTGCTTCGTCGGTGCGATGGCCGGCGGCGAAGCGATAGCCAATCCCGCTCGCGGTCTGGATGACACTCATGTCACGGTTATTGCCGAGCTTCCCCCGAAGGTTCGCAACATGAGTTCGGAGCCGTTGCCGGTCGATCCCGCGCGAGCGCCCCCACACGTTTCTCGTCAGGGCGCGGTAGCTGACTATGCCGGGGCTGGTCACCAGCACCCTCAAGAGCGCAAATTCGGTGGCCGTGAGGTGCACCGGCACGCCGTCTCGCGTGACAACATGGTCCGAGAGATCGATCACGAGGCCATCGGACTCGACGCGCAGCCCGCTAGGCGCGGCGCGGAGCCTTGCCGCGAGCCGCGCCAGGAGTTCTCCTGGACTAAAGGGCTTAGTCACGTAATCGTCCGCGCCGGATTGGAGTGCTTCGATCTTCGTCCGGTCGTCGTCGATATCCGACAACACGAGAATCGGCATCCTGCCGCGTCGACGCAGCCGGCGGCAGAGCTCGATCCCGGACAGGTCGGGTAGCGTGACCTCCAGGATCACCGCACGAGGAAGGTTGGTGGCGGCGCAGTCGACGGCGTCCTCTGCAGTGTTGGCGCTGAGCACTTTGTAACCCGCCTCTCGCAGGATCACCTTTAAGGCGCGCTGCACCTGCGGATTCGGGTCGCAGACGAGGATGCGGTCAGTCATCTCGGCGCGAATCGCGGCGCGCTTCAGGGGCGGTGACGGTATTGCCGCGACCGCGTTGCACAACCGTCACTGCGACGTCCATGGCGGGATCATCGTCGGTGCGCCATACAGACGGCGTACAGGAACGGCGGCGCGATGTACAGATCGTCTACAGGTTGCGCTCGGGCCGATGGAACTGGCGTCCCGGCGTCCGGGGCACGCCGGCCGGGTTACGTCGGATCGAATCGGTAGCCGATTCCGGGCTCTGTCAGTACGTAGTGGTGACGAGCGGTTCCGGGCGGCTCGAGCTTACGCCTGAGGTTCGCGATCTGGCCGCGCAGCACGGTCACGTCATCGGCATATTGATGACCCCACACCTCGGTCAGGAGGTGGCGGTGAGTCAGCAGCCGGCCTCGATTACGAACGAGGACACGGAGGAGGTCGAATTCGGTTGGCGTGAGGTGGACCTTGCTCCCATCGCGGCGGACCGTATGCGCCCGTAGGTCAACCTCTAGCCCGCGGGCAGTCACCACCGTCTCCTCTTGCTCCGGGGATGTCCGCCGTAGCACCGCCTCGAGCCGTGCGACCAGCTCCTGCGGACCAAACGGCTTGGTCACGAAATCATCGGCACCGCTGCGCAACGCTCTGACCTTCTCCTGCTCCTCGCCGACCGCCGAGAGCACGATGATCGGCATCGAGCTCCACTCCCGCAGCCGGCTACACAGCTCCACACCGTCGCCGTCCGGCAGCAGCAGGTCGACGATCGCGGCGTCCACCGGGAATACCGCTGCAACATCGAGACCCTCCTCCAGGGTGCCGGCCGTGAGGACCTCATAGCCCTCGCCACGCAGCGTCGCCTTCAGCGCGCGGAGGATCTGCGGCTCGTCATCGACCGCCAGAACCCGTCTTGAGTTCGCGGCCGCGCTCACGGCCATTGCTCCGTGCCGATGGCAGGCAAGTCGACCACGAACACGCTCCCGTGTCCCACGGTCGACTCGACCCAGATTCTCCCGCCGCTCGCCTCGACGAACCCCTTCGCGATCGCCAGCCCGAGGCCCGAGCCCGTGTGCCCATCGCCATTTGCCTCCCGGGAGCGATAAAACGGCTCGAAGATTCGCTCGCACTCGGTCCGCGGGATTCCCGGCCCGCGATCGATCACCCGGATGATGGTGCGGTCGACGACCGAGAGCGCGCGGACGATCACCGGCTCGCCACCCGAGTAGCGGGTTGCGTTCTCCAACAAGTTCGCCAGCGCACGTTCGACCTGCCTGAAGTCCGCCCGCACCGGCGCAACCCCAGAATCGATTCGCACGCGAAACTCCGCCTCCCGAGGCTGAGCAGCAAGCGCTGCGTCGATAACTTCGTCCACCGAGCACTCAGCCAGGTTCGGAGCCGCGGCCTGCGCCTCGATTCTCGACAGATCAAGGAGATCGTCGATCAACCTCGCCAGCCGAGTGCCCTCCTCGACGACCACCCCGCCCAGCTCATCGCGCTCCGCTGGCGTCAGACTCGCCGAGCGAACTGCGGCGCCGGCCGCCAGCATCGCCGTGACCGGGGAACGGAGATCGTGCGACACGGCCCGCAGAACCGCCGTCTTGACCGCCTCGCTACGGCGCAGGCCCTCCGTCCGCACCGTCTCCCTCACCAGTCGTTCCCGCTCGAGCGCAAGCTCGAGCACTGCGCCGACGGCGGGCACCACCCGCTCGCGCAGTCGACTAGTCACGTCCGTAGGCAGATCCGCTGGGACGAGCAGTGTCCCGAATCGATGTTCGCCTGCATGGAAGGGGATTGCCTGGCGGCGCTGGTCACCGTGCGCCTCCTCGAGCACGATGCTCGCCCACGCAAGTTCGAACACGACCGCCACGTGCCGCCCGATCAGGGCCAGCGCCTCGGCTACTCCCGCACGCGCGAGCAATAGCTGAGCGATCTCAGCCATGAGATCGGCCTCCGCGCGCCGGCGGTCGGCCTCGGCTGCCCGCACGCGGGCGAGTTCACTCACGTAACTGGCGGCCACCGCCGCGACGAAGAAGGCTGCAAGCGCGATCCAGTTCCGGCTGTCGGCGATCGTGAACCGGCCGACCGGCGGCAGGTGGAAGAAGTTGAATGCCGCCGCGCTTAGGACGGAGGTCGCGATCCCGAGCCACACGCCCCAGAATGCCGATACCACGACAACCCCCATCAGGTACACCACCCCTAGCGAGCTGACCGCGGTCAGATGCTTGAGCGGATAGAGCAGACCGGTGCAGAGGGCAACCAGCGCCACGATGGCGAGTAGGCCAGTGCCAAGCGACGGACGCCCGCGCAGACGCATCGAACTCGCACCAATGACCATGCTGCGCAACGAATCCCGGTGCACCGCGCCGTCGCGACCGGGTCGGGTTGGTAGATTCACCCTGGCCCAGCCGGGAAGCCTGGTCGGCGCGGAAGCACTCATGTCAGCCACCTCTCCGCAGCCAAGACAACCCGCCGATCATCAACCCCTCGTCGTCGAGGTGACTGGGCCCGGCGAATGGATCGTTGGTGCGCCAATCTGCGGACGTGGGCTGCATATCTACCGCGTCGCTCCCGGCGACTGGCTGGTTTCTGAGGTCGGCTGCAATAACGAGGGCCGCGCCGCGGACCTCGCCGGGGCGCTCGCCGCGCTGTGTGACGCCAGCTCGGCGCCCAGCTGGTGGAGCTCTGTCCCGTCCGTGCTCGACGACGAAGAGGAGGCGGCGGGATGAGGCAGCGACCCGCGCGGTTCGTCTGATCGCGGCCAGTCAGCCAAACCCCGTTCCGATCCGACCGCGGCAAGGACCTGTTCGTACGCCATCTGCACATCGGCGCGGTCGACTGGTTCAGGAACAGACTCGTCGCTCGCGCGAAGGACCATGGCGGCCTGCCCTAGCAGGAGCTCACGCCGGCCCGAGTCCGCGGTCTGATCGACAATCTTGGTGAGCGCCTCAAGCTGTCGGATCAATACCGCCGGCATCCCCCGACCCGACTGGCGGATCTTTTCGAACGACCGCTCGACCAACCTCTCGTAGCTGACCTGCGCAGTGATAACGCGCACATATCCGTGGCTATCCCGGTGGACGCGGAGTGGCCGCCAGCGCGCCGTGATCTTGCACAGACCATCGCCAAGCCAGTCGATGCACGTGAGCGCGGTGAACGTGTCGTTGACCGCAGGGGACAGCGCCCTTATCGCGATCTCGACGAGCTGATCAACGGCGAACGCGAGATCCTGCGCCAACGTCCGACTAGAGCCGGTGACGTGCGCAGTTCGCAGCGCCCGACTCACGCGTGGAGCCGCGCCCGGAGGCCAGACGATGGCCAGGGGGCGGCCACCGATGACGAAGTGCCCCGGCCGGTACAGCAGCCGAATCACCGCACCCTTCTCGGCCGCAAGCCCGATTAGGGTTTCGTGCTGGACGAACTGCAGGTATCCGCTCGCCGGCGCCGGAACGATGCCGCCCGCATCATCCATCCGCCGCAGAAGCTCCGACACCGACGGGCCCGTCTCCAACGCCACGGCGTCGTCAGACGACTCGGCTTCGATCGCCCGCGACAAGTCTCTCGCGATGCTGGCGATGACCTGCGGCAGCTGAATCGACATCGCGATGTGGTGGATGAAGTAGATGAGCACGGCCATCGAGACGGTGACCAGCCCCACCGCGATCGTGATCGAGAGGTGCGGGACGAAGTCCCTTCCCTGAGCCGCTGGTCCGATCGAGATCAGCACCAGCGTCGCGTACACAAAGGTCGCGACGAACGTCCCCAGTGTGAACTGCGTGCCGCGATCGCGGATGAAGTTGCGGAGCATCCTCGGCCCGAACTGCGTTGAGGCGAGCGTGAGCGTCACGATCGTGATCGAGAACACGATCCCGACCACAGTGATCACCGCCGCCGCCAGCGTCGTCAGGATCTGACGCGCCGCGTCGGCGGTGCCGAACACCATCCAGGAAGGAAGCGTGATGCCGCCGCTAAAGGCCGCGTTGTCGAGCGCGTGCGTGACGAAGTACAGCGCGACGGCAGCGACGACCTCGATCGTCGGCACCAGCCACAGGTTCGTCCGCAGCGCCTCACGCCGCCAATCGGAGCGCAACGCAACGAGCGAGATCACGGGAAGCTGAGGTTTCAACTGCGACATGCGGGCAGCGGTTTCACTGCGCCGACCAGCCTTCCCGGCTCACCGAGACGGATCGTAGCGCCTCGGATCTGGCGCGTGAACTCTCGGGCCGAAACGGCTAGAGCGCTGCGATCGTCTCCGACACCGCCTGTGCCACCGTGAGCGTCGCTTGCACACTCAACAGCGGACTCCCGCCGGAATGGATGAGCTGCCGAGCGAGAGCGACTCCGCGAGCGGACACAGCTCCCTCGCCGCGCAGGGCGTCGATGAGCACTACTAGGTCATGCCAGGCTGCGAGCACCTGGGCGTCAATCACGGTTAGATTCGCCGCAGGTTTAGCGTGCCGCTCGTCGGCCGTCCCGAGGATGTTCCGAATGCACGCCGGCACGCGGCGCCGCTCTTGCGCGCGCGTCAACTGCTGTGCCCTCAGCGCACGCGCGGCATCGGAATCAAGCCGAAGCCCAGCGGCGATCTCGCAGTCGAGAACCCGCTGCCTGACCCGGACGCGCAGTCGTAAGCCGCGATCCAGGCGACGGATCTGCAATGCCAACGAAGCACCTTCCACGGCGATCACCTCCAGGGACGCCACGTCACAGGTGGCGTCCCGGCCCCTTGAGCACGACGAAACGCCGCCCCGGACCGCAAGCGGACGGGTCGGGCCTTCAAGCGACGGTGCGGCCGCGGGAAATTCGGAGCCGTGGCCCATGACGGAAGGAGCAGCGACCAGCCCGGGCGGATCGGGTTGCCGTAGGGGCTGGAGAAACTATGTTGAGCCATGGTCGACTGACTCTCCTGGGGATGTCGAGCGAGCGTCTACTCTCTCCCGCCCGACAATGTTGAGGTGTGGTTGGCGGTGCAGGCGATCACGACCTACACGGGCAGTGCGAACTCGTGTGGACCCGCCGGCTGCCTGTCCAATGCGGCGGTCGCATCGCGGATCATCTGCCGAAGCGCTCCGGGCTCGCTCCGGTTGTAGAGCGGGCTGCCATCAGCGTTCGTCAGTATCCGTTCGAGCATCGCCATTCCCTTCGCCCGGACCGGCCGGGGGCTACGAAGGCGCTCGATGATCGTTGCGATCGAACCCTCTGCGTTGAGCACCCCACGGCGATCGATGATCGACACTCGGGCACGCGTCCTCGCCGGCAGGTGCGCGTCGGCGATCGACCGACGCAGAGCGCCCGCGAGCGCCCTGCGATTGCGCTCGCTGGTCAACTGTCGCGCACGCAGCGCAAGCTCGTCGCTCGCACCCGGCTCCACACCTTCGGCAAGGGCGCGCGTGAGTCTCGCACGATGAACGCTGGTACGGAGCCGGAGCCGCAACGAGTTCGCTCGGCGGTCGGATCCGCAATCTGGGATCGACTCAGGAGGGGTCGAGTAGCGCTTAGCGCGATGTGGATCTACCGTATCCGGCATCTGACACTCATAAGAAAAGGGCGTGCTCCCGTGACCGCATCGCATTCCGCAATGACTTCTGGGAGCCGTCACCGCTTACGTTCTCAGCGTAGATCCGCCCCCGTGATAGGGCCGTACAGATCGGTGTCAAACGCGTACAGATTTCGTACAGATGGCCGCTGAGCGGACCCGCCGGCGCTGCTTCCGAGCTCGCCGGTCGGTCGGCAACCCGTCGAAATCTTCAGGAGCCGTTGCTAGCCGTACCCCAGCTGTATTGACTTAGCGGGCTGAGCAGGGGTTATGTGGCCGCAGCGAACTGGGTGGCGGTGGTTGCCGTCACCGTGTCAGATGTCGAGGTGCTGCCGGCTGAGCCGGCGGATGAGCTGGCGCGTTTGATGGCGCGGTGCTCGGAGTTGGCGGTTGGGAACGAGTTGTTGTGGGATGAGGCTGCACGGCTTGCGGAGGAGAACGAGCGGCTGCGGGCGCGGATCGTGAAGTTGGAGAGCGAGTTGGTGGAGGCGCGGCGTGCGGCCAAGCGTCAGGCGGCGCCGTTCTCGCGCGGGGAGCCTTCCGGGAGTCCTGGTCGGCCGGGTCGTCGTTCTGGCGAGCAGCACGGACGGCATGGTCATCGTCAGCCGCCGGTGGAGGTCGATGAGGAGTTCGATGCGCCGCTTGTGGATCGGTGCGAGTGCGGTGGGGAGATCGTGGAGGAGCGGATCGAGTTCCGGTATCAGGACGAGCTGCCCGAGCCCAAGCGGGTTCGTCGTCGGTTCGCTGTGCACGTTGGCAAGTGCAGCTGCTGCGGGCGTCGCCATCAGGGCCGTCATCCCTATCAGACCTCCGACGCGCTGGGCGCGGCCAGCTGCATGCTCGGTCCGCGCGCCGTCGCGCTCGCGACCGAGCTCAACAAAGAGCTGGGGCTCTCGCCGCAGAAGACCGCCCGCTTCGGAATCCAGATCACACCCGGTGGCGTGGTGCAGGCAATCGCCCGCCAAGCGCGAGTTCTGGAGCCGACGTATGAGGCGGTGGTCGAAGGGGCCCGCTCAAGCCGGGCGGTCGCGCCGGATGAGACCGGTTGGCGAATCAACGGGCAGAAGGCGTGGCTGTGGAGGTTCGCCGGCGAGGATCTGACCGTTTATCTGATCGCCCGTGGCCGCGGGTACGAGCAGGCTGTGGAGATCCTCGGCGAGAAGTTCTCGGGCGTGTTAGAGCGCGATGGCTGGGCGCCGTACCGCCGGTTCGCCAATGCCAGGCATCAAACGTGTGCAGCGCATTTGCTGCGCCGGACCGGCGAGTTGATCGCCGATTCTGTCGCGGGGCAGGCGCGCGTTCGGCACGCCACCCGGCGGATCCTCAAGGACGCGCTCGCGTCGCGCGACCAGCGGCAGACCAAGCGGCCGCTGCTTCCCATCCTTCTTTGGGATGTAGAGGCGCCTGACAGGCTTGAACCGGTAGCGCTCGTGGCGCGACGCGTCGATGATGCGCTCGATCTTGCCCAGCGTCATGCCGTCCGCGGTCTCTGCGTCGGGTCCAGGCGTTATCGCTCCCTTGTTGGAGTAGATGCGCCCGTAGGCCAGCAAGTACAGCTGCGGGTTGAACAACTGCCGATACAGCTCGTCCAACGGCAGGCCACCCGCGCCGAGACGACAGGTTGTGTCCGTCCAACTCGGCTGCGGGGGTTAGCTGGAATCGAGCAGACAACCGGCTGGCCCGCGCCGCTGCTCGGAGAAGGAGGAACCTCGTAGAGCTCGGCTTGACTGAGTCAGTGCGGCTTCGGTATGTCTGACCGATCAGGGTCGACATTCCGGACCAAGCGATTGCTGGGTTGTAGGTCCCTGACGAGCCGACGCCTGGGAGGGCTGCTCCTGTCGTCGTTGGCTTGGTTGTCACGTTCCGGGCTCCCAGTCTGGCGCGCTGTCCCATGCACTGGTGCGGATCAGCGGGCGGCTGCCGACGCCGTCTGCGCGCATCCCGTACAGGCCCGCGTTCCCGCCGGTCCCTCCGCGGGCGTACACAATCCATCGCCGTCACCCGAATAGGAGGCTGAGAGCACCATCGTGCCATCCGGGAAGTGGGTGAGCTGCCTGAGCCCGGTTCCATCCGGTTCGACAGTCATGAATTGCGAATGGGGAGTTTCCTGGTCTTCGTATGAGCGGAACAGGATGCCGCCGCCCGGTGAGAAGGTGGGATGGTCGCCGCCGCCGAGCCTCCAGGGGGTGATCCGGCGGTTGGCTGAGCCGTCGATCCGGACGGTGTAGAGGGATGCGCCGCCAGCGGGCGCGGTCAGCCAGGAGTTGGCGTGCGCGTAGACGATGGTGTGCCCGTCGGCCGAGATCGCGGGGGCCTCGATATCGCCCGCCCAATGCGTGCGCTTGAGGATGGTGCGCTGCGTTCCTCGGCCGAGATCGAGCAGCTCGAGCGAAGATTGCTGGATCTGATGTACGCCGCCGTTGATGCGCTCACGGCCCTGAGCCCGCACCACCACGAGCCGGCCGTCCGGCATCCACGCCGGCGCTGAGACATCACAAGCCGCTCCGAGGTGGCATTGCACGTGCACCCGGTGCGGCGGTCCGCCGCTGGCCGGGACGGTGAAGGCCTGGCATCCGGCCGCGTCGCTGCAGCGCTCGAACGCGATCAGCTTGCCGTCGGGAGACCAGTCCGGCTGGTCGTCCGTGGTGCCAGGTGGTGGGTGAGTGAGTTGCTGCTCCCCCGAACCGTCCGTCTTCACCGTAAACAGAGCGCTCTCCGTCTGCGCCTGGTCGAGAAAGCGACGGAACGCGATCCGTTTGCCGGGCGCCGCTGCTACCGCCGGCGGCTGCGGCACCGCAGCCCGCCGCTGCGACCCCCAGCGCTGCGAGCCAAAGGCAGCAGATGAGCCTTGCGCGCTTCGCCACTGTCACGCGTATGTGAGGGGCTGCGCGCATTGACGTGGTCCCCTTCGCTGTAGTGTCAGCTGTGTGTGCGGGGCGGATGGTCTCGCAACGGACTCCCGATTCCGGACAGTCGTCGGGATCGTGATGGAGAGACATGTGGATACTCCTGTGAGTCGAGTTGACGAGGTGCTGTTACTGCGCCGGGTTACCGTTGTTAGATCCGTGCGTGATGTCGGAGGCGCTTGGGTCTGCATCTCCGAGGACGTCTTTGATGCCAAGGACTTCGTTGACGCCGAGGACACGCAGCGAATCCTTTCTGGACAGAGTGAGGAGCAGCGTCACGCGGGCGGTCGTCGGACGTGATGCTTGTGGCCGGTCCTCACGGCGAGCACCGGCGTCTGACCAGGATTCCAGAGTACTTCTGGTCGGTGAAGATCAGCGTGCCGCGCAGTCCGGCCAGCGCCGCGGTACCGGACAAGATGGTCCCGGTGCCGTGTAGGTTCGACAGGGTTTGGGTGCTGCAGTCGAAGGCGGCGTGGAACCTCGTCTCCCACCTGAGCGTGCCGGATCCCACGCGTGCGACCGAGCCGGTGAACGTCTCGGCACCTTGACCGGCGATGACGCTCGAGCTGCAGTTGATGACCCATCTGAAGTCGGTGCTGATGGTGCCTGTCAGGTCACCGCTGTAGCTGGTGGCGAAATCGGGGGTGTCGCAGCTGAGCAGCGAGCC
>Ga0335083_10008887_pt1 | contig 12232 bp, 11 predicted proteins | sample Lox_Sample_42_FD_206716 | JGI IMG/M metagenome (GOLD analysis project Ga0335083, IMG submission 206716) | Soil microbial communities from Loxahatchee National Wildlife Refuge, Florida, United States - Lox_Sample_4.2 | ecosystem: Environmental > Terrestrial > Soil > Wetlands | place: USA... | reverse complement strand
GCGCCCGCCGAGCAGCTACCGCCGCCCGCTACCGATGCACTAGCCGGGACCGTGAGTCCCAGCAAGGGCAGAGCCAACCCAGCACAGGCCGCCATGATCATCCTCATAATTGCCCACTACACCACAGAAGCGTCTCGGCCCGGTCACGATCGCCGCCCAGGCCAGCGGTATCGTAAGCCCCGTGATGCGACTCACCAAGCTCGGACATTCGTGCGTCAGGCTGGAGAAGGACGGCGCCGTCCTGGTCATCGACCCGGGCACGTTCAGCGACGCGCCCGCCGCCCTCGACGGGGCCACCGCGGTCCTGGTCACCCACGAGCACCCGGACCACCTGGACGAGGACGCGCTGCGTGCCGCGCTGTCCCGCGACCCCGGCCTGACCCTGTGGGCCAACCAGTCGATCTGCGCGCAGGCGGCCGAGTTCGGCGACCAGGTGCACGAGGTCAAGCACGGCGACGCGCTCACGGTGGCCGGCTTCGACGTGCACGTCTACGGCGTGGACCACGCGCTCATCCACCCGGACATCCCGCTGGTGGTGAACACCGGCTTCCTGGTCGACGGAGACCTGTTCCACCCCGGCGACTCGTTCACCGTCCCCGAGGACCCGGTCAGCACGCTGCTGGTCCCGATCAGCGCCCCCTGGCTGAAGGCGGGCGACATGATCGACTACTTCCGCGCCGTCGCCCCCGCCCGCGGCTACGCCATCCACGACGCGATCCTCAACGACGCCGGCCTGGCCCTGATGACCAGGATGCTGTCCGTCGCCGCCGCCCCCAGCCAGGCCCCCGTCACCCGCCTCGACCCGGGCACCACCATCGACCTGTGACCCTCGTCCCGCGCCGCACGGGCCAATAGGATTTTCCGCATGCCCAGGTATCCCGATGCGGAGCCCTACGAGACCGGACTGCTGGACACGGGGGACGGGAACCTCGTGTACTGGGAGGCCTGCGGGAACCCGGACGGCGTGCCCGCGCTGATCGTGCACGGCGGCCCCGGTTCGGGGTGCACGACGGGAATGCGGAGGTCGTTCGATCCGGAAAAGTTCCGGATCATCCTGTTCGACCAGCGCAACTGCGGACGCAGCCGGCCGCACGCGAGTGATCCCGCGGCCGACATGAGCCTGAACACGACCGAGCACCTGCTCGCGGACATGGAACGGCTGCGCGAGCACCTGGGCGTCGAGCGGTGGCTGCTGCGCGGCGGGTCGTGGGGAGTGACGCTATCGCTGGCGTACGCGGAGCGGCATCCGGAACGGGTCAGCGGGATGCTCATGCTCAGCGTTACCTCGACCAGGCGACTGGAGATCGACTGGCTGTACCGGGGGGCCGGCCGGTTCTTCCCCGAGGCCTGGGCCCGGTTTACCGGATTCGCGAGCCTGGCCGGCACGTACCGGCTGCCGACCGACACCACCCCGCCGATCCCTGGCTTGCTCCAGGCGTACTCGCGGATGATGGAAGACCCCGACCTCGACGTCCGCTCGCGGGCCGCGACCGAGTGGCTGGCCTGGGAGGACGCGGTCATCTCGCAGGAAGCCGGCGGGAGCCCAGGCGTCTACAGCGACCGGCCCGACGACGCGAAGCTCGCGTTCGTGCGTATCTGCTCGCACTACTTCGCGCACGACGGTTTCCTCGGGGACGGCGTGCTGATACGCGAGGCCGGCCGGCTGGCCGGCATCCCCGGCGTCCTGATCCACGGCCGCAACGACCTCAGCGGCGGCGCCTACACGGCGTGGGAACTCGCCCGGGCCTGGCCCGGAGCCGAGCTCATCGTCATCGACGACTCCGGCCACACCGGCAGCACCACGATGACCGACCAGCTGCATGCCGCCGCCGACCGCCTCTACCAGCAGATCACCAGCCCCGCCTGAGCCCGTAACCGGGGACGCCTAGAGGCGGCAGCGGACGGCGAGGATGTCCGGCACCGGGCTGCCCGCCGCCTGAGCACGGGCGCGTAGAACCCGGTGCCGCAGGCCAGGTCGAGCACCGGCCCGGCGCCCCGCCCGAGCACCTGGACCAGCGCGTCGCTGGTGCGTCTGGTGAAGTCCTGCGCCGCGCCCTGCATGTAGGTCTCGTACCAGTCGGCCCACTCGTCGTACCGCGCGGCCGGAGCGCCGGGGGTTCCCATGTCGCCAAGCTAACCGGAGGGCATCAGGCCGGCCACCGTTCCCCGCTGCGCCCTCGGCGAACCTAATCCTCGAACAGGCCCGGGTCGAACGGCTGGGTTCCCTCGTCCGGCGTCCAGACGGCGCCGAGCGGCATGAGATCGGTGATCTTCACGCTCCGGCGAACGACATCGATGCCACTTTGGTGTCGCGATAGCGACATCGTTGCCACATCCATGTCGTTCGAAGCAGAGGCTGCCCCGATCCTCTGTTGCTGATGTGATTGCTGACGAAGATCAGGCGGCCGCCCCGCTGTCCGGTATGTCGTGAGACACCCTGGCTGTATCGTGAGCGCTCTGAGCGGGAAGGGGACCACGAGGTGGACGAGCAGCAGATCACCGTCAACGGCCAGCTGATCGCGTTCCGGGAGAGCGCAGGCGCCGAAGGGCCCGTGATCTTCATCCATGGCAACTCCTGCTCCTCCAGCACCTGGAGCAACATCCTGCAAGGCCCGTTCGGCCAGCGCTTCCGCTGCCTGGCCCTCGACCTGCCCGGCCACGGGAACTCGCAGAAAGCCAAGGACCCAAGCGACTACTCCCTGCCCGGCTACGCGCAGACCCTGACCAGCTTCGCCCGAGCCAGCCAGGCCGAAAACGCCGTCATCGTCGGCTGGAGCCTCGGCGGCCACATCGCCCTCGAAGCCGCGCCGCACCTACCGACAGCCACCGGGTTCGTCATCTTCGGCACGCCCCCGATCGCGACCGCCGACCAGATGAGCGTCGCCTTCCAGCCGAACCCGGCGATGGCCTTCACCTTCGCCCCGAGCATCACGCCCGACGAGGCACGCAGCTACGCCGAGGCGTTCACCGCCCCCCGTTCGGCCCTAAATCTCGACGAGATCGTCGCGGACGTGCAGAAGACCGACGGCGCGGCCCGGGCCGGCCTGGGCGCCAGCCTGGCCGAGGGCCGCTACGCCGACGAGGTGGCCATCATCGACGCCCTGAACAAGCCCCTGGCCATCCTGCACGGCGAAGCCGAGCAGCTCATCAGCCTCGACTACCTCCGCACCCTCAGCCCCCCGACCCTGTGGCGCCACGAGATCCAGCTCATCCCCGGCGCCGGCCACGCCCCCCACCTGGAAACCCCGGACGCGTTCACCGTCCTGCTCACGCAGTTCATGGCCGACCTCACGTAAGCAGCTGGGCCACCAGTGTGTCCCCGACCCACTGCTCGTACTGATCCGCCGTCCACCCGCACCCGCCGAAGACCACCGACCTGTGCGCCGCCTCCGCAGGCCCTAGCCGCCGACCTAGCCGGCTGTTTCCAGCGCTTCAACCGAGCCGCCGACGGCACTGTCGTCGCGCGGGCCGACTACCTTCAGGTCATGGCCACCAGGGCGGCGGGTTAGCAGCACCGCCGACACCACCCCCGCCGCCGCGAAGAACGCGATGACCAGCACCAGCCCGCCCCTGAAGGCCGGCAGCGGATCCGCCGGCGACACGCGCGCCAGGATCGCGACCAGCCCGGCCACCCCGAGCACGGTCCCGACCTGCCGCCCCGTGTTGAGGATTCCGCTCCCGGTGCCGAACCGGGCCGGCGTCAGCGACTGGCTCCCCGCCCCGAGCAGCGACGGGATGGCAAGCCCCACCCCCGCCCCGCCCAGCATCTGGGCGGGCAGCAGATGGGTTGCATAAGCAGGCTCGACCTGGATCCGCCACAGCCACAGCGCCTGGGCCAGCGCGTTGACGAAGCATCCGATCACCGTGACCCGCCCCGGCCCGCCGAGCACGGCGGTCAGCCGCGGCGCGACCAGCCGGGCGAACGGCAGCACCATGAGCGGGCCGGGCGCGATGGCCAGGCCGGCCTGTACCGCGGAGTAGTGCCACACGCCGGTCAGGAACTCCACCGAGCTGAGCACGAACGCCCCGAACCCGGCGTAGTACAGGATCGACGCGGCGAAAGAACCGCTGAACGTGCGCGAGCGGAGCAGTTCAAGCTCGATCACGGGGGAGTGGTGCCGCCGCGAGCGGTACACCATGGCCGCGCCGCTGGCCAGCGCGGCGGCCAGCAGGCCCAGGAACGACGCCGAGCCCCAGCCCCAGCTAGGCGCCTTGACCAGCGCCAGCGCGACCAGGCCGACCGCCAGCGCGAGCAGTCCGGCGCCGATGATGTCCGGCCGGCGGGTGACATTCGGGTCCTTGCTCTCCGGCACCACCCGGGCCGCCAGCCACACCGCCACCAGGCCCACCGGCACGTTGATCCAGAACACCCAGCGCCAGTTGGCCTGCACCAGCAGGCCGCCGATGACCGGGCCGAGCGCCGCTCCCAACGCGCCGAGCGCGGACCAGGTGCCCAGGGCCTTGGGCCGAAGGGCGGGCGGCACCACCGCCAGCAGCAGCGACAGCGATGCTGGCACCATCGCCCCGGCCCCCGCCGCCTGGATGACCCGGGCCGCGATCAGCGCGGCCACCCCCGGCGCGATCCCGCACAGCACCGAGCCGAAGCTGAACAGGACCAGGCCGCCCGAGAACAGCCGCCGCCGGCCGATCCGGTCGGCCCAGCGGCCGGCCGGGACGAGCACCGCGGCGAACACGATCGTGTACGCGTTCAGCACCCAGGACAGCGAGCTCAGGCTGGTGCCCGGGTAGTCCTTGCTGATGTACGGGAACGCCAGGTTGACGATGAACAGATCGAGCGAGGACATGAACACGGCGAGCGAAAGCACGCCGACCACAGCGGTGACCCTGCGGTTCTCCACCAGAGCTCTCCAAGGGGTGAGTCCGAAATCTGAACCCACCTTAACTCATCGACAGGTAGTGCGTCCAGAAATTGGACTGACAAGGTATGCTGACGGCATGGCAAGCACTACCGCCCAGCCGCGCACCTGCTCGATCGCGCGCACCCTGGACATCGTCGGGGAGAAGTGGGCGCTGCTGGCGCTGCGCGAGGTCTTCCTCGGCAACCGCCGGTTCGACGAGATGGTGCGCCGCACCGGCGCGCCGCGGGACACGCTCACCGCCCGGCTCAAGACCATGACCGCCGCCGGGATCCTCGAGCGGCGCCCGTACAGCGAGCACCCGGCCCGCTTCGAGTACCACCTGACCGAGGCCGGCCGCGACCTGTACCCGGTCATCGCCACGCTGATGCACTGGGGCGACAAGTACCTGGCCGGCCAGGACGGCCCGCCGCTGATCCTCGAGCACACCTGCGGACACCAGTTCGTGCCCCAGCTGACCTGCGAGGCCTGCGGCCAGCCGGTGGCCTACGGCCAGTCCAGGGTCGCGAGCTCAGCCTCCGGCTGGGCGCCTAGCTCCCAGTAGAAGTGCGCCGCGCCCCGAGGAACAGCTCGATCAGCTCCCGCGTGGTCGTCGCGTCCTCGGCGGACTTGTCGTCCCGCCAGCGCCCGGTGAACCGCGGGAACCGCATGGCCAGACCGGAGTCGTCCTCGATCTGCCCCCAGGCCGCCGTGTAGTTCGGCGACAGGGTCAGCTCGGCCGACAGGATCTCAAGCACGAGACCCGGCTCGAACCACACGTCGGGGGACTGCCGCGCGTCCACCCGGGCCGGCTTGCCGGCCGGCGACTCGAACGGCTTGAGCTTGTCCACCAGCCCGGCCAGGTCCGCGTCGGTGAATCCGGCCCCGCACTTGGTCACCGCGCGGAACATGTCGGCGTCCGCGTCGTAGGCCGCCAGCAGCACCGCGCCGTACACGCCGGTCCGCCGCCCGCGCCCGGCGAACGCCCCCACCACCACGAGGTCAACCGTGTCGGACAGCTCCGACCGGTAGTCCCGCTTGAGCTTGATCCACTGCCAGCCGCGCGCCCCGGCCTTGTACCCGGAGTCGGGCCCGATGGACTTGCACATCAGCCCCTCGCACCCGTCGGTCAGCGCCTGCGCGAACCTGGCCTCCAGCACATCGGCGTCGCTGACCGTGGCCGCGTCCGTCATCCGCAGCCGCGGCGACAGCGTGATCGCCTGCGCCAGCCGCGCCCGCCGCTCCGGGTACGGCAGCTGGGTCAGGTCCTCCCCGTCCGCGTACAGCAGGTCGAAGCAGAACATCCCGACCGGCACGTCCTTGACCGCCTGGTCGATCCCGTGCTTCCGCCGCCGCAGCATCACCTCGCCGAACGGCCTCAGTTCGCCCGCCTCGGCGTCGTACGCGACGACCTCTCCCTCGCAGATCGCCTCGCGCGGCCCGAGCCCCGCGGCCAGCATCTCGACCACGTCGGGGAACTGGTCGCTGATGCTCTCGAGCCGCCGGGTGAACAGTTCGATGTGGCCGTCCGCGGTGCGGTGCGCCTGCACCCGCACCCCGTCGTACTTGTACTCGGCCGAGCACTCCCCGCCCAGCTTGGCCAGGATCTCCGGCGCCTCGGCGAGCCGCTGGGCCAGCATCGACCGCACCGGGTTGCCGGGCTGGACCTTGAGCTCCGCCACCGCCCCGAGGCCCCCGGCCACCAGCGTCGCGGCCACCTTGCCGAGGTCGCAGCAGATGTTGTACGCCCGTTCCAGCACCGGCCGGTCGGCCTTGCCGCCCGCGTGCACCCGGGCCAGCGCGTCCAGGATGGTGGGGGTGCCGATGCCGAGCCGCAGGTTCCCGGTGACCAGCCGCAGCAGGTAGCGCGCCTCCAGCGGGGTCGCCTGCCTCAGCAGCCCGGCCATCAGCTCCAGCTTGCGCCCCTGTGACCCGGTCCCCTCGGCCCGGGCGATGTCGAACAGCGTCGCCACTACCTCGTTGACCGTCAGCACCGGCTTACGGTCCTCGCCCGCCAGCAACTGCTCCGCCGCCTGCCCAAGGTCGCCCACCTCGCGCACGGTGGCGGCCACCTGCGTGGTTTCGCGGCCGGTGGCGGCGGCCAGCGCCCGGATGGCCATCTTCTCGGCCAGCCCGAGGTCGATCCCGGCGAACTCCGGCGCGATCTGCCCCTGGCACAGGTAGCACACCACCGGCAGCAACTCGCCCGGCGTCTGCTCCACTAGCTGGGCCAGCCGCTCGATCAGCGCCAGCCTCCCGCTGACCTGCTCCAGGTCCCGGTACGCCTCGGCTACAACCAGGTATTCCATTCATCCATTGTCACAGGCCCACCTTCTTGACCACCGCGGTGCCGTCGATGACCATCTCGCGGCGCTGGTTGAACGCGGTCGTGCGCAGCTTGATGATCCGCTTGTCGTCGCGTTTCTCGGTCACCGTGACCGTCACCCGGACCGTGTCCCCGATCTTGACCGGGGCGGTGAAGCTCAGGTCCTGGCCGAGGTAGATGGAGTTCGGCCCGGGCAGCTGGGTGCCGAGCACTGCCGAGATGAGCCCGGCCACCAGCATGCCGTGCGCGATCCGCTCCCCGAACATGGACTGCGCGGCGTGCTCGTGGTCCATGTGCATCGGGTTCATGTCCCCGGTCAGGCCCGCGTAGTTGACGATGTGGACCTCGGTGATGGTCCGGGTCAGCGACGCCTCGTCACCGACCTTGATGTCCTCGTAGGCGAGTTCTGACATGTCTCACACTCCCAGCGTGCGCCGGATCCTGCCCCCGGGAGCCACGCTGCCCGCCGTGGACCGCCGCGGATCGGGTCGAAGGTCCCCGCGGTGGGGGTCCGAGGTCGGTATCCCCGCGCGATCGGGCCGGGCAAGCATGAGCCTGGTCGGAAATAGTGAAGCCGTTCCTCGTTTGGTAAAAATAGTTATTTTTTACGGAAAATAACCTTGGTATCCGTGCCGCATCGCGATGCACGCTTACTTTTGCCAACCTGGCAGAGGTAGGAGGCGGCCATGAAGCAGATACTCGACGCGATCCTCTCCCCGGACAGCCAGCCCGGCGACTTCGCCGCGCTGCCGCTGCCGGAGGCCTACCGGGCCGTCACGCTGCACCGGGACGAGGAGCACATGTTCGACGGCTTCGACCCGCCAGACCGCGACCCGCGCAAGTCGCTGCACGTGGAGGACGTCCCGGTACCCGAGCTCGGTCTGGGCGAGGCCCTGATCGCCGTCATGGCCAGCTCGGTCAACTACAACACCGTGTGGAGCTCGATCTTCTCGCCGGTACCCACCTTCACCTTCCTGCGCCGTTACGGGCGGCTGTCCCCGCTGACCGCCCGGCACGACCTGCCCTACCACGTGGTCGGCTCGGACCTGGCGGGCGTGGTGCTGCGCACCGGGCCGGGGGTGACCGTGTGGCAGCCGGGCGAGGAGGTGGTGGCGCACTGCCTGTCGGTCGAGCTGGAGAGCTCCGACGGGCACAACGACACCATGCTCGACCCGGAGCAGCGCATCTGGGGCTACGAGACCAACTTCGGCGGCCTGGCCCAGCTCGCCCTGGTCAAGACCAACCAGCTGATGCCCAAGCCGAAGCACCTGACCTGGGAGGAGGCCGCCACCCCGGGCCTGGTGAACTCGACCGCCTTCCGCCAGCTCGTCTCGGACAACGGCGCCTCGATGAAGCAGGGCCAGAACGTGCTGATCTGGGGGGCCAGCGGCGGCCTGGGCGCCTACGCCACCCAGTACGCGCTGGCCGGCGGGGCCATCCCGGTCTGCGTGGTGTCCAGCGAGCACAAGGCCCAGCTGTGCCGCGCCATGGGCGCCGAGCTGATCATCAACCGGGCCGCCGAGGGCTACCAGTTCTGGAAGGACCCCAAGACCCAGGACCCCAAGGAGTGGAAGCGGTTCGGGGCCCGGATCCGCGAGCTCACCGGCGGCGAGGACGTCGACATCGTCTTCGAGCACCCCGGCCGGGAGACGTTCGGTGCCTCGGTCTACGTGACCCGCAAGGGCGGCACGATCGTGACCTGCGCGTCGACCTCCGGGTTCATGCACGAGTACGACAACCGCTACCTGTGGATGAGCCTCAAGCGGATCATCGGCTCGCATTTCGCCAACTACCGCGAGGCCTGGCAGGCCAACCGCCTGATCGCCAAGGGCATGATCCACCCCACGATGTCGGCGGTCTACCCGTTGGAGCAGACCGGCCAGGCCGCCCTGGACGTGCACCGGAACCTGCACCACGGCAAGGTCGCGGTGCTGTGCCTGGCTCCGCACGAGGGCCTCGGCGTGCGCGCCCCCGAGCTGCGCGCCAAGCACCTCACCGAGATCAACCGGTTCAGGAGCGAGTAGGAGTAATGGAGCGAGATAGACCCTGGCTGATGCGGACGTACGCGGGGCACTCCTCCGCGGCCGCGTCCAACGCGCTGTTCCGCCGCAACCTGGCCAAGGGGCAGACGGGGCTGTCGGTGGCGTTCGACCTGCCCACCCAGACCGGGTACGACGCCGACCACGCGCTGGCCCGGGGCGAGGTCGGCCGGGTCGGCGTGCCGGTCGGGCACCTGGGCGACATACGGGCGCTGTTCGACGGGATCCCGCTGGAGCGCACCAACACCTCGATGACGATCAACGCCCCGGCCCTGTGGCTGCTGGCGCTGTACCAGGTGGTGGCCGAGGAACAGGGCGCCGACATCACGAGGCTGGCCGGGACGACGCAGAACGACATCATCAAGGAGTACCTGTCCCGCGGTACCTACATCTTCCCGCCGGTTCCCTCGGTCCGGCTGACCACCGACCTGATCGCCTACACGGTGACGCGGATGCCGAAGTGGAACCCGGTCAACGTGTGCAGCTACCACCTCCAGGAGGCGGGCGCCACGCCGGTCCAGGAAATCGCCTACGCGCTGGGCACCGCGATCACCCTCCTGGACGCCGTCCGCGACTCGGGGCAGGTCCCGGCCGCGCGCCTCGGTGAGGTGGTCGGGCGGGTCTCGTTCTTCGTCAACGCCGGGGTCCGGTTCGTCGAGGAGATGTGCAAGCTGCGGGCCTTCGCCCGGCTCTGGGACTCGATCACCCGCGAGCGGTACGGGATCGCGGACCCCGCGCTGCGCCGCTTCCGGTACGGCGTGCAGGTCAACTCGCTGGGCCTGACCGAGGCCCAGCCGGAGAACAACATCCAGCGGATCGTGCTGGAGATGCTGGCCGTCACCCTGTCGAAGAACGCCAGGGCCCGCGCCGTCCAGCTGCCCGCCTGGAACGAGGCGCTGGGCCTGCCGCGCCCGGCGGACCAGCAGTGGAGCCTGCGCATCCAGCAGGTCCTGGCGTACGAGTCCGACCTGCTCGAGTACGGCGACCTGTTCGACGGCTCGCCGGTGATCGAGGCCAAGACGGCTGAGCTCGCCGCCGGGGCCGAGGCCGAGCTGGCCGAGGTCGAGGCGCAGGGCGGCATGGTGCCCGCGGTCGAGTCCGGCTTCCTCAAGGCCCGCCTGGTCGCCGCGCACGCGGCCCGGCGGGCCCGGGTGGAGTCCGGCGCCGACCCGGTGGTGGGGGTGAACTGCTTCCAGGCCACCGAGCCCAGCCCGCTCCTGGATGGCGGCGACGCCGTCGTCCAGCAGGTCGACCCGGTCAGCGAGCAGGAGGTGCTGGCCGGCCTGGCCTGGTGGCGCAACTGCCGCGACGGCGACGCCGCCCGCGCCGCACTCGACCGGCTGCGGACCGACGCGGCCCGCCCCGACGTCAACCTGATGGACGCCACCCTGGCCTGCGCCCGGGCCGGCGTCACCACCGGCGAGTGGGCCGGCGCCCTGCGCGACGTCTTCGGCGAGTACCGCGCCCCCACCGGCCTCAGCTCCCTGCCCGCCACGATCGCCAACCCCACCGACCTCATCAGTCCCATTGATCACACCAGACCCTCCCTCACCGCCGTTCGTGACTCCGTCCAGGCCACGGCGGCCGAGCTCGGCGCGGGGCGGCTGCGCCTGCTGCTCGGCAAGCCCGGCCTGGACGGGCACTCCAACGGCGTGGAGCAGATCGCCGTCCGCGCCCGCGACGCCGGCTTCGAGGTGATCTACTCCGGCATCCGGCTCACCCCCGGGCAGATCGCGGCGGCCGCCGTCGCCGAGGACGTGCACTGCGTGGGCCTGTCGGTGCTGTCGGGCGGGCACGCGGAGCTGGTGCCCGAGGTACTGCGCCGGATGCGCCGGCTCAAGGCGGGGGACATCCCGGTCGTGGTCGGCGGGATCATCCCGCCCGCCGACGCCGCCGCGCTGCGCGCCCAGGGAGTGGCCGCCGTGTTCACGCCCGCCGACACTCACCTGACCGGGATCGTCGGCCGCCTGGTCGACGAGATTCGCCGTGCCCGTGACCTGCCGCCATGGTCGGGACGGCAGTTGCAGACAATGGAGGGGTGATGACAGCTGACATGACCACCGCCACTAGCGCCGGGCTCCAGAACCTGAGGCCGCGCCGGTCCTGCCTGGCCGTCCCGGGCAGCAACCCGCGGTTCCTGGAGAAGGCCCAGGGCCTGCCCGCCGACCAGGTCTTCCTCGACCTGGAGGACGCGTGCGCGCCGCTGGCCAAGGAGGGCGCCCGCCACTCCATCGTGGACGCCCTCAACACCGGCGACTGGACCGGCAAGACGCGGGCCGTGCGGGTCAACGACTGGACCACCCACTGGACCTACCGCGACGTGGTCACGGTCGTCGAGGGCGCGGGCCAGAACCTGGACTGCATCATGCTGCCGAAGGTCCAGGACGCCGGGCAGATCAACGCGCTCGACCTGCTGCTCACCCAGATCGAGAAGACGATGGGCTTCGAGGCCGGGCGGATCGGCATCGAGGCCCAGATCGAGAACGCCCGCGGGCTGATGAACGTGGACGAGATCGCCGCCGCCTCGCCCCGGCTGGAGACGATCATCTTCGGCCCGGCCGACTTCATGGCCTCCATCAACATGAAGTCGCTGGTCGTCGGCGAGCAGCCGCCCGGCTACCCGGCGGATGCCTACCACTACATCCTGATGCGCATCCTGATCGCCGCCCGGGCCCACGACCTGCAGGCCATCGACGGCCCGTACCTCCAGATCCGCAACCCCGACGGGTACCGCGAGGTGGCCAGGCGGGCGGCCGCGCTCGGCTACGACGGCAAGTGGGTGCTGCACCCGGACCAGATCGCCGCGGCCAACGAGATCTTCTCCCCGTCCCAGGACGACTACGACCACGCCGAGCTGATCCTGGACGCCTACGACTGGTGCACCTCGGAGGCGGGTGGCGCCAAGGGCTCGGCCATGCTCGGCGACGAGATGATCGACGAGGCCTCCCGCAAGATGGCCCTGGTCATCGCGGCCAAGGGCCGGGCCGCCGGGATGCGCCGGACCTCCAAGT
>Ga0335083_10008886_pt1 | contig 12233 bp, 9 predicted proteins | sample Lox_Sample_42_FD_206716 | JGI IMG/M metagenome (GOLD analysis project Ga0335083, IMG submission 206716) | Soil microbial communities from Loxahatchee National Wildlife Refuge, Florida, United States - Lox_Sample_4.2 | ecosystem: Environmental > Terrestrial > Soil > Wetlands | place: USA: Florida... | reverse complement strand
TACGACTCCCCCACCGGCGCCGCGCGGCTGGTCTATAGCGAAGCCGACGAGCTGAGTGGGCTTATCGTCGATCGCTACGGCCAGTATTTGTCGGTCCAGGCCACCTCACTGGCGATTTGGCAGCGATTGGACAAAATTGTGCCGCTGCTCGTCGATTTGGTTCGTCCCCGCGGTGTCGTGCTGCGTCAGGAACGCGGGGCCGTCCAAATGGAGGGCATGCCGCATGAAGAGGGGCGCGGATGGGGGGAATTGCCCACCGGGCCGGTGTTCATCGAGGAACATGGACTGCGTTACGGCGTCGATTTGCGCGAAGGGCACAAAACCGGATTGTATTTGGATCAGCGCGAGAATCGCCGGGCCGTGGCCGATTTCGCACGGGGCAGACGGATGCTCGATATGTTTTGTTATAGCGGCGGCTTCGCGCTGAATGCCGTTAAACATGGCGGCGCCAGCGAAGTGCTGTGTGTCGATACCAGCGAGAAAGCCCTGGCCCTGGCCCGCGCCAATGCGGAACTCAACGGCGTGGCAAATTTGCACTTTCAACAGGGGGACGGATTTCAAACCCTGCAAGAGTTGGCGTTACGCGGCGATAAATTCGGCATCGTGGTGCTCGACCCACCCAAGTTTGCACGCAATCGAGCATCGGTAAACGACGCCTTAATGGCGTATCACCGCATCAATCGCCTGGCGGTCGACTTGCTAGAACCCGGCGGCATTTTGGTGACGTGCAGTTGCTCCGGTCATGTGCTGCGGGAAGATTTTTTGCACATGCTGGCCGGCGTGTCGCAGCGCACCAATCGATCCATTCAGGTGCTTCAGCATCGCGGCGCGGCCCCAGATCATCCGATTAGCACTACTTGCTTGGAAAGCGAGTATCTCAAGTGCTTTGTGTGCCGTGTGGGATGAGGGGACCCATGGCCACTTATCCCAAGATAGCCCAACTCAAAAACACAGCGGCCCTTGCTGCGCGGTTGGCGGAATTGGGTCTGGAGTTGCCCATCGACGAGCGAATTCTCACCGCCGCCGAAGGTTCGCCCATGGCGCAGCCGCTCAAGATCGGCGGCTTTCAGGTCGGAAACCGTTGGTGCATTCATCCCATGGAAGGCTGGGACGCCAACACCGATGGATCACCTTCTCCACACACACTGCGTCGCTGGCAGAATTTTGGGCTGAGCGGAGCCAAGTGGATTTGGGGGGGCGAAGCAGCGGCCGTGCAGCCCGATGGCCGGGCGAATCCTCGGCAGACGTTGGCCACGGCAACAAACCGCTCCGGTCTGGCGGCATTGATCAACACTTGCCGACAGACACATAGGGAAGTGTTTGCCAACGATGATGATTTATGGGTCGGCTTGCAACTGACCCATTCTGGGCGATTTTCGCGGCCGCACAATCGACGCTTGGAGCCGAGAATTGCGTATCATCATCCGCTGTTAGACGCCAAGTTTGGCATCAATCCACACGATGATTCCATCGTCTGGTCTGACGACGATCTGCAACGACTGGTGGATGCGTATGTCGCCGCGGCGGGTGTCGCGGAAGAAGTGGGATTCCAATTTGTCGATATCAAATGTTGCCACGGTTACTTGCTGCACGAATTGTTGAGCGCCCGTTGCCGCCCAGGCCGGTTTGGCGGCGATTTGGCCGGCCGGTCGCGGTTGATGCTTTCCATCATCGAACGCATCCGTGACCGCCATCCGCATTTGATGCTGGCCGTGCGACTCAGCGTGTTCGATACGCTCCCCTATAAAACCAGCCTCGCCATCGGCGAACCACTGAAGTACCGCCACTTACTGCCTTACGAATACGGTTTTGGCGTCGATGCCCAAGATCCGCTGAAAATCGACTTGCGCGAGCCGATCGAACTGATTCGCCGCTTGCACGCGGCCGGCGTGGCGGCGGTAAATATCTCCGGCGGCAGCCCCTACTATAATCCACACATCCAGCGGCCGGCGATTTTTCCCCCCAGCGACGGTTACCAGCCGCCGGAAGATCCGCTGGTCGGCGTGGCGCGGCAAATTCATGCCGCCCGAGAGTGCAAGCTGGCCGTGCCCGAAATACCTATGGTCGGCAGCGGTTACACCTATCTGCAAGATTACGTGCCCCATGTGGCCCAAGCGGTAAGGCGCGCCGGGTGGATTGACGCCGTAGGGTTAGGCCGCATGGTGTTGGCTTATCCCGCGCTGCCTGCCGATACGCTGGCCACAGGCAAATTGGCCCGGAAATTGATTTGCCGCACCTTCAGCGATTGCACGACCGCGCCGCGCAACGACATCATCTCAGGTTGCTTTCCCTTGGATCCGTATTACAAGGCTTTGCCAGAGGCCGAAGAGTTGCGGACGATTAAATCGGCAATGGAAGAAAACGCAACTGACTGAAATCGCTCGGTCATTAACGCCTGGCTACAACAACTTCTTTTCGGCCGGATGATCCTGATGATGTTGCAGCTTTGGTTGTTGGCGCTGATGCTGACGCATTCTCGGCATTTTGGCGTCCCAAGAATCCACGCACTGTTTCCGGCGACAAAAATGCCAGGTTCGCCACCAGCATGATGACGGCAAAGCTCACCGACCCGCCAATTAGCGCCAATCCGGCCCACATGAAAACGCCCAAGACCAGCAAAATAGGCCGGGCTAGCGAGTTCCAAATCAAAAACACAAAGCACAATTCGTAAATCACAATGCCGTGCGTGAATAGGTTGACCATGTATTCAAACGCCAGGCCTATGCGACTCAAACCCGTGAGATCGACCAGGCGAGATTCAGGCCGGGCCATCAGCCACCAGACGGCCGTGCCTTGCCACCAGGTTCCCCCCTGCAATTGTGCGATGAGCATGGCGGCGTAAATCATGGTCAAATGCACCTGCATCAGGCGAATCGCGACCGTGGCGGCGCTGGACCAATAAATGTTGGCGTCGGCGGAATTGAGCGCTGGCCGTTCGCGCTGTTGTTTTTTACGGCGCAGCCAACCGTCGATCGAAAAATTTGCTCCCGACGGCCCCAGGCACAAATAGAACATTAACAGGGGCAAAATATCGTCCACCGTCCGCGAAAGCATGGGAGCTCGGTGGATGAACGACAGCACAAACACCAGCGACGCAATGGTGGCAATCCGGCTAAACAGCCCGAACAACATCATCGCCAAGGCCGCAATGCCCAAGCCGTACACCAACCACAATTGCGAGGCCGAGTTGACGTAATCCAACAGCGAGATGGCATATCGCGACTCCGATGCATTGCGCACTTGCAACGCCAAGTCGAGCGAGAACAGGCCGTTGGGGCCAAACCAATACTGCAAATCGGTCAGCAGGCTCAAGTACCACCATAATGCCACCAGCGCCGTCAACACCCGGATCAGCGACAACACGATGGCATCGCTCGGCGTGAACCAAAATCGGGTCCAGCCGGCTCCGAATCGGCTACCTACAGTTCGAATATAATTGCCCATGGCAAATCAGGCGTGGTAATGTGCGGTGGTGGTCGGCAGATTTTATTTTGTTTTTTCCGGCAAAGGGGGCGCATCGTTGAAATCTCCCGGCAGCGGCAGCACGGTTTTATGAGCTGGGCTGCCGGTATTTGACGATCCATTGCTTGCCGGCGGGCTGGGCGCCGTGTCGTCGGGTGTTTGCGGATTATTGGCGGGTTGGTTCTGGCTGCGGTTGCGGCCACGCGGTCCGGTGACGGGAGCGACATCACGGGCCGCTTCGCCTAGATCGTGAACTTCGGCTTCGCCCAGGCTGTTGAGCGTTACCGTGCCGGCATAGAGATCGGCGAAGGTGCGCTTGTTATAAGGATCGTGGAGCCCTGGATCGTCGGCCTTGGCATCCTCGATGGACAATGGCTGATGTCGGCGAATTTGAACGCGGACTTCTTTCGCGCCGCTTTGCTGCAACAAATCTTCCCCAATTTTCGTCAGCAGCGTCTTATCTGGGGAATCGCCATAGAAGGGAACCGCCAATTGCCGGACCAACGCTTCGTACCGTTCGCGCTGTTCGCCGTGGGAATCGGCCGGAGGAAAGTTTCGCTGCTCGGTATGGCCGTCCGGGAAAGTTAAAATCAGTTCGACCGTATGGTCGGCATCGGTGTAATCGCCGTAAGTCAACCAATAGTTGTGGGGCGTATCGAGCCACATGGCATACATGTATTGCGCGAGCAGCGGGGTCGATTTCAACGCCGTGAACAACCTCGAGTTGTATGGCGAATCGACATCGACCGTTTGCGGCGAGGGCAACGCCGGAGCGTTAGGATTGGTCGTCAGCGCCAACGCCACACCGAACAAATGGAACAGCAGAAACAACGTGACCAGGGCCCGCACCGTTTCGCCAGGCATTTTTGCGGCCGCGGACGGCGAGGCGGTGTTCGCAGCGGAAAGGGAGGACGGGGAGTTGCTCATCGCATCACTTCAGGAGGGTGTGCGGCGCAATTGCAGGTTCCGCCACGATGTTGTGCATCGGCGGCCTGAAACCGGCGCCTCGAATATGCCTTCTTCGCTTCGCGCAAGCCGTAAAGCCTGCACTCCGCTTACAGACAGCATGCCGCGCGCCGTCCGCACATTCCACATGCTACACTTTTTACGCGGCGTTTTCATCGGGTGATATTTAGTTTTTTCACGGTGAAGAAATCATGATGCTCCATCGAATTGGGCTCGCCGGGGGATTACTACCGCTGGTACTGTCCTTTGGGGCCGTGTGCTTGGCAACGGCCACGGCCGCAGCGCGCGAAATTTACGTGAACAACGTCGCCGGCAACGACATTTTGGATGGAGCTGCCCCCAACAGTGTGAATCCCGGCCAGGGGCCGTTTCGGACCATTGCCAAAGCACTGCGGGTAGCGTCGGCGGGGGACCACATTATCCTGGCCAATGTCGGGCAGCCATATAAAGAAAGCGTCAGTCTGGTCGGCAGCCGGCACAGCGGCACGGCCTATCAACCGTTCACCCTCGAAGGCAACGGAGCGGTGCTCGATGGAACACGGCCCGTGCCGCAAAATGCCTGGGAATGGGTCGCTGGCGACGTATTCCGCTTCCAACCGGAAGAAAAGCAATTCCAGCAACTGTTTCTCGACGGCGCGCCGCTGGTACGCCGCACGGCATCGGATTCCAACCCGGCTTCGAATCACCAAGTGCCGGCTTTGGAACCAAAACAATGGGCGCTGGTCGATGGCTGGATTTACTTTCGCGTAGAACCGGTTTCGCTTCCGCAAAGTTACGCGCTGACATACGCAACCCTGCCCGCTGGCCTGACGCTTTATAAGGTCGAAAACGTCGTGATCAGCAATTTGACGATTCAAGGTTTCCGGACTGACGGCGTTTATCTGCACGATGTTGCTGGCCCGTGCGCGCTGGTGGGATTGAACTGCCGCTGGAACGGACGTTGCGGGGTCGCCGTGGAAGGCGTCTCGCAAATGCAGTTGATTTCCTGCACGCTGGAAGGCAACGGCCAGCGTCAACTGCTTTTGAACGGCTACAGCGATGTTGATTTGAGCAATTCGCACGTCTCAGGCAACGGAACCACCGCCTGGCAGCTGGGAAAGAATGCCCATCTATATGTCGACGGCCAACCAGCGGAACCCGACGGAGCGAAATAACCGGTGATTCACGTCGAAGCAGCCGGTTTGCCGACTTCCGCGGCATGCTGTTCTTCGGCAATTTCCTCTTCCGCCTCATGTATCATGGCCGATACTTCGCGCCGGTTTACGAAGAAAATGACAGCCCCCACAATCGCAATTACAATCGTCACCAAACGGTAGCCTAACGACACGATAAATCCAGCGCCGGCGATCGCGGCGGTTCCCATCAATTGGTGATACATCAATTCCACCAGCCACTCGAACGTGCCCAGTCCGTTGGGCGCCAGCGGCAATACACCGGTGATCATCGCCATCGGAACCACCACCAAATTTTCCCCCAGCGAGGGCGCATCGCTGAGCAATCCGCGGGCGATGAGCCAAAAGCTAATTGCATACATCACCTGGGCAAAAATGGTCAGTGCGACGGCAAAAGGCAATACCGACCAATGCCGGTAATACATTCTCGTCGCCCGATTTAACCGCTCGACAAATGGGCCCACCCGCGGCAAGCCGTGCAGCCAGCGCGAAACCGGCCCTTGCGAGAAACCCGGCATTGCCGAAACCGCCAACAGCAGCGTGCTGATGCCGGCGCACCAAAATATCACGCGGCAGGCCAAGCGCACATCGGCCGAATCAAAATGCCACATGCCTGTGAACAAAATGGCGCCAGACGCCAGCAGAAACAATCCGTACAGGCCGACTATCCGATCGACCAACACCGTTAACGCGGCCTCGGTACGACGGCCCGGTTGCTCACGAATTAAGAACCCCACTTTAACCAAATCGCCGCCGACACCGCCGGGCAGCACGAAATTATACAAATAGCCCAAAAAACCCAAGCGAATGGTGTCACGCAGCCTCAGTGGCAAACTGACCGCGCGCACTAAAAAATACCACCGTAAAATGGTGACAAGCGTGGCCAAAAAACAAACCAACGTCGCCAGGGCCAGTAAATCCCAATGCTTGGGCTCGTCCCACAATTGTGAGAAACTTTTGTCGCGAACGACGACGCTGACCAGCCAGGCGATAATCGCCGCCGGAATGCCCCACCGCAACAAATTCCAAAGCAGTTTTTTCAAACGATTGATACCTGAGCAGTGTTTGAGAGGCGGCCTTCCGCCGTTGACAATCGGCCAGCCAGTCGATTACTGTTTGTAGTTTGCCCTGAAGGCCAGACGATTTTACTTTCCACCAGATTCCCGCGAAATACCAGGGGGATTAGCTCAGTTGGGAGAGCGCTTGCATGGCATGCAAGAGGTCAGGGGTTCAAGTCCCCTATCCTCCATTTTCGACCCATTACGTTTGCTAGGTCACGGTGAAATATGTGAGCCGCCGCCGGACGGGCCCATCTGGCTGACTTTCGACACACTTATCTTATGGCGTGAGCTAAACTTGCGAGGAACGTTTTTCCCTCGCAATCTGTTTTTCAACGCTCATGCCAGACAGCGTCCCCGCCAGTAGTTTTGCGCGTGTTTCGCCAGGCGCCGCACGGAGCGTGCTGCTGGTGAGCCTCGCAGTGATTGTTTCGTTCGTGGCGATTAGTTTGTCGCCGCTGGCCGGCGGATTTGTCAGCCAGCATCCCACCGGCCCGGGCGACGTCCCCCTGTACCTGGCCGAAATACAACGCATTTCGCACGGCGAAGGATATTACGAAGCCGCCAGCCACGAGCTGCACGCCCGCGGTTATCCGACGCTTAGCACGTTCAACTGGCGCACGCCGCTGCCCATGTGGCTGCTGGGAAAGCTCCCCAACCAAACCGCCGGCAGGTTGTTAATTGGTGGATTGGCGCTTTTACTGCTGGTGTTGGCTGTGATCATGGTAGCGCGCGATGGTGGCATTCTGCGCGCGCTGGGTTGCGGATTGATGATGTCCGGCGCGCTATTGCCCGGTTGGTTGGAACAAATTTACGTGATGCCTGTAGTGTGGGGCGGCATCTTGATTTGTCTTTCGATATGCGCGTATGGTTTGGATCGGCCCGGCTGGGGCGTGGCCTTTGGATTAGCGGCCGTGGTGCTGCGCGAATTGGCGGCGTCTTACTGCGTGATTTGTTTGCTGCTGGCCCTGTACGACAGGCGCTGGCGCGAAGCGCTGGCGTGGGTCATCGGGCTGGCGGCATTTTTGGCGTTTTACGCCTGGCATGCCCTTCACGTGATGACGCTGGTTCAGCCCGGTGATCACGCCCATACCACCAGTTGGCTGCAATTCGGCGGCGCATCGTTTGTGATTGCCATCGCCCAAATGAATGCGTATCTATTGCTGTTGCCGCAATGGGTGAGTGCCATTTATTTGCCGCTGGCCATGTTGGGCTTTGCCGGCTGGAATACCGCGACGGGCCGCCGCGCCGGACTAACGGCTTGCGGGTTCGTGATTTTTTTCGCGTTCATTGGGCAGCCGTTCAATCAGTATTGGGGATCGTTGATCGCGCCGCTGTTGACACTGGGCGCCGCCCAAGCGCCGACGGCCATTTCCGATTTGTTTCGTCGCAGCCGCAGTTTGGAATGTGACCAAGCAGCCACACTGGCCAGCGCGAATATCTAATTTCTCACGGTTGTCAAGCGAACTGGAACAGCGGCTTACCCAACGGCATCTTTCTCAGCCGAGTTCGACCTGCTACAGTAGAACGCTTGCTGGAGACCGTAGCTCAGTCCGGTAGAGCAACGGACTTTTAATCCGTAGGTCTTGGGTTCGAATCCCAACGGTCTCACTGATAGTTAAACACGGCTGAAATCACCACTTAGATTACCTGTCGATGGTCGGCAGTGTGGCCCGTAAGTTCCCGAATAACCCGGTAGACTACCGGATTCGGTCTTTTACGGAGTTACACGCTATGACCACTCAATCTCTTCCACGCGTTCCCACGTATCGTCGCCACAAGCCCACTGGCCAAGCTGTTGTCACCCTGGACGGACACGACATTTATTTGGGCAAGTGGAACGCTACAGCGAGCCGTCAAGAGTACGATCGGCTAATCGGCGAATGGTTATCCGCTGGCCGTCGATTGCCCCGTGCCGCTGCGTCGCACGATACCACGATCATTGAATTGGCTGCCAGCTATTGGCGATTCGCCCAAGGTTACTATCGGAAAGACGGGAAACCGACGCGCTCTCTGGAGCGGGTCCGCCTTGCGCTAAAGGTGCTGCGGCAACTATACGGTCCAACTTGTGCCGGCGATTTTGGTCCCCTCGCCCTACAAGCAATTCAGCAGCGTTTCGTCAGGGAAGGGAAAGCCCGACCTTACGTCAACTGCTTAATCGAAGAAATAAAGCGCGTGTTCAAGTGGGGTGTATCGCAAGAGTTGGTCCCAGCTTTGGTTTTCCAAGCCCTGGCCACGGTCCCAGGTTTGCGCAAAGGCAGAACCGACGCTCCGGAGCCGCAGCCGATCGGTCCGGTTGCAGCGGCGGTAGTCGATGCCACACTGCCCCATTTGCCACCCGTTGTCCGCGAAATGGTTCGTTTCCAATCGCTGACCGGCTGTCGACCGGGTGAAGTTTGTATTCTGCGCCCATGCGACATAGATCGTTCCGGCGACGTGTGGGCTTATCGCCCATCGACTCACAAAACTGAGCACCACAGCCGTCAACGGGTAATTTTCATTGGCCCACAGGCACAAGAGATTCTGCGGCCCTACTTGCTCCGTAATGCCGAAGCGTATTGTTTTGCGCCGGCCGATTCGGAACGTAAACGGCTGGATGCGCGCCACGAAATGCGCAAAACACCCCTTTCCTGCGGCAACCGGCCGGGCACAAATCGCAAGCGCCGCAGGAAGATTGCACTTGGCGAGCGGTACGATACAAATGCGTACGCAAAGTGTGTTCGTCGTGCGTCTGACCTTGCCGATCGAAAAGGCCGCCAGCAAGCCCGCGACGCCGACCCCAATGTGAAAGATGATCGGATTATTCCGCGATGGTCCCCGAATCAACTGCGCCACAGCAAAGCCACTGAGGTGCGCCGGCGTTTCGGTTTGGAAGCCGTGCAAGTGGTGTTGGGTCACGCCAAGGCTGACGTGTCGCAAATCTACGCCGAACGCGACCTGGGCTTGGCGGAGCGCATCATGCGGGAAGTTGGATGATGGCTGTAGCTCACCTACAATCAATCGCTGAGTGTTCGTACGGGCTGGGGCATGCAACGCATGGATCATCATCAATCTCGCCGGGGAGTAATGCTTTGTGTAAAGCATTGGCAATCACTTATTCCATCGACGTAATCTTGACTTTGCGGCCCAAAATTCGATTAGGGCGACCGCCAAAATCTAAGTAAGCGGATTATAGCGATTTGTCCGCCACAGCCCCAGGCTGCCAGAAGCGAGCCACCGGGCGATTCTCGCCCTGGTCGATAGTGGCCAATAAGGGGGGAAGAAGGTTATGCTTATAAGAACTATGCGCAACATGATATTTAACACTATGCGTTGTTGCATTCTGCTGCTCGCAGTGTCGGTGGTGGCGATAAGCTCCACGGCTAGTGCGCAGCAGCAATACATCCTAAAGACGCTTGTCTCGTTCGCAGGTTCGAACGGAGATAAGCCCCAAACGGATTTATTTATGGATGCCAGCGGCAATCTGTTCGGGACAACGGTGTACGGCGGAGCGCATGATTACGGTACCGTGTTCGAGGTGACTAACCACACGCTCACCACCCTGGTCTCATTTAATGGCTCGAATGGACAATCACCCGCCGCCGGTCTATCGGCTGATTCCAGCGGAAACCTATACGGGACGACAATGTTTGGAGGGGCACACAACGATGGTACTGTATTCGAAGTAGCCAATAACTCAAACCACACTCTGACCACTCTCGTTTCATTCGGTGGCACGAACGGATCACAACCCGAAACCATCCTGACAGCCGACTCTAGCGGCAATCTGTACGGGGCGACAGAAGGAGGCGGAACGAATGGCAACGGCACTGTGTTTAAAATGAGCAACAACATTAATCATACGCTGACCACTTTAGTGAACTTCAACATCCGATCTACTGGACAAGGGTCCGCCGGTTTATTGGCTGACGCCGGCGGAAATCTTTATGGCCCGACGTGGTGGGGTACGAGTGCCTATGGCGCTGTGTTTAAGGTCGCCAACGATGCCAATCATACATTCAGTACCCTAGCCACATTCAATGGCACGAACGGGTATAAACCCACATCCAATCTTGTCGCTGACGCTTATGGAAATCTGTATGGGACGACGGCTTTCGGCGGAGCAAATAACGACGGCACGGTGTTCGAGGTGGCCAATGATACAAATCATACACTCACCAACTTGGTTTCTTTTAATGGCACAAACGGGCAAACATCCGAAGGCCATCTTATTGCCGATGCCGCTGGTAATTTGTATGGAACGACAGGGTACGGTGGGGCGAACGGCAACGGCACGGTGTTCGAGATAGCCAATAACGCCAACCACTCGCTCTACACTCTGTTCTCGTTTGCAAACTCCAACGGAACCAATCCCGCAGGCGTAATCATGGATGCCAGCGGAAATCTGTTCGGGACAACGATATACGGCGGAGCAAATAACGAAGGCACGGTGTTCGAACTGTCCCCAATACTCCTAGGAGATTTCAATTTCGATGGGCATGTCGATGCCGCCGACATTGCGGCAATGGAACAGACCTTGGCTAATCTGCCCTCTTACCAATCCGCTAACGGACTTTCCAACTCACAACTATTAGCCATTGGCGACATTAACGGAGATGGCGTATTCAACAACGCCGACTTACAAGCGTTTTTGGACTATCTCCAATCCGGTGGCGGCTCGACTAATCCTGTCCCCGAGCCGAGCACTTTTGTGCTGGCCGTCTTGGCGTTTGGGCTTTTCGTGGTGAGGCGGTTTGAGTAAGCGCCCATCGGCTACAATGCAGAATATGGCTGATTCTCAAGACAAAGCGCCCTGGACGCCGACAATGCTCGCCCTCTTGGGCAAAATGCCTGATGGTAAATTGGCCAAGTGCGTCGGCTGTACACGCCAGGCTGTCGAACTGCGCCGCCGCAAGGCTGGCATCCCACCGCTGGTGCGAAAAGTCAAACCGGCCAAGTGGGGCGAAACCGAAGTGGGGTTGCTGAGGAATTATTTGGACGCCGAGATTGCTAAAATGACGGGGCGCACACTGGCAGAGATTAAGGCGAAGCGGCGGAAACTCTGATTGTGTCCTACGCCAAAGTGCTTGACTGAAACATTAGAAATTGCATAATCCCTAGCGCGCGGGGGTGCTTTTTAGCAATTCAATAAATCGGGGCACAACGATGAAATTGAAAGACTTTCTTATTACAGGCAGACCGCCTGGGAAAATAATATTTCGTGCTGTAATCACGAACTCGCCAAATTCAAATTACGTCAAGATTGAAAACAATCCTGACTTACAGTTGGAGTTTCGCAATGCAATTCAAAGAGAGCTACTCTATGAATTGCGGACAGCGCGATTGCAAGTAACACAAATCGAGATTGTCGACGAGGGAGAAGGCAGTTGGTGGATTGAGTTTGCTGTGGCCCTTGGTGCGGCATATACATTCGTTGCGCAATACCACGATTTTTACGAAAGTGTTGTTCTAATTCGCCGTCAAGCGCGCGCAATTCTCAGAAGAATCGCCTCTGCTACTGGTACGATACTTTCTTCACTTGAAATTGTATGGATTGATCCGCAAACGGGCGCAAGGCGGCGCGCGATGGAAATTC
>Ga0335083_10008885_pt1 | contig 12233 bp, 10 predicted proteins | sample Lox_Sample_42_FD_206716 | JGI IMG/M metagenome (GOLD analysis project Ga0335083, IMG submission 206716) | Soil microbial communities from Loxahatchee National Wildlife Refuge, Florida, United States - Lox_Sample_4.2 | ecosystem: Environmental > Terrestrial > Soil > Wetlands | place: USA... | reverse complement strand
GGCGCCGCGCGGCGGCTGCCGCTCATCACCCTCGGCCTCATCCAATATGTCGGGCCGACATTGCAGTTCCTGGCCGGCTATTTCCTGCTCGGCGAGCCGCTCACCACCGCTCGCCTGATCAGCTTCGGCCTGATCTGGGTCGCGCTCGCCCTGTTCGTCGGGGATGGCTTGCGCGCCGCGCGGCGCGCGGGCCAGCAGCTATGACGTCGATCGCGCTCCGCGATCACCGCCACGACCGGCCGATGCTGGCCATCATCCTGCGCCTCGCCGCCATGCTGATGCTGGCGACCACCTATGTCTGCGGCAAGCTGCTCTCCGACCGGCATGTCAACATCGCGGAAATCGTCTTCTACCGCCAGCTGTTCGCCTGGCCGGTGGCGACGGCATGGCTGGTCGCGACCATGGGTCCGGCGGCGGTGAAGACCTCGCGCATCGGCATGCACATCTCGCGCTCGATTCTCGGCATGATCGGCATGATCCTGAATTTCGGCGCGGTGGCGATGCTGCCGCTCGCCGAATCCACCTCCATCGCCTTCACCATGCCGATCTTCGCGACGATCCTTTCGGCGATGGTGCTGCGCGAGCATATCGGCATCCACCGCTGGAGCGCGGTCATCCTCGGCTTTGTCGGCATCCTCGTCATGGCGCATCCCGACGCGGCAAATCTCGCCAGCAAGGGCGTGATCGTCGCGCTGGCCGGCGCATTCGTGACGGCGATCATCTCGATCGTGCTGCGCGACCTCAACAAGTCCGAGCAGGCGCCGACCATCGTGTTCTGGTTTACGACGCTCTCGCTGCCCCCGCTCGGCATTCTCGCCCTGATCTATGGCGCGGCGCATGGCCCGGCGGTCTGGGGACTGCTGGTCATCCTGGGCATGTCGGGCGGGGCGGCGCAATTGCTGATGACCTTCGCGCTGCGCTTCGGCCCTGTCTCCATCGTCATCCCGATGGATTACAGCCAGCTCATCTGGGCGACGGCGGCGGGCTATATCTTCTGGAGCGCCTGGCCGGGACCCGCGACCTGGGCCGGGGCGGTGCTGATCGCCGCCGCCGGGCTCTACATCGCCTGGCGCGAGCATGTCCGCCGCGGCGACGCGGAAATCATCGCGGACGAGGACCGCTCCGGAAGATCAGGCTGAGATTATTGGCGGGCATGGGGACGACGCGCTCGAGGCTGAAACCTTCTTTCCCCGCAGCAGCCTCGACATCGGCGACATCGCGCAGGCCCCAGGCCGGATCGCGGCTCCTGAGCGACTGATCGAAGGCGAGATTGCTGGGCGCGGTCTCGACGCCGGCCTGGACATAGGGGCCGTAGAGATAGAGCGGCGCGCGCTCCGGCAGCAGTCGCGCCGCCCCGCGCAGCAGGCCCTGCGTCGCCACCCACGGGCTGATATGGATCATGTTGATGCAGAGGACAGCATCGGCCTCATCGACCGGCCAGTCGTCGGCGCTCGCGTCGAGCATCACCGGCAGCGCGACATTGGCGACCCCGGCTTCCGCCGCCCATGCCGCGATGGACTTCAGCGCCGCCGCATCGGGATCGCTCGGCTGCCAGTCGAGCGCCGGAAAGGCCCGCGCGAAATGAATGACATGCTCGCCCGAGCCACTGGCGACCTCCAGCGCACGTCCCCGCTCGGGCAGGATCGTCCGCAGCACGTCGACAATGGCATCGCGATTGCGCAGCGTCGCCGGGGCGTGGCGCTTGTCCGCGTCCGAGGGCGCCTCGCCCGCGAGCCAGGGCGCGTCAGTCAAAGACGTCCGCCTGCGCCTTGAGCAGCAGCCGGCGCGCGCGGATACCCATTTCGGCGCGTTGGGCGCCGATGAAGCCGAGGCCCGAAGCGAGCAGGACATCCGTCGCCGCGAACATGGTGTCCGGGTTCGCGCCGCTGTCGCTCAACGCATAATAGCGTGCCGCATAGCGGACCAGGAGCAGCAGGACGATGAAGATCACCGCCGCCATCGAGCCCTGCTGGCTCAGCGCATGCGTCTGTGGATCGACCGTGATCTTCATGAGCTTGCCGCGATACCAGCCGATGGCGCAGCCGACAGCGAGACCGGCCAGTGCATAGACCCACACGAGACCCTGCGGGGGATGCGCGACGAACAGCAGCACGGCAAGGACGCCGTAGATGGCGGGCAATATCCAGAGCTGCTCGATCTTGAGCGGGCGCACCTGCCGCATTCGCCGCAGGCGCAGTGCCAATATGAGCACCACGAAGGCGATCGTGACGACCGTGCCGATCAACTGCTGATTCCCCTGCATTCCGTCCTCCTGTTCACTTTTTTCTAGTGCACGCGCCGGTCGAGCTTGTTGCCGAAGACGGCGCGGTGCGCGCGCTCGGCGAAACGATCGGTCATGCCGGCAATATAGTCGGCAATGTGCCGGCTGCGCATCGGCTCGTCCTCGATGCCGTTCACGTCCCACCCCTCGCCCATCAGACCCGGTTTGTCATGATAGGCCTCGAACAGATCGGCGACGACGATCTTCGCCCGCTCGGCCGCCTCGACCTGGGCCGGATGATAATAGAGATTGGTGTACATGAAGCGCTTGAGCTGGCGCTCTTCCTCGCGCAGCGCATCGGAAAAGGCAGCGATCGGACGGCCCGCGTCGCGGATCGCCTGTGCATCGCCCTTGTCCAGCCCCGTCGCCGCGAGACTGGCGCGCGTCGCCGCGATGAGATCGCCGACCATGACGCCGATTTGCTCGCGGACCAGCTCGCGCAGCAGCCGCTCGGCCGGGACATCCGGAAAGCGCACCGTCACCCGGTCCCAGCAGCGCGCGACGAGCGGAACGGCGAGAATCTGGTCAAGCGTCAGGATGCCGGCGCGCAGGCCATCGTCGATGTCGTGATTGTCATAGGCGATATCGTCCGCAATCGCGGCGATCTGCGCCTCCAGCGACGGCCATGACTCAAGGTCGAGCGGGAAGGCCGCATCGGCTTCCTGCATCGCCCAGTTGGGGGCGGTGACCGGGCCGTTATGCTTGGCGAGGCCCTCCAGCGTCTCCCATGTGAGGTTGAGGCCCGGGAAGGTCGGATAGGCGTTTTCGAGGGCGGTCAGCGTGCGGATGCAATGGGCGTTGTGATCGAAGCCGCCATAGCCGGCGAGCGCTTCCTTGAGCGCATCCTCGCCGGCATGTCCGAAGGGCGGATGGCCGATGTCATGGGCAAGGCAAAGCCCCTCGGTCAGGTCCTCGTTGAGGCCGAGCGTGCGCGCCACCGCGCGCCCGATCTGCGCGACCTCGAGGCTATGCGTCAGGCGGACGCGATAATGATCGCCGTCGGGCGCGATGAAGACCTGCGTCTTGTGGCGCAGGCGCCGGAAGCTGATCGAATGGATGATGCGGTCGCGGTCGCGCTGGAAGGCGTCGCGCGGGCCTCGCTGCTCGCCAGGAATCTCGGCGTGGAGCCGGCCGCGGCTCTTCGCCGGATCGCAGGCATAGGGCGCCAGAGCCGTCATCCGGCCCTGCTCACTCGCCGCCGATCTGGTGGACTTCCTCGCCCGCGTCGCTTTCCCAGACGAAGGCGTCGCCGCCCGCCTTCTTGATCGACGAGGCGACCGACTTCGCCTTCTCTTCCTTCTTGTACGGCCCGATCAGCAGGCGATTGGTCGCGCCCCATTCGGCATACCAGCCGCTCTCGTCGCCGATCTCGTCGGAGTAGGTCTTGCGGAAGCGGCGCAGGTCGAAGGCCAGCGCCTTCTCGTTCCGCCCGGCCGCGATCTGCACCCAGATGCGCGATGGGTTCGCCTTGATGCGCTTCTTCTCCTCGGCCTCTGCTTTGGCTTTTGCCTCGCGGTCGGCCTTGGCTTTCGCTTCCTTGTCCGCCTTGGCCTTGTCCGCCTTGGCTTTGGCAAGCGCCTGAAGATCGACGGCGGGCGTGCCCGCGCTCTTCTCCGCATCGGGGACGGTCAGCGACGATAGCGCCGCGGCAAGACTGCCGTCCCTGGGCTTCGGCGACTGAGGGGCGGGCTGCATGGCCGGCGACGGGGTAGAGACGATCGGCCGGGTCGGCGGCAGGTCCGGCTTCTGTTCGCTCGGCGGCGTCACCGTCAGGTTCGGACGTGTCACCGGTGGCGCGGGATCGACACGCACGGTCCGGACGGGCGGCGGGGTTTCGGCCCGCGCCTGCTGGACGCCCCCATCCGGCAGGGGCGGCGGCGGAATGAGATCGAGCTTCGACGGCGCGGGCTGCTGCGGCGCCGGTGGCGGGGTCGTGGCCACCAGCACTGGCGGCTTGGCGTTGGTGTCGCGCTTGCCTTTCGCTTTCTTGTTGCGATCAGTCTCGGCTTCCTGGACGGGCGCCGGTTCCCTGGCGGGCGCCGCGGCAACCTGCACCGGCGGCGGTGGCGGCGGGTTCATGCGCAGCACATTGGCCGGGAAATCGCCATAATGGGCGGCGGCGGCCTTCTGCGCCGGGGTCAGCAGCGGCACCCGCACCATATAGGGATCGAGCGCATCGGCGAGCCCTTTGGGCATCACGCTCTGGGTGATATTGCGCGCTTCGGCCGTCTTGCCGTTCATCGCATAGATGAAGGCGCGGAAGCGCCACGCCTCGCGGTCGCCGGCCTTGAGCGCCGGCTCCAGCAACTGATCCGCCTCGGTCAGATGGCCTGAAATGCCGAGCGAGACCGCATAGCGCACACGCGCCTTGGCATCGGCCGGATCGGCACGCAGCGCTGCCTGATAGTCACGCTGCGCCTTGGCTTGCTGGCCGGTCAGGTCATAGGCGAGACCCCGGTCGGCGAGATGGCCCGCGGCATGTTCGCCGAGCGCATCGGCCGCATCGAAATTGGCGGCGGCGTCCTGCGGCTGCTTGAGCGCCAGTTCGACGATGGCGAGACCGAGCTTGGCGGCCGGGTGGTTGGGATTGACCAGGTTGGCGCGCGTGTAGAAGCCGTTGGCCGCCTGCACATCGCCCAGGTCGAGCGCGGCCTGGCCGGCGCCGAGCAGCGCGTCGACATCCTGCGGGCTGCGCGAGAGCTTGGCGAGATTGCTGTTCAGCCGATCGACCGCGCCGGCCGACGGCACGGCCTGAACGACCGCGCCCGACTGCGCCAATGCCGGGGATGGAAAAAGAGCGGCAGCAGGCATCGCCAGCCCCGCCGCCGCTATCCACATTGTCCGTTTCACGCGACCTCACTCACTCGCTGGCGCCTCCCGTTCGGGGGGGGGGGGCGCCGGGCCGACTGCTATTGATTGTTCTGGCGGTTGAGGAAACGCGGCACTTCGAATTCGCCGTGGCCGCGCTCGCCTTCATCCTCTTCCTCGGTGCGCGCATTGCCGCGCGCGAGCTGCGACATGCGCTCGAACAGCGTCCCGCCGACCGAACGCGGCGCTGGCGCCGGCTCGGGTTCCGGCTCAGGTTCGGCCTGCGTCGCTACCGGTTCGGCGAGCTCCTCGAGCACCAGCTCGTCCTCGCCGGTCGCATCGTCGAAGGTCGCCGCGACCGTCGGCGGCTCAAGTGTCAACTCCTCGGTCTCGGCCTCGTCCGCGGGTTCGGCGGCAAGGAAATGCTGCGCGACCGGCAGCTCCTCGTCGGCGGGCGCGCGCGCCACCATCGGCTCGGCGGCCGGCAGCGGCTTGGCCGGTGTCGTGTCCAGCACTGGCCGGCTCATCTGCACGGGACGCGTGAGGCCCGCGCCCATCTCGCCGAGCCGGAAGGGCTGGCTCTTGGGCGCCGCTTCCACGGCCTCGACGTCGATGCCCGTCGCCACGACCGACACCCGGATCTTGCCGTTGAGCGTCTCGTTGAACGCCGAGCCCCAGATGATGTTGGCATCGGGATCGACCAGCTCGCGAATATAGTTGGCGGCCTCGTCGACCTCCATGAGGCGCATGTCCTCGCCGCCGGTGATCGAGACGATGACGCCCTTGGCGCCGCGCATCGAAACGCCGTCGAGCAGCGGATTAGCGATCGCCTTCTCGGCGGCGGCGAGCGCGCGGCCATCGCCCTCAGCCTCGCCGGTGCCCATCATCGCCTTGCCCATCTCTTCCATCACCGAGCGGACGTCGGCGAAGTCGAGATTGATGAGGCCGGGCATGACCATGAGATCGGTGATGCCGCGCACGCCCTGCTGCAGCACCTCGTCGGCCATCTGGAACGCTTCCTTGAAGGTCGTGTTCGGGTTGGCGATCAGGAACAGGTTCTGGTTGGGAATGACGATGAGGGTATCGACGACCTTCTGCAGCTCCTCAATGCCCGCCTCGGCCGAGCGCATGCGGCGCGAGCCCTCGAAGGTGAAGGGCTTGGTCACGACGCCGACGGTCAGCACGCCCTTTTCCTTGGCTGCCCGGGCGATGACCGGTGCGGCGCCGGTGCCGGTGCCGCCGCCCATGCCCGCGGCGATGAAGCACATATGGATCCCGTCGAGCGAGGTCAGCACGTCCGCGATCGTCTCCTCGGCGGCGGCGCGACCGATGTCGGGCCGCGAGCCGGCGCCGAGGCCCTCGGTGATGCGGGGACCAAGCTGGATGCGGCGCTCCGCTGGAGACGCGTTCAGCGCCTGCGCGTCGGTATTGGCGACGATGAAATCGACCCCGTCGACCTGCGCGCCGATCATGTTTGCGATGGCATTTCCACCTGCGCCGCCGACACCGATCACGGTGATCCGGGGCTTGAGTTCGTCCACATGGGGCGGACCGATTTCAATGCTCATCCAATTGTCTCCCATAGGCGCCAGACATGCACCTCCATTGATCGAGTTTCATGCACCAGTTGGCAGGGCAATTCATCCCCCTTTTTTGGCGAAGCGCCCTAAAAGCCCGATAGGTTGGGGATAAGTCGGGGCCCCGGCCACAGGATGCGGGAATCGGCTAATATTGGGCCTTCATCGTGGTGAACATGCGGCGCACCGCATCGGTCCAGCGGGGGCGGCTGGCCGCCTGTGACGCGACGCCCTCGAAGCGCAGATCGGCCCGCTCCGTCACCGCCTGAAAGACCAGCCCCGCGAGCGTCGAGAAGGCCGGTCCGCGATGCGCATCGGGCAGTCCCTCGATCTCCCTGGGCCGGCCGATCCGCACCGCCCGGCCAAGCGCCGTCTGCGCATAATCGGCGATGCCCTTGAGCTCCGCGCCCCCCCCGGTGAGCACGACCTGGCGGCCGACCGGCGAATGGAAGCCCATCTCGTCGAGTGCTTTGGCGACTTCGCCCATGAGCCGGCCCAGCCGCTCGCAAATCACGCCGACCAGCTCTGCGCGGGTCACCTTGCGCGGTTCGACCTTTTCGGTCGCGCCCGTGACCGGCGCGATCTCGATGACCTCGCGGAAGTCGCGCGGATTCTGCAGCGCCGAGCCGTAGAAGCATTTCATGCGCTCGGCCTGGCTACGGCGGATGCCGAAGGCCGAGGCGATGTCGTCGGTGATGTCGGCCGCGCCGATGGGAATGGAGCGCAGGCCGACGAGCATGCCGCCGATATGCAGCGAGACATTGGTGACGCCCGCGCCCAGTTCGACCAGGGCGACGCCGAGATCGCGCTCCTCGTCGCTGAGGCAGGCGGTGGCGGTGGCGACCGGCGCCGCGACGATCGCTTCGACGTCGAGATAGGCGCCGCGCACCGCCGTCTCCAGATTGCGCAGCGGGGCGCCGTCGGCGAGTACGACATGAACGTCGACGCCGAGACGCTCGGCATGCAGCCCGAGCGGCCGTGTCACGCCGCGCATGCCGTCGATGGTGTAGAGCGCCGGATGGGCCTGCAACACGACGCGGCCTTCCGGATCGATGCGCTCGCGGGCGCGCTCGAACAGCGCGTCGATATCGGCCTGCTCGATCGCCCGGCCGCCGATGGTCATCTCGATCGGCTCAACCTTGCTCTCGATGCTCCCGGCGGAAAAGGAGAGCAGCACCTTCTCGATATTGGTGCCGGCGACCTTCTCGGCCTGCTCGATCGTCTCGCGCACGGCGACCTCGGTGCGCTCCATGTCGGCCACGAAGCCGCGCCGCACGCCCCGGCTCTCGCGCTGGCCAGTGCCGAGCACGGCGAGGCCGCCACTCTCGGTCCTGCGCGCAATCAGCGCGGAGACCTTCCAGCTGCCGATGTCGATGGCAGTGATCAGGCCGTCATTGCGGGGCGCGGGCATGCGTCTATCCCTGCTTGCCCTTGGGGGTCGAGGCCGGCGCGTCGGGCTCCGCCGGCGGCAAGGCGCCCGTCCCTTCCGCGGCCGCCGGTACGGCGCCGGCATCGCCACCGCTGCGCCCGGGCTGAACGCGCGCGACGAAGCGGCTCGGATCGCGCATGTCGAAGCGCACGAAGTTGCGGCCGAGCAGACGGTCGGTGCCGTCCATCCGGGCGAAGTTGACCAGCGCCGCCGCCGCTTCGCTCTCGCCCTCGGGCAGCGCCAGCGTCTCGCCGGAATTGAACTGGATGTCCCAGCGACGATTGCCGATCCAGGTCGCGCCGGTAATCAGCGGCGTCAGCGCCGGAGCGGCGTCGAGCAGCTTGGCCAGCGCCGCCGTCTGATGGTTCGCGTCCGGCCCGACGATGAGTGGCAGCTGCGGCATGGTGCGCGGATCGACTCCGTTCAGCACGACCCCCTTGCCGTCGATCAGGTTGAGCTGGCCTTCATGCTGCCAGATCGCAATGGGCTTGCGCTCGACGATGGTCACGACCAGCCGGTCGGGCAGGCGGCGCGAGACGCTGGCATTCTCGACCCAGCCAAGCTGCATGATGTCGGCGCGCAAGCCGGCCAGATCGAGATCGATCATCGAATGACCGAGCTGCCTGTCCGCCTTCAGATGAACCTGCTGCTCGCCCATATGCTCGGCGCCCTGCACGTCGACGGCGGCCAGCCGGAGCCCGGCGCGCGCCGCGAACTCGCTGGTCTCCGACCACAGCATGGCGGGCAGGCCGAAGAACAGCGCGGCGATCCACAGCATGCCGAGCAGGATGAGGCCCAAGGCCCAGGTGGTCAGTATATGGAGCTGGCGCTCGTCGAACGGCAGGGACGCCACGAGCCGCGCGATCAGGCCCTTGCGCTGTTTGGGGCGCTTGGCGGCGCTGTTGCGCGCGCGACGGCCATTGTTGCGCCGGATCGTCGCCGTGTTCATGCCGCTACCCCCTGTTTCGCGCACGCAAGCGCCTCCTCGATGATCGCCTCGACCAGCTCGCCATAGCTCATGCCGAGATATTTCGCCTGCTCGGGCACCAGGCTCAAGGGCGTCATGCCGGGCTGAGTGTTGACCTCGAGCAGGAACAGGCCCTCGACGCCCTGCTCGTCATCCCAGCGGAAATCCGAGCGCGATGTGCCCTTGCAGCCGAGCAGCCGGTGGGCCTTCAATGCGATCGCCATCATCGCCTCGGCGATATCCGTCGGCACGTCGGCCGGGCAGACATGCTCGGTGAGCCCGTCGGTATATTTGGCGTCATAATCGTAGAAGCCGGATTTGGGCTTGAGCTCGGTGACACAGAGCGCGCGGTCGCCAAGCACGGCGACGGTCAGCTCGCGACCGCGGATAAACGGCTCGGCAAGCAGCTCGGCAAAGTCGTGCCAGGGGCCGGCAACGTCGCGGCCGATGGGATTGCCGTAGTTTCCGTCCGCCGTGACGATGGCCACGCCAACCGACGAACCCTCGTTGACCGGCTTCACCACATAGGGGCGCGGCAACGGATCGGCGACGAACAGCTCTTCGGAGGCGACCATGCGCCCGCCCGGCATGGGGATGCCGTGCGGCACGAGATGCTGCTTGGTCAAAACCTTGTCGATGGCGATCACCGATGTCGCCATGCCGCTGTGCGTGTAAGCGAGCCCCATGATGTCCATGAGGCCCTGCACCGTACCATCCTCGCCGGGAACGCCGTGCAGCGCGTTGAACACGACATCGGGCTTGGCGGCGAGCAGCTTGGCGGGAAGGTCGCGGCCCTCGGCAGGCGTCGCGCCCATATCGATGGCAATGGCGGTGTGGCCGCGCTCCTGCAGCGCCTTGACGATGCCGGCGCCGCTGGTGAGCGAGACCGCGCGCTCGGCCGACCAGCCGCCCATCAGGACTGCGACGCGGAGGGGGCTCATGCTTCCCTCCCGACACGCTGGATTTCCCATTCGAGGCTGATGCCGGTCTGCGCCTTCACGCGCTTGCGCACTTCCTCGCCGAGCGCCTCGATGTCGGCGCTGGTCGCATCGCCCATGTTGATGAGGAAATTGGTGTGCTTCTCGCTCACCTGAGCGCCGCCGACGGTCAGGCCGCGACAACCAGCGCGGTCGACCAACTCCCATGCCTTTTCGCCCGGCGGGTTCTTGAAGGTCGAGCCGCCGGTCTTGGTGCGCAGCGGCTGGGAAGCTTCACGCGCGGCGGCAATGCGGTCCATGCGCTCGGTGATTTCCTCCGGATATGCCGGTTCGCCTTGGAACAAAGCCTCGATGACAATCGCTTCTTCGGCGAGATCGGAATGACGATATGAAAAATGAAAGTCGGGCGCGCCAATCGTCTTGACCTCGCCGTCGCGCATCAAAACGGTCGCCGTCACCAGCACCTGGCTGACCTCATTGCCATAGGCGCCGGCATTCATCTTGACGAATCCGCCAATCGTACCGGGAATGCCCCGAAAAAACTCGAGGCCGGCGATCCCGGCATCTCGCGTCGCGCTTGCTACGGAAATTCCGGAAGCGCCACCGCCAGCGTACACATAATGATGCTGCTCGGTACGGATGGTCCCGAACGCCTTGCCAAGCCGAACCACAACACCCGGCACACCCCCGTCGCGAACGAGCATGTTGGAGCCGAGGCCCAGCGCCATCACCGGAATGGCAGGATCGAGCGCAGCGACAAATGCGGCGAGATCTTCCGCATCCGCCGGCTCGAACAGCCAGTCGGCGGTGCCGCCCGACTTGAACCAGACGAGCGGGGCCAGCGGCGCATTGGCTGTCAACTTGCCGCGAACGGCGGGCATTGTCGTTAAGGAAGCCGGCGCGTTCACCTTAGCCTTGCCTCGCTTCATTGATCGCAGCCGCAAGCCCCGCCGCCCATTTGGTGATGTCGCCCGCGCCGAGACAGACGATCATGTCGTCGGCCCTGAGATCGGCCGCCAGCGCTTCGGCAAGCGCATCGGCACCGGATATCGTCTGAGCGGCGCGATGGCCCCGGCGCTTGAGCCCCGCGACCAGCGCGTCCGAGCTGACGCCCTCGATCGGCTGCTCTCCGGCCGGATAGACGGGCGCGGCATAGACCATGTCGGCATCGTTGAACGCCTGCTGGAACTCGTCCATCAGGTCGCGAAGCCGGGTGAAGCGATGCGGCTGGACGACTGCAATCACTCGGCCCTTGGCGCCTTCGCGCGCGGCGGCGAGAACCGCCCTGATTTCGACCGGATGATGACCATAATCGTCGATGACGATCGCTTTTCCGCCATCGACATCGACTTCGCCGACCTTGGTGAAGCGGCGCTTGACCCCGCCGAAGCTCGCAAAGCCCGACTGGATGATGCTGTCGGGAATGCCGAGATAGAGCGCGACGCCGATGGCGGCCATGGCGTTGGAGACATTGTGCCGACCCGGCATGGGGAGTGTGATGCCCTCGATCCGCCGCGTGCCGCCGTCGCGCTCGCGGATCTGGACGTCGAAACGGTTGCCGCCGGGGATCGGCTGGACATTCTCGCCGCGAATGTCGGCCTGCGCCGAGAAGCCGTAAGTGACGATGCGCCGGTCCTGCACGCGCGGCAGGATGGCCTGCACCTCGGGATGATCGAGGCAGAGCATCGCCGCGCCATAGAAGGGCGTGTTCTCGACGAACTCGACGAACGCGTCCTTCACCCTGTCGAAATCGCCATAATGGTCGAGATGCTCGGGATCGATATTGGTGACGACCGCGAGCGTGCCATCGAGGCGCAGGAAGCTGCCGTCGCTCTCGTCGGCCTCGACCACCATCCAGTCGCTCTTGCCGAGGCGCGCGTTGGAGCCGTAGCTGTTGATGATGCCGCCGTTGATGACGGTGGGATCGACGCCGCCGGCGTCGAGCAGGGCCGCGATCATCGAGGTGGTGGTGGTCTTGCCATGGGTGCCGGCGACCGCCACCGTCGACTTGAGCCGCATCAGCTCGGCGAGCATCTCGGCGCGGCGGATGACCGGAACGCGCCGCTCCAGCGCCAGATCGACTTCGGGATTGCCCTTCTTGATCGCGGTCGAGGTGACGACGACCGCAGCATCGCCCAGATTCTCCGCCTTGTGGCCGATCATCACCGGGATGCCGAGATCGCGCAGATGCTGGATGACATAGCCCTCGGCCATGTCGCTGCCCTGCACGCTG
>Ga0335083_10008882_pt1 | contig 12237 bp, 11 predicted proteins | sample Lox_Sample_42_FD_206716 | JGI IMG/M metagenome (GOLD analysis project Ga0335083, IMG submission 206716) | Soil microbial communities from Loxahatchee National Wildlife Refuge, Florida, United States - Lox_Sample_4.2 | ecosystem: Environmental > Terrestrial > Soil > Wetlands | place: USA... | reverse complement strand
TGTGAACACGCCTTCGGCGACCATGCCGTGCATGCCGGCGATGATCTCGGGGAGTTTCTTGCCGCGTCCGAGTTCGACGCCGACGCTGCGGTTGCGCGAGAGGCCTCCAGTGCAGGTGAGGACGAGGTCGCCGAGTCCCGCGAGTCCGGCCATGGTTTCGGCGCGGCCTCCGCAGGCGACGACGAGGCGAGTCATCTCGGCGAGGCCGCGGGTGATGAGGGCCGCGACCGAGTTGTGGCCGAGGCCGAGGCCGTCGCAGATTCCGGCGGCGATGGCCACGGTATTCTTCAACGCTCCACCGAGTTCCACGCCGACGACGTCGTTGTTGGTGTAAACGCGGAAGCTGGAGTCACTGAATTCCTGCTGCACGGTGCGGAGGAGTTCGGCATTTTGCGAGGCGATGGTGATCGCCGTCGGATCGCCACGTGCGACTTCTTGCGCGAAGGACGGTCCGCTGAGAGCGCCCATTGCGTGCGCGGTCCCGTCATCACGCTTTAAGACCGTGGCGATCACTTCAGTCATGCGTTGCAGGGATCCTTCTTCAAGGCCCTTGGTGGCGCTGACGATCATCGCCCGTGGTTCGATCAGCGGGCGCATGCGTTCGAACAAGGTGCGGCAATGTTGCGAGGGCATGACGCTGACGATGATTTGTGCGCCGCGAAGGGCTGCGGCGAGATCGTTGGTGGCGGTGACGGAGTCGGGGATCGGGCGTCCGGGAAGAAAGCGCTCGTTTACACGTTTCTGAGCGATCGATTCGCAGACGTCGGTTTCATTTGCCCAGAGGCGCACGCGGTGGGTACCTTTGCGTCCGAGGACGATGGCGATGCCGGTGCCCCACGCGCCTCCGCCGATGACTGCGATGTCGCTCATGCGTGCTTCGATCCTAAACGGTTTTCGGTTCCGGAGAGAAGGCGGCGGATGTTGGCGTGGTGTTTGATGACGATGAGCACCGATGCGAAGGACATCAGAACCAGTGCGAGGGCGACGTTGCCGTATTCGTGCAGGGCGAGCACGATGTTGGGGAAGGCGGCGACGGCGGTGATCGATCCCAAGGACACGTAGCGGAATACGAGCACAAGGATAATGAAGATCGCCGCGGAGAGCAGCACGGCTTTGGGGGCGATCATGAGGAACGCGCCGAGGGCGGTAGCAACGCCTTTGCCTCCGTGGAATTTCAGCCAGATGGGGAACATGTGGCCGATGACGGCGAAGAGCCCAGCGAGGGCGGCGTAGAGGGCGAAGTCGGGCGAGGAAGCGGGGAGGATTGTGCGCCAGGGAATTTGTGAGAGCGAGATGCGGTCGAGCGACGGGCTGAGGAGGATGCCGACGGCGACGGCGGTGGATCCTTTGAGCGCGTCGAGCAGCAGCGTGGCAACGCCGAGGGCGGGGGATTTGCGGGCTACGTTGGTGGCGCCGATGTTGCCGCTGCCGGCGAGGCGGACGTCTTCGCCGCGGAAGAGGCGGACGAGGAGGTATCCGAAGGGGATGGAGCCGAGGAGATAGCTGGCTACGGCGATTTGGAGGAGTCGGGGCATGGGGTAAGAGAGTATCGAACTTTATTTCTCTTCTGACTGCGTGGGCGGGACGCCCCCGCGACAGCCGGCGAGTCGCCGGCGCTACTTTAAGTCAAATTCTACAAGCTTTGTGTATTTGGATCCTTTCGGGGAGAGTTGGCTTTGGTACAGAAAGAAGCTGCGGGGCGTCATGGTACCAAACTCTGGCGTGGAGAGCGCGGTTAGCTTTTCTTGCAGGCGCTGGAAGGTGCGATTGGGGCCGTCTTTCTTATTGTGGCGTGGAGAGCCGGAAGAGCCTCGTCTGCGCGCCAACGTTAGGTGCGGGCTGTAGGCGCGGTCTTCTTTGGGGATTCCGAGCGCGGGCATTTTGTCGTCGATGGCCGTGGCCAGGGCGGCTAGCTGCGGAGTGGCCTCCATACCAATCCAGAATACGCGCGCGGATTTGGCGGTGGGGAAGAATCCGTAGCCGCGAAAGTGAATTTCTGGCGGGCTGGATTCGATCGTGGAGAGCGCTTGTTTGATTGGTTCGACGACGGAATCCGGCTGCTCGCCGATGAATTTCAGGGTGACGTGGAGAGATTCGGGTTTGGCCCAGCGTGCGTCGGGGGCGAATCCGGCAACGCCTTCAACGAAGCGGGAGATGCGGTCGCGAATCGCGTCGGGGATGTCGAGGGCGAGGAAGAGGCGCATGGGCGTGTTCGGTTGCGGCTCGCAGCTTTTGGGTTGAAGGTTTCAAAGTTTCAAGGTTGCAAAGTTTCCAAACACCTGGCGACTCCGAATCTTTGAAGCTTTGAAACTTGAAACGTTGAAACCTTGCTCTTAAATCAGCTTCTTTCTCACCATGTCCAATGCCATGGTGCTGGCGAAGCGGCGGATGCGTTTGCGGTCGCCTGGGAAGTTGCGCTGCACGACTTCGGTTCCCGTGCTGCTCGCTACAGCGTGGAAGACCATGCCAACCGGTTTGTCCGGAGTGCCGCCGTTGGGACCTGCTACGCCAGTGATACCCACACCTATCGTCGATTCGCAGCGATAGCGGATGCCTTCCGCCAAAGCGGCGGCGACTTCGCGGCTGACGGCTCCGTGGCGGTCGATCATCTCCGCGGGGACACCGGCGAGTTCGGTCTTGAGAGCATTCGAGTAAACCACTGCGCCTCCAAGAAAGTAGCGCGAGCTGCCGCTGATGGAGGTGATGCGCTCGGCCAAAAGGCCTCCAGTGCAGGATTCCGCAACCGCAACAGTGGCGTTGCGCATCTGCAGCCAGTAGCCGACGATCTGCTCGAGCGATTCGCCGTTGCGGGAGTAGACGGCGTCGTCGAGTTCGTCCTCGACCACGCCCGCAACTTCATCGACACGGCGCTGGGCCGCGTCCTGTGTGGGCGCGATGGTTTTGAAGTGCAGTTCGATTTCTCCAGCGCCGGCGAGGATCGTGGTCTCGACGTCGGTGTAACGCTTGTAGATGGGCGCGACGCGGGCGTCGACGGTGGATTCTCCTAGCATCGCGATCTTCAATGTGCGGATCGCCAGGAATGCGGGCGGAACTTTGGCGCGCAAGCGATCGCGAACTTCGGTTTCGAAGAGCGCTTTGAGTTCGTGGGGCGGGCCGGGGAGCAGAACGATGATGTGTTCGCGGCCGTCGAAGTTCCCGCTCAGCCATTGTCCCGGAGCGGTGCCGTTGGGATTGGGAAGGACAGTCGCGCCGTCGAGAACGTCGGCCTGCTTGGCATTGTTGGGCGACATTTTCCAGCCGCGCTCGGCGAAACGATGTTCGAGACGGGTGAGAATTTCTGGATCGCGGCGCAACGTCAGGCCGAGAGCTTCGGCGACGGCTTCGCGGGTGAGATCGTCTTCGGTGGGACCGAGGCCGCCGCTGAAAATCAGAATGTCGGAGCGGAAAAGACCATGCTGCACGGCGGCTACCAGATGGCGAAGGTTGTCGCCGACGATGCTTTTGAAAATTACGTCAACGCCCAGCAGGTTGAGTTGCTCGGTGAGGTAGAGCGAATTGGTGTCCATGCGGAAGGGTGTGAGCATCTCGGAACCCACCGCAATGATTTCGGCGTTCACTGGTAAAAGTTTAAATGAAAACCACAGAGGACACGGAGGACACAGAGGGTTCGCTTTACTCGGGAATCAGAGGCAAGCCCGGGATGTTCCAGGCCAGGTGGTGCACGGCGCCACCGGTTTGCTGGGCGCTGGTCGTGGCGAGGATGACGGAGCGTCCGGGAGCAAACGCGAGACCGACCAGGCCCTGACCAGCGACTTCGAGATTGGCGAGTCCGTTGGGTGCGATCTTCACAATGCCGCGGGTGCCCGAAAGCGAGGCGGCGACGTAAAGATTGCCGTCCGCGTCGAAGGCCAGCCCTTGGGGCCGACCCAGGCCCTTATAGAAAGTTGTCACCGTTCCATTCGGATCAATTTTGTAGACACGGTCGTTGGGGCCGGTCACGAACAGGTCACCCCGCGGACCAAAAGCCAGGTGATACGCGGAAACGCTCATTTCGAGCGTGGCGAAGACGAAGACCTGCTGGTCGCGGGAAATCTTGAAAATGGTGCCGTTGCGATCGCCGACGTAGAGGCTCTGCTCACGGTCGAAGGCGATTCCGGTGGCCACGCCCATGCCTTCGGCGTAGGTGGTCATGGTGCCGTTGGGAGCGACGCGGTAGACGGCGCCGTCGTAGCGCGAGGAGACATACATCTGTCCTTCGCGGTCGAAGGCGATGGCGGTCGCGTTCATCATCTCGGTAACGAAGGGCTTGACGTTGTAGTTGGTGTCGATCTTGAAGATGGCGACGGGCACCTTCTGTCCGCGCGAACCGGAGAAGGTGACGTAAATGTTGCCCTCGGCATCGACGGCCGGGCTGGTGACCGGGTGAAGATTCTCGGCGATCGGGACGGCGACCTTGACCGTGTGCGGATTGCTGACGTGCCCGTTGGTCGCGACGACGACGGGGCCAGTGGTGGCGCCTTCCGGGACGCGGGTAACCACGAATCCGTCGGAGCTGACGATGATGGGGCCCTCGAAGTCGCCGAACTTTACTTTCGGGCGGTGAAGGTCCTGAGGGCGGAGTCCGGAGCCGGTGATGCGCACTTCGCCTCCGGCAAGGGCCGCAGAGGGCGCAACCATTTCGATGCGCGGTCCACCGTTAGCAGTTTTCTTACCGAGGATGCGATCGGAGAATCCCATGAGAGTGAACGCAGCTAACTATTTAGTAGCCCAAAGTGAAGCAAGAGATGCATGGCGATGAAGGCGAAAATTCCTGCTGCCACGTCGTCGAGCACAATTCCAGTGCCTTCGGGAAGTTTCTCCAGTTGCCGCACCGGAGGCGGCTTGACGATATCGAACGCTCTAAAAAGTATAAGACCGGCGAGGAAAGTTTTCCATGCGAGCGGGACGGCGATGAGGGCGATGAGTTGTCCGGCGACTTCGTCGATGACGACGAACTGGGGATCTTTGGTGCCGGTGGCGCGCGCCACCTGTGTTGCTGCAGGGATGCCGATTAGGACGACGAGCGCGGCCAGGGCGAGGGCGACCGGGGTGCGGAGCGTAGATGGCACTGCGTCCGCGATTGCGGCCCAGAGAAGCACCGTTGCGATGGATGCCCAGGTGCCGGGGCCGGGGTGGAGGCGGCCGATGCCGAGGAATGTCGCCGTGAGCGTTGCCCATAGCGGGGCGCGCGGGCGGGACGCCTCCGCGACAGCCGGCGGGACGCCGGCGCTACTGTCGGCGGCGGAGGTACTGCTGTGCAACTGAGCGGGTGCGGGGTCTTCTCGGCTAGGCATGATCATCGCCCCGGGGCTGGTAGCGCCGCCGTCTCGGCGGCTGTCGTGCGGGCATCTTGCCCGCACACCCAGACCCATCTCCAATCTCTCAGGTTTGCCTTCTCGGGATTATCTTCAACGTAGTGAATGGCGCGTTCGAGTTCACCTTCGTTTCGGACCAGGTGGTCATAGTACTCCCGCTGCCAGAAAGCGCCTTCGATATCCAGGATCGCATTCGCACGCTTGGCGCTGAACGACTTCCACGAGTGAACGACTTCCGCGAGCGTTTGGCCCGGAAGCAGCCGCACGACCACGTGCACGTGATTCGGCATGATGCACCAGGCAAACAGGCGGTAGCGCCGATTATCAAAGTGACGAAGGGTGTTGGCCACTTCTTCGGCGACCGCCGGATTTTTCAGGTGACAGGCGCCAGCGCCTCTGTCGAGATATTTTTCGATGACTGGGGAAGAGAGGTTTTGAAGTTTCCTTCGCTCGTCAGGGCTTAGGGGACGATGCAGTTGATTTGCGGTCTTAACGATGGCTTCGCGCTCGGAATCGATTTGATCGAGACCGGATTTCGGCAGCGAGTCGGCCAGGCGGAAGGTGATGAAGTAAGTTGCGGATTCTTTTTCCCAGTGAGGGAGGCGGCCACGATCGCGGATTGTTACTTCGCCGAAGCGCGGGCGGGACGCCCCCGCGACAGCCGGCGGGACGCCGGCGCTACTGTCGGGTGGCGGGGCGCTCTCGGCTGTGCGACCGCGATTGAAGTTCATTCCTCTTCCTCTAAATCTTCCAGATTGCGGTCGCGGATGGGTTCTTCGGAATCCGTGACTGGGGAGGAGATTACGTACTGGCCGCTGGCCCATTTACCGAGATCGATGAGGCGGCAGCGGTCGCTGCAGAAAGGGAAATCCGGGTCTGTGCTCTTGACCAGCTTCTTGCAGATGGGACAGCGGAGTTTGACGGTGCGCTTGCGCGGCATACGGTTCGTATTGTAGTTCGACGATGGGTCGACGCAGGAGGCTACAGAATTTTTGCCACGAGATCGTAGTCGTGCGCTTCGGTGATCTGGCAGCGGTAGAACCGGCCGGGCTGCGGCTCGATTTCCTCGGGGAAGTCATTGATGAAGACTTTGCCGTCGATTTCCGGCGCGTGCATGGGCGTGCGGCCTTCGAGGAGCAACTCGGTTTCTTCGGATTCGCCTTCGAGCAACAGATCGTATTCGCGCCCAACCAGCGTCTTCTTTTTCTTTTTGCTGATCTGGCGCTGGATCGTCATCAGGTGCTTGCGGCGGCGCTCGATTTCGCGCGGTGAGAGTTTTTTCTCCAGAGCGTAGGCCTGGGCGCCGTCCTGATCGGAGTAGGCGAAGGCGCCCATCCAGTCGAACTGGGCTTCACGGACGAAGTCGCAGAGTTCTTCGAATTCTCTTTCGGTCTCGCCGGGGAAGCCCACGATGAAGGACGTGCGCAGCGTGAGGTCAGGAATGGTGCGGCGCATTTTCGCGATCGACCGGAGGAATACATCGGCTCCGCCGCCGCGCTTCATACGCTTTAAGACCGAGGCGGAGGCGTGCTGGAGGGGAACGTCCATGTAGGAGCAGATTTTTTCGTGCTGCGCGATGGTGTCGAGCAACTTGCCTGTGATTTTGTTGGGATACGCGTAGAGGAAGCGTACCCAGCGGAGATCTTCGATGGCAGCAAGTTTTTCGAGCAGGAGCGCGAGGCCATCTTTGAGGCCGAAGTCTTCTCCGTAACAGGTTGTGTCCTGGCCGATGAGAGTGATTTCTCGGACGCCGCTCTGCGCGAGGCGTTCGGCTTCGGCAATCACGGACTCGAAGCGGCGCGAGCGGAACTGGCCACGCAGCTGCGGGATGATGCAGAAGGTGCAGGGATGATCGCAGCCCTCGGCGATCTTGATGTACGCCATGTGCCGGGGCGTGGCGAGAATGCGTGGCGTGGCGTCGTCGTAGAGATAGTTCGGGAGATCGGCCACCGCTCCATCCCAATTCTCGCGCGAGAATCGGCCTTGCGCGGCACGGGCGTCGCCTTCGGGACGCGACTGCAGGACGACGAACGGGGAATTGCTTGGCGGCGCGGGCGTGGGATTCAATCCGGCGGCGGCTAGAATATTTTCCAACTCGCCGGTGCCCACGACGGCGTCGACTTCCGGAATATCCTTCTGAATCTGGTCGCGGAAGCGTTCGACGAGGCATCCGGCGACGACGAGTTTCTTGGCCTTGCCGCCGGTTTTATGCGCTGCCATCTCAAGGATGGTGTTGACCGACTCCTGCTGCGCGCTTTCGATAAACGAGCAGGTGTTCACGACGATGACGTCAGCGTCCTCGGCGCGGCGGGTGAGTTCCGCTCCGGCGCGGGCGAGCAGGCCCATCATGACTTCGCTGTCGACCAGGTTCTTGGGGCAGCCCAGGCTGACGAATCCGACTTTCTGCGGACGGGCGGACGATCCTTCTGCGCGGTGCGTCTCCTGCGATTTCTCGCTTCTGAGGTCAGCAGTGAAAGCGGCGGAAGCGTCGACAGTGAGGTCTTTGACTGGCATGCAATCTTTCTATTTTAGCATCCGCGGCGCAACCTCCGGCGGCGCATCGTGTCTCACCCCGGTGAGAGTCGCGAATCCATTTGGTCGAGCTTTGCTCGGCAGACAGCCGAGGGCGGCAATTTCCACAGAGACATTTCTACGGACCAGAAAAGATAGTATTGCCGAGTTCAAAACTGCCGAGGTCGTGCTAGGCTATGTCTTACCGCCTTAACAATTTATGATCCAGCTCGCGGAGGGGAAATGTTAGGCAAACGATTTTGGATCACGGCCCTGTCCGTGGCGACCTTGCTGGCGGCTTCAGCGATTGCGCAAGACGAGAAGAACGAAATCGGCGGCTCGCTGGGCAGGACTTTCATCAGTAATCAGGGAATTCAGAACGCGTCATACCCGCCCGTTATTTCTTACGGCAACGGACTCAGTTTCGAGATCGAATACGCCCGCCATCTTCTCGTGACTCCGATCTTTTCGGTTTCGGGTGAAGTTGTGTTTATGGACGATCACGATCAGGATATCAACGGCGGCGCTTATGGGCACGCGGTCCTGCCCCAGCAATTGAGCATGCTGTTCTTGACGCCCGCCGTACGCTTGAATTTGTTTCCCACGACCGCGGTATCTCCCTGGGTGAGCGTGGGAGGAGGCTTTGGCCACATTGGTCAAAGCTCGATGTTGCTCTATGGAGGGACGAACCCCGGCCAGTCCACCACGTCGGGTGTGTTGCAGGGAGGGTTCGGGCTGGACGTGAAAGCGTGGCGGAAGTTGAGCATTCGCGGAGAAGTTCGCGACTTCTGGTCTGGCGCTCCGGACTTTCCGCTGGCTCCGACGGGGGACTCGCGCCAGCACCATTATTTTGTGGGCGGCGGAGCCTTCTGGCGGTTCTAGTTGGACTTTAGGGCAGTGCGCGAACCGGAAACCTATCGGCCGCGCGTCGCGGATTCTACTTCTTCATATAACTCGGGCAGGCGCTTCACGTCCTCGGCGGAGTTTCCAAAGCGCGCGGACTCGTAGACGTCGGTAAAACGTGCGACCGGCTCGCGGAGCCGGCTATCCGTTATCTTCCTTACGAATTCCTGAGGTGTTTGCGCGGCAGGTTTTTCCATTCCGCGGCGGGCCAGGATGCGAGCCATCCGCCGATACCACATCGCGGCCGCCTGTTCCGGAGATCGTTCAGGATGTGCGCGCAACCACTTTTCGTGCAGCACGCGCGCGATGCTTCGGAGATTTCCAAGCAGAAGAAGCACGAGCGCGACTGCGCCGCCCAGGAAGGCCCAGCGTCCGGGCGAATGTTCCACGCGATCCTGGCTGCGCCGCGCCCACTTCAACATCGATTCATAGTGATCGCGCGCCCACTGCCGCGCGTTCTCCCACAAACCACGCGTGCCGCTGAAGGCTGCCTGGCCGAGCGAGTACTGGTGCGAACTGTCGTAGCTGACGATCCAATCGCGCCAGAATGAAGACATGGCGTCGATATAAAGCGCGAGCCGTTCCCAGCCTTGCGGCGTTCCGCTGGCGCCCGGCGGAGTGGGATCGAAGGTCTGCCAGCCGTAGCCGGGGAAGTAGGCTTCTACCCAGGAATGCGCGTCCTTGGCGCGGACGACGTAGTTTCCGGTGAGGTCGTTGAATTCGTCGCTGCGAAATCCGTTGACCACGCGCGAGGGGATTCCCAGGGTGCGCAGCATGACGGCCATGGCCGAGGCGAAGTATTCGCAGTGTCCCTGCTTGCGTTCGAACAGGAAGTTGGCGATGGGATCTTTCACCGGCGTCTGCGGAAGTTGCAGCGTATAGCCGAAGCGGGTGCGGAGATAGTTTTCAATGGCAGCGGCCCGGTCGAAGTTGTTCGCAGCGGACTTCGTGATCTGCGCGGCGAGTTGCGGAACCCGGGGATCGACTGGCGGCAGACGCAGATAGGCTTCCGCGAACTGCGCAGGGTAATCGCGCCCCGCTGTGCGCAAGTCCGCTGGCGCGGGAGTAGCAATATCGGAATCGGCCTCGTAACGGCTTACCGGATGCTGCGAATCGAAGTCGTAGATGGCGCCGCTGGAATCTCCGGCCAAGCGTCCATAGTCTCCAGTGATGCTGTGCGCCCACGGCGCCAGGAAAAAGACGTTCGTGCCGATGGGTTCCATGAGCACGCGGTAGTGGATCATATGCTCGCGCGCCAAGGCCGAGGCGGCATAGGAGCGGACGCCGGTATTCACACCGGGTACATGAAAGCTGTTGTTGGGTTGCCGCTGCAGCGGGAACTGTTCCCTGGGATTGGTCCAAGTACGCCCGTCGAAATCTGCGAGGGCTACGCCCCGCCAGTGCAGGTCGGAGCGTCCGACGGTATCGCCGTCGATTTGAATGTGCATCACGACTGCATTGGACTGCTGGATTTCGCCAATCTTTCCCAACTGGACGCGATCGCTGAAGCCGGAAGAGAGGTCGGTGCCGAAGGAGTAGCCTCCCATATATCCCGCTGACATGCGGGGCATCAGAAAAAAGACGGCAGCTCCCCCGATAAGAATCATCAGCATCAACCCCGGCGCGACACGGGCCAGCGCGAAGGCGAGGTGGCGATGCTCCCGGGGATCATTGGAGTGCCGAGCCTGAATGCTGGCCGCATGCCCGGAGCGGCGCATTTCCATCAGGACAAAGGTGGCCACTGCCATCATCATGAAGGCTGCGAACGAGAAAAGAAAAATGCTGTCGACTGTCAGGACGGCGGACGCCAGGACCATCAGGAACGCGAGGATGGCGAGGGTGACGTGGTCGCGCTCGCGGCGCAGCGAGAACATCCGCACGACAACGCCGAATAACGCCAGATGAACCGTGGCCGGAAGAAAACTGCGCGAGAAGATGAAATAGTCCGCCGCGAAAAAAATGAAGTAGGCAATGGAGAGCGGCGTAGTCCAGGCGTCGGAGATCACGAACTGTTGACGCTTAGCCAGCAGGTAGCCCCGGACCGCCAGCGCGACTCCGACGAGAATAACCGAAGGGAGATCCAGGCCGCCGGTACTGGCTAAGGTTCCAAATCCAGTCAGAACAAGTAGATATAGCGACAGCTCAAAGTAATGGTCGATGGACTGGCTCAGCGGAGCCACGACGGGTTGAGGGAACTGGGGCGCCATGGATTCGTGAGTGGAGGCGGTTCTCCGCCGTGTTATGGGCAGAGGAAAGCTTCGATCTCCTATTGTTCGATAAGTGCTCGCTAAAGGGAAGGGTCTGGGGAAGGAATCTTGCACCGAAAGTCACATGAACTTTGGCGGCGGATCGGGAGAGGGACGGTGCGAGCGCAAGATGCGCTCGCGACAGCCGGCGGGACGCCGGCGCTACATGAGGCGCGGCGCGGTGCGAGACGCCGGCGCTATAAAAGGTGTGCGGATGCACTGGGCAACGCTGCAGGAACTGATTCGACAGAATGCTAGAATGGGGTAGGTCAGGCATCGGTCTTACGCGACGTACTCCCGCCAACCCCGCCAGGTCCGGAAGGAAGCAACGGTAACGGGCTCTTGCGTGTGCAGTGAGTCCCCGGTGCCTGACTTATTTTCCAGCCAGTTCCTTCTTTTTTCCTCGTTTCGCGTTTTCTCGCGGGCTTCTGACCTTCCCATTACCAAGATTTACATATTGTTTACGACTCTTTGCGCAAGAAGCGACGCTTCGAGCATCAAGTATAAGTAGGCTGGGCAAAATCAGAGCCCGGCGCGCGAGAGGATCACAATGAAGAGTCATGGCACCGCCCCCAAACTCGCTACTCACGTCACCATCCGTGTATCTGGCCAGTTATTTCAGGGACATTTGCCATATTTGGATCAACTGGTTCAATCGGCAACGGAGTGCCGGTTGTGGCCGCAATTGAATCTCTCGCGCCTGGAGGATCTGGATCGCGCGGCTCTGTTCTATTTGATTGACGGCGAACATCGCGATTTCAGCATCGAGGCCTGTCCGAGCTTTATCCGCGAACGGATGGAACTCGAGAGGGACCGGGCTGCGGCTTGACCTCGCCGAGGTTCTTTTGGGCGGTTTCCGGGACACGGCTTTAACCCCAGGAAACACCGAGGATTTCGCAGAGTGCGCAGAGTGACTCGTGGGAGCATCCAGGCGAGCCGATAAGGTTAGACATTCTGCTCCTAATTGTTGAGAATACTGAGTTTCGTAGTCCTCGGTTTCTCAGCTAGGGAGCTCTCATTGACTAAAGCAATTCGTGCCAAAATCAGCGCTCTCGGCACCTACCTGCCGCCGCGAGTTCTCACCAACGCCGACCTGGAAAAGATGGTCGACACAACCGACGAATGGATCATGGAGCGGGTCGGCATCCGCGAACGCCACATTGTCGAAAAGGGCGTGGCTGCCAGCGATCTGGCGGTCGCAGCGGTGAAAAACTTGCTCGAGTCGCATCCGTTCGATCTTCAGGAAGTGGATCTGATTGTTG
>Ga0335083_10008880_pt1 | contig 12238 bp, 11 predicted proteins | sample Lox_Sample_42_FD_206716 | JGI IMG/M metagenome (GOLD analysis project Ga0335083, IMG submission 206716) | Soil microbial communities from Loxahatchee National Wildlife Refuge, Florida, United States - Lox_Sample_4.2 | ecosystem: Environmental > Terrestrial > Soil > Wetlands | place: USA... | reverse complement strand
TCTTGGGGGGGGGGGCGGGGGGGGGGGGGGGGCCCCCCCCCCCGCGGGGGGGGCCGGGCGGGGGGGGGGGGGGGGGGGGGTCCCCCCGGGGGGGGGGGGGGGGGGGGGGGGGGGCTTCCGCGGCGGCGGCGGGTTCCGGCGGTAATCGGAGGCTGACATAAAATGCCGGGCCGCCGAGACATCCAATAGAAAAGTGAGGAGAACGATGAAAAAGGCAGTCTTCCTCGTCGGAATCGTTGCCACGGCGCTGCTCGCGGCCGCCTGCTCGACGCTGACGACCGCGGTCGACTACGACCACACGGTCAACTGGTCGCAGTTCCACACGTTCCAGCTCGTCGAGGGGACGAAGGACCCGATGACCTTCACCCAGAAGCGCATCGAGGACGCGATCACCGGCCAGCTGACGTCGAAGGGATGGACGGCGACGACCGGCAACCCCGACATCCTCGTCTACACGCACACGGTCCTGAGCCATCAGAAGCAGTGGAATGCGACGAGCACGGGCGGCTGGGGCTACCGGGGTTGGGGCGGCATGGGCGGCGGCATGGCCACCGCCACCGAGACGAACATCCCCATCGGGACCCTCGTCGTCGACCTCGTCAACCCGAAGACGAAAGAGCTCGTCTGGCGCGGCACCGCGAGCGACCAGGTGTCCGGCACGGGCGAAGACCAGGGCAAGATCCAGGACGCCGTGACGGAGCTCTTCAAGAATTTCCCGCCCCAGCCCGGCAAGTAGAACGCGGCAAACGAGACGTAAGGAGACGGACATGAAGAGAGTGGCGACCCTCCTCGGCATCCTCGCCGGCGCATTGACCCTGGCCTGCTCGACCCTGACGACGGCGGTCGACTACGACCACACCGTCAACTGGTCCCAGTTCCACACGTTCGCGCTGGCCGAAGGGACGAAGGATCCGGAGACCTTCACCCAGAAGCGCATCGAGGACGGCATCACGCAGTCGCTCCAGTCGAAGGGCTGGACCGTCGCGACCTCGAACCCGGACGTCGTCGTGTATTCGCACGTCGTTCTCTCGAGCGAGAAACAGTGGAACGCGACGAGCATGGGCGGCTTCGGCTACCGCGGCTGGGGCGGCATGGGCGGCGGCATGGCGACCGCGACGCAGACCAACATCCCGATCGGCACCATCATCGTCGACATGGTCAACCCGAAGACGAAGGAAATGATCTGGCGCGGCACCGCGCAGGACCAGGTCTCCGGCACCGGCGCCGACCGCGGCCAGGTCCAGCAGGCGATGCAGGAGCTCTTCAAGAACTTCCCGCCGGGCTCGGGCAAGTCCTAGGCGATCGTCCCGCGGCCGGGCTCCCCGCCCGGCCGCGTTTTCCTCCGCGATAGACTCTCCCTCACTTAGGAAAGGAAACCATGGCCAGCAAGACGCTCCGGAGGATCTTCGTCGCCGCCGCCGCCGCGGCGCTGCTCGCGCGGGCGGCATCCGGCCAGCAGCTGATCATCAAGGGCATGTACGGCATGATGTCCGGGACCCAGGCGCCCCCGGGCCTCTACGTCGGCATGTTCGGAAACATCAACTGGCAGGACGAGATCAAGGGCCCCAACGGAAACACCCTCAAAGGCCCGACACTGACGCAGGACCTCTTCGGGCCTCTCATCCAGTGGGTCTCGCCCTACAAGATCCTGGGCGCCAACTACAGCGCCGTCGTCGCCATTCCTTTCGCCAACTTCGCTCTCGATTTCCCGCGCCTCGACAACATGAACGCCTCGACGGGGCTCGCCCTCTCGCAGCTCTACGTTTCGCCCTTCCAGCTCGGCTGGCACTCCGACAAGCCGCTGCCGATCTTCAACGGAGGCACCGACGTTCTGTTCGCGTACACGTTCTATGCCCCCACGGGGCGCTACACGCCGGGCGCGCTCAACAACACGTCCTTCGGCATGTGGTGCAACGAGATCTCGCTCCGGGCCACGGGCTTCATCGGCAAGGAGAAGGAGTGGTCCGCCGCCGGCGCGCTCTTCTACGACATCAACAGCAAGAAGCAGGACGTCGACTGGAAACAGGGCAACGCCCTCAATTACATGTGGGGCGTCGGCCACACCTTCGGCGACAAGCAGAGCCTCATGAGCGGATGGTTCGGCGTGGCGGGCTACGCCCAGTGGCAGGTCAGTTCGTCGACGGGCGTCGACGTGCCGGAGATCCTCCAGAACCACAAGTCGACCGTCTACGGCGTGGGCCCCGAGCTCACGGCGCTCCAGGGCGCGCTGACCGTGCGCTACTTCTGGCAGTACGGCGCCAAGACCTCGACGCAGGGCCAGGGGCTGTACGTCCAGTTCGCGATGCCCCTCGGCAAGTAGAGAACCGGAACCGCAAGAAGACGGAGGCCCCGCTCCCGCGGGGCCTTTCAGTCTCCGGGGCCCGAGCTCCTAGTTCGCGAGCTTCTGGTAGTTCGAGTTCGTCACGGTCAGCTGGATTCCCTTGGCCGCCGCGTTGACGACCTCCTGGGCCGGGTAGCTGGTCCCGTCCGGCAGGATCGCGAACTGGACGTTCAGCGTGACCGGGCTCGAGGGGTCGCCGAGATACGTGCTGACGGCCAGCGCGGCGAGCTTCTTCGTCGCCATCGCGAAGTCGAGCGTCATCGAGTCGCCGGGCAGGGAGTAGTTGCGGAACACCAGGCCCGCCTCGCCCGAAGCGGGCCGTGAGAACGACACGTTCCCGGCGGCGTGGGCCGCCTGCATGCGCGCCGAGTCCGGGGGCACGTACAGGCCGATCACACCCTTGACCTGCTGGATGTAGTCGGTGAACTCCTCTTTCTTCTTCTCGGCGATGCGGCCGCGCAGCCCCCGCTGCTGCTCCTGCGGCGGCGGAGGGCCGAGCGGCTGACACTGCGGCTTCCCATCCGGGCCGTAGCGGCAGCTCATCTGCTTGGTCGTCTTGACTTCGCCGTTCAAAGCGACCTGGATGTTCTCCGTCCAGGCGTAATGCTGCAGGGCCGCCTTGTTCGCCGCCGCGGACTGCTTGACGGCTTCGAGCTTTTCCCGGACGGCCTGGGCCAGAAGCCCCCCGCCCTGCTCCTGTTGCGCCGCGGCCGGCCCGACGAGCGCGAGGACCACGACCGCCGCCGCCGCGGCCGGGCTCCAGGGGGACCGAGAGAGCCTTCGAGGCATGCAAACCTCCTCTGAAGAACGAACCGCCGTGATCGGGCGCGGATCTTATCGCGGAGACGGCGAAGCTTGCGCCGAGATAAACTTCGGAGCATTCGTAACCGGCTCCTCCTCCGCGCGCTCGCGGCGTGGGCCGCAATCGCCCTCTCCGGCCGGGCGGCTCCGGCGGCCGACGTCCCGGCCGAGACCCGGCGTGTGCTCGTCGTCAGCTCCTTCGGCAGCCGCTTCGCGCCCTTCGACGCGCTCGCCGCGGTGCTGCGCACCGAGATCGTCCGCGCCGCGCCGGGGCCCGTCGAGTTCCTCGAGGTGCCGATGGAGGCCGCGCGGTACGAAGAGCCGGGCGAAGAGCGCACCTTCGCGGACTACCTCGCGGCGATCGTCGCGAACCGGCACCTCGACCTGATCGTGACCGTCGGCGCCCCTCCGGCGCGGCTGATCGCCCGCTCGGCTTCGCGATTCGCCTCGGTGCCGACGCTCATGATGGGGCTCGACCGGCGCCAGGTTCCGAAGGAGACGGCGCCGAACCAGGTCGTCGTCCCGATCGCCCTCGACCTGCCGGCGGGGCCCGAGAACATCCTCCGACTCCTGCCCGAGACCGGCCGAATCGCGGTCGTGGTCGGCCGCTCGCCCCTCGAGCGCTTCTGGAAGGCCGAGGCCGAGCGCGAGTTCGCGCCGCTCTCCAGCCGCGTCTCGATCGAGTGGTTCGACGCGCTCTCCCTGGAGCAGATGGCGAGCCGCGCGGCCGCGCTGCCGCCCCATTCGGCCATCCTCTACGGCGTTCTGGAAGTCGACGCGGCCAACGTGCCCCACGAGCAGGACCAGGGCCTCGCGCGCCTGCGCGCCTCGTCGAACGCACCGCTCTTCGGCTATTTCGAGAGCCAGCTCGGGCGCGGCATCGTCGGCGGCCCGCTGATCCCGATCGAGCGGGAAGGCCGCCGTTCGGCCGCCATCGCTCTCGCTCTGCTGCGCGGCGAGACGCCGTCGTCCCTGAAGGTCTCGGCGCCGGAGCCCGTTCGGCCCGCCTACGACTGGCGCGAGCTCCGCCGCTGGGACATCCCCGAAGAGCGCCTGCCCGCCGGCAGCGAGATCCTCTTCCGGCCGCCCTCCCTGTGGCAGGCGTATCGCCGTCCGGTGCTCTTCGGCGTCGCCCTCGCGGCGATCGAGGCGATGCTGATCGCCGCACTGCTGGCGCAGCGCGCGCGCCGCCGCCGGGCGGAGGAGCAGGTCCACGCGCTCAACCATCGCCTCCTGACCGCTCAGGAGGACGAGCGCAAGGCCATCGCCCGCGAGCTCCACGACGACTTCAGCCAGCGTCTGGCTCGTCTGGCGATGGACGCGGCGCGCCTCGAGTACGCCGCGGCCGTCCCGCTCGAGAGCCGGGCCCCCGCGCCGATGCGCGACGAGCTCGCGCGCCTCTCCGAAGACGCCAACGCCCTGGCCTACCAGCTCCATCCGTCCACGCTCGACGACCTGGGCCTCGCCGAGGCGCTCCGCACGGAATGCGAGCGCTTCTCGCGGCTCGAGGCGATCCCGGTCGCGCTCGACGTCGACGGCGCCGAGCCCGGAATGCCGCGCGACACGGCCCTCTGCCTGTTCCGGATCGCTCAGGAAGGCCTGCGCAACGTCGCGCGCCACGCGAAAGCCCGGAGCGTTTCGCTCTCCTGCCGTCCCCAGAGGGGCGGCCTCGAGCTCACGCTGAAGGACGACGGTGTCGGCTTCCGCGCGCAGCGCCGGCCCGGACGGCCGAGCCTCGGACTCGCCAGCATGCGCGAGCGCGTCGAGGTGATCGGCGGACGGTTCCGGGTCGACAGCGCGCCCGGCCAGGGAACCGTCGTTCAGGCCTGGGCTCCCGTCGACGCCAGGGCCTCGTGAAACGGCTTCGCGTCCTCCTCGCCGACGACCACCGCATGGTCGCGGAGGGGTTGAAGCGCCTCCTCGAGCCGGCCTTCGACCTCGTCGGCATCGTCGAGGACGGGCGCACGCTCGTCGACGAGGCGGCGCGCCTGAAGCCGGACGTCGCCGTCGTGGACATCGCGATGCCGCGCTTGAACGGCCTCGAGGCGATCCCGCTCCTGAAGAAGGCCGCGCCGGGGCTGAAGGTCGTCGTCGTCACCATGCACCGCGAGCCGGCCTACGCCCGGCGCGCGCTGTCGGCCGGCGCCGACGGCTTCGTCCTGAAGCACGCCGCCCCGGAAGACCTGCTCGGCGCCATCCGCGCGGCGGCGTCGGGCGCCGCCCCGCCGGAGACGCCGCCCGGGGAGTCCAGAGCCCCGGCCGGCGCCGCCGGTCTGACCGACCGTCAGCGCGAGATCGTGCAGCTCGTCGTGAAGGGGCTCACGGCGAAGGAAATCGCCTCGGTCATCGGGCTCTCGGTGCGAACCGTCGAGTTCCACAAGTACCGCGCGATGGAAACCGTCGGCGCCTCCAACAGCGCCGAGCTCGTCCGCCTGGCGCTCGAGCACGGCATCGCGAAGCCCTGACGGGCAGGAAGGCCTTGTCGCGCAGCGCGAGCTCGTGGTCCGCGTCGCCGGCGGGACCCGCGGCGATGACCTCGAAGGGGCTTGCGCCGTTTTCGTTCCGCGAGCCCCCGCGGCGCGACTTGATCTTTTGCGACACTTGAATTGAAGTTCCGCAAGCGCGATGCGAAATCTGCCGCGACTTCCCTCTCCCGCCGAGCTGCCGCTCAGCGGCGAATTTCAGGTCGGACCGTTCCGCCGGCTCCCGGACCTCGTTCGCGCCGCAGGCCACGATCCCGAGGAGGTCTTCGCTCTCGCGGGCACCTCCACCGCCCTGCTCGAAGAGCCCACCAATCGGATGACGTTCCGCGCCGCGGGCCGCCTCATCCGAAGGGCCGTCGAACGCACCGGGATTCAGGATCTCGGCTTGCAGCTCGGTGCGAGCGCCGACATGGACTCGCTCGGAATCCCGGCCCTCCTGATGCGCCAGGCCTCCACCGTCGAGGAGGCGCTGAAGATCCTGGTCCGCACGCTCCATCTCCGGGATCGTGGCGCCGTCGTGACCTTCTCGGCGACCGCCGACACCGCCCGACTCGGGTACGCCGTCTACGAACGGGGCGTCGAGTCCCGGGATCAGATCAGCGACCTGGTGATCGCGATCGGCTTGAACATCATGCGGGCGCTCTGCGGGGCGTCCTTCTGCCCGACCGGGGTGCGCCTGGCGCGGCCGGAACCCGCAGACACGGCGCCGTACCGTCGCCTCTTCGGCCGGGGAGTTCGCTTCGACGCCTCCGAGGACACGCTGCTCTTCTCCGCCCGCTGGCTCCAGCGGCCGCTGCCCGGAGGCGATCCGGCCCTGCGGCGCGTGCTCGACGAGCACGTCGCCAGGCTCGACGCCGAGATGCATCGAACGCTCCTCGAGCGCCTGAGGCCCATGATCCGTGGCGCGCTCGCCGACCGCGACTGCTCGGTGAAGAGGATCTCGGTGATGCTGTCGATGAATCGCCGCACCCTCAACCGCCAGCTCAAGCAGCATGGCACGACTTTCCGCAAGGTCATCGGGGAGGTGCGGTTTTCCGTCGCCGCCCATCTGCTCGCGAATACGCACGCCCCGCTCGCGGACATCGCGCACGCCCTGGACTACTCCGATCCGGCCGTCTTCACACGGGCTTTCGAACGCTGGTCGGGTGTGAGCCCGAGCCGCTGGCGGATCATGGCCGGGACCCGCGTTTCCGTTTAGTGTTCTGTCTCAAATTATCAAGCGCGGCTCATTCGATTTATGGAACGATCCGTCCGCCCATCCACCGGTCGAGAACTTCATCGAGGCTCGGATCGTCCCCGCGATGCGCGCGGCGATCGAACGAATGAGGCCAGGAGGACGAGTATGCGGTTCTCGCTTCGAATAACGGCCCTGTTGGCAGGGATCCTCGCATTCGCCGCGGCGATCGGCGCCCAGCAACCCGCACCGCCGCCCGGCTCGCCCGGGGCGACGACTTCGATCGACGGCAAGCAGCTGCCGCCGCCCGATCCGCCGTTCGGGGGCGTCATCAAGGACAATGCTCTCCAGTCCAGGCCGTGGTGGGCGCCGCGCGTCGTGCCGCCCAAGGGGGCGCCGAACGTCCTCCTCATCATGACGGACGACTCGGGCTACGGCGTGACGTCGACCTTCGGCGGCGTCATCCCGACGCCCGCGCTCGACCGGATCGCCAAAGCGGGCCTGCGCTACACCAACATGCACTCGACCGCGCTCTGCTCCCCGACGCGGGCGGCCCTCATCACGGGCCGCAATCACCACTCCGCGGGCTTCGGCGTCATCTCGGAGCAGTCCACGGGCTTCCCCGGCTACAACAGCATCATCGCCAAGGACAAGGCGACGATCGGCCGAATTCTCCTCGACAACGGTTACTCGACCTCCTGGTTTGGCAAGGACCACAACACGCCGACCTACCAGGCGAGCCAGGTCGGCCCCTTCGACCAGTGGCCGACCGGAATGGGCTTCGAGTACTTCTACGGCTTCGTCGGCGGCGACACGAACCAGTGGGAGCCGAACCTCTTCCGGAACACGACGCAGATCTACCCGAACCTCGGACACCCGGGCTGGAACCTGACGACGGCGCAGGCCGATGACGCGATCGAATGGCTCAATCGCATCAACCAGATCGACCCCTCGAAACCGTTCTTCTGCTACTACGTCCCCGGCGGAACCCACGCGCCGCACCACCCGACGCCCGAGTGGATCAAGAAGATCGAAGACATGCACCTCTTCGACAAGGGCTGGAACGCCCTGCGCGACGAGATCTTCGCCAACCAGAAGCGTCTCGGCGTGATCCCTAAGGACGCGAAGATGACGCCGTGGCCCGACAAGCTCCTGAAGCGCTGGGAGCAGCTCACGCCCGACGAGAAGAAGATGTTCCTCCGTCAGGTCAACGTCTTCGCCGCCTACGCCGCCTACACGGACCACGAGATCGGCCGCGTCATCCAGGCCGTCGAGGACATGGGCAAGCTCGACAACACACTGATCATCTACATCAACGGCGACAACGGCACGAGCGCCGAGGGTCAGCCGATCGGAACGCCCAACGAAGTCGCCATGTTCAACGGCGTCCAGGTTCCGGTCGCCGACCAGCTCAAATACTTCTACGACGTCTGGGGCTCCGACAAGACCTACAACCACATGGCGGTCGGCTGGGCCTGGGCCTTCGACACGCCTTTCTCCTGGACCAAGCAGATCGCCTCGCACCTCGGCGGCGTCAAGCAGGGCATGGCGGTGTCGTGGCCCGGCCACATCACCGACGTCGGCGGCATCCGGACCCAGTTTCACCACATCATCGACGTGGTTCCGACGATCCTCGAGGCGACGCACATTTCGCAGCCCGACATGGTCGACGGCATCAAGCAGAGCCCGATCGAGGGCGTCAGCTTCGCCTACACGTTCGACAAGGCGAACGCCAACGCGCCCTCCACGCACAAGACGCAGTACTTCGAGATGATGGGCGACCACGCCATCTACCACGAGGGCTGGATGGCGTCCACGAAGGTCATCCGGCCTCCCTGGGACGTCGTCGGCGCGGTCAATCCGGATCCCCTCAACAACGTCACCTGGGAGCTCTACGACCTCACCAGGGACTGGACCCAGGCCGACGACCTCGCCGCGAAGTATCCGCAGAAGCTCGACGAGATGAAGGCCCTCTTCCTGAGCGAGGCGAAAAAGTACCAGGTGCTTCCGCTCGACGCCTCGGTCGCCACGCGTCTGGTTGCGCCGCGGCCGAACATCACCGCCGGCCGCAGCGAGTTCGTCTACACCAAGCCGATGGTGGGTCTTCCTCAGGGCGACTCGCCGCTGATCCTCAACTGCTCCTACACGATCACCGCCGACCTCGACGTTCCCCAGGGCGGCGCCGAAGGCATGATCCTGACTTCCGGGGGCCGCTTCGGCGGCTACGGCTTCTACCTCTTGAAGGGAAAGCCCGTGTTCACGTGGAACATGGTGGGTCTCAAGAACATCACCTGGAACGCTCCCGAGACGCTGGCGCCGGGGCGCCACAGCGTGGAGTTCGACTTCAAGTACGACGGCCTGGGCCCGGCGACCCTCGCCTTCAACAGCATGAGCGGCATCGGGCAGAGCGGGATCGGCACGCTCAAGATCGACGGCAAGGCGGTCGCGACGCAGAAGATGGAGCACACGATTCCTCTGATCCTCCAGTGGGACGAGAGCTTCGACATCGGGTCGGACACCGAGACGGGCGTCAACGACGCGGACTATCAGCCGCCGTTCCCGCTGACGGCAAAGTTGAATAAGCTCACGATCAAGATGGACCGCCCGCAGCTGTCTCCGGAAGACATCAGGAGGCTCGAGGCGGCCACCCGAAACAACAAGGCGAGCGAGTAGACTGTCCACCTTTCGAGGGAGAGCAATTCATGAAGAGACTCATCGCGCTTCTCGTTCTGATTCCCGCTCTGTTTCTCGTCTCGGAGACGCCGCAGGCGCAGCAGCCCGCGCAGCAGTATCCGCTGGCCGACATGCTCGCCCAGAAGATCATCGACAAATACACGAACTCGACCTGCGTCCAGCTCGCAACACAGAAGAGCGAGAAGCCGACCGGCGAGAAGGCGCAGATGGAGCAGCGGGTGGTCGCGGCCCTGAAGGCCGACCCCCAGATGCGGGCGTACTTCATCAACAAGGTCGCCGCGCCGATCGCGAACAAGATGTTCGAGTGCGGGATGATCCCATGACGGCCCGACGGAGCCGCGCGCCGATCCTGATGGCGGCAGCCCTCGGCTTGTGGGCGTTCACGGCCGGCGCGCAGGACGCGGCGAACCAGAGCCTTCGCGCCGGCATCGCCGAAAAGGTCACCGCCGCCCGCCAGGCCAACGCGGCGGCCATGCAGCAGTACACCTGGGACCAGCGCACCGAGCTCCTCGAGGACGGCACCGTCAAGGACACGCGCGTCGAGATGCTCAACTGGGTCAACGGGCAGTACCAGAAGAGCCTGGTCTCGAACGAGGGGCCGTCGCTCCCCCGCTTCGGCATCCGCAAGAGGATCGCCGAGGGGAAGCAGAAGGACATGCAGGAGTATCTCTCGGGACTCAAGGCTCAGCTCGAGCAGTACACGATGGGAACGAGCCCGCAGCTGCTGGCCTTCTTCAACAAGGCGCAGGTCAGCGGCCCCGACGCGACCGGCCTGATCGCGCTTTCCGGTGGCAGCGTCGTCTCGCCGGGGGACTCGATGACCCTGTGGGTCAACGCGACGACGCACAAGGCGGCCAAGGCCTTCGTCTCGACGACCTACCAGGGCAACCCGGTCACGATGAACGCGACCTTCAACGTGCTCGCCGCGGGGCTCTCCTACATGAACTACGCCGACATCCAGATCCCGTCCAAACAGATGGAGGTCCAGGTCTCCAACTTCAACTACAACAGGAACAACTGACCCCGCGAACGTCCGCTACCTGAGGTAGAGCTTCAGGACGAGCCCGATGCCGTTGACGTCGGTCGAGTCCTTCACGAAGTTGCGCTGGAAGTACGCCTCGGCCACGACCCGCTCCGAGAGGTGGACCTCAAGCCCTCCGGTGACCCGGATCTTGAACCAGTCCCCATCGTCGAAGTCGTAGAAGAACTCCCCGTATGCGTAGGGCGTCAACGTCGTCTCTCCGAGGACGACGTTGCGCTCGAGCTGGATGCGGTTTCGGTAGCGGGGGTCGAAGTCGCCGCCGCTGAATCTCAGGTCGAAGCGGTTCCGGTCGCTCGCCAGAATCTCCCAGGGAAGGACCATCCGCGTCGTGGCCTCCGCGGTCATCGTGTTCGAGGCCGGCTGGCCGCCGCCCGCCTCCGTGTATCCGTATCCGACGCGAAGCTGCAGCCGCCGCATCTGCGCCGCAAACGCGGGCCCGACGAGGTGGAGGCTCGCGATGGGCGCGACGAAGTAATCGAGGTAGGCCCCGACGGTTCCGTACTGATCCGAGTTCCCGGTGCCTTCCCGGGTCCGGGCGACCGGAACGTAGAGGCGCATGGCGTCGTTGAGCCGGACGAAGGTGTCGATCTGCGGCCAGAATTCCGTCTTGACGTCGTCCTGCGCCGCCACAGGCGCCGCCGCGACAATGAGGACCAGCCCGCAGAGCGCTGCGAGCCCCATTCGCGATCGCGCCACGCACCGGACCGCTCGGTCATCGGCCGCCCGGGGCGGCGAGGGTGTCCGGGCGGCTGGGGACATTGGCTGCTCCCGCGGATTCTACGCCCGCGAGGACTCTCGTCCGGCTGCCGGAAGACGGCTGCCCTCCGGTAGAGTACGCCCGACAGAAAGAAGCAGATCTGGCGAGCTCCGGCAGTGGCGGGCCAGTGCGACTCCGGCTCGGAGGATGCTCATGAAGTCCGCGGCGGCAACTTCCCGGTTGGAGAGGCGGAAGCAGGGAAAGGCCCTGCGCGAAAAGTGCCCGCGCACCGCACAGGCGGACTGGAAGCCCCGGGCGAAGTCGGTCGACCCGATCCGATGGCTCGAGGAATCCGACGAGGATCGAATCCCGGCGTTGATCCCGGTGAAGTACCAGCGCATGGCCGAGTCGGCCTTCAAGTTCTTCCGAGGCGCCGCGATCATCCAGGCGCGGGACCTCGCTCATGCGCGCGTGACGGGGATCGAGGTTCAGGCCTGCGGCGACTGCCACCTGTTGAACTTCGGCGGATTCGCGTCGCCCGAGCGGCGGCTGATCTTCGACATCAACGACTTCGACGAGACGTTCCCCGGCCCATGGGAATGGGACATGAAGCGGCTGGGGGCGAGCCTCGTGCTGGCGGCGAGGGATCGGAGTTTTTCGAAGGCCGTCGCGGTCGACGCAGTCCTGGCCGCCGCTTCCTCCTACCGGGAGCGGATGTCGGAGTTCGCCGAGATGCGGGTCCTCGACACCTGGTACGCGCAAATCAACATCGACGCCATCCGGGAGCATTTCCGCAAGGACCGGGACGTCACGAGCCGGCTCTTGAAGGCCGAGAAGCAGGCCCGTTCCCAGACGTCGGAGGCGGTCATTCCCAAGTTGACCGGGGTCGTGGATGGGCGCTGGAGGATCAAGGACAACCCGCCGATCATCTACCACTTCCTGCTCGAGGCCGACGAGTTCGAAAAGCACCTCCTGCACCACCTCAAGCAATACCGGAGGTCCGTGC
>Ga0335083_10008879_pt1 | contig 12239 bp, 7 predicted proteins | sample Lox_Sample_42_FD_206716 | JGI IMG/M metagenome (GOLD analysis project Ga0335083, IMG submission 206716) | Soil microbial communities from Loxahatchee National Wildlife Refuge, Florida, United States - Lox_Sample_4.2 | ecosystem: Environmental > Terrestrial > Soil > Wetlands | place: USA: Florida... | reverse complement strand
GGCCGGCGCTGTGAAGGTCTTTCGGTACCAGCCCACGCCCGCGGGGAAGAAACCGCCGCCTGCTTCGGTCGGATTCTTCGCCTCGGGCACGCCTTCGATGCTCCAGTCATGCGGAAGATCGAGAGTTCGCCACGCTGAGTCATTGAACGCTGCGGCCTCGGCGCCGGAGGGATCTCCGATGAAGAAGCGCCAGCCGGGGTCGGCGTTGAGCTCTTGGCGGGGCGACTGCGCGAGCGACGCTCCTGCCAATGCGACAGAAAACGTTATCCCGACGAGCAACCTGAGGGCGATCTGACCAAATTTTCTTTGCATACTGAAGTCTCTTCCTTTGTAGCTGTGAAATTACGTTTTGCGCCGGGCGGGCCGCTCGGCAGCCGTCAGGCCGAGCAATATAATCCGCACCGTCTCGCGGAACAGCAGGTGAATCGGCTGCCCATACTCTTTTTCGACCCGATCTCCCAGCGATGCCAAGCGTCGCTGCGTTCCGATCACGGCGTTCAACACAGATTGCATCGTGAGATCGGGATTCAGGTCGGGCCGCAGGGACCCGTCTGCGATGCCTTCCCGGATCAGGTCCGAAAGCCCGTGAAACCCGCTGGGCATGATCCTTCCCTCCACGCTGAGCAACTGCTCTACGGTCCAGTCGCGGGCATACATGGCATCGAACTGCGCCATGAACCGGACGTGCGCCGGGTGATGCAACAACTGATCTTCGAAAGCGTGAAACAGTACCGTGACTTTTTCGAGGGCGGAGCCATGCACGGTTTCCAGAGCTCTCAGTGCATGCTCGGCCCCTTGCCGCATGACATCCTCGACCAGGGCCCAGACGATCTCGTCCTTGTTCGAGAAGTATTCGTACAGCGTAGAAGCCCGAATACCAGTAGCGGTGACGATCTCAGCCACAGTGACGCGGTCGATGCCCTTTGCGTCGAAGAGTTCCTGCGCGGCAGAGAGAATGCGCCGACGCTGACGCTCACGGTGTGCGCGGTACGGAACGGCGGCTTGAGAGATATCCGGTAGGGTTTGGGTCATCACCAAATTCAAATTACTGATTCGAATTTATAATGAGTGTACGGAGATAATTCATACCTTTGTCAAGGAAATTCGGCTTACAGAGGGCGGCATCATGCCTGTTCTTGCCTCCTCCGCGTGATTCCCGATACTCTGTGCTCGGCGCGTGGGACGCCTCCGGTCCGCGGAAAGGACAGAAGTCCAACCCAGTAACTCCCCAATACAACGAACTAACTTTCAGCCCCTTTTTACGCGGACCTCGGGCACACGAAAGGAAGTTCGCCATGCCAACGAAGCTTCTCCCTGAAAATCCGAGTCTCGACCATCTCAAATACCAGGCGAAAGATCTTCTTCGGGAACACTCCCAAAGAGAGGCCGGCGCCGCGCAGCGGCTTCGCGAATTTCAACCGAAGCTTCGCGAGGCGACTGACGAGCAGATCTTCGCGACTGATTTGAGCCTCAGCGATGCGCAGTTGGCGATTGCGCGTGAATACGGCTTTGCAAGTTGGACACGGCTCAAGCGCCACATTGAACGGCCTGGGCAAGGCGATTCGCTGAAACGACCGCATCACGAACGGATTGAAGACCCAGTCTTCCGGCGCGCAGTGGATCTGATCGATTCGGGGAATGTGCCGGAACTGGCGCGCCTCCTCGCGGAGAATCCCGGTCTGGTTCGGCAGCACGTTCTGTTCGAGGGTGGCAACTACTTCTGCAATCCCACGCTGCTTGAGTTTGTCGCGGAAAATCCGGTGAGACATGGAGCTCTGCCAGCAAATATCGTCGAGGTCGCCGCGACCATCCTCCGAGCCGGGCCAGAACTCAGCGCGCGCAGCGCCACGCTGCTGCTGGTGGCGACTGGGCGGGTGCCCCGCGAATGCGGCGTCCAACAGCGGCTTATCGAGACGTTGTGCGCACATGGTGCGGAAGCCAACTCTGCGCTTCTGCCAGCCCTTTTGCACGGAGAATTCGGGGCGGCCGAGACATTGATCCTCCTCGGAGCCTCCCCTAACTTGCCGGCGCTGGCGGCTCTGGGAAGAACCGTCGAATTTCTGAGCCTGCTGCCGTCGTCTAAGCCAGAGGAGCGTCATCTTGCGCTGGCAATAGCCGCTCAGCACGGCCGAATCGAGGTGGTAAGACTACTGCTCGACCGGGGAGAAGATCCCAATCGATAGAATCCGCCGGGAGCGCACAGCCATTCGACGCCTCTGCACCAGGCGGTACTTGCAGGGCATCGCGATGCGGTCGCCCTACTCGTTCAGCGCGGAGCAAAGCTCGACATCAAAGACCTGCTGTGGGACGGGACGCCGGCGGACTGGGCACATCATGCAGCAAACCAGAGATCGAACAATACCTGCGAAGGACGGCGGAGGCCAGCTAGGGCTGCTTCGCCTTCCCCGGCTTGATCTTGTCAGGGGCAACTACGCCCTGGCCTTCGAGGATGGAGTAGAACTTGTCCGCAACGAGATTCGTCAGCGTTTCTACTTTGCCCGAGGGCCAGCGGATTTCGAGGCTGTCAATCTTCGTCGCCGCGCCGAGCCCGAAGTGAATGCGGAGGTCGTTTTGCGAGAGATAGCTGCCACCGCTGTGAACTTCGTCCGTTTGCGTAACGCCTCCGGCTATAAGCTTGAGCCGGGCGTTGAGGGCGAGCCGGTTGCTCTTCGGCCCTCCGATGAGCTCGAAGCTGACCCAGTGACGGCCGGGTACACCGTGGTTGCGGAGAACCATGGGGGCGCCGTCGATGTCGCCGATCACGACGTCCATGTTGCCGTCGTTGAAGAGATCTCCAACGGCGAGGCCGCGTGATGCACGCTTCTCTGTTAGCGCCGGTCCAGCCTGGTCGCTGGCGTCACAGAAGCTGCCATCCTTCTGGTTCATGCTGAGCAGCTTTGGTTCGCGGTAAGTGGGCCCGGACGGTAGCGAGTCTACCTGCGGATAGACGTGTCCGCTGACCGTGATCAGATCGAGCCAGCCGTCGTTGTCGAGGTCGACGAAGGCGGTGCCCCATTTGACCCACGGCAGCGAGGGCAGGGCCACTCCGGAGGAATACGAGACCTCAGTGAAATTCCAGTCACCGTCGTTGCGGTAGAGCAGATCGTTCTCGTCGGAGAAGTTGGTGACGTAGAGCGATGGACGGCCCGTGTGGTTGTAGTCTCCGACGGCGATGCCCATCGACGCCTGTTCGGAGCCGTCTTCGCTAACAGCCGTGCCGGACTGCAGGCCGATGTCCTTGAACTTGCCGTTGCCAAGATTCTTGTAGAGGAACTTAGGCGTAGAGTCGTTGGCAATGTATATGTCGAGCTTGCCGGTGTTGTTGAAGTCCGCCCAGATGACACCCATGCCGTAGTAGCCGTCGGGATCGCTGACACCGGCAGCCTTCGACACATCGCTGAATGTGCCGTCGCCGTTGTTGTGAAAGAGCGAATCGCCGGCGCCGCGCAGGCCACGCGGGCCGCACTGCACGGAGATGCCGCGGTACTTGCAGTTGGGTGCACTGCCGAATCCAGGCAGGTCGTTCAAGCGGAAGTCGACGTAGTTGGCGACCATGAGATCGACGAAGCCATCTCCGTCGTAGTCGCCGAAGGATGCTCCGGTCGACCAGCGTCCGTCGGCAACACCGGCCTTGGCGGTGACATCGGTGAAGGTGCCGTCTCCGTTGTTGTGATAGAGGACGTTGCCGCCGAGGCAGGTCTCGTAGAGGTCCGGCCAGCCGTCATTGTCGTAGTCGCCGACAGCTCCGCCCATGGCGAAGCATGGCTTGTTGAGGCCCGACTTCGCAGTGGCATCCGAAAACGTGCCGTCGTGATTGTTGTGATAGAGGACGCCGGCACTCGATTGTCCCTTAACAGCCATGTCGACAGTGGGAGCATTGGTGAAGTAGATGTCGAGCCAGCCGTCGTGGTCGTAGTCGAAGAGGATGACGCCGCCGCTCATGGATTCGACGATGTACTTCTTCGAGGGATCGGCGGTGTGGGAGAAGGTGATTCCGGATTTGGCGGTGATGTCTTCGAGTTGCGGGATCGGGCGCCCCGAGCACCGGGTGGACTTGGCTCCGGGCGGAGGCGGCGCCGGAGGAGGGTGCCCCTCCTGCGCCTGAATCAGGCTACCGGAAAGAAACAGAACAGTGATCCACCTGGCTGGTTTAATGAAGATGAGCGGGTCGAATATGCGCATTTAAGGATTCTGTGTGGGCGGCTGCTGGATGTGCGGGCGCGACTTCGTCTTCAGCTCCTGGTAGATGGCGAGTTCCCGGTCGGCATCCGCGGTGCGCGATTCCTTGCGATAGGCAGCTTGTAGCTGATAGTGAACGTATTCCTTGTCGGGACTGAGGCGCGCCGCCGCCTCAAGATGAGGAACGGCTTCCTGCAATTGGCCGCGATCGAGAAGTATCTTGCCGAGTTCGTACTGCGCATTGGCATAGTCGGGATGCGCCGCGATGACCTGCTCGAAGAGCTTGGCTGCCTCGTCACCTTTGCCCTCCTGCAGCGCGACAAAGCCGAGGTGGTAGGTAGCGTCAGGATCGCCGGGCTGAATGGTAAGTTCGGCCTGGAGTTCGTTCTGCGCGTCCTGCCAGTGCTCCCAGCGGATGTACGCAAGGCCGGCATAGTAGTGCGCCTTCGGCAGGGACGGGTTCGATTGCAGCGCCTTATGCAGGGTTGAGACTGCGCTGTTGTAGTCGCCGATCTCGGTCCAGAGCTGGCCTACAAGAAGCTGCACGTCGTTTGGCAGATTGCCGTTCTCGTATTGATTAAGGACATCCGAGGCCTGCTTTACCTGTCCAAGTTTGGCTAGCGACGAAGCCCAGGCGTATCCCACGGTGCCATCCTGCATGCCGGCGACTCCGAGCGGGGCGAAGGTCTTCGCCGCGTCGGCGTACTGCTCGGCTCCGAAATAAGCCATGCCGAGCTTGGCGCGGAGAGGCAGCTGCGAGGGCTGCGTCTTTAGCGCTGCTGAGAATCCGCGTATCGCCTCTGGGTAATTGCCGATTCGAAATGCGCATTCTCCGAGGTTGCGGTAGAGGTTGTCGATGGTGGGGTTCCAGCGCTCGGCGGCTACGTAGTTCGAGAGAGCAGCGGAATAATCGCCTCGGATCGCTTCAGACGTCGCAAAGTCGCTGTAGCTTTGCCCCAGGATGATCCGCAAGTCGTCTTCCTGGGTCTTCGCCACGGCACGCTGGCTTTCGGACAGATTGGCCTTCGACAGCACCGATTCGTCGACGGGCGCGTAGGCGTCCGCCTTGCCCTGAACCAGCGGCGCGGCCTGATTTTCCTGGCGCTTATCGAGCGGCACCATCGCAGCCATCGAGCCGGCACCCTCAGAAAGGACCATCGTGGTCACCTTCTGCTGTGTGTCCTGCATGGTCTTGTTCTGAAGATTGCGCGCCTTGGCGAAAAAAGCGTCGCTTTCCTGTTCGCGTCCGGAGTTGGCAAGGATGCGGCCGAGATCGACGTAGGCCCGGCGGATCTGGTAATTGGCACGAGCCTCGTCCGATCCTGTCAGCTCGACGGCCTTGCGCAGAAGCGGCTCGGCGGCCTTGGCATCGCCCTGGGCATAAGCATTGAGTCCCATGTAGAGCCATGGCTCGGGCCAGGTGGGATTCAGCTCGGCCGCGATCTTCATATATTTGTCGGCCATGGCGTACTGGCGCTGGCTCGATGCGAGAAATCCGAGCATGTAGTTTGCGAGAAAGTCCTTGGGGTAATATCGGACTTCAAGCTCGAACTCGGACTCCGCCTCAGGCGTGGGCTTCCAGTCGTTCATTGCCAGCCGGGCAAGGCCGAGGAAGTAATGCGCATGAGGCGTCTTCGGATCAAGCTTGATGGCTGTCTCGAATTCGCGGATAGCGTCGTTCATGAGCTCCGCATCACGATATGCCCTGCCGAACAGAACGTGCAGTGAACCACTGTCTCCGGCCATTTGTTTCATCTCCTCGAAGACGGCCTGGGCGCGCTTGTTTCCATCCGGGGTCTTCAAGGACAGGTAGCAGATCGCCAGCGAATAGTAGGTTTCAATCTGGGGGTCCAGTTTTGCCGCTTGCGTCAGGGCGTCTGCAGCCCTGGCGAAGTCCCCCTTTTGCATGTAGCCCCTGCTCAGGATCAAGTACAAGCGGGAGTTGTTGCTGTCTGCCGACAGTGCCTGCTGCGCCTGCGCGATCGTCTCGTCGGGCTGGTTGGTCATCAGGCCGAGCATGGCGACCTCGACATGTGCCTCGGAGCTGTCCTCGAAATTCAGGGAGGTCTTGTAAAGTTCACTGGCCTGCGGATAGGCGCGCTCCAATACACGAAGGCGTCCCATGGCGCGCAGGGTCGCGGCGATGAGCAGTTTATTTGTGGAAGCGACGGCGCTGAGATCGCCGGACTTTCGGGCGCCGTCGGCTGCGAGGATCCGCTTCTTCAGCTCAGCTTGAGCCGGGTCCTCCTGTGCAGCCGCCGGTGCATGGGATGCGGCTGGGTGCTGCTTCGAACTCTGAGCGTAAACAGGCGGAAGAGAGATTGCTGCGAGGAGACTGAATGCGGCAAGCACACGACTCAGGAGAGAGACTTCGCGCACACTTTGGGCGCGATTCTGCGACGGTAAAAGCACGAAATACACAGGCTGGATTAGCTCTTGACGCTCTTAAAAGAGTAAGCGGCGGAGCTTGAATCATCAAGCCCGCCGCTCGGGGTTAAGAGGTGAAGGCCAGCACTCCTAGAACGAGATTCGCATAGAGTACTGAATTTGACGTGCCGGACTCCCCGGATTCACCGAACTGGCCTGGCCAAAGCCGTTAGGATTGGCGTTGGTTGGCGTACCGGGGGCGGAGGTAATAACGTTGTTTGTTGGACTGCAAGGCAGTCCTGTGGGCTGAGAGTTTCCGTTGTTGTCAAGAACTGGAGCGGTCGCTCCGCCGCAATACACCGAGTTCGCCGAGAATCCGGCAGTTTCCAGGTTACCGCTGTTAAAGTTGGCGTGGTTAAAGATATCGAAAAAGTCCATCGCGAACTTAATCCGGACCCTTTCCTTAACCATCCAATTCTTTGCCAGTTGGAAATCCATGTTATAGTTCGGCGCGCCAAAGCATGAACCGCGGGTCGCCATGTTGGAGGGGAAGGTTCCGATCTGGTATCCAACCAAGGTGAAGTGCCCCGGGCTGAAGATCTGCCAGCCATTTCGTCCCTGGTTGCAATTGATTTGTGAGATGGCCAGCGGCCGCTGGTTGCCGGTATAGCCAGTGCCGACTAGCGCATTCACGGTAGAGGAGTATCCGGGAACGCAATTGCTGTTCTGGAAATAGGTGCATCCACCAGTGAGACCCGAAGTAAAGACGCTCGCCGAACTACCCTCGGCAAGTGTCAGAATGCTGTTGGTCTCCCACCCTCCAAGCGTCTGTTGTATGAGGTTGCTATGTTGCTGCAGCTTCGGCAGGTACAGCACTTCACTCGCTACAAAAATGTTCGGCCGGTTGATGTTCGTGTTGCCCTTGTCCAAGCCGGGGTTCCATTGATTAGTGACTGCCTGCTGGTTATAGCCGCCCGAAGAATTGTCGAGTTGAACGTTGCCGATTGAATGGCTCCATGTGTAGGCCGCCTGGAATGTTGACGGACCTTGCTGCGAGCGGAACAGCACCTGCAGCGACTGGTAATTGGCCTGGCCGCCGCGGGCAAAACCGCCTATGAAGCCAAAATTTGGTGCAGGGCGGAGTGCATTTTGAGCGGAACCTGAGACAAACGCGCCTTCCAGAAAACTCGACGGTGGGATGGGATTCGACTGGTACATCGATGTGAGGTGGATTCCCTCATTGCCCACATAGCCGATTTGCAATGTCGTGTTGCGAGCCACTTCCTGCTCGACCGACACGTTCCATTGCCACGCGTTGGGTAGATAACCGTTCGTCGTCTTTGATGCGTTTGGCGAAACCTGAGGGCTTGCCAGCGGAGGGGCTGCATCCAATGTGCGACTGGTCGTCGCGTTGATAACGAAGGGCGCATTACGGGCAAGATTCTCGGCAAGGCCCACCGGCTCACGCTGAAAGAACTGGCCAAGGCCGATGCGAACGGCAGTCTTGCCGTCCCCTCTGACATCCCAGGCAATGCCAATGCGCGGAGCAATGCTGTGGTTGTTCTGTTGCACCAGGGCGGAGTTCGGACCTGGTGTGCCGTTGGATAGCGGCAGGGCCACGCCTAATCCCGCAAGCAACTTAACAGCATTCGCGCAGGGTGTTGTCCCAGGCACGGTCAGAATTCCATTGCAGGCGTCGGAAGGATTCGCCGCTCCTTGGGCCGCGCTGTAGGCGGAAAGACTCCAGTTGGCCCATTGATTGGGGAAATTGCCGCCGGAGTTGAAGGCTGGATTGGTGTTTCCTCCGTTGGTGCCACCGTAAGGCTCGCGGAATAACGACCAGCGAAAGCCCAAGTCAAGGGTGAGGTTGCGCCTGATCTTCCAGGTATCACCAAAGTAGGGTTCGATATCGCGCCAATGGACATCGGCGATTCCATCGATACTGTTTTCAGTTATTCCCGTGAATGTCTGAGGCGTGCTGCCCGTCCCCGGAATAAGGATGGTGGCCAGAATATTGTTCGTCTGGTACGTGGGCGTATTGTAGATTGGCAATATGGGCCTGTCGGCCCCGTTTCCGTTGTCTTCCACCTTCTCATTCCAGCTCAGGAAGATACCGGTCTTGAAGGTGTGGTTCCCATGCACCTTGGAGAGGTTATCTTGCAGCGTGTAAAGATCTTCGTGGTTGCCATACGGAGCGATATTCCACATCGATGCGTAAGTCTGATAAGAACCGTATGGATTCAGGCCGCCCCATGACCCGGCAGGCTCGCTCAGTTCGTCTTTCTGCTTGAGCGAACCGGGCCATGCTGCTGGGTATGCACTCTGCTGCGCCGGCACTATGGATGCTTCAGTACCTGCGAGCGTGGTGATAATGCGGTTCTGTCCAAAACCGAAGTCCACGTCGTTGACCATCGTGCTCGAGATAGTTGAGCTCAATTTGGCCATCACGCTTCTGGAAGGCTGGGCCCAGGTGGACTGAACGGTTGGGTACGCAGACTCGCCCCAGAAGGCGGATGGGTCGTTCGGCGCTGGATTGCTCCAGCTGTCATCGGTCCAGCGGAAGGTCGCCCTGTGCTTCGAGGTGATGTCATAGTCGCCGCGGACGTTCCACTCGCTCCAGTTCAACTTGTTCTTGACTGCCGATGCCCAGTTATTTCCGTTCTTTAGAGTCTGATTGGGTGCCGGATAGAACTTCGCGATCAGCAGTCCCGCGGCGTCCGGATTGGCAATCGTTAAGCGATTGCCGGGTGCCTGGGCAAATGATGGGATTGCGGGAACTGTCGCACCGCATTGATCGGACGTTTCACCGGCGAATGCGCTGAAGTCACCATTGGCTTCCGCCGTAGTCGGAACACAGTTTGCGTAAGACGTGCCTTTAATCTCCTTGTTCCATTCCTGGTTCCACCAGAAGAAGAGCTTATCTTTTAGGGCCGGGCCGCTGATGTTGTAACCATAGTCGCTGCGGTTCTCCTGCGCCTTGCCGGTGCCGTTGTGATTCGAAATCCAGTCGTTGGCATCGAGAGCTGTATTGCGGCCGGAATAGAAAACTCCGCCGTGGAACTGATTCTGCCCGGATCGGGTCGTGATGCTGATAATCGCACCCGCAGCCTGACCGTACTCAGGGCCATAGGAATTCCGAATCATCTTGAACTCGGAGATGGTGTCCACTGAAGGATAGACAAGAATCGTCCGCCCGGAACCGACGTCGTTGTTATTTATGCCGTCAACAAGGAACAAGTTGTAGTTATAAGGGTTACCGTTAACCGAGAAGTTGACACCGCCATCGAGTCCCTTACCAACAAAGTTCGCTCCCTGCGCCGCGCTAACGCCCGGAGACAACTGCGTCAGCCCGACGAAATTCTCGCCGTTCAGCGGTAATTCCCTAACTTGTGCTCCGGATACGACTTCACCTACAGCTGCTGAGGTCGTCTGCACCTGAATTGCTTCCGCCGAAACCGTGACCTTCTCGGAGGCTCCTCCGACCTGAAGCATGGCGTCGACCTTCGTGGTGGACGCGGTATGGACCTGGACGCCGGTCTCCACATATTCCTTGAAGTTGCCTTGGGTCACGTGGACCTCATAGGTGCCGACCGGCAACTGAGGAGCCGAGAAGTTGCCCTGCCCGTCGGACTTGACGGTGACGGTCTGGTTGGTGCCCGTATTGATAATCGAGATAGTCGCGGCTGGGACGGCGGCGCCGGTTTGATCAGTAACCGTACCGGTGATGGCGCCCGGCGATGCTTGTGCGTGCACGCCTAGCGGTATCGCCAGCAGGACTGCTAGAAGGACAAAGGGTAAAGTCCAAAGCGTAGACCGCTTTGCAGACACTCCCCCGCCCCATGTAAATCGATTGCACATACTGTGCCTCCTTGAAAAGTTCATGGTCGCGCGCGATTCGAAGGTCGGAACTTACCTCATTCCGTGGTTCGGATCCTGATAACGTTAACAGCTTGAACTGAAACGTTTGATTACTACTCAAAACATACGACTGTCAACAAAAAATACTAGAGCCATCTCCAACTTACGATGGATGGCTAACAGCGCGAATTCTATATCGAAACTTGTAAACCTGTATAGTCCTCTTATGCACCAGCCTGCTGGCCGACTTTACATGTTGCAGGCAAAGGACTTAGCTTCTTCGACAAGCGTTCTGAACCCCCGGTTTTGGCGGAGGATTTGATCTTTTATCTGCCTGACGGCTATCGTGAGCTGTATCGACCTGTAGCATGGCTTCGGGATTTCCAGCTTGAGTATGCGCTTCAAATACAGGACTTTACGCATGCTCCGGCCCTGGCTTCCGGTGATAACTCTCCTGATTCCGTCTGCCCCCTTTGTTGCAGCCCAGTTATCCACAGAAGATCATCTGGCCGAGCCCGGCTTCTGGCCAACTCAACCGGGCGCGTCCCGAAAAGATTACGTCGGAGCTGAAGCCTGCCGCCAGTGTCATGCCGCAAAAGTTGCAGCTCAGGAGGCCACGCCGATGGCCCGGGCCGTGGCCCATGCTGACGATGCGAAGGCGTTGCGCACGCATCCGGAACTCACCTTTCAGGTGGGGCCGTATCGTTATCTGATCAAAAGCGACGCCAGCCATAGCCTCTACACCGTGACCGACGGCGCGGTAACGCTCTCCTCACCGTTGCTTTGGGCGTTCGGGACGCCCCGGGTTGGGCAGTCTTACCTCTTCAAAAGAGATGATGGGAAATTCTACGAAGCTCGAGTGACCTACTTCGACAGCCTGAAGAACCTTGGCTTTACTCCTACCCGCGACCTTGCGTCACCGAAAGATGTGGAGGAAGCCATGGACCGCCCCGTCAGTTCCACCGAGGTAAGCCGCTGTTTTGGGTGCCACACCACCGCGGCGAATATCGGAGACAAACTCGACGAACAAAATCTGATCCTTGGGGTGAGTTGTGAGGCCTGCCATGGGCCGGGCGCAAAGCACGTTGCCGCGATGAAGGCCTTCATGAAGGGAGATCTGAACGCGGAGAGGCAGGGCGACATCTTCAACTCCGCGCATCTCGACCCGATCAACTCGGTCGAATTCTGCGGTGCCTGCCACGGCACTTGGTGGGATGTGAAAATCTCGGGCGCCAAGGGAGTTGCCGTTACGCGATCGGCTCCTGCGAGGCTGGTCACCAGCAAATGTTGGGGCAAGGGCGATACCCGCCTGACGTGCATTGCCTGCCACGATCCGCACGAGCAGTTACAGACCAGTTCAGCGGCGTACGACCACGCCTGCTTGAAATGTCATGTAAACGCAGCGGGAGCCAAGGCCATGGCCGATCATCCGGGTGCGGCGTGTCCGGTTGCGACGAAGAACTGTACTTCATGCCACATGCAGAAAGTCTACGTGCCCGAGATGCACAGTAACTTCACCGATCACCGCATCCGGATTGCGCGTCAGGGCGAGCCGTTTCCAGAGTAGTAGCAGCTACTTCCACTTGCCGGTGCCCTCGACAATAGTTACGTAGCGATCCACAGGAATGTCTGTGAATCTCTCGACGGTTCCACCGGGCTGCGGCCAGTGGACTTCCAGCCAGTCGAGCTTCGCGCGCTCTCCGAGGCCGAGCACCATGCGGGGATCGTGTGAGGAAAGAAAGCTGCCACCGCCAACCTTCATGCGGCTGCGGGAGAGGTCTCCCGCCTGATAGCTGACGCGCGCACCAATTGCATCGGGATTCGACTTGCGGCCG
>Ga0335083_10008877_pt1 | contig 12241 bp, 10 predicted proteins | sample Lox_Sample_42_FD_206716 | JGI IMG/M metagenome (GOLD analysis project Ga0335083, IMG submission 206716) | Soil microbial communities from Loxahatchee National Wildlife Refuge, Florida, United States - Lox_Sample_4.2 | ecosystem: Environmental > Terrestrial > Soil > Wetlands | place: USA... | reverse complement strand
AACATTTCGAGCGTGTTCTCGAGCGGCACTTCCTTGTCGTCCTGCGCGGCGGCGAGCCATGTCGGCGGCGTGTTGGCGTCGACCAGCTTCTCGCAGGAATAGGCGGCTTCCTGGGCCGCGCTTGCGGTGTCGCCGAGCAGATAGTGGCGCGAGCCCATATGCGCATGCTGCGGGTCCATCGTGATGACCGGATACATCAGGCCCGCGAAGATCGGTTTCGCGTCGGCGGAGTCGAGCGTGTCGACCGGCGCATAGGCTTGCGCGGCATAACGTGTCGCGAGCGACGCGGCGACATGGCCCCCTGCCGAAAACCCGAGCACGCCCAGGCGCGCGGGATCGATCGCGAAACGGGAGGCACTGGCGCGGATGATCCGCATCGCGCGCTGCGCATCCTGGAGCGGCACGTCCGCCGCATCGGCCCAGCCCTCGCCCGGCAGGCGATAGAGCAGGACGAAACAGGTGACGCCGGCCGCGGTGAAACGGCGCGCGGCCTCGAAACCTTCCTTGTCGATGACGACGCGCTTGTAGCCGCCGCCGGGCGCGATCAGGAGCGCGGAGCCATCTGGTTTTTTCGGGCGAAACACTGTCAGCGTCGGCGTCGCGATGCCTGTTGCCGCGCGATCGAGATACTCGGAAGGCGCTGTGCTGCGGTCGGTGATGACGAGCGCCGGCCTCGGAGGCCTGGCGCCCGGCGGCTCGGCAGGCCAGAGCGGGATCACGTCCTTTGGATCGGGTTGCAGCGCCGACCACACCGGCTCTTCCGCATCCGCACGCAGCGACAGCGCCGCGATGCCCGCCGCGCCGAGCCCCAGGGCCGTCCGCCGATCCATGGCATTTCCCCTTGTGATACCGGTGTCATCGTCGCGCCGCGGCGGGCGCAATGCAAGGGCGGGCAACACGGTAGAGGAGGATCAGATCTTCTGGTCGTACGCGCCGACTTCGGGATGTTTTGCGAGCCGTGTGTCGATGTCCCTGAACATGCCGCGCATGTTCGCTTCCGACGCCGGACTCTCGACCACGACGACAAGCGAGGGCTTGTTCGAGGACGCGCGCACGAGACCCCAGGTGCCGTCTTCGAGCACGACGCGCACGCCGTTCACTGTGACGAGGCGCGTGATCTTCTGGCCGAGGATCGTCTCGCCCTTGTCTTTCGCGGCCGTGTATTCCTTCACGAGCGCGTCGACGACGGTGTATTTTTTCTCGTCTGGACAGAACGGCGCCATGGTCGGCGAGCCCCAGGTCTTGGGCAGCTCGCGCACCAGTTCCGACATCTTCTTCTTGCCCGCGCGGTCGAGCATCTCGAGCACGGCGATTGCCGCGACGATGCCGTCGTCGTAACCGCGGCCGATCGGAGGATTGAAGAAATAGTGGCCGCTCTTCTCGAAGCCCGCGAGGGCGCCGAGTTCCGAGGTGCGGCGCTTGATGTAGGAATGCCCGGTCTTCCAGTAATCGGTGACGGCGCCGTTTTTCTTCAGGACCGGATCGGTCTCGAACAGTCCTGTCGATTTCACATCGACCACGAATTTCGCGTTCGGATGCCGCGCGGAGAGATCGCGCGCGACGAGGACACCGATCTTGTCGGCAAAGATCTCCTCGCCCGCATCGTCCACGACGCCGCAACGGTCGCCGTCGCCGTCGAATCCGAGGCAGATCTCGGCCTTGTTGGCACGCACGGCATCGGCCATCGCGTGCAGCATCTCGAGGTCTTCGGGGTTCGGATTGTATTTCGGGAAGGTGTAGTCGGGCTCGGCATCCATCGGCACGACGTCGGCGCCGATGCGGCGCAAGGCTTCCGGCGCGAAGAGGCCTGCCGTGCCGTTGCCGCAGGCCGCCACGACGCGGATGGGACGCGAGAGCTTGTGTCCCTTCGTGACGTCGTCGAGGTAACGCGCGCGCATGTCGGGCACGCGGACATAAGAACCGCCCGCGCGCTCCTTCGCCAATCCGCCGAGCACGATCTCCTTCAACCGCGTCATCTCGTCGGGACCGAAGGTGAGCGGACGTTGCGCGCCCATCTTCACGCCGGTCCAGCCGTTCTCGTTGTGGCTCGCCGTCACCATCGCGACCGCCGGCACGTCGAGCGCGAATTGCGCGAAATAGGCGACGGGTGAGAGCGCGAGGCCGATGTCGTGCACCTCGCAGCCCGCGCGCATCAGCCCGATGACGAGCGCCTGCTTGATCGACTGTGAATAGGAACGGAAGTCGTGGCCGGTGGCGATGCGCGGCGCGATGCCGATCTCGTGGAAATAGGTCCCGAGTCCGAGGCCCAGCGCCTGCACGCCCTCGAGATTGATCTCCTTGCCGAACAGCCAGCGCGCGTCGTACTCGCGAAAGCCGTTGGGCGTGACCAGGGGCTGGTCCTCGTATTCATAAGTGTTGGCCTTGAGGTCGCTCTTGGGCTTGTCGGTCATGGAGCTCGGAAAGTCCGGTTTCGCGCCGTTTCTATAGCCCCTCGGACAAGGAAATGTTGCCGGAAAATCCGTCGGTTCCTTCCCGGCCCCTCCAAATGCGGGGGAGATTTCCTACATCTCTTTGTGTGATATAATTTCTTTCACAGTATCCGCGTGTGAAATATGACATCCGACGTAGCCACCTTGAATTCCGCCGAACGGGCCGCGCTCTCGCGGTTGGCCGATGCGCTCTGCCTGCCCGCCTTCGCGCCGGGCTCGGTGTGGCTCGCTGGCGCCGGTCCGGGCGATCCCGGCCTCATCACCGCGCTCGGCCTGCATGCGATCGCGAGCGCCGATGCCATTCTTTATGACGCGCTGATCAACGAGAAGCTGCTCGGCTTCGCGCGGCCGCGTGCCGAACTGATCTATGCGGGCAAGCGCGCAGGCAAGCGCTCATGCAAGCAGACCGACATCTCGCGCACGCTCGTCTCGCTTGCGAAGAAGGGCAAGCGCGTCTTGAGGCTCAAGGGCGGCGATCCGCTCGTGTTCGGCCGCGGCGCCGAAGAGGCGCTGACGCTCGCGCGTTCCGGCGTGCCGTTCCGCATCGTGCCCGGCATCACCGCGGGCATCGGCGGACTCTCCTATGCCGGCATCCCGGTCACGCATCGCGATACCAACCACGCGGTGACGTTCCTCACCGGGCATGGCGCCGACGGCAAACTGCCGAAGCTCGACTGGAACGCGCTGGCGAAAGCCTCGCCGACGCTGGTGATCTATATGGGCCGCAAATTTGCGGGCGAGATCGCAGCACAGCTGATCGCGGCAGGGCGCAATGCGAACCGGCCGCGCTTGTCAGCAACGCAAGCGGCATCGACCAGGACGTGCAGGTGACGACCCTCGGCAAACTGGGCGACGCCGCGACGCAGGAAACCGCGCCAACCATCATCGTCATCGGCGAGAACGTGAGATTGCGCGCCGGCATGGACTGGCTGGGCGCCCTTGAAGGCCGCGCGCTCGAACCCTGGCCGCTCGGCAAGGAAAACGTCAGCGAAGCGGGCTGACAAGCGAGTCGCTTTTTCACCAACGCGCCACCCTCCCCTTGAGGGAGGGTCGAAAATTCCCGGAGCGCAGCGAAGAGATTTTTCCGGGAGGGGCCAATCACCCTCTGCCGCTTGCCCCTCCCCGAAATCTGCTTCGCAAATTTCGACCCTCCCTCAAGGGGAGGGTGGCGCGATGGATTGCATTCCCGCGTCGTGCATACGTCTGGGCAACACCGCCATGATCGCCGCACGTTCGGCGTCGCTCATCGAGCCCCAGCGCGCGATCTCCTCGAGCGAGCGGCCGCAGCCCGTGCAGAGGAGGCTCCTGGAGTCGAGCGTGCAGACCTTGATGCAGGGCGTTTCGATCATCGGCAAAGCATAGAGCGCACCCTCCCCTCGCGGGAGAGTCGAAAATCTTTGAGCGGAGCGAAAAGATTTTCGGGGAGGGGCCGGTGTCGCAGGAAACCCCTCCCCGAAATTTGCTTCGCAAATTTCGACCCTCCCGCGAGGGGAGGGTCGAAGGGGTTCAAGCAGCCCGAAAAATCGTCGCTTACCCGGCCTTGAAGACGCAGAGCTTGTTGCCGTCGAGGTCGCGGAAATAGGCGCCGTAGAACGTGTCGCCGCGCAGGCCCGGCGCGCCTTCATCCGAGGCGCCGAGCGACATCGCCTTGGCGTGCACCTTGTCCACCTGCTCCTTCGAGGCAGCGGCGAGCGCAACCATCGTGCCGTTGCCCGACACCGCAGCCTTGCCGTCATACGGCGTGCACACCGCGAGCATGCCGCCCTGGCCGCCGCGATAGCCCTGCATACGGTCGCTGCCGAAGGCGCGCTTGCCGCCGAGCTCGGCCAGCAGCTCGTCGTAGAATTTCTTCGCGCGCTCGAGATTGTTCGAGCCGATGGTCACGTAACCGATCATGTCTTCCTCCTTGAAACGATTGGGGAATGCAAATCGGGGACAGCATATCAATTTCCCTATTTTCCCCGCGCAGCGGCCATGCTGATCGGGAAACTGGGAAATTGATATGCTGTCCCCGATTTTCCTTACCTGCCCGTCGGGATCTTGTTGAACGGCACGTCCTTGTCGACGCGCACGTCCTGGGGCAGTCCGAGCACGCGCTCGGCGATGATGTTGCGCAGGATCTCGTCGGTGCCGCCCGCGATGCGCAGGCCCGGCGAGGACAGCCAGCCGCCCTGGAACAGGCCGTGCATCGGCGCTTCCGCGCCCTGCAGGATGCCCGCCTCGCCTTCGAGCTCCATCGCGAAGGCCGAAAGATCCTGCAGCTTCGACGCAACCACGATCTTGGCGATCGAGGCTTCCGGTCCCGGCTGCTGGCCGCGCGACAGCGCGGTCATGGTCCGCATCGTGGTGTAGCGCAGACCGGCAGATTTCACGTACCAGTCCGCGATCTTCTCGCGCACGGCTGCGTTCTTGATCGCGGGTCCATCCTCGAGCTCGAGCGAACGGGCAAGCTGCATCAGCTCGCGCACGTCGAGACCGCCGCCCTGTCCGCCGCCGACCGCGAGGCGCTCATGCATCAAGGTGGTGAGCGCGACCTGCCAGCCCTGCCCGACTTCGCCCAGGCGCTGGGAGTCCGGGATCTTCACATCGGTGAAGAAGATCTGGTTGAAGCCCGAGCCGCCCGAGGCCTGCTTGATCGGCCGCACTTCCACGCCCGGCGACTTCATCGACAGGTAGAACGCGGTCAGCCCCTTGTGCTTGGGCACGTTGGGATCGGTGCGCGTAAGAAGCAGGCCGTAGTCCGAGAACTGCGCGCCCGTCGTCCAGATCTTTGAGCCGTTGACGGTCCAGGTGTCGCCGCTCTTTTCGGCCTTGGTGCGCAGGTTTGCGACGTCCGACCCGCCCGCGGGTTCGGAGAAGAGCTGGCACCAGATCTCGGTGCCTTCCACGGCCGGCTTCACATAGCGCTTCTTCGCGTCCTCGGAGCCGTACGTCATCAGGACCGGGATGCACATGCCAAGCCCAATCGCGAACGGACCGCCGGTCGGCACGTCGTACTTCGCCTCCTCCTGCGCGAAGATGATCGACTGCATCGGCGTGCCGCCGATGCCGCCCATGCCCTTGGGCCAGGTGATGCGCGCATAGCCGGCTTCGGCCTTGGTCTTCTGCCACGCCCGCGACGCCGCCATCTCGTCGGCGGCGCCGTTCTCTTCCATCACATCGACGACGCCGCCGGACTTCCGCGGCTTCGCATTCTTGTCGAGCCATGCACGCACCTCGGCACGGAACTTGGCTTCTTCTGGGCTGTCTTCGAAATCCATGATTGCCTCCTCGCGTCCTTCTCAGGCCGCGTTCGAAAGTTCGAGAGCGGTGACGAGCTTGTCCTTCCAGGTGCGCTGCGGTCCGAGCGCGAGGCCCAGCTCCTTCGAGCGCTTGTAATAGAAGTGACAATCCGCTTCCCAGGTGAACCCCATGCCGCCATGCGTCTGGGTGTTTTCCTTCGCCGCATAGTCGAAGGCCTGCGTCGCCGACACGCGCGCGGCCGCCGCTGCGATCGGCAGTTCCGGCGCGTTGGTGTGCAGCGCCCAGGCGCCATAATAGGCATTGGAGCGCGCCAGCTCGGTATAGACATACATGTCGGCGAGCTTGTGCTTGATCGCCTGGAACGATGCGATTGGACGGCCGAAGGCGTAACGCTCCATCGCGTATTCCTTCGCCATCTTCAAACACGCATCCGAGCCGCCCACCTGCTCGAACGCCATCAGGATCGCGGCGCGATCCAGGATGCGGTTCAGGAGGCTGATCGCTTCGCCGGGCTTGCCAACCGCTTCCGCGTCGGCGTTGTCGAACACGAGATCGGCATGGCCGCGCGAGGGATCGAGCGTCTCGCAGGCATTGCGCTTGACGCCCTTCTGCTTCAGGTCGACGAGTGCGAGCTGCAAGCCGCGCTCGCCGGCTTCGTCATTGGCGCGCGCCAGCACGACGGCCTGGTCGGCGTCGAGACCGTCGGAAACCGCGATCTTCTTGCCCGTGAGCCTTCCGTTCCGGAATGAGCAGCGGATCGTCTTCGGCAACACCGCGCCCGGACCTTCCGCACGCGCCAGCGTGCCGATCACTTCGGCGGACGCGACACCCGGCAGCACGCGGCGGCGCTGCTCTTCGCTGCCCGCGACGAGGAGCGCTTCGGCAAATTGATAGACAGTTGAAGAAAACGGTACGGGCGCAAGCGCGCGCCCGAGCTCTTCCGCGATGACGCAGAGTTCCAGATAGCCGAGGCCGAGACCGCCATAGACTTCCGGAATGGCGGTGCCCGCCCATCCCATCGCGCCGATCTCTTTCCACAATGCCTTGTCGTAGTGATCCTTGCCTTCGAAGACCTTGCGCACGGTCTTGGTCGTGCATTTCTCGCTCAGGAACTTGTGCGCCTGATCCTTGAGCATTTTCTGATCATCGGAGAAATCGAAATTCATCGCGCCACCTTCGCGTTTTTCCCTGTTCGGCGGCACATTAGGGCCCGGCCCTTGGTGCGCCAATAGACAAGATTTAACCGCGACTTAACGCCGTTACGCTAGCCTTACCTTGCGTCATGGCAGGATCGCAGAAATGGCGAAAGCGCAATTCCACAAGAACCAGCGGATCTATGTGAAGCCTGTCGGGACCTGGGCTCTCGTCGAACGCGTCGTGCCGCATTGGGCCAAGGGCCTCGATGAACCGCTGCGCGTCTACTACGACGTGGGTCTCGGACGCGAATTCGCCGCCGACGAGTTGCAGGCCGAAGAGCCGCAAACCGACGCGTCGAACGGCGCGAACGAAAGCTGGCGCATCATCCGCGCGCGCAACAAGTGGCAACCCGCGGAAGACTGCGCGCGTCATCCTGTTCCCGGAACCTATCCGATCGTGGTAACCGGCGAGGCGGAATGGGGCGGCTGGCGCGTGCCGGGTGCAGAATACGATCTCGATCCGGTGAAGGTTGAGCGACAGGCGCGTCTCATCGCCAACGCGCCGAAGCTCGCGGCCTGCGCGCATGAGCTCATCGAATTCGCGCGCAAATCCGGCGAGGATCTCCCCGCAACGCTCGTGCAACTCGCGCACGACGCGCAGGACATCCTGACCAACGTCGAAAAAACCGACGCCTAGTTCCGCTTTTTCCTCGTGTCGATGTCATAGGTTCGCGCGGAGTGCGCGGAGCTGGTCGAGACGCGGATACAATACGTTGCGCGAAGCGCCGTTCCTTTCTTCCGCGTCTTAACCAGCTCCACGTTCTCCGCGCGAACACACTGCGGCTGGCCCAAACGGAACGATCCGTTTGGACGGGAACCACAGTCACTGCAACTTCAACCCGCGCGCTGTTCGCTGCTCGCACTTCCCGCTATATATCGAGAGTCACCCTCGATAGAGCTGCCGCATGCGCACCGAAGAACCGCGCGCGATAAACCTCAAGGATTATCGCGCGCCGGATTACAAGATTTCCGAAATCTCGCTCACCTTCGTACTCGAGCCGGACGCCACGCGCGTGACGGCGCAAAGCAGGATCGTGCGCAACGGAACCGGCAGCGTGCCGCTCGTGCTCAATGGCGAGCACATGAAGCTCATTTCGGTGTCGATCGACGGCCGCGCGCTCGCAAGCGGCGAATATGCGCTCGACGAGGAAACGCTGACGATCAAGGCGCCGCCGGAGAAATTCACGCTCGAGATCACGACCGAGATCGCGCCGGCGAAGAACACGGCGCTCGAGGGCCTCTACACGTCGAAAGGCATCTTCTGCACGCAGTGTGAGGCGGAGGGCTTTCGGCGCATCACGTATTTCCTCGACCGTCCGGACGTGCTCGCCGTCTACACGACGCGGATCGAAGCCGACAAAAAGGCGCTTCCCGTTCTTCTCTCGAACGGCAACCTGATCGAGAGCGGCGCGCTTCCCGATGGCCGCCATTTCGCGGTCTGGAACGATCCCTTTCCCAAGCCCTGCTACCTCTTCGCGCTCGTCGCGGGCGATCTCGGCGTGCTGCGCGACGAATTTACGACCATGAGCGGGCGCAAGGTGAAGCTTGCCATCTATGTCGAGCACGGCAACGAGCCCAAGGTCGCCTACGCCATGGACTCCTTGAAGCGCGCGATGAAATGGGACGAGGAAGCCTATGGCCGCGAATACGATCTCGACATCTTCATGATCGTCGCCGTCTCCGCCTTCAATTTCGGCGCGATGGAGAACAAGGGCCTCAACATCTTCAACGACAAGCTCCTGCTCGCGAGCCCCGACACGGCGACCGACGACGATTACGGGCGCATCGAGAGCGTCGTCGCGCACGAGTATTTCCACAACTGGACCGGCGACCGCATCACCTGCCGCGACTGGTTCCAGCTCTCGCTCAAGGAAGGCCTGACCGTCTTCCGCGACCAGAAATTCTCGGCCGACCAGCGCTCCGCCGGCGTGAAGCGCATCGAGGATGTGCGCCTGTTGCGCATGCGCCAGTTCCAGGAAGATTCCGGTCCGCTCGCGCATCCCGTGCAGCCGCAGAGCTACATCACCATCGACAATTTCTACACCGCGACCGTCTACGAGAAGGGCGCCGAGGTCATCGGCATGCTGCGCACGCTCGTCGGCGACGAGGGCTATCGCAAGGCGACCGACCTCTATTTCGAGCGCCATGACGGACAGGCCGCGACGGTCGAGGACTGGGTCAAGTGCTTCGAGGATGCCTGCGGCAAGGATCTGAAGCAGTTCCGCCTCTGGTACGCACAGTCGGGCACGCCGACGATCGAGGCGAAGGGCGAATACGATCCGGCCAGGAAGACCTACGCGCTGACCTTGAAGCAGAGTCTCGGCCCCACGCCGGGCCAGCCCACGAAGAAGCCGATGCACATGCCGGTGAAGCTCGGTCTCATCGGCAAGGCGGGCGCGCTGCCGCTCACGCTCGACGGCGAGAATGCGAAGGGCCCGGAGGAGCGCGTGCTCGAGCTCACGTCTGCAGAGGCGCGCTTCGTCTTCGTCGATGTGAACGAGGCGCCGCTGCTCTCCCTGGGCCGCGGCTTTTCCGCGCCGGTGCACTTCAAGACCGACGCGGACCGCTCCGCGCGCGCGGCGCTGATGGGACGCGACCAGGACGATTTCAATCGCTGGGAATCCGGACAGACATTGGCGATGGATGTGCTGGGCGAGATGGCGGCGGAGGCTGCCGCCGGCAAGACGCCGAAACCCGATCCCGTCTATCGTGACGCGCTCGGCGACGTGCTCGGGCGTGCCAAGGAAGATCCGGCCTTTGCCGCGCTGATGCTTTCCCCGCCGCTCGAGAACGAGATGGCTATGGCCATGGCGAAGCCGGACCCCGACGCGATTCACGCAGCGCGCGTGGCGCTGATCCGCGACATCGCGGCGGCGCACGGCGCGCGCTTCGACGTGCTCTACAAGGAGTTCACGCAGTCCGGCGAATTCACGCCGGACGCCAAATCCGCCGGACGCCGGGCGCTGCGCAACGCCTGCCTGCGCTATCTGACCGCCGCCGATGACGAGAGAGCCGCGACAATGGCGGACGCGCATTACCGTGGCGCGACCAACATGACGGACATGATTGCGGGCCTCGCCGCGCTCACGCGCATGAATTCGCCAAAGCGCGAAGCGGCCTTCGCGCATTTCCACGACCGCTTCCGCTCCAATCCGCTCGTGCTCGACAAGTGGCTCAGCCTGCAGGCGGGCTCACCGCTGCCCGACACTGTGAATGGCGTGCGAGTACTCATGAAGCATCCGGCCTTCGACATGAAGAACCCGAACCGCGTGCGCGCACTCGTCGGTGCGTTCTCCGGCAATCATCTGCGCTTCCACGCGATCGACGGCTCGGGCTATGCTCTCGTCGCCGAAACCATCCGCGCCCTCGACAGCATCAATCCCCAGACCGCGGCGCGCATGGCCGGCGCCTTCGAAGCCTGGCGTCGCTATGACGCGAAGCGCCAGGGCCTGATGAAGGCCGAGCTCGAGAAGATGACCAAGATGTCCGGCCTCTCCGCCAACCTCTTCGAGGTGGCAACGAAGATGCTGGGATAGTTGCCCCCTCCGCTTGCCGGAGGGGGCGCGGCGCGCAGCGCCGCGGGGGAGGACCAACAATGCCGACAAAGCTACCGATCGCGCTCGTAGAGCATCCGTCAGACACCAAGGTCCTCGACACCTTCGCGCGGCTGGAAGCGAATGGCGCACGGCCGGTGAACATCCACCGCACCGTTGCGCAAAGCCCGGCCATCTTCGAGAAGTTCGTCGCCTTCGCTTGGTCGCTGCGCCTCGAGTCCGAATTGAAACCAGCCGAGAGAGAACTCGCCATCGTGCGCGTTCTCGAGCTCTCGAGGGGCGAATACGAACTGAAACATCATCGCCGCATGGCCGGCGCTGCCGGCCTCTCCCGCGAGAAGATCGCTGCTCTGTCATCGAAGAGCGTTGACCTGAACCTCTTCGACGCGCGCGAAGCCGCCATTCTGAAAATGGTCGACGCTTTCGCATCGGGTGACGGCATCGACGACGCCACGCAGGGCGACCTCAAAACCATGTTCTCCGACCGCCAGATCGTAGAGCTGGGCCTTACCCTGGCCCTCTATTTCGGCCTCGCCCACTTCACGAACCTGCTGGACGTGCCGGTGGATTGAAGGTTGGGGCCCAAGTGAATCAAAACGCGAACGAATCTCCGCGCGACTCGCCCTCGACACGGAAATCTGTGCGTTTTCACGGCGCCCCTTGCTTTATGACAGCGCCTGCGCCGTGACACGGAGTCCGCGATTCGCATAATCGTTAAGGCGAATCACTGGCTGGGCGAGAATGGCGGACATACGGGCAGCGGCGCCCTTTGTCGCGACGCGAGGACCCCTGGTCCGCGCCGCCCGCTTTTCCACGCTCAATATAAGGCTGACGGTGCTGGTCTGCGTCGCGCTGATCGCCGGCTGCTTTGCCGCCGCCGCCACCTTGCAGATGCGCGCCGACCGCGTGCATGCGCTCTCCCAGGCGGCCTATTTCGAGGCGCGCCGCGCGCATGACGTGGCGGTGCTCGTCGATTCCGCGCTCGATCGCGACGCTGCCATCGGCCGCATTTTCGCCGAGGATGTCACCCGCACCGACCTGCCGACGCTCGCAGGCTTGAAGAACATCGCCGTGTACGACCAGGACGCGACGCCCGTCGCCGTGCTGCACGGCACGCTCTACGCCTTTCCGCAATTGACGCCCGCGGCCCTCATCGCGGCGCGTCACGAGCGCGTCGTCGAGGCGCCGTCGCTCGCGGCATTCCCCTACAAGGGCCGCGTCATCGCGCTCTATTTCGATCCGGCGACCATCGTGCCGTCCGAGATGCTGGAGCGCGCCGAACTGACCGCGGCCGACGGCGTGGTGCTGGCGCAGGGCTCGCAATGGACCGGCCGCGTCATCTCGGTCTCCCATGCCGGCTCCTGGCCCGTGGGCGTGCGCACGACGCTCGACGAAGAAGCCGCGCTCGAGGCCTGGTACGGCTCGATGCCGCTCTATCTCTTCGTGATCCTGGGTCCCGCGCTGGTCGGCGCCGGTCTCGCCGCCGTGTTCGTGCGCGAGTTCGAGCGCCGCGCCAGGGCCTCCGAAGCGATCCGCACGCTCAAGACCGCGCGTCCGCTCGAAGCGCGCCTGCTCGTGCGCCTCGCCGAAGCCGAACGCCGCGCCGCCGAGGCCGCCCGCTCGAAATCGGAATTCATCGCCCATATGAGCCACGAACTGCGCACGCCCCTGAACGCCATCATCGGCTTCTCGGAAGTGATCGAGCATGGCTTCTATGGCCAGCCGGGGCATCCCAAATATGTCGAGTATGCGCGCGACATCGGCATGGCCGGCCGCAACCTGCATTCCAAGATCGGCG
>Ga0335083_10008876_pt1 | contig 12242 bp, 9 predicted proteins | sample Lox_Sample_42_FD_206716 | JGI IMG/M metagenome (GOLD analysis project Ga0335083, IMG submission 206716) | Soil microbial communities from Loxahatchee National Wildlife Refuge, Florida, United States - Lox_Sample_4.2 | ecosystem: Environmental > Terrestrial > Soil > Wetlands | place: USA: Florida... | reverse complement strand
GCTGGCTCTGCGCGGCGGTGAGCTCGCGCTGAACCGTTTCGAGTCGTGCTTGTGCGGCTGCGTAGTCGTCGCGGTACATGGCTCAGTAATGATGAGACGAACCGCCCGACGCGACAATGACCAACGTGAGCAACATTCCGATGATCGAGATGATGATCCCTGCCAGCGCCAGGCCCTCGCCCGTGACCTCACCATTCGAGCGCTTGCACTCGTTGTAACCAATGATCGAGAAGATGAGCCCGAGCAGGGCGCAAAAGAACGACAGGACGAACCCGGCGATTGCCATGCCGGAAGTGCGCGTCATCACTGGCGCCATGCCGTAGGGGTACGTCGGCGGCATGCCGTAGGGCATCGGACCGCCCGGCATCGGCCCGCCGTAGGGCGACGGGGGCGGCGGTTGCGGCGGCGGCGGCGCGTACACGGGTCCGCCGGCGGGCGCCCACGGCGAGCCGCCCGGAGGTGCGCCATGGACTTGTGGCGGCGGCACGGTCAGCTGGGTACCGCACGACGAGCAAAACGGCGTGCCATCAGCCAGGTTCGTTCCGCACTTCGGACAGTTCATCGCGCCACCTCGCGAGGCTAGCCTGCCACGGTTGCCCGCTCGCCGTCCACCGCGTAGATTGCGCCGCCGTGTCCGAGCTGCCTGCTGCGATCGCCAAGCGTCGAACGTTCGCGATCATCGCGCACCCCGACGCCGGCAAGACCACGCTCACCGAGAAGCTGCTGCTGTTCGGCGGCGCGATCCAGCTCGCCGGCGCGGTCAAGGCGCGCGGCGATCGCCGGCGCGCGCGCAGCGACTGGATGAAGGTCGAGCGCGAGCGCGGCATCTCGGTGACGACGTCGGTGATGACGTTCGACTACGACGACTGCACGTTCAACCTGCTCGACACGCCCGGCCACGAGGACTTCAGCGAGGACACGTATCGCACGCTGACCGCGGTCGACTCGGCGGTGATGGTGATCGACTGCGCGAAGGGCATCGAGACCCAGACGCGCAAGCTGTTCGAGGTGTGCCGGCTGCGCGACGTGCCGATCGCGACGTTCATCAACAAGCTCGATCGCGACGGCCGCGATCCGTTCGAGCTGCTCGACGAGATCGCGCACGACCTCCAGCTCGACGTCGTGCCCGCGAGCTGGCCGATCGGCATGGGCCGCGATTTTCTCGGCTGCTACGACCTGTTCGCCGATCAGCTGATCCTGATGGAGCGCACGAAGGGCGAGTACGCGCAGGAAGGCGTGACGATGGCCGGGCTCGCCGATCCGCGCCTCGACCAGATGCTGCCGGCGTCGGCGGTCGCCAAGCTGCGCGAGGACGTCGAGATGGTGCGCGAGCTGTGCCCGAAGTTCGACCTCGACTCGTATCGCGCCGGCCACCTGACGCCGGTCTTCTTCGGCAGCGCGGTGAACAACTTCGGCGTGCGCGAGCTGCTCGCGGGCCTGTCCAAGCTCGCGCCGCCACCGCGCGCCCAGCCGGCGCGCGAGCGCGCGGTCTCGCCGGACGAAGCGAAGGTGTCGGGCTTCGTGTTCAAGATCCAGGCGAACATGGATCCGAAGCATCGCGACCGCATCGCGTTCGTGCGGCTGGCGAGCGGTCACTTCACGCGCGGCATGAAGCTCACCGTGCCGCGCACCGGCAAGTCGATCGGCGTGCACAACGCGATGCTGTTCCAGGCGAACGAGCGCGAGCTCGCCGAAGAAGCGTGGGCCGGCGACATCATCGGCATTCCGAACCACGGCACGCTGCGCATCGGCGACGCGCTGACCGAAGGCGAAGGCCTGCACTTCACCGGCATCCCGAGCTTCGCGCCCGAGTTCCTGCGCCGCGTGCGCCCCGACGATCCGATGAAGGCCAAGCATCTCGGCCGCGCGCTCGAGCAGATCGCCGAAGAAGGCGGCGCGCAGGTGTTCAAGATGTTCCTCGGCGCGGACTTCATCGTCGGCGTGGTCGGCGCGCTGCAGTTCGACGTGCTCGCCGATCGCATCCGCAGCGAGTACGACCTACCCTGCCACTTCGAGGCGACCAGCTTCGAGGTCGCGCGCTGGATCGATGCCGACGATCCGAAGCTGATCAAGAAGTTCGCCGACGCGAATCGCGACAACGTCGCCGAAGATCACAGCGGCGCGACCGTGTTCCTCGCGCGCAACGAGTGGCAGCTCAACCGTGCGAAGCAGGACTGGAAGGAGCTGCGCTTCCTCGAGACCCGCGAGCAGGCGCCGCTCACCGCCGCGTCTGCGTAGACCAGTCGATCGTCACGAACACCTGGCGCTCCTTGCCGCTCGCCTGCGGGCCGAGCACGCTCGCGAAGCCGACCGCCGCGCCGACGTCGAGCTGGGCGAGCGCCGCGAACGTGACGCCGAGCCATGCCGGCACGTGGTAGCCGTCGCTCCACACGTCGAGCTCGCTGTCGTAGCCGGTCCGCAGCGTGACGAGCCAGTGCGGCAACGGCTGCACGCCGAACGCGAGCGGCACGAACAGCTGCGCGCGGTTGCCGAGCTCGACGTTCGCCAGCCCGAGTTGCACGTACGGATCGCCGGTGATCGCGAACCGGCCGCGCGTCCAGCGCACGAGCGCGCCGGCGGTGAATGCCGGCTTCCACGGATCGATGTCGCGGACGAGGAAACGCGCGCGGGGCGCGATCGCGAGCGGTCCGTCGAGCACGAGGTAGCGCGCGTCGAGGCCGCTGCCGGTGTAGGCGTGGTCGCACGCGAGCACGAGCGTCGACAAACAGAAGCTCGCGCCCGGATCGTAGCGATCGATGCTGGAGTGGCTGTTCACGATGCCGACCGTCAGTCGACCGGTCGCGCCGAACCACGCATCGGGCGCGAGCGACGTCGGCGTCCCGACCTCGCCCGACGCGAGGTCGATCTCCGCCACGAGCGCGGCCTCGAGCTGACCGGGCGCGAGCACGATCGGCCGCGCGACGAGGTCGGCCGGCTCGGCGCGTGCGGTCGCCGCGAGCGCGAGCAGCACGACCGCGGCGCGGTGAACGACCACGGGCCGAACGTAGCGCGTTTCGTGCTATCCCCGCGGGCATGGTGCGCGTGCTCGCGATCTTCTACGTGCTCGTCGCGTGTGGCGGGCAAGCGTCCCACGATGCCGCGGTCGGCCCGGCGACGCGCGCGCCGGCCGCCGGCGACTTCCCCGACAACCCGCTGCTCGCCCACGTGCCGGCCGACACGCCGTACGTGTTCGCGACGTTCAAGCCGATCCCGCAGGAATACGCGACCGCGACGTTCGGCCGCTACGTGCCGGTCCTCCGGCGCATGCTCGACGACGCGATCGCCGCCCACCCCGATTCCGAGGCGAACGATGGCCTCCGCTTCGTGCGCGACGAGCTCGACACGATGAGCGGGCCGCACCTCGAGCGGCTCGGCTTCTCGCCGAAAGCGCGTTGGGTCATCTACGGGCTCGGCCTGTATCCGGTCGCGCGCGTCGAGCTCGCCAGCGGTGCGCGCGTGCTCGACACCGCGAAGCGATTCGCCGCGGCCTTTCACACCACGGTGCCGGCGCCGACGCGCCGAGGCGACAGCGAGCTGTGGCGGATCGACGACGAATCGAAGTGGACGATCGTGATCGCGCTGCGCGAGCACGAGCTCGTGGTCGCGGCCGCGCCGCCCGCGACGATCGACGCGAACCTCGCCGCGATCCTCGGCGAGCAAAAGCCACCTCGTGCGATCGACGTCGCGGAGCTGCGCGCGCTCGCCGTGCGCGACGGCTTCACCGGCCAGGGCCTGGGCTTTGCCGACGTCGCGCGCATCGCGGCGCTCGCGTTGCCGGCCGCGACCTCGGTCGACTGCCGCGCCGCGGTCGCGCTCGCCGCGCACCACGTGCCGCGCGTCGCGATCGGCATGGACGATCTCGGCGCGCATCATGTCGGCGCCGGCCTGGTGGTCGAGCTCGCCCCCGACATCCTCGCCGACGCGCGCGGCCTGCGCGGCACGCTCGCCGGGTTCGACCAGCTCGTCGCGCAGAAGCCCGTGGGCGCGTTCGCAGCCGCGTTCGATCTCGAACGCGGCCGCGCGCTGCTCGGCCGCGTCGCGACCGCCGCACACGTGCTCGCCGGGCGCTGCAGTGACTCCGACCTCGGCGAGCTCGCCGACGAGCTGCGGCGCGCCGCGACCGAGCCGCTGCCGCCGTATGTCGCCGGCGCCCACGGCGGGCTCGCCGCGGTGACGAAGCTCGTGGTCGGCCCCGGCGGTCCCACGACGATCGAAGGCTATGGCGTGCTGCATCACGATCACGTCGGCGAGCTCGTCAAGCTGATCGCGGCCGAGCTGCCCGAGCTCGACTTGCGCGCCGATGGCCGCGCGCACCCGCTGCCGGCGAAGCTGCAGTACCCCGGCCACTTCGCGCTCGCGGCGGATGCGCTCGCGGTCGCGCTCGGCAAGGACAGCGAACGCACCGCGACGAGCTTGCTGTCGGGGAAACCCGTGCCGGCGCCGCTCGCATACTTCTCGATCGACTACAGCCAGCTCGCGCCGGCGCTCGGCCTCGAGGGGCCGTCGGCCGCGATCGTGTCGGGGTTCGGCCCGGTCACGATGCAGCTCACCGTCGACGACCGCGGGCTCGTGATGTGGTCGACGATGGAGCTGCACTGACCGACAGGGCCAGACGGCGCCGGGGCAAAGCACCCCTCGCGCTCACACGCCACCAGGCGCAGTAGCCGGCCGATCGATCATCCGGTAGCGTGGCTGTGATGAGGGCGCTCGCATGGGTCGCGCTCGCCGCGTGCGGTGGTGCCGCGGCTCGGCGCGACATCGCGACGCTGCGGCCGGCGTGCGGCGACGGCCAGATGTGGACGGGCCGTGCGTGCCAGCCCAAGCCCGGCGACGCCGCGAAGCAGCTCGACACCGCGACCAAGGCGCTGGTCGACCTCAAGGTCGACGAGGCGAAGGCCGCGCTCGATGCCGCCGAGCACGGCGGCCCGCTCGATCACGCGCACGCGGTCGCGCTGTGGGAAGACCGCGGGCTCGCGGCCGCGTACGTCGACGACGAAGCCGGCGCGAGCGCCGCGTTCGACATGCTGCTCGCGCTCGATCCCGGTCACGCGCTCGATTACACGCTGTCGCCGAAGGCGACGTTCGTGTTCGACAAGGTGCGCAAGCAAGCGGGCCGCGTCGCGCCCGAGCTCGACGTCACGTGGACGCGCGACAGCAAGGTCGGCGATCCACTGCCGGTCGACATCGAGGTCGTCGCGGATCCCAAGAAGTTTTTCCGGCGCGCGACGTTGTTCGTGCGCGAGCGCGGCGAGACGAGCTGGCGCGCCGCAGACCTCGCGCTGTCGGCGAAGGATCAACGCGTCGTCCTGCCCGCGATCGACGCCAAGAAGAACGTGTCGCTCGAGCTGTACGCGAAGGCGTACGACGATCACGGCAACGAGGTGCTGGTGTGGGCGGACCCGGCGCGGCCGCGCGAGGTGCCGCTGCGCTACATCGAGCCGACGCCCTGGTACAAGCAGGGCTGGTTCATCATCACGGCCAGCGCGGTCGCGATCGCGATCGCCGGCGTCACGACGTACGAGCTGACGGTGTCACCGCCCGACAAGATCGACGGCACCGCGACCGTCGCGAAGTAGCCGCGCGAGCGCGCTACTGGATGACCGCTTGCGCCCACTGCGCGATGTGGTTGTCGCTCGTGATGTCCTGGAACGGCAACCGGAACGCCGGCGCGCTCGGATCCTGCGCTTGGGTCGCGAGATCCGGGAAGAACGCGGTCATCCAGATCTGCGGGCGCAGAGTGCCGACGAGCCGCACGCCGAAGTCGCGCTTGCTCGACACCGTGATCCAGTACATCTGCTCGCTGTCGGGACCGAACGTCTGTGCGAACGGCGCCCACCTGCCCCACGAATCGGTGAGCCCCGCCGAGATGTTGGCGGTCGCGAGCTGGATCGGCGGCGCGCTGTTGTCGGCCGGCATCACCCACAGCTCGGCGTTCGGGCCGTTGTACGACATGTTCTCGTTGCCGTTCTGCGTGTTGTCGCCCTTGTTGAAGAGGATCCACTTGTTGTCGGGCGAGAACGACGGGTAGTAGTTGTTTGCGGCGTCCGCGACCAGCTGCTGCTCGGGCCCGAACGTGTTCGTCGATTGATCGAACGTGCGCATCCAGATCTGGCCGGTGCCGAACGCCCAGTCGCTGCCCGCGACCTGCGGGCGCACGTACACGAGCTTGGTGCCGTCGGGCGACAGGTCGGGATGCGAGACCGCGCCCGCGGCGGTCATCGTCGCGAGCACCGCCTGCGTCGCGTAGCTGCGCACGGTCAGCGTGCCGCTCTCGACCGCGAGGAACTCGGTGTCGTCGGGCGTGAACGTCGCGAAGTTCCAGCTGCCTCCCGATGCCGCGGCGGTCGCCGTCGCGACATCGACGGTGGTCGCGGTGTCGCCGCCGCCGTCGTACGTGACGAGCATCTCCTTGCCGTCGCGCGACAGCACGTGACAGGCCACGCAGCGATTGACCTGCGCGGTCGTGATGTATTGCTGCGCCTGCTGGTCCGGCTGCGACATGTCGTGGCGGTAGATGCCGTACGTGCCGGTCGACGCCCAGTAGTAGATGCCGCCGAGCATCGCGTCGTTGGACAGCTTGACCAGCTGCGGCGGCGCGCTGCCGACCGAGACCGGGTTCGTGCTCAGCACGCCGCGGACCTGGAACGTCACCGTCGTCGACGTTCCGACCGCGGCGCTCCACTCGTCTGCGAGGAACGTCGTGTAGCCGCCGCCCGCGATCGAGCCGTTGCCGCCGGGCACGTACATGCGGACATCGGAGAACTCGGTCGTGAGCGAGACCTCGAACGTGTCGTTGCCGGCGCTGTCGACCCAGTGGACGTCGAAGTCGCCGGGGTTCGGCGGCATGATCACGCCGACCGCCGGATACGCGATCTTCGGCGCGCGCGACGGATCCTCGGGCATCGTGAACCAGGTCGGCGCCATCGGCGACACCGCGCCGACGCAGGTGCCGCCGCTGACCGCGGTGCAGTCGGAATCGGACACGCACTGGGTCGTCGCCGACGCGCTGCACGTGCCGGTCTGCACGATGATGTCCTTCACCAGCCCGATCACTTCGGCGCTCGCCGTCTTGTCGACGTAGCTCGCGGTCACCGCGGTCTTGCCCGCGGTCATCATCGACAGCGCGTTGCCCGCGAACGCGCCGAACGTCGAGTCGATGCTGAACGTGGTGTCGGCGGTGACGTCCTGTTTCGTGTTGTCTTCGAACGTCAACGTGGCCGTGAACGACTCGGTCCCCGGCGTGCCGTTGAGGATCATGAGCTGACTCGTCGGCGGATCGACCGACAACGTCGCGGTGGCCACGTCGTGCGAACCGGTGTGCGAGCCGCATGCGGTCGCCAGACCGCCCAGCAGCGCGATGAGCTTAGCCCTCATGACTGGATACTAAACCTCGGCTGCTCGATGGGGAATGCTATGTGTACCGGGTGAAGCTCCTCACCTCGGTCCCGGGCAACACCCAGCGACTGGACGGCGGTGCGATGTTCGGCAACGCGCCCAAGCCCATGTGGGAAAAGTGGATTCCGCCCGACGACCAGAACCGGATCCCGCTGGCATGCCGGTGCCTGGTCGTGCGCGATGGCACACGGACCATCCTGTTCGAGGCCGGGATCGGGGCGTTCTTCGAGCCGGCACTACGCCGACGTTACGGCGTCGTGGAGGACCGCCACGTCCTCGTCGAGTCGCTCGCGGCCGTCGGGATCGCGCCGGCCGACGTCGACGTGATCGTCCTCTCCCACCTGCACTTCGATCACGCCGGCGGCGTGCTCGCGGCGTACCAGCCGGGCGCGGCGCCGAGCCTCGCGTTCCCGCGCGCGGCGTACGTCGTGGGCGCCGAGGCGTGGCAGCGCGCGATCGCTCCGCACGCGCGCGACCGCGCGTCGTTCATCCCCGGCCTCACCGACCTGCTCGAGCGCACCGGCCGGCTCGAGCTCGTCGCGGGCGAGCGCTCGCAGACGCTCGGCGATGCGTATCGATTTCACCGCTCGAACGGCCACACGCCGGGCCTGCTGCTCGCGGAGATCGCGATGCCGGCCGGGCCGATCGTGTTCGCGGCCGATCTGATCCCGGGCGCGGCCTGGGTGCACCTGCCGATCACGATGGGCTACGACCGCTATCCGGAGCTGTTGATCGACGAGAAGACGTCGCTCCTGACCGATCTGCTCGCGCGCGGCGGCCGCCTGTTCTTCACGCACGATCCCGAGATCGCGATCGGCAAGGTCGCGCGCGACGACCACGGCCGCTTCCACGTGATCGAGACGCAGGCGGCCGTGCGGGACCTCGCCGCCTGAGCGCGTGCTAGGGTCGCGCGCGATGCGCGCGATGGGTGTGCCGGCTGCTGGGGCGCTCGACAAGCTCGGGCCGGTCGAGATCGAGCCGCCTGCGGTCGGCGCCGGCCAGGTCGCGGTGCGGGTGATCGCCGCGGCGGTGAATCCGGCCGACGTGAAGGTGATGGGCGGCGAATTCGCCGGCCGGTTGCTGCACGGGCGCGGAAAACCGCTCGTCACCGGCTACGACTTCTCCGGCGTCGTCGAGACGCGCGGCGACGGCGTCACCGATCTCGCCGACGGCGCCGAGGTGTTCGGATTTCTCGCGTACGCGTCGGCGAACAAGCAGGGCTCGTTCGCCGAGCGCATCGTGATCGATCGCGCCGCGGTCGCGGCCAAGCCGCCTGCGATCTCGCACGCGACGGCCGCGGCGTCTGCGACGCCCGGGCTGACCGCGCTGCAGGCGCTGCGCGACAACGCGCGGCTGAAAGCGGGCGGCCGCGTGCTGGTGATCGGCGCGGCCGGCGGCGTGGGCAGCGTCGGCGTCGGCGTCGCACGCGCGCTCGGCGCCCATGTCACCGGCATCTGCAGCACGTACGCGGTCGACTTCGTGCGCGAGCTCGGTGCCGACGAGGTCGTCGACCGCCGGCAGCGCGATCCGCGCTCGCTCACCGGCCCGTTCGACGCCATCCTCGACGCCGCGGCCGCGTACTCGTACGCGAGCACGCGCCACATGCTCGCGCCCGACGGCGCGTACGTGGCGACGCTGCCATCCGCGAGCTGGCTCGGCGGCAAGCTGATGACGCTCGCATCGAAGCGGCACTGCCACGTCGTGGTCGTGCAATCGATCGCCGCCGATCTCGAGCTGCTCGCCGGCTGGATGGCGGGCGAAGCGAAGCTGCGCGTGCCGATCGACGCGACGTTCCCGATCCGCGACCTCGCGAAGGCGCTCGATCGGTTTGCGAAGGGCGAGCTGCGCGGCCGGATCGCGATCGACGTCGACGGCGGCTGGTAGCCCGCCACCTCTGATACGCTGGATCGGTGTCGGATCGAGCAGACGACGAGACCCGGAACGACCGGCCGTCGCTGCGCTCGATCCCGACCGAGCCCGACTTCGGGCCGCGCTATCGCGTGCTCGGCGTGCTCGGCAAGGGCGGAATGGGCGAGGTCTATCGCGCGTACGACACCGAGCTGAAGAACGAGGTCGCGCTCAAGGTCATCCGCGGCGACGGCGATGTCGAGGCGTCGCTCGCGCGGTTTCGCCGCGAGATCGCGCTCGCGCACAAGGTCACGAGCCCGAACGTGCTGCGCGTCTACGATCTCAATGTCCACCAGGGCCTGCGCTTCTTGTCGATGGAGCTCGTCGACGGCGAGGATCTCGCGGCGCTGCTCCGCCGCGAGAAGCAGCTGCCGATCGAGCGCGCGCTCGCACTGTTTCGTCAGGTCTGCCTCGGGCTCGAGGCGGCGCACGCGCAAGGCGTCGTGCACCGCGATCTCAAGCCGCAGAACGTGCTCGTCGATCGCGAGGACCGCGTGCGCGTCGCCGATTTCGGCCTCGCGCGCTCGATCGGCGAGTCGGGGCTCACCGCGAGCGGCGCGATCCTCGGTTCGCCCGCGTACATGTCGCCGGAGCAGGTCAAGGGCGATCCGACCGACGAGCGCAGCGACATCTACTCGCTCGGCATCATGCTGTACCACCTCGTCACTGGCGAGGCGCCGTTCCGCGGCGACACGCCGCACGCGGTGATGGAGATGCGCCTGCACAAGAAGGCGCCGCCGCTGCGCGACGTGCGCGCCGACGCGCCGCCCTACCTCGAGGCGATCGTCGCGAAGTGCCTCGCAGTCGCGCCGGCCGCGCGCTACGCGTCGGTGCACGACCTGCTCGCGGCGCTCGGGGCGACGACCGCGAAACCCGCGGCGCGCCGCCCGAAGTGGCTCGTGCCCGCGCTCGTGGGCGGGATCGCGGTCGCCGCCGGCGCGATCGCGGTCGTCGCGTGGCCGCGGGGCGGCGGCTCGCACGAAGTCGCGGTGCCGCAGCCGACCGCGACGCCCGCGCCGCCCGGGCCTGCCGCGAACACCTCGAAGCTGGTCCGGATCATCATCGGCGGCTTCGAGAATCGCACGCAAGATCCGGTGTTCGACGACACGCTCGATCAAGCGGTGTACTCGGGCCTGCACCGGTCGAAGCTGCTCGATCCGATCTCGATGACACGCGCACACGGGCTCGCGGCTGCTCTCGGCACGAAGACGGACGAAGAACTGGCGGCGAAGCTGCTCGCGCGCGATCACGGCCGCGTCGCCATCATGCACGGCACCGTCACTCGCAACGGCGCACGCTTCACGATCTCCACCACGGTCACCGATGCCGCCACGCACGCGACCGTGTTCGATCAGACGGTCGATGCCGGCGTGCTCAAGGACGTGATGACGAGCGTTCCGAAGCTGACGTCCGCGATCCGCGAGGCGTTCGGCGAGCACGTCGCCGACCAGGAGCGCGCGCAACTCGGGCTATCGACGTCGATCGAGGCGGTCCACGAATGGGCCCTCGCGGGACGCTCGCTCGACGCGAACGACATCCCCACCGCGCTCGAGCACTACAAGCGTGCGGTTTCGATCGATCCGGAGTTTCCGGACACTCACATCGGCCTCGCGATCGCGTATCAGAACAGCCAGCGGATCGTGGACTCGAGGCGCGAGTTCGAGCTCGCGCTCAAGTTCGTCGGCCGGCTCGGGGAGCGCGACCGCCTGGGCTTCGTCGGCGACTACAACATGCTCGTCACCGAGAACTACCAGCGCGCGATCGATTCGTATCGGCAGTCGATCGCGCAATGGCCGAACGACGGCAGCACGTACAACAACCTCGCGATCGCGTATCAGGCCAGTGGAGACATCAAAGCCGCGCTCGAGACCGGGCGCAAGGCCGCGCAGCTCGACCCGTCGACCGAAGCCAACGTGCCGATCTACGAGATCGGTGCAGGCGAGTTCGATCACGCGATCGCGGATCTTCGCCGCGACATCGCCGAGTCGTCACGACCCGAAGCGACCGCATACGTCTATCTCGCGATCGCCTCGATGTTCGCGAACCATCGCGACGACGCAGCCGAAGCCCTGGCGCAGGCCGCGAAGGTCGATCCTTCGCTCGGCAACACGGCGCTCGCCGACTTCGCGATGGCAGAGGGCCGCCTGAAGGATGCCGAGGCCGCGCTCGTGGACGGCATCCGGCGCGACGCCGCGCAGCATCTCGACGACGCCGTAGAGATCAAGCAGGCGATCCTCGCCGAGCTGCATTTGCGCCGCGGCGACAAGGCCGGCGCGCGAGCGGCCGCGGCGCTCGTCGCGAAGGACCCCACGCGGCTCCTGCAGGCGGCGCTCGTGCAGATCGCGACCGGCGATGGCAAGCGCGCCGCCGCGACCGCGGCTGTCTTTGCCCAGGACATCGCGCCCAGCCGGCGCGCGATGGCCAAGCTGCTCGAAGCGGATGCACTACGCGCTCAAGGCAAGCCGCTGCAGGCCATGATCGCGTTTCAGGACGCTCTCCACATCGCCGACTCGCAGCTCGGCCACTTCCTGTTCGCGCGCGCCGCGATCGAAGCGCACCGCTACGGCGACGCGCTCAACGAGCTCGACGGTTGCATCGCGCATCGCAGCGAGGCCGCGTTCGGCATCGACGACGTGCCGACGTACCGCAACATCCCGCTGCTCTACTACTACCGCGCCAAGGCCCAGGACGGCATCAACAGCCTAGATGCGAAGCAGAGCTACGCCGAGTTCCTCGCGATGATGCACGACCCCGATCCGGACGACGTGTACGTCGCCGACGCGCGCAAGCACGCGCCGTAGCGCGCTCTCTCGTCATTCGTCACATTCCGGCTGGCTACGCCGCGCAGAACGCGCGGCCGCGCCGTGGATCCAGTGGTCAGCGCCGACGGTCGACCCACGTGGGATGCGCTGCCCACAGGCTCCACCGCGCCGGACGAG
>Ga0335083_10008874_pt1 | contig 12244 bp, 11 predicted proteins | sample Lox_Sample_42_FD_206716 | JGI IMG/M metagenome (GOLD analysis project Ga0335083, IMG submission 206716) | Soil microbial communities from Loxahatchee National Wildlife Refuge, Florida, United States - Lox_Sample_4.2 | ecosystem: Environmental > Terrestrial > Soil > Wetlands | place: USA... | reverse complement strand
CCATCCGCCCGAGTTGCTGCCCACACTGTGACACGCAACGCGCCGGCGCCGCTCCACGAGGGCCGACGCGGGTGAGCGCAAAGCGCTCTCACGCAGCGCTCAATCCGTGCAGAACGTTTCCTGCAGATGACGCCACAGCACCTTGCCCTGCGCATCGATTTCGAGCACGGCGGTCGAGCGCCGCAGCGTGCACTTGCCCTTGCCGTCCGCCTGATGTTCGTTGTACGTCACAACGGCGCCGGCCGGATAGTGCGTGACGATCGCCATATCGGTGATCGCGATGTCGAAACCCGGGTACTGTCCGCCGTTTCTGGCGAAGATCTCGTGCAGAATCGCGCGGTCCGATGTCCTACCGTTCGGCAGGATCATCGAAAAGTGCGGCGAAAAGCGCGCCATCAGGCACTCCAGCACGCCGCGATCCGCCGCACTGTTGTACCAGACCCGAAGCAGCGTGTTGACGGCGTCGAGCTCTGCAAAGTAGGGATTCACTTCCTGCATTGTGTTGTCCTTGGCCGCCGGCAACCCCTGAACGCCACACGCGCCCGAGGCGACGCGATGCAATGCATCGAGTGCGCACGACACACTCGCGGAACGCGCAGAACATATGGTCCCCGCATCCAGCATGCCGGTCGTGCGACGGCTTACTTCTTCTGAATGAACTCGATCTTGTACCCATCCGGATCGGCCACGAACGCGATCACGGTGGTGCCGTGCTTCATCGGGCCGGCTTCGCGCACGACCGTGCCGCCCTGTGCCTTGATCTTGTCACAAGCGGCGTAGGCGTCTTCGACTTCGACCGCGAGGTGGCCGAAACCGGTGCCGAGGTCGTAGGACTCGGTGTCCCAGTTGTGCGTCAGTTCGATGACGGTGCCGTTGCGCTCATCGGTATAGCCGACGAAGGCCAGCGTGAACTTGCCGTCCGGATAGTCTTCGCGACGCAGCAATTTCATGCCGAGCAGTTCGGTGTAGAACTTGATTGAACGGTCCAGGTTACCCACCCGGATCATGGTGTGAAGCAGGCGCATCATGTACTCCCAGTTGCGTGACGTCGAGGACGTAAATGTACCAGGAATCGTGTGGCGTTGCTGAACACCGAGTCGGCTGTGCTGTACGGCCCGCGCGGGCGTTTTCCGGTTATCGCGCTTGCTGCGCTGCCAATACCGCTACGCAGGCGTCGCAATCGCGCGCAGCACTCAGCCCTCGCCCACCGCCGCTCCACGTCCAGACGAAGCAGCCACGATCTGCGCAACGCGCACGTATTCGGCGACCGGCACGTCTTCTGCACGGCGTTGCAGATCGAAGCCGAGCGCCTCGAAATCCACCGCATCGCGGAACGCGGCCAGCGTGTTGCGCAACATCTTGCGCCGCTGCGAGAACGCGGCCGTCACGACTTCGCCGAGCACGCGCTCGTCGACCGCCGGCAGTTCATGCGGCGCATACGGGATCATCCGCACGATCGCCGAATCGACCTTGGGCGGTGGCTGAAAGGCTTCGGGCGGTACGTCGAGCTGCTTGTCGATCACATAACGGTACTGCAACATGACCGACAGCCGGCTAAACGCCTTGCTGCCCGGCTCCGCCACCATCCGCTCGACCACCTCGTTCTGCAGCATGAAGTGCTGATCGATCACGCAGTGCGCGAACGAGGTCAGATGGAACAGCAGCGGGCTAGAGATGTTGTACGGCAGGTTGCCGACAATGCGCAGCGTCGGCTTGCCATCCGGCGCATCGGGCGCCGCCAGCGAACCGAAGTCGAAGTCGAGCGCATCGCCGGAGTGCAACTCCAGCAGGTCGCCGAATTTCTTCTTCAGCCGCACGATCAGGTCGCGGTCCAGCTCGACCGCATGCAAAGGCGCCTCGGGCGTCGCGAGACGTTCGATCAGCGGCTCGGTGAGCGCGCCGAGCCCCGGCCCGATCTCGACCATGCGTTCGCCGCGCTGCGGACGAATCACGTCGACGATCGAATCGATCACGCCCATATCGACCAGGAAGTTCTGACCGAAACGCTTGCGCGCGAAATGACCCTGGTGCTGTCTGCTGGTGGACATCGGAAGACGCTACAAAAAAGGAACGAAAAAAATCAGGCGGCGCGGCGGTGGCGCGCCATCGAGACGGCTGTGTCGATCGCGGCAATCAGGCTGCCCGCGTCCGCGCGGCCCGTGCCCGCGAGGTCGAGCGCCGTGCCGTGGTCGACGGAAGTGCGGATGATCGGCAGCCCGAGCGTGATATTGATGCCTTCGCCGAACGTCGCATACTTCAGAACCGGCAAGCCTTGATCGTGGAACATCGCGAGCACGCAATCGGCTTCGTTCAGATAGCGCGGCTGGAACAGCGTGTCGGCAGGATAGGGGCCGCGGGCGTCGATGCCCTCGCCGTTGGCGAGCTTCAGCGCGGGCGCGATCACATCGATTTCCTCGCGGCCCAGGTAGCCGTTTTCGCCCGCATGCGGGTTCAGGCCGGTTACAAGAATGCGCGGTGCCGGCAAGCCGAAATGGTGGCGCAGGTCGTGGTCGATGATGCGAAGCGTAGCGACGATGCTGTCTATCGTCAGCGCCGCCGACACATCCTTCAACGGCAGATGCGTGGTGGCCAGCGCAACCCGCAGCGGCCGCTGACCGGTGCCGGCCAGCATCATCACGACGTGCGGCGTATGGGTGCGCTCGGCCAGATATTCGGTGTGGCCTGTGAACGGCACGCCGGCGTCGTTGATAGTGCTCTTTTGCAGCGGCGCGGTGACGATCGCCTCGAAGGTGCCGGCCACCGCCCCGTCGATCGCGCTATCCAGCAGATTCAGCACGTAACGCCCGTTCGCGGCGTCGAGCTTGCCCGGCAGCGACGGCACGCCGAGCGCCTGATGCTGCACGCGCACGCGGTGGTTGCCGGAACCGGCGAGCGCCGCCCAATCGACGCCGACTGCGCGGGCCCGCTCGGCGAGCAGGCCCGCGTCGCCGAGCACGGTGAACTGCGCATCGGGCCAGTGCGCTGCCGCCCCCGCCAGCGCCTGAACGGTCAGCTCGGGGCCGACGCCGGCGGGCTCGCCCGTCGTGATCGCGATCTGCAGCGGCGGAGAAGATTGGGCAGCGTGGCTCATGATGTTTACTGCAGGCTCGGCTTGCCGACCTTGATGTCGACATAAGCCGTATCGCGCAACTCGCGCAGCCAATCCGCATAGGCCTGTTCCGCCTTGCGTTGACCGATGGCCTGGCGCGCCAGATCCATCTGCTGCGCCACCGAGCCCTGCGATTCGCGGCGGCCCAGCACCTGGATCAGGTGGTAGCCATATTCGCTGCGCACCGGTTCGCTGATCTGACCGTCCTGCAAGCTGTTCATCGCGCGCTCGAATTCCGGCACGGTCTCGCCCGGGCTGATCCAGCCCAGATCGCCGCCTTCCGATGCCGAACCGTCCTGCGAGTACGTGCGCGCAAACTTGGCGAAGTCGCCGCCTTCGGCGACCTCACGCCTGATGTCGAGCAGCTTCTGACGCGCCTGCGGTTCCGACACGCCCTCGCCGACACGCAGCAGGATATGGCGCACGTGGGTTTGCACGATCCTCGTCGAATCGCTGCTCGCGGTGCCTTGGCCGGCGCGGCGCTCGACGAGACGCATGACCTCGAAGCCGTCAGCGGTGCGGATCAGATCCGGGTTCACCTGGCCCGGACGCAGCGCCGCGGCCGCCTTCACGAACTCAGGCGGCAGTTGCGACGTCGACTGGAAGCCCATGTCGCCGCCCTTCGGCGCGTCGGCCGCCTGCGAATCGGACCTGGCCAGCTTCTCGAACTTCGTGTCGCCGCTCAACGCCTGTTTCAGGATCGCTTGCGCCTTCTGTTCGGCGGCGACGATGTCAGACTCCGTGGCGTTGCCCAGCACCTTCACGAGAATGTGCTCGAGATGCAGATCGCTCGTCAGGCCGACGTTCGGGCCACGCTGGCTGGCGACGTAGTTCGCCACTTCAGCGTCCGACACCGTCACCTTGCTGTCCACTTCCTTCTCACGCAGACGCGACAGGACCAGCTCCGTGCGGGCGTCGCGGGTGAAGGTCGGCCAGGGCACGCCTTGCGCCTCGATCTTCGAACGGTACACGTCGAGCGGCAGGTTGTTGGCCGCGGCGAGCCGTTCGAGCGTCTTCTGCACGGCGGCGTCGTCGACGGTGATGCCGTCTTCCTTCGCCCGCTGCAACTGAATACGCTCCAGCACCATCTGGTTGAGCACCTGCTGGCGCAACTGATCGGCCGGCGGCACCGGTGCGTTCTGCTGGTTGAGGCGGCGCGCGATCAGGCCGACCCGTTCGTCGAGTTCACGCTGCGTGATCACCCCGTCGTTGACCACCGCGGCGATCGTATCGACCGTCTGGCCGTTGCTCTCAGCGGCCGGCGCCTGCCGCGCGCCCGCGTTCGGAAGATCCTGCGCCTGTGCTGGCGCAACCGACAGGAAAGTGGCAGCTGCGGCAAGACCGGCCGCAAGCGTTGCCCAGCGAAGCTTTTTCATGATTCCCACAGATACTCCAATGATGTCGGGCGCGCCCCGCCCGTCTTTGCGCATTTTATAGAAGATGATCCGACGGCCGTCATTCGTAATTGGTAAAACGCGCCTCCGGCGCCGGATTCGGCGGCAGCGGGGTATACCCCGGTACCCCTGAGCGGAACGCGGAGATCAAGCCGTTATCGACGCTCGACAAGCCCTTGAACGTGATTTGCGCCAGCACACGCGTCCCCTGGGTCGGCAACCCCAGGCTGTTCACCCCATCCGCGTAACGTTGCACGCCGATGCCGAGCACCCAGCAGTCCGCATCGTATTGCAGACCGATCAGGCTATCGACAATCGCATGCCCCTGCAGATCGTAGTTGAGGCGCGCCACACTATACACGCGGTGCGTCAGCGGCCACTGTGCGGACACGGTGATCTGGTTGACCGGCGTGTTACTCAGCGTCGTATCGGCGCGCGTGTAACGATAGGCGAGGTTGATCACCTTGCCCGACTCCGGACTGAAACCGAACCCGATGCTGCTCTGGGTCAGCTGGTTGTTGTCTGCATTATATTGGACCGCCGTTTCCGAATTGAAACCCGCCCCCAGTTTCAACGCCGCGCCGGCGATCAGGTCCGAGTGCGTTGCCTGCGCGGGCGTTTGCGTCGAGTCCAGCGTGACGCGCTGGTCCTGGAAGTAATACTGCTGCGCCAGCACAAAACGCGCACGCTCATCGCCGGTGGCTGGATTGATGAAGCGCGTCGTGACGGCCGCAGTCAGCCGGTTCGCGTCGGCGATCCGGTCGTCGCCGACGAAGGTATTCGGCGTAAAGATTTCAGCGAGCCCGAAATCCGCGTCGGCCGTGTCGAACAGCGGCGCAAAATTCTGGTTGTGATACGGCGTGTAGACGTAGTACAGCCGCGGTTCCAGGGTCTGAATGTAATCCTGGCCGAAGAGCCGCACCGAACGCTCGAAGATCAGCCCGGTATCGAACGAGAAGGTCGGAACCGACTCGGTGAAGTCCTTCGGCTGCCCGGCGGGCGCACCGCTGCCGATGTTGCTCAGGTCGTACGACGCGAAGTGCCATTGCACCTTCGGCGTGACGAAGTAGCCAGGACCCACGACCGAGTACGACAGGTACGGATCGAAGACGACGCGGTCGCCTTCGGTCGAATCGGCGGTGGTGATCCTGAAGCGCGTGAAGTCCGCCGTCGCGCCGTAATCGAAGCCGCCAACGTTGTACTGCGCGTACTTGACGTTCAACTGCGGCTCGCGCCCATACGGCGCCGTCGATGGCTCCAGCGTCTGCCAGTTCTGCTCGCGCGCCAGCACCGACCACGGGCCGTTGTTGTACGTCAGGCCGGCTTCCTGCTGGTACAGCAGCTGCGTACCGTTGAGGATCTGGCTGGAGGCCGAGCCAAGGTCTTCCGGAAACGTGTTGTCCGAAACCTTGTTGTAATAGATGTAGCCGCCGAACCCGTTACCGAAGTTCTGGTTGTGCTGGATGAACAGCGCGTAGCGGTTGGTCTTCGTAATCGCGTCGTCCGGCAGGAACGTGCCGCTGATCGAGCCGGAGTAGTCCGGCGACAGATAGCGGAACGCCGCATTCATCTCCAGCCCGCGCTTCGAGATGATATTCGGCGTCAGCAGCAGGTCGCGGTTCGGCGCGATGTTGAAGTAGTACGGAAGGTTTATCTCGAAGCCGTTGGTCGAGCCGAGCGAGAAGGTCGGCGGCAAAACGCCGCTGCGCCGGTCGCCCGACAGCGGAAACGACAGCCACGGCGAACCGAAGATCGGCACGCCCTCGAAGAACAGCACGCCGTTGTGCGCCACGCCTTCGTCGGCACCGGTGTCGAAATCGAATTCGCTGCCGCGGATGTACCACGCCGGATTGCTCTCGCACTGGCACGCCGTATAGGTGCCTTGCGTGAACACCGAGCGCTCGTTGTCGAGCATGTCGACGCGCGCCGCGCTGCCCGAGCCGCCCGTCAGGGTGAAGTGATACTTCGGCGAGGGCATATAGCCTTCGCTCGAATCGACCTGCAGATGCGCCTCGGGCCCCACGAAGCTGGCACCGTTGTTGATCACGTGCACCTTGCCGTACGCATCGGCCATGTCGGTGTCCTGATCGTAGTGCAGTGCGTCGGCCTTGATCGTGAAGGCCGGACGGCGCACTTCGGCGGAGCCCTTTGCGGCGATATCCTGGTCGCTGGTGCCGCTGGTCGAATCGCCGAGCACAAAGGTGGCCGGCTTCTGAGCGGGCTGCAACGGGTGTTCTTCGAGCTGCGGGGCAAGCCGCATGCCCCATGGCGCGTAGATCGGCTGCGCCTGCGCGGCGTCGCCCGACAACTGGGCGTGCGCAAGCGCGGGCACCAGGCCCGGCACGGCAAGCAACGCCGCGACGAGCCGCCTTTTGCGCGGCACGCCTCCACAAGAGGGTATCGTTTGGGAAAGCTGTCTAGGCGGCATGTATCGTTTGGCGAATCGGCCCGGCCACCAGCTTCTGCAATCACGATCTTCCGCCTGGACAGCCAGACCGTCACAGTCTGCTATCCATCAATCAATATTTACAATCTGTCGAGCGATGAGGCGGGCGGTAAAGCGAGATGAGCGAAAGCCAGCGTGGGCCGCGTCAAAAAAGTCGTGGGGTATTATATGGCAAGACGTTGCCCCCCTGAATTTGCCTTCCCGTTTTCATGACGCTGCCCCACGCTCCGAACTCCACCGACGCCCGCCTGGAACTGCTGACCGCCTGGCTGCATAGCCACGCAAACCGTTATGCGCTCGACCTTGCCACGCTTGTGCCCGCCTCCAGCGACGCGAGTTTCCGGCGTTATTTCCGGCTCGCCGGTAAGGAAGCGGAAGGAGCCACGGGCGGAACACTGATTGCCGTCGACGCTCCGCCACCGGAAAAGTGCCGCGAATTTGTGCAGGTCGCGCAATTGCTGAGCGCTGCCGGCGTGCATGTGCCGCGGGTGCTGGAGGTGGACGCCGAGGCGGGCTTCATGCTCGTCACCGATCTGGGCACCGCGTCCTACCTGAGCGCGCTGAACCAGGATAACGCCCGGGCGCTGATGCGCGACGCGCTCGATGCGCTGATCCGCTGGCAATCGTCCTCGCAACCCAACGTGCTGCCGCCGTTCGACGAAGCCTTCCTGCGCCGCGAGATGGAACTGATGCCGGAGTGGTTTATCGGCCGCCATCTGGGCCGCGAGGTCGACGAGAAGACCCGCGCGCTGCTCGAGCGCACGTTTGCGCTGCTGATCGCCAGTGCGAAAGCGCAGCCGCAGGTGTTCATGCTGCGTGATTTCATGCCGCGCAACCTGATGGTGATGCCGGCGCCCAACCCGGTCAACCCAGGCGTGCTCGACTTCCAGGACGCGGTCTACGGGCCGATCACCTACGACGTCGCTTCGCTCTTGCGCGACGCCTTCCTGAGCTGGGACGAGGAATTCGAACTTGACTGCTTCGTGTACTACTGGGAACGCGCGAAGAAGGCCGGCCTGCCGGTCGACGCCGATTTCGGCGAGTTCTACCGGCAACTCGAATGGATGGGCCTGCAGCGGCATATCAAGGTGCTGGGCCTGTTCTGCCGGATCAACTACCGGGACCACAAGCCGCACTACATGGACGACCTGCCGCGCTTCATCGGCTATGCGCGCAAGGTCGCCGAACGTTACCGGCCGCTCGCGCCGTTCGCGAGGCTGCTCGACGGACTGGAAGACCGTGCGGCCGAAGTCGGCTATACGTTCTGAGCATCCGGACCGATGACGATGTCTCTCACCAAAGCGATGATCTTTGCCGCCGGACGCGGCGAACGGATGCGTCCGTTGACGGACCACACGCCGAAGCCGTTGCTCGAAGCAGGCGGCAAGCCGCTGATCGTCTGGCAGATCGAGCGGCTCGCGCAGGCGGGCCTGCGGACAATCGTGATCAATCACGCGTGGCTCGGCGAGCGGATTGAAGCGGCCTTGGGCGACGGTTCGCGCTGGGGTGTGCAGCTGCGCTATTCGCCCGAGCAGGAAGCGCTGGAGACCGCCGGTGGAATCGCGCAGGCGCTGCCGCTGCTGGAAGACGGAGACGGCGACGTCAGCGAGATATTCCTCGGCGTCTCCGGCGATGTGTACGCTGATTTCGACTATGCGTCACTGAAGGCGCATGCCGGGCGGCTCGCTGGGTTACCGGAGCCCGGCATGCATCTGGTGATGGTGCCGAACCCGCCGTTTCATCCGGCCGGCGATTTCGGCCTCGTCGATGGCGTGGTGTCACTCGACGCGTCGCCGCGGCACACGTTCGGCAACATTGCCCTCTACGACACGCGGATGTTCCGCGCCTTGCCACGCGGCACGCGGCGCGCGCTGACGCCGTACTATCGAGGGACCATTGCGCGCGGGCTGGCGAGCGGCGAACTCTATGACGGGCTGTGGGAGAACGTCGGCACGCCGCAACAGTTGCAAGCGCTAGATGAGCGCTTACGCCAGGCTGCAGCGCAGTAGCGCTGCGTCGTCGGCGCCCGCCACGGCCTCAGCGCCCGATATCCGTCGCAGCCACCGCTTCGGGCGCCTCTTCCGCTTGCGCCGCGCGCTGCTGCTGCAGCGCCCACATCTGCGCGAACAGGCCTCCCGCCTGAATCAGCTCCGCATGCGTGCCGCGCTCGACGATCCGCCCCTTGTCCATCACGATGATCTGCTGCGCGTGCACCACGGTTGACAGACGATGCGCGATGATCAGCGTGGTCCGCTCACGGGCGATCTGGTCGAGTTCGTGCTGGATCGCCCGCTCGGAGCGCGAATCAAGTGCGGAAGTGGCTTCGTCGAACAGCAGGATCGGCGGGTTCTTCAGGATCGTGCGGGCAATCGCGACGCGTTGTTTCTCACCGCCGGACAATTTCAGTCCACGCTCGCCGACCGGTGTGTCATATCCCTTCGGCAAACCGTCAATGAAGTCGTGAATGTGCGCCGCGCGCGCCGCCGCGATCACTTCATCGCGCGTGGCCGTCGGACGTCCATACGCGATGTTGTAGTAGATCGAATCGTTGAACAGCACGGTATCCTGCGGCACGATGCCGATCGACGCCCGCAGCGAATCCTGCGTCACGTCACGGATATCCTGGCCGTCGATCGTAATCGCGCCGCCGGTCGCCCGGTCCAGATCGTAGAAGCGGAACATCAGGCGAGCGAGCGTCGACTTGCCCGAGCCGCTATGGCCGACCACGGCCGTCGTCGTGCCGGCCGGAATCGTGAAGCTCACGTCATGCAGGATCTGCCGTGCCGGCTCGTAACCGAAGTTGACATGCTCGAAGCGCACCTGCGCGCCATGCACCATGAGGTCCGGTGCGTCAGGCGCATCCGGTACTTCCTGCGCTGCACCGAGCAGCGTGAACATGCGATCCATATCGGTGAGGCTCTGCTTCAGTTCGCGATACACGACGCCGAGAAAATTCAGCGGAATGTAGAGCTGCAGCATGAAGGTGTTGATCAGCACCAGATCGCCGAGCGTCAGACGCCCGGCCATCACGCCCTCGGTCGCGCGCCACAGAATGAACACCAGCCCCGTGCCGATGATCGCCTGCTGGCCGAAGTTCAGCAGCGACAGCGAATTCTGCGACTTGATCGCCGCCGCGCGGTAGCGCTTCAGGTTCTCGTCGTAGCGCTGCGCTTCCCACGCCTCGTTGCCGAAATATTTGACGGTCTCGTAGTTGAGCAGCGAATCGATGGCGCGCGAATTCGCGCGTGAATCGAGATCGTTCATCGTGCGGCGGAAATGCGTGCGCCACTCGGTCATTTTCACCGTGAACGTGATGTAGACCGCCAGCGCGACGAACGTCACGATCGCGTAGTACGCCTCGTACTTGACGACGAAGAAGCCGAGCACGAGGCCCACCTCGACCAGTGTCGGCAGGATGCTGTACAGCGAATATGAAATGAGCTGAGTAATGCCGCGCGTGCCGCGTTCGATGTCGCGCGACATGCCACCCGTCTGCCGCTCGAGGTGAAAGCGCAGCGACAGCGCGTGCAGATGGCGGAACACTTTGAGCGCAAGCTGCCGCACGGCGCTCTCGGTGACCTTCGAGAACAGGATCTCGCGCAGCTCGGTAAAGAGCGAGGTCGACAGCCGCACGACCGCATAGGCGACCACCAGCAGGCCGACGCCGCCCAGCAGCACAATGGCCGGCGCGTGAGCGGCGCGGCCGAGCGCCGTCAGATGCTGCACCGACACAAGACTGTCGACGATCCGCTTCATCACGATCGGCACCCCGAGATTGGCGACCTTCGCACCGATCAGGCAAGTCAGCGCGAGTACGACGCGCGTCTTGTAAGTGGCGAGATACGGCAGCAACGAGAGGATCGTCTGCCAGTCGTTGCGCGGCTGGGTCGAGATCGGGGCGGGTTCGGCGGAGGCGGAATAACGGCGCATGGGGGTCGGCTGGCGGTGAGGGCGGAACAGACGGAGGCAGCAGCAAGCGACGCGGCCATCGGCGGCCGGCGGCCGTCTATCGGCAACCCGGCGGCGCGCATTTTGGCGGACGACCCTGCTGGGCGCTTTCCCGTACAATTCCTGATCTTTCTATTGTCGCAGAAGCCGGCTGGCGCCGCTTTTCATGGGCTGGCCGGTCGCCGGTCGTCATGTTGTCGTGAAGAACCCGCCTGCTGGCCGAGCCAATCCGTTTCTCATGGGTGCCCCGATGACCGATCAACTTCAACTCCCGCAAAAATCGTGTGTGCTGCGCGTCGTGCCGCAACCGGCGGACGCCAATGTCCACGGCGACGTGTTCGGCGGCTGGATCATGGCGCAGGTCGATATCGCCGGCTCGATTCCCGCGAGCCGCCGCGCCAATGGCCGCGTCGCGACCATCGCGGTCAACTCGTTCGTGTTCAAGCAACCGGTGTTCGTCGGCGATCTGCTGAGCTTTTACGCGGATATCGTCAAGACCGGCAATACGTCCGTCACCATCGACGTCACCGTATACGCGCAGCGCATGAGCCTCGCCGAAGAGGTCGTGAAGGTCACCGAAGCAACGCTGACCTACGTCGCCACCGACAGCGACCGCCGTCCGCGCGCGTTGCCCGCGCTCGACTGAGCGGACCGGTCGCGAGGCCGAGCCTGCGCTCAGGCCGGCGGCCAATCTTTGCGCAGCAAGCTGAACTGCAGCAGGTCGTGATGCTCGCCCTGCCAATAGCCGGCTTCTCGCGCCCGCCCTTCCTGAACGAAACCGAGCCTGCGCGCGAGCTTGAGCGAGGCCGTATTGTCCGGATGAATCTGCGCCTCGATCCGGTTCAGCTTCATATGCTCGAAGCCCCATGTCAGCGCGGCGCTCAACGCTTCGGACATCAGACCCGCAGAGCGCGCCGAGTGAGTCAGTTCATAGCCGACGGTGCAGGTGCGCCAGCCGCGATTCCATTTGAACAGACCACACGTGCCGATCAACTGGCCGCTGGCGCGGCTTTGAATACCCCAGCGCACGCCGGGGTTCGGCATCTGGCGCCAGCCGGCGAATAACTCGATCAGCTTCTGCGCCTGACGCACGTCGATCATCGGATCGGCGCCGTACCAGCGCATGTTGGTCGCGTCACCGTGAATCGCGAAGAGCGCGGGGGCGTCGGCCGCGACGGTTTCGCGCAGCAGCAGTCGAGGGGTTTCGAGCGTGGGGAAGTCACTCATCGAGCACCTGGTTGGGAGCGGTATTTCAAGCGGGCAATTCTACATGGCCGGCCAGGCGCACGGCCATGCGTTGCTCAATCACACCGCGCAGCCCTGCCGCTATCTGGTGTTTGGCAACTC